>Ga0209415_10003728_pt1 | contig 28292 bp, 33 predicted proteins | sample PeaSoiSIISIP2007_FD_187696 | JGI IMG/M metagenome (GOLD analysis project Ga0209415, IMG submission 187696) | Peat soil microbial communities from Weissenstadt, Germany - SII-SIP-2007 (SPAdes) (version 2) | ecosystem: Environmental > Terrestrial > Soil > Wetlands > Peat | place: Germany... | reverse complement strand
AGGTGTGGGGGCGGGGCTATCGCTTTCCCATCCGCCGAAGGGAGAAAAACTAAGTGGCATTGCGCACGAGTGCGTGCACCACTTAACCACACCACCTGTGAGAAATGCCGTCGGCGAGGGAGCGGTTTTCAAACCTCCCGCGCCAGGGCCCGCGGCGGGTCCTGATCGCCGCGAGATTGCGGGCTCATCGAGCAGGTCCAGGACTTCCTGTTCGGCGGCGCGCGATCATAACAGATCGAGAACGTCGTGGTCGGCGAGTTCGATCACTTCCGCGATGCGCTCTCGCACCTCAGCGGCCGTCTCCGGCTTCCACTCCCGCAGCCTAGCCTCTAGCTTTTCTGTCAGGGCGTCCACGGTGACCTATTCCAGTTTAGCCCGCGCTGTCCCGCGCTAGGGCCAGTGCGCCCCACAAGACGCTGTCGTCGCCCAAGGCCGCGGGGACGACGTCTAGCCGAGCTCGCGACCAATTCGTCACCTGGCGCCGAAGCTCCGCCCGCAGCGGAAGGAATAATCGGTCGCCGGCTTGGGCGATGCCGCCGCCGATGACGATGCGCGCGGGGTTCAGCAGCATGATCGCGGCCTTGAGCCCCTGCGCGAGGTCCACCGCATACCTCGCGACAAAGTCGGAGTCTCGCATCAATTCGCGAGCCGGTTTGCCGTGGTCCCGCTCTAGCCACAAACCGCAACACATTCGCTCGAAGCAGCCGCGCGCGCCGCAGAGGCACTCGGGACCATCCGGGTGAAGAGTGATGTGCCCGATCTCGCCGGCCCAGGAATCCGCACCCCGGTATACGGAACGACACAGGCTGCCATCCTCGAGCACAATGCCGCCGCCGATGCCGGTGGAGAGTGTCATGTAGAAGAGCGGCAGCGCGCCTCGTCCGGCTCCATAACGCGCTTCCCCCAAAGCGCCGGCGTTGGCGTCGTTGTCGAGGGTCACGGGCGCCCGCAGCACCTCCTCCAACCGTTGGGCCAGGGGAAAATTTGACCATCCGCCGACATGCGTCGATAGTGCCACGCGGCGAAGCGAAAACTCGACTGGGCCGCCGAAGCCGACGCCGCAGCGGTCGAACTCCCACTCGTGCGCGATACCTTGGATCTGGCGGAGCATCCACTCAGGGCCGCCCTCGCGATCCGTCGGACGTGTGACGCGCTGGACGATCGCCTCATCCTCAAACAGCGCGATACTGAACTTGCTTCCGCCGATATCGACCGCCAGCGTCTTCACGGGAGCGGCTCAAAGAGAGTGTCGACAAGCTCGGCGTAGTCCAGGAAGTTGGGCACGATGAAATCGGCGCCGGCGCCGATCAGACGCTGGCGTTTCCAGTCGTCCACTGCTTTGCATTCCGGCTCCTGCGAGGCCACGCCGACGGCGGTTCCACCGACCAATTTGACTTCTTCAATCTCTACGAAGCCATCGCCGAAGCCGATGATCTCCGCTCCGCGCACATCGGTCTGCGAAAGAATCCGCTGGATCAGAATCTTCTTGGAAAAGCTTTTGTAGTCGTCCAGCGCGCCGTAGACGCCGCCATCGAAGTATTGTGCCACGTCCAGGAGCCGTGCCTCTTCCTTCATGTACACCTCGTCGGTCCCACTCGCCAGATAGAGGCGCAATCCTTCGGCTTTAAGACGCTCCAGAAGATCGCGGGCCCCGGGAACCAGATACTTCTCGGGCGAGGCGTCCCCGCTTCGAAGGGCCTCGACGCGGCCGCTGATCTTGATCCACAGGAGGTCCAGGTACATGCCCTTGTATTCGCGCGGGTCCTTGGCTTTTCCACCGCGCCGGGTCACGTGTTCGGCGAACTCGATCATCTGATAGATGGTCTCCTTGCCGGTCAGCCGTCCGACAAATTCCTCGACGATAGAATGCAGCTCCGCCTCGGATTCGCCGGTTTTCAGATCCGAGAGGATCTCCACCATCATGGGGACCATGACGTTGACCCAGCCGGAGCGGATCACCGAAAGGGTGCCGTCGAAGTCGAAAAGAGCCGCGCGCGCACCGGAGGCATTGGCGCCGATCCGAATCTGTTCAATATTTGTCATCATTGGCATTGCGTTTTTCGAAAAGGCGTCACAGCCAGTATTCCCATTTGCCGGTCCATACGACGTACGCGCTCAGGCATGCGTTCGAGATCGCGTGCGCGAGCGCGAGATCCCCCAAACTGCGGGTCCGCACCATCCACCAGTTGTAAAGGACGCCGCAGGCGAGCCCCACGTCCCAGTAAGGCCCATGCTCGCTCGCGAACAGCAACGCGACGATCCAGAACGCCGAGGCGGAAAAGGTCCCCAGAGGGATCTTTTCAAAGTCCGGCGAGATCAACCAGCGCATCAACCATCCACGCCAAAACAGCTCCTCCACCACTGGAACGATGGCCACCGCGCGGATCGCGCGCAGCCACGGGACCGCGGCTTGCTCCCGAGCCCCCGCCGAAAGACTGGTCTGCGCCCTCCCCGTCAAGAAATTATCAAACAACCAGAAATGGCGGTATCCGGGGAAAAGCCGATCGGGGGCGATCCAGATCGCGAACACGGCGACGCCGATCAGCACGGTGCCCAGCCAACTGCGGACTCGCAAATTGATTTCTGGGTGCAGAGCGGCCGAGCGAGCGACGATAGCGACGACCGCGGCCATGATCGCCACGAACCCGGCCTGCATTGCCAGAGCCGGAAGGGGCGCCACTCTGGAAAGAGCCAGCAGACAGTAAAAAGCAAGAAACGGCCCGGCATAGGCGACGAAAGGGGAACGGATCACTGTACTTAAAAGTCTGGACGAAAGGCCGGCGCCGGGTCTCGCTTCGGCTTAAAGCTTGGCCAGAAGATCCCGAATTTTCGCTTCGTCGTCCTTGGACGGCTTATCTTGAAGCGCGGCCTCCAGCTCCCGTTTGGTGGAAGACTTGTCGCCTTTCTGATACAGCGCCAAGCCGTAATGATAATGGAACTTCGCGTTTTTCGGTTCCTTCGCCGTCAAATCCTGAAACACTCGCACGGCTTCCTCGCTCAAGTTCCGTTTGATATAAATCCAGCCGAGCGTATCGGAGATCTCGGGCGAGTTGGGAGCTTTCTGCAAGGCGCGCTGCGCCATGGTCTGCGCGGAATCCAGGTCGATGCCCTTCTCGGCCTTAAGATAGGCCAAATTGTTCAGGGCCACGGCATTGTCCGGCTGAATCTTCAGAATCTGCTCATAGATCGGCTGGCCCTGTTCAGGCCGGCCGGTTCCATCCATCAGCAGGGCGAGTTGCAGCAGCGGCTTCGTATCGTTGGGCGCGGCCTGGCTGGAGGCCCGGAACTTGTCGATCGCCGTATTGAGATCGCCCTTGCGGCGATAGACTTCGCCGAGACGCCACAGCAGATCCGCGTTTCGCGGGTCCTTGTCCAACAGACCCTGAAAAATCTGGATGGCGGTGTCGTACTGCTCGGCGCGGACGTCCAGATCGGCCACGAATAATTTCAGGTCGCGCCGTTCCGGTTCGGCCTGGATGGCTTTATCCATCTCCTTGATCGCGTCGTTTATGTGACCCTCGGCGACCATCGTCTCGGTTACGCCTACCAGCCCGCGGCGATCCTTGGGATATTCCTTGTTGAGTTTACCGAACACGTCGCCCGCCGATTTGTAATCTTTGTCCAGGAAATCCAGGTAACCGACTTGATAGCGAGCTTCCACGTTCTGCGGAAAAGTCTTGACGATGTAGTCCAGCTCCTTGCGCGCCTGGTCTCTGTTTCCGACCCTCAGGAGAGCAGCGGACCGTATCAGGTGCGCCTGCACATTGTTCTGTTCGCGTTGGAGAATTTCCTCGGCCGCCTTCAACGCCTTGGGACTATCGCCTCCACTGAGGTACAGTGAGGCCAGAAGCTCGCGCGCATTCATGTAATCGGGACGGCTCTTGATGGCCGCTTCCAATTGCAGGATGGCGCCTTGGGTGTCGCCTTTGGCGCGTAACGCTCTTGCGTAGTTGAAGCGCAATACGGCATTGTCCGGCGTCTTGGTGACCAACCCTTGCAGGTCATTGACGGCCATGTTGATCTGGTCGCGGTTTCCGGTGGTCAACATCAGCGCCGCGCGCATGGCGATGGCCTCGGAATCTTTGGGATTCTCCTTGAGAATGCCCGCCAGCAGTTGATTAGCGGAGGCGTTATCCCCGATGGTCGCGTCCAACTCCACCAGCCGCTTCTGATACAGCGCCTTGTCCTTGGGGAAGGCCTTGATGGCAGCCTCATATTCGGACCGCGCGTGATCGAATTCGCGCAGACGGGTGAAGTAGAAATCCCCCGCCATGAGGTGGCCATCCGGGTGTTCCTTCTCATCGGTCATTTTCTTTAAGATCGCGTCCGCCTCAGCGCGCCGCTTGGCGACAATTTCAAACGTCGCCAACTGGAGCAGAAATTGGGCGCTCTTGGGATTGTTGTCGCTCTTAAGCTTCAGCACGCGCTCACATTCGTCGATCCGGTTGAGACGAAAGTATTGGACATACAGGAGGTCGTATATCGGAGAAAATGTCTTGTCCTTGGCGATCATCTGGTAAGCTAGCTTCTCGGCCTCCGGAAACCGCTGGTCGATGGTCAGAGCTTGGAAATAGAGCGTGACCACTTCGGGTTGCAGAGGCTTGGTGTCGTTGGCTGCCTGCAGCTCCATGATCGCGCCCGGTGCGTCCCTCTTGTACATGTCGATCTCACCCATCAGGCGGTGGCCGTCGAAGGATTTCGGATCCTTTTTCAAGAGCTGGCTGGCAAGGTCGGTGGCGGACTCGAGGGCTTGCGCAGCGTGCTGGCGGTCCTGCGCTGCCGAGAGCAGATATAGGTCGCAAAGCTTGATCTTGGCGTCGGTGTTGTCGGGCTCCAGCTCCACCGCGCGCACCAATGCTCGAAACGCGTCGCCGTACGCGGAAAGCTTCATGTCGGTCAGCGCCAACCTGTAGTAGGATTCCCCGGACCGGGCGTCCTCCTTCTGGGCGCGGCGGTACATAATCGACGCCTCTTTGTACTTTCCCCGGGCGAAGAACTTGTTTCCGTTCTCCACATAGCGCTGCGCCCGAACCTTAGGATCGCGCGTGCAGGAGGCCAAAGCCAGCAACAGCATTGGCAGGAAGATCAATAGTTTACGATGGCCCATACCTCTAACTTCACCATATTCTTACTACACTTGCAATAAGCAAAAGGTCCAGAGTTTAGTCCGCCTTTTCCACTACGCGGCGGATCTTATGGATGCTGGCGGCGATGTCCACCAGCACACCGATCCACTCAGCCGCAAAATATCCCCCAATCAGGGAACCCAAGGCGAGCAATCCGAAATACAGCAGCGCCAGGACTCCTCCCAAAAATCCGGTGGTGACCGGCAGGGAAATCGGGATCGGCAGCGTGCCCAAGCCTCCCACTCCCCCGGGGCTGAACCACAGGAACAGACAAGTCCCCACGGCCAACCCGGCGAAGCCCGTGGCGCCGCATTCCGCCCCGGCGCGGAACAGGATCGAGGTGATCGGGATGAGAGTGTAATCCGAGTCGCGCAGCGCTTCGACTGAGCCGGACCGATACCAGCAAACTTGCGCCACGCACAGCGACGTCCCCAGAAGGATCACCGCCAGCAGGATGGCTCCCAGCATCCCAGCGCCGCCTAAGCTTTGGGCGGTGGAAAGAATCCCGAAGGCACTCAACAGGCCGCCCAGAATCACTGCGATCGCCCCGATCTTCAGACCCCATACCACGCACGTCCGGATGACCCCGCCGCGCTCAAGCCCGCGCAGGACCGGATAGTAGAAGAAGTAGCTCTTCGACGTGTCCGCCGCTCTGGCGGGGGCCGGAGCCACGTAAGGCCGAGGGGCAAAAGGCTGAGCGGTTGGAGGTGCTCCCATTCCTGGCCCTCCCGCGCCCTCCCTCGCCGCCGGCTGCTCGATGGGCCGCGGCGGCGGAGCCGGCGCGGCAGCGGGCATTGGCTTCGGTTTCACCGCGCCGTACAACTGCCATTCCGCCAGCCCTTCGTGCCAAACATAGGTATCGTCGCGAACGGCCCCTTGGCGGACCAGATCCTCCAAGCCAGTCTCGTCCACGGGACCCTGGCGCTGTCCTTGCACTGTGTAATACCATTGCATCGTTGACCCTCCCGCCGCGGAGGCTGCACGCGGCATGAAACAGTGTACTCCGAACTTTGTCCACAAAGTCAAAAAAAAGGCCTCCGCTTTCCCCGCTGGATGGCGGATTGGCGAAGGCCCAAGTTTGGTGCTCCCGTTGAGGAGCCTGTGGTGCTCTGTGTAGGAGGGTAAACTCTGTCCCTTTGAGTGAGCGCGTTACTGCGCCGCGGTCACGTGGGCGCGGCGGTTGCGCTGGTAGCAAGACTCGCTTTCATCCGAGCACACCGGCCGCTCTTTTCCGTAGCTGATCAGCGTCAATTGCCGGTCCGGAATCCCCATGGACGTCAGGAAGTCCTTGACCGACTGAGCTCGGCGGTCGCCCAGCGCCAGATTGTATTCCTCGGAGCCGCGCTCATCGGCATGTCCCTCGATCAGCAGTTTCTGATTGGGGTAGGCGGCCAGGATGTCCCGGATCACGCCCACATCGTCCTTCAGGGCGGTGGAGGCATCAGGCCGGATGGTGCTTTTATCGAAGTCAAACAGCGCATCTTCCATCTTGGCGAGCCGGTCGTTGAGGGTCGCTCGCACCGCCGCGGGCATCTGGGTAGCCGGGCGCGGAGTCTGGGCGACCTGCTGCGGAGCGCGAGCTGGAGCCTGGGTCGGCGCGGGCCGCGTGGCTGCCCGGGCGGGCGCGGGCGCCGCAGCCACCGGCGTCGTATCCGGAGCCTTAGGGGTCGCCGCGACGGGCGCCTTCTTAGAGCATCCGGCGGTAAGCATTATCAGAGCGAATCCGCTCGCGAAAAGCAATGTTTTCATTATCCTATTCCTCTCCTGCGTTCCCAGTAGACCCCACTATACCCTGTCGCGGCAATCCCCTTGGGACGGTATTCCTTCTAAGGGCCCCGGCGTTAGACTTGAAACAGATGACAAATCTCGAGGGAGCCGGCCGCGCGACGGGCGGATTTGGCCCTTTGCGGGCAGCAGGTGGACGCCGGGTCCTGCTGGCGGGCTTCGGCGGACTGCTGCTGCTCATGGTTGTGGCGGGTGTCGATGCCTTAATGGTCCTGCGCCAAGTTCGAACCAGCGACGCCCAGGAGCGTAACCTATATTTGCGTCGCGCCACCGCCCTCGATAACGTACGCACCGGGATCTATCAATCCGCCATCGCGATGCGAGCCTATCTTCTGGCGGACAGCACTCGCGATGCCGCCGCCCAACTGGCGGATTGGGAGACAACGCGAGCCAACACCGACCGTGCTCTTGAGGATAGCGCAGCTGTTCTCGATGCCTCCGACGCTCCGCAGCTTGCCAGCCTCCGCGCTGAAGTGCAGGATTACTGGAGGCTGCTCGACTACCTGGCGACGATTCCGGAACGGGACCGCCAGGTGCGCGGCAGCGAATATTTGAATCGCGAGGTGGTCCGCCGCCGCGGGGCTACGCTCGATCTGGTGGACCGCATCGACCAGATGAACGCGCGCCAGATGGCCGCCGGCGACGCCCAACTCAATCAAGCCTTCAACACTCTGCGGCTGCGCCTGATCGGGATGCTCGCGGCGACGATCATGGTGGGCGTGGCTCTGGCCGCCTTCACCATCCGGCGCACGTTGCGCCTGGAGACTGAATTGGAGCAGCGCTACCAGGAAGGCGCCCGCGCCGGGCAGGAATTGAAGGATCTTTCCGCCAGGCTGGTTTCCGCCCAGGAGGAGGAGCGCCGGGCGATCTCGCGGGAGTTGCACGACGAAGTGGGCCAGTCGCTTTCCGCCCTGCTGATGGAGGCCGGCAACGCCGCGGCCAATGTGCCTCCCGATTCGGCCGTGGTGCGCCGCCACGTCGATTCCATCAAGAAACTGGCCGAGGCCAGCGTCAACGTCATCCGCAACATGACTCTGCTGCTGCGCCCCTCCATGCTGGACGATTTCGGATTGGTGCCGGCGCTCGAATGGCAGGCCCGCGAGGTTTCCAAACGCACCGGTCTGCGCGTGCAGGTGACAGCCGACGACGGCGCGGGCGAGCTTCCCGATGAGCTTAAGACCTGCATCTACCGCGTGGTGCAGGAGGCGCTGCACAACTGCGCGCGACATTCGCAGGCTCGGTCGGTCAAGGTGGTTGTGGAACAGGAGTCGCGCAGGATTCTGCTGACGGTGGAGGACGACGGCCACGGCTTCGACGCCCACCGCGTGCGCGGCCTGGGCCTGGTCGGCATGGAGGAGCGCGTCAATCACCTGGGGGGAAGTTTTGCGGTGCGTTCCCAGCCGGGCTCGGGAACCAAGGTTGCGGTGGAGTTGCCGCTGGCAAGCTGATGATGACGCCACTCCGGCTCCATGTGTTCAAAGCCGCTTACAGAACCGCGACAGTTATGGAGCGGCTTCAGGAGTTGATATGACGACAATGACCGCCACCTCTCAAATCCGCATCCTGCTGGCCGATGACCACACCGTCATGCGTAGCGGCCTGCGCCTGCTCCTGGAGCGCCAGCCCAATCTGACGGTGGTGGGGGAAGCCGCGGACGGACGCGAAGCCGTCACGCTGGCCGCGTTGGAGGAGCCCGACGTGGTGGTGATGGACATCGCCATGCCGCACCTGAACGGGGTCGAAGCCGCGCGGCAGATCGTGGCAAACAATCCTCATACGGCGGTGGCCATCCTCAGCATGCACAGCGACGAGAGCTACGTCATCCGCTCGCTCAAGGCCGGTGCACGCGCCTACCTGCTGAAGGATTCCGCCGAAGCCGACTTGATCGAGGCCATCCATGCCATCCGCGCCGGGAAGAGCTTTTTCAGTCCCGCCGTCACGCGCATTCTCAAAGAGGATTACATGCGCCAGCTCGGCAAGATGGACGCCGAGGACAGCTATGAGCTGCTCACTAACCGCGAGCGCGAAGTCCTGCAACTGGTGGCCGAGGGCAAGAGCAACAAAGAGGTCGCCAATTTCCTGAATTTGAGCCTGTATACCGTCGAGACTCACCGCACCCATATCCTTCAAAAATTAAATCTCCATAGCGTGCCCGAGTTGATCCTTTACGCTGTTCGTAAGGGCATCATCAGCTAGCCTGATTGCCGAATAGGTCGCCGAGGTCTATCCAGATCCGGTCGCCCATTCGACGGATGGGCGGATAGAAACCGCCCTGGAGTAGTGGGCATCCGAACTGCTCTGTCTTTATGAGAGAGTAAGACATGAATCCGCTGAACAAAATACCCGGCGTAAAAGAAGACGATTCTTCCGGCCTGCCGCCCGACGACCCTCGGCCGGAATGGGCAGAAGAAGACAACGAGATTGAAGACCGCAAGCCCGATTTGGGCGAGATCGAAGAGGATACATCGGAGCTTTGAAACTGGCGTAGTGCCCGCGCCTTAGAGTAGAGTTGGAAGCGGAGGATCAACGTGCCCTTCTGTTCCAACTGCGGCGGCGAGATGCAAGGGCGCTTCTGCGCGAAATGCGGCGCGCCCGCGCCTGGTGCAGCCCCGCCGCCTCCGCCGCAACCCGTGGCTCCTTTGTCGCTGCCCGGCCTGAATGAAAACGTGGCCTCGGCGCTATGCTATCTCGCACTGGTGCTGACGGGCGTTCTGTTCCTCTTCCTGGAGCCGTACAACCGCAACAAGACCATCCGCTTCCACGCGTTTCAATCGATCTTCGTGTGGATCGGAATCACGGTTGTGAGTCTCGGCGTGCGCATCGTGTTCGGAACCCTTCTGGATGGTCCGCACACCTACTGGCTGATGGATCTGATCTGGACCGGCTTCGGACTGTGCACGCTGGCGCTCTGGCTGGCGCTGATGTACCGCGCCTACATGGGCGAACGCTGGGTTGCTCCGGTGGTCGGCGAGATGGCGCAAAGGTTGGCGTAACGAATCGCGGGTGAGCCGCGTTTAATCTGCAATGCTCCACGTTAAAGTGCTCCGCGTTAACAGGATCGTGCCGGTTTATTTCGCGGCAGCGGCGTTGAGCGCCCTGTTGATTCCCGCGGTATCGGCGCAAAAGGCCGCCCTTGCGCAGGCGGCGGGCCCAGGCAAGGGCCCGGTTATCGGCACGCTCGATTTCTACGGACTGCGCAAAGTTACCGAGGCGAAGGTGCGCCAGGCGCTCGGCGTGCGTGAAGGCGACCCGCTTCCGTCCTCCAAGGGAGACGTCGAAGAGCGGCTGGACGCGATTCCGGGCGTGGTGGAATCGCATTTGGAGGCCGTCTGCTGCGACAACGGAAAAATCACTCTCTACGTCGGCATCGAGGAGCGCGGTGCGGCTCACTTCGATCTGCACGACGTTCCCGACGGCGAGGCGGTGCTGCCTCAGGAGATCGACTCCGCCTACCGCCGTTTCCTGGACGCATTCGCCGCGGCCGCGCGCCAGGGCTATACCAAGGAAGATCTCACCAAGGGCTACGCGCGATCGGAGGATCCCACCGCCCGCGCGATCCAGGATATGTTTCCGTCGATGGTCGCCGATCATCTGGCTGAGTTGCGGGCAACGCTGCGCAACTCCAGCGACGAAGAGCAACGTGCCACGGCCGCTTACGTCATCGGCTACGCCGCGGACCCCAAAGGCGTGGTCAACGATCTGCAATACGCGCTGCGCGACGCGGACCAAGGCGTGCGGGTCAATGCCGCCCGCAGCTTGATCGCCTTTGCAGGCACGGGGATTAAGGTTGAGCCCACCTGGTTCATCGAGATGCTGAATTCGCTGTCTTGGACAGACCGCACCCGCGCTCTGGCCGCTTTGCAGATCCTTACCGATAAGCGCGACCTGGCAGTGCTCGATCAAATCCGCGCGCGAGCGCTGCCTTCCTTGGTGGAGATGGCGCGTTGGAAAACGCTGGCTCACGCACTGCCCGCCTATATACTGCTGGGCCGTCTGACCGGCCTTAGCGAGCAGCAGATTCAGGACGCCTGGTCGCGCGGAGATCGCGAATCCGTCATCGCCGAAGCCTTGAAGACGCAAAAGCCAGAGAAGTAGGGCGGCACGCAGATACGCCAAGCCGCGCATCTACACTCAAAACTGATACTCGGCCGGAGTGATGCCCTTGGCCCGCAAATACATCTCGGCCGAAGCACGATGTTGAGTGGTGTGGTCGAGCATTCCCATCAGCATGTCCAGGCTTGTCCTGGGCCCATAGGCGGTATTATAGGTCTTCGCAATCTGCTCGGGCGTCAGCGCTGAAACTTTTGCGATCGCGTCATCAAAGGATTTCCGCACAAATGCGATCACATCCTTCTTGCTCATCGAAGCGGGCTTACCCGGATTCGCCTTCTCACCGGTGAGTGGAGACAGGAACCCGCCGATCTCTTGCGACAGATGGACCATCTGTTCCGCGAAGCTCATCTGCGGAGGAGTGAGCTTGAAATCGTAGCTGGACTCCGGCATCTGATCCGCTACTTTCAGCGTGAAATCGCGCGAGTTCTGCAGGTGCCTGAGGACGACGGCTTTGACATTCATCTGTGCAAAGGCCGGCGTCGCGGCAGCCGCGATGACGATGAGACTGACGAAATGGTAGTGTTTGGAACGCATAAGTCGAGTGTAGCCGATGGGGCGATCGCGGACCTCTCCAAAGTTAATGCAGAGGAATACGGAATAAGTTGCCCTGGAACGCAGCAGTCGCAAAGGCGTAGTTCTGGGGATCCGGTCCGGGCGATATTCGGCTCTGCCGGATCACTTGGACGCTGGCAAGCTCCGACTCGCTAGCAAGATCCAGCCCCGCTGGCGGCAAATCGGCGAGGGCAAAGCCCCGCGGCGTCGCAATTACCAAAGTTCGTCCCGACGACGTTATAAAGCTATCGGTAGTCACGTACAAGTACTTTCCATCGGAAGACCAATGGACAAGGCATGGTCCGTTACAGAGCACCCGGCTGCTGCGATCCCGCGTCGAGACTGCAATGGTTCCCCGAATGGCGCCAGGCGATGCATTTCCTTCGCCTACCAGACCCGCGCCAACCACCCATTCTCCGTCCGGGGAAACGGCCCCTTTGTTGGCAATCGGTGTGTCTAGACTATCCCGGCTATTATGCGACATGGGTCCTCGATCCTGACGGCCACGATATCGAGGTCGTTCATAAAAGCTGAATCGAATTTCTTAGCGTTACTGCTGAATGGCCGTTCACCAGGCGTCCCTTCGGAGTAGAAGGCTCCGGCGTTTTACGAGGGCCGAATGCCGGCGGATGAAAGCCCTCACGAAAGACTTGCAACATTACACCTCATGGTGTAATGTTAAGTATGGATCAACTGACGGATGTGCTGACGGCGATTTCTCACCCGACCCGGCGAGCGATTATCGGGCAGCTGGCAAACGGACCTGCGCGATTCCTGGATATCGCAAAGCCGTTCGACACGGCCTTAAACGCGGTGACGAAACACCTCAAGCTCCTCGAAAGAGCTGGCCTGATTGAGCGCGAGAAGCGGGGTCGTGAGGTCTTCATATCGTTCCGAGGTGAGCCGTTGCGCGAGGTAGCGGGCTGGGTGCATGAGTACGAGCGGTTCTGGAATATACGCCTCGATCAGTTTGAGCAGTATTTTAAGGACAAAAAGAAGAGGGAGAAGAAATGATGGCGAACACTAAAAAGACCCTTGAATTTAAGTTTGAGCGAACAATCCCCGCTTCTCCGGGTGAGGTGTTTGATGCGTGGCTGAATCCAAAGATCCCTGGCAACCCGTGGAATATGGCCGACAAGCTGCTCTTCAACCCGCAAGTAGACGGGTTCTTTTACTGGAGCGTCAAGGGGACACCCCACTACGGCCGATTCACGGAGGTGGAGCGGCCGGGTCTTATCCTGCATACCTGGGTGTCGCCGAACACCTTGGGTGAGGAGTCGACGGTTACCGTGACCTTCAAGAAACAGGGAGAAAACACCCTGATGACCCTCGTACATTCCGGCATCCCCGATACTGAGGCCGGAAGAGGACACGAGAAGGGCTGGAACTACTTTCTGAACATTTTCCCCGAACAGTTTCGGGACGCATCGCAGCGAGCGGGCTAGACATGGAGTAATCATGGCAAAGGTAATTTTTGGAAACCATTCGTCGTTATAGTTCCCCGACAGGATCGGGAGAGCATTCGTAACTTTTATTGTGATGTCCTCGGCGGAAAAATCACGAAAGCCGATGACGAAAGGGACTTCCTTCGTCTGGGAGAAAACTTCTATGTCGGGTTTCTCTATGGGGATGTCCCTGATGAGAGCGAGTTCTTGCGGACTGCGAGATCGGTCTGGCTGGAAATCAAGTCCGACAATGTGGAGGAGATGAGCCGAAAAATTCTCGAATCAGGTCTCGTCAGGAAGCTTGAGGTACCTGACCCTCACCTTTACTTCCAGGCTCCGGGAGGTCAATGCCTCCGATTAGTCGGAATCGACGAGGACCTCTCCTTTTATGAGGGAACTGGGGCAGGCCCGGACGCTGCAAAGGTAAAAGACGCAGTTGAGAGATTGTAAAACAGCGAATTACGAGACCAATTTGCAGATCGGCGTTAAGGCCTCTCCAGGTGTTGTGGATTGCGGCAAGCATCTGCGCCCGGAACATTGACTGAGGTCAAACGGAGACCGCGCAAGGGATCGTCACCGAAAGGCCGAGACCCGAAAGGGGGCTCGGGGCGAAGCCTGAGAGCCCGGTCCGGCGTAGCCGGATCCGCCCCGCTATCTTGCCGCATGAAGACTGCGACGTCGCGCGACTCTCCGTCCTTGGTGACCAGGTGAGGAGGAGAACTGCGATCGAGCGGAGCAAGAAAGATCTGCGACGAGCCCCCACTTTGCACTGTGAATGCCACCCTCGTCTGGTCCGAGGAAATATCGTAATCCATGATTCGCTGTCCCGTCACCAAGGGATCCGATTTTCCGGACGCCAAGTCTCTCGCCCACAACTCAACCGCTTCCGTCGAGTTGTCTTTCCGCAGCAGGTAATACAGCCGTTTGCCATCCGGCGAAAGTTGGGGAGCCGACACCGATCCTTCGACAGAAACCGGATGATCGCCGGAAGGGTCATGCGTAAACACGGTGCTCCGCCGAACGCCGATAGAAGTAATCAGGTATTTTCCATCCGGCCCCATGGCCAAGCCTTCTTCCTCCGTGGGACCGAAGGTGATCTGTTCCGGAATCCCATCGGGAACGCGCTGTCTCCACAGGTGGGTGCTGCCATCAACCTCGACATTGGAATACATCCAGCGATTCTCCGGCGACCAGGCGCCGGCGATACAAGCTCCGTTTGGTCCGACTTGCGTTCCGGCGGAGCCGCCGTCGATCGGCACCACCCGGCAACGTTGAAACGCCCCCACACGGTCCATCTCGACGATCAGGATCGAGTGCTGGTCGGGTGAAGGATAGGAATAGTGGGCCATGCCACCCTCGTGGTTGGGAAAGTAGACCTCCCGTTCGTCGGCCCGGTTCTCCCGCGCCGTCATGATGCCCATATGCTTCACCGTCCCCGGCATAACCTCGGAGAACACAATGCGATCGGGCCCAATCCAACTGAGGCCGGCGGTGTTCGGCATCAGACGGGTGCTTGGCCCGCCCAGCACCGGCGCCGTCCAGGTTGCCCAAGTTCGTTCCTTGAGATTTTGAGCCGTATAGGCGACGCGAGAACCATCCGGCGTGAACACCGGATCGTACTTGGGACTCGGATCGTCGGTCAACTGCTTCGATTCCCCATCCGGCAACAATTTCACGTACACCTGACCGGTGCCGAGAAAAATCCCGCCGCCGCGGAAGAACGCGACCATGCGTCCGTCCCTCGAAAGCGCGGGAGCTGTCGCATAGTCGCTGAAATTGGTGAGCTGGACGTACTCGGAAGGCACCGTTACAGGACCCTTCGGCGAGCGGTAGAACCACGCGAGTCCAGCGGCCGCGATCAGGATTGGAACTACCACCGCGGCATAGCGTAAAACCGGGCGGTTCGCCCATGCGGAAGATGCCGAAGACGCGGGCGCGCTCTGCGCCTCCTGCGAACGTTCGATCCGGATCAGCTCCGCTCGCAGATCCGCCGCGGATGCGTACCGCAACTCGCGATCCTTCTCGAGAAGCTTGCCAATGACCCGCTCCAACTCGGCCAGGACCTTCGGGTTCCGCTCGCGAACCGGTGGCGGCGTCTTATTCAAAAGAGCGTCAAAGATAATCGCATTCGTCGGACCATCGAACGGTCGCGATCCCGTCATCATTTCATACAGCACCACGCCAAACGACCACAGATCGGTGCGCGCATCCACCGTAAGGCCGCGCGCTTGTTCCGGCGACATGTAGGCGACGGTGCCCATGGCCGAGCCCGGTTCCGTGAGCATCGTTTCCGTCGATGCCTGGGTGTCCGCAGGCTGGCTTTGCTTGGCCAGGCCGAAATCGAGCACCTTGGCTTGACCGCGCTCGCCCACAAAGATATTGGCCGGCTTGATATCCCGATGAACGATACCCTTACGGTGGGCTGCGTCCAGCGCGTCCGCTACTTGAATGCTCAGCGCCAGCGCGGCCGGGATATCGAGAGGCTTCCCTGCGATGTGCTCGCGAAGCGTTTTACCGTCGAGCAGCTCCATCACGAGATACGGATGACCCGCCGATTCACCCACGTCGTGAACCACACAAATATTGGGATGATTCAGCGCCGAAGCGGCACGAGCCTCGCGTTGAAATCGATCTCGGACAGCCTCCGTCGCAAAGGGGTGCGGAAGCACCTTAATGGCTACGTCGCGATGGAGCCGCGTGTCGCGCGCCTTATACACCTCGCCCATGCCGCCCTTGCCGATGGGAGCAAGGATCTCGTAGGGGCCGAGACGGTCTCCCAGGGAGAGTGGCATGTGAATCAGCTAAGTGTATCCCATCAATCGGCGGATCGCGCCGGAGGAGAGCCTATCAATCCATGCGCCGGCGCAGCTCACACTGGCAGCAGTCGCTGCACCGCTGGCATTTCTCGCAGCGATGATTGGGGCAGGCGTCCTTGGTGCAATATACGCAGATCTCGGTGGACGGCTCTCCGCAGATGCTGCACGCGAAAGTGACGGGTTCGTTCATTGATGTTTCACCTATTGTGACGTTTTACCTATTGTTTGGGCGCGGCGGGTTTGGGGGCGGCGGGGCGCGCGGGCGCCGGACGCGTAACCTGTCCGCGGCAGCGTTGCGCCTCCTTATCCACCACCGCGAATTCCTCTTCCTTTTGCGCCGCCAGGTCGGTGATGTGCTGCTTCAAGAGCTCCCGATTCGAGGAATTCTCTCCCAGCACCGACACCACCAGATCGCCCACGGCGGGATTCTGATAATGCCGCACTCCCTCCACCAGCGATGTCAGATCCGATGCCAGCCGCTCCCAGCGGAAATACGTATCCAGCGCCAGCGTCAGCCGCTCCGGGTCGCGTTCCAATGATTGGGCGGAGGTCCCCACATAGCCTAACTCCTGCTCCGCCTCCTGCCATTGCGAAACGTAGGTTTGCGGCGCGCCCTTGGCCACCCACTGCTGGGGCGTCAGCTGGTCCAGGATAGGCTTCAACCGCTTGGCCTGATCCGAAAACGCGGCGATGGTTTTGGAGGTGTCCCATTCGGGGGCGACGCTGGGTTGCCCAATGGGTTGCCCAGTGGGCTGCCCTTTCGGCTGTGTGCTGAGCTGCGGGGCCTGCGCGCGGACAATCAGGAACAGCGAGAAAAACGCAACGAGGGTTCGCATACGCCTAACGCCAGTGTGCCATACGCAGGCGCTAGACCGCATTTCTCCCGGAGTTAATCTACTTTGAGGCTCAACGAAGCCTCCATCTGCGAGCTTGATCCGCCGGAATACCAGCCCGCCACCGGGGATGCGAGATCCGGATCGAAACCGGCTGCGACGGCGACGTGGGTGTTGGATACCGCGATGCCGCGGGAAGGATCGTAGCCCCGCCAGCCGATGCCCGGCAAATAGACTTCGGCCCAGGCGTGCATATAGGAATCTTGATTGTTCGCCGATGCGCATTCATATCCGCTGACGAAGCGGGCGGCGATTCCCACCGCTCGGCAAACATCGCAGAATAGGACAGCCAGATCGCGGCACGAACCCTCCTGCGATCTCAACGTTTGATCCGACGGCCAAGGAGGGCCGTAGGGCCGAATAACCTGACGGAAGGATTGAAAAATTCGCCGGCTCAACGCCGTCAGAAACCAGAGCGTGTTCCATTGCGCGGTAGCGGCCGCCTCTTTTGCGTACTGCTTGACGGACTCGGCGATTTGCCTCTCGTTGCGGTATGGAACAAGCGCCGCGCACAGCGGTTCCAGGTACCAAAGCGGAAGATTTAGCGATGCTTGGGTGAGAACGTAATCGAACGGGTTTTCCCGCAGCATCTCCACGGTGAACCGGCTCAGGACGCTCAGCTCCTTGGTGGGTGCGCCAAACCAGGCGTTCAGGGCGAGACTGCCATCCTGATCCAGACACTCCGTGGTTCCGGCGGGCGTGGGCGAGATCTGAAGGTCGAACGCCAGCAGCCGCTGGGAACTGTTGGTGCGCGGCCGAAGCCGGAAAATGTGAGCCTCCAGGTACACCGGAAAATCGTAACGGTACACGGTCGAATGGGTAACGGAAATTTTCATGCGAGGCGTTCGCGCAAGCTTACTTGACGTTAACATTTCCGCCGTCGACGACCGCTGCGGAGGGCAAGGGGAGGGAATTAGGTTACAGTTAAGTTGTGCTCCATACTCGCTGTCCGCATTGCAAGTCGATTGAGTTTCGGGGTGTGGGCGCCCGCAATGCCATGGAGCGAGCCATATACTGGCTGCTGTTGCCCTACCGCTGTGCCTTGTGCGGCCACCACTTTTTCCTGCTGCGGTGGCTGGCTCCCGTGGAGGGAACCGCCTAAGCACCCGCAGCAATGAAGTGGCGCGAGTATCACCAGCTCACCAAGCATAGTCCCGAGGCGCTGCGGCGAACGCAGCACGTTTTGGATTGGCGGAACATGCCCGATCCGTTCCGGCATTACGAGGGCGCTCCGCTCTTGGATCTGCCTGCGGACCCGCCCGACCCTGCTGGTGCGTTGGCCGCGGATGGTCCGGTTTTCCTGTCGCAGCTCTTGTTTTATTCCGCTGCGATCAGTGCGTCAAAGCTGGTTCCGTCCACCGGTTATCGCTACGCGCTGCGGGTGAATCCGTCCTCAGGCAACTTACACCCCACCGAGTTTCATTTCCTCACGCGCGGATTGAAAGACTGGCCCGATGGGCTGTATCATTACCGTCCCTCTTCGCACATGGCGGAACAGCGGGCCGTGGGCTGTGTCGGGATGAAACCGGTCGGAAGCGCCGCGCCGGTCGTGTTTGTGCTGACCAGCATTGCCTGGCGCGAGGAGTGGAAGTACCGCGACCGGGCCTATCGATACTGTTTGCACGACATCGGGCACGCGTGGCAGGCGCTGGCGTTAGCGGCCCAGGCCATGGGATGTGAAAGCTACGCCATTGGCTGTTTCCCGGACGACGACATCGCGCAGGCCTGCCGCCTGCATCAAGATGAATGGCCGATGCTGGTCGTTGAAATAAGAGCGCCTCAGTTTCGCGGCGAGTCCATTCCCTTGCGGGAACCAGAGGCCGCTGAAACCGTTTGGTATGGCGGGCTCGCGAATAAGCTTTCCGAGGAATTCGTCGCCTTCCCTATCATTCACGCGATGCATGAGGCCACGAAGCTCAGCGACGGAACGAACATCGCCGAAGCCGAGCCTGCGCCCGCCGGCTCCGGCGAAATCAAGTTGCCGTCTCCCGCTTCCTCAACGCGGCCCTTCGGCGAGGTCGCAAGAACGCGGCGCTCCGCGTTGAATTTTTACGGTGGCACGCGGTCGATATCTTTGGCGCAGCTCTCGAGTATCCTCGCGGCGGCGTCCGAACCGCTGATTGCCGATTTTTCCGGCGCGTGCTTCATTCAGCTCTATTTGTACGTTCATCGCGTCGAGGGGCTCGAAGCCGGCGTCTACAGATTCTGGCCGAAGGGTAGCGAGCCCGGCCACTCGGAATTAGAGACGATCAAGCTCGGCGACCAGCAGGTTGCGGCCGCCGGCTTGAGTCTGGGGCAGGAACTGGCCGGCAACGCGTGCGTGGCCTTCTCGATGATCGGCGATCTCGAGCGCGCCACCCGCGCCCATGGCGACCGCGGTTATCGCTATGTGCACTTCGAAGCCGGCGCCATCGGACAGCGCCTGTATCTCGCCGCGGAAGCGCTGGGATTGGGAGCCACCGGCATCGGCGCGTTCTTCGACGACGCGGTCCACCGTTATCTCGGCCTGACGCCGGAGCAAGGACAGGTGGTGTACCATTTCGCGATCGGATATCCGGTTCCCGATCCTCGGGTTGCCGATCCTCAGGTTGAAGGATAAGCTGGCATGGTCGGGATTCTGGTCCATGGCGACAATCATTTCATCGTGCGCGGTCCATTGCCGGATCGTGAGACGGCGCTTGCGCTGGTTCAACATTGGTCCATTATTCAGATTGGGACCCATATAGGTACGACGACTCCGGCGCATCTCGCGCAATGGAGCATTACTTCACGGGAGTTTCGAGAAAATCTGGAATGGGCAGTAATCGTACCGGGCGATGGCGAAATGTCGGGAGCAGTGACGGAGCTACTCGGCGAGCTTGCCGCGCGAGGAATCGTGGCTCGGAAATTCAGCGCGGATACGGCGTAAGACTGGGAGGCTGCTGGTCCGGCTCGAGCAGCCAGGCGGTGCGGTTGGAATAATAGCGAAGCAGCTCCTGGTCCTGCTCCTGGCCCAGGTCGCGAGCCCACACCACTCGAGCCGAGTCGATGTCGGCTTCGTTGTACACCCACTCCTCTTGAAAAATGTGCCGTGGAAGATAGCGCACGATGACAAGCTGTTGGCCCGGCTGGCCGGCCAGTGCGTCCCGGACCTCGACCCTTCGCTGCGCGGTGGCGGCGTGATTGATGACATCCCATGTTTCGAATGGCAACATCGCCGGTGGATCGAACAGATGCAATCCGTACCAAAGAACGAAATGCGCTCCACACAGAGCCAGGATGATCCAAGCGGCTTCGCGCCCCGTGGCGATTGGCAAGCGGCACAACTCGCGCAGACCGGTTATGCTCACCAGCACGAACAGGCAGGTGAGCGCCGCGATGTAGTGGGGATAGAAGAATGGATAGAAATTCGCGCCGAGGGCGAAGAGCAACAGCGTGAGCGCAACCCATATGAAACGGTATTCTCGCAGGCTAAGAAAAAAGAATGGCAAGACGAGATATAGCGCGGGCAGAAAGAAGAACCTGTAATAACGGACTCGGTATTCCAGGCGCAGCAGATATGAAAACAGCGTCTCGCCATTGCGCTCCCGGTACGACATCTGCGACCGGTATTCGAGCGCCTGTTGCGGGGTCAGCTCGCGATGCGGCACGGGCGCGGCCTGAAACGTGAGCGTTCCCGGCACACCGTATTGCTGCCGGCTCAGCATGTATGGAAGTGTGGTCCAACTGCCGGTGACCTGTTTGTTCTGGAGCAGCATCAGCGCGACGGCGGGAAGGGCGGCCAGCGCGGCAACCGGGGCGATTTTGATAAGTATTCCGCGCGCGGGCACGAAAAACAAAATCACCGCGAGCAGCAGGAAGATCGACTCATAAGGTCGCGTCAGCAGATGGAAGCCGAGCCCCGCGCCTAGCAGAATCGCGTCACGATTGGCAGGTCGCAGACCTGCCCCACTTCGAAGCCGGGGCAAAGCCCCGAACACCAAACAACCGGCGCACGCCGCCACCGAGCCGCCCCAATACGTATTGGTCCACTCGCTCAGAGGACCGAACTCGATCACAGCCAGCGCTCCGCCGATCAGCGCCCACAGCGGAGTGGTCCACGCCCGCAGCATCCAATAACACAGCGAGCAGAAGGCGGCGGTTCCCAGCAGCACGCCGGCCCATGGCAAACCGAAAATCGCTCGCCCGAGGGCCATCACTAAACCGGGCCCCAAAGGATAAATCGAGCTGTACGACGGCTCTTGCAGCGTGAAGAAAGTCTCGAAGAACCGGTGCAGCGGATGCACCGGATTCGCCAGCCGGAAGTGGCGCAGAGTATCGGCCACCAGCAGGTGGGCATACTCGTCGTAAACCTCCGGCGTTGGAACCGGATGGCGCGGGAGCAAAATCAGCCGCAGAGCCACCGGCAGGATCGCGAGCGCCAGCATGCACCAGCGCGTGCGCGGGGCCAGCCGCGCCGCCCACGGTTCGAGGATCGGCCGCGTGATCCACGCGAGGCCGGCCAGCAGCACGGCCAGCCCCAGCTCGATCCAGTCCGCGCCGCTGAAGTCCATCAGATTCTATTGAACGATAATTGGGAGGAGCAAAGTTGGTACAAGGCATGAAATCCTACCGCAAGGAACTTTGGTTCGAAGTCCCCACTCGTCGTGCGTTCATCAACATCACGCGCCAGGTGGAGGCCTGCCTCCGCGAAAGCGGCGTTCAGGAGGGGCTGGCGCTGGTGAACGCGATGCACATCACCGCCTCGGTCTTCATCAACGACGACGAGAGCGGGCTGCATCAGGACTACGAGAAATGGCTGGAGGGCCTTGCTCCGCACGAACCGGTTTCGCAGTACCTGCACAACCGCACCGGCGAGGACAACGCCGATGCGCACCTGAAGCGCCAGGTGATGGGCCGCGAAGTGGTGGTCGCGGTGACCAAAGGCAAACTTGACTTCGGCCCCTGGGAGCAGATCTTCTACGGCGAGTTCGACGGTCGGAGAAAGAAGCGAGCTCTGGTGAAGATTATCGGAGAATAACGGCGAATCGCGAGTATACTGTCATGAAGATCTGAACCGCCAGGAATGCGAGCTGGCGCCCGGAAACAGATCCACAAATGAAAAGGTATCAAGACACGTTTGGGGGCTAGCTTGCTTACCCAGGTTCCTGGCAACGGCACGGTAATTCCTTAAGCCCAACCGTGTCTTCCAGATCAGCGAGAAACTGGCATTCATGTTTCGTATCCTCGTCGTCGATGACGACCCGGCTGGGGCATATTTACTGAAAGAACTGATGCAAAACGTGCATCACGCGTACGAATTGCACTTCGTAGGCGACGGGTTTGAGGCCCTTGACTTCCTTCGTTGCCGGGGAAAGTATGCCGCAGCCCGGCGTCCGAACCTCATTCTGCTGGATATCAACATGCCCCGCCTGGGCGGATTGGAGACCCTGTCCGCCATCAAGAGCGATCCCGATTTGTGCCTCATCCCCGTGATCATGCTTTCGACGGCCAGCGACCCCAACGAGGTGCGGAAAAGCTACCAGGCCCATGCCGCCTGCTACGTGGAAAAACCGTCCGATCTGGCGCGGTCGGTAAAATTGGTAAAAGCGATCGAAGCTTTTTGGATGGAATTTGCTGCCCGCTATAGCGGCGAAGACGATTGTCAATCGATAGATTGTAAAGCAAAAAGCGCTACGTTGGTCGCCGGAGGCGACGATTCTGGTCCGGGGATTGCAAGTGAAGCGGCGGAGGTGAGGAGCCGAGCAACGATGTCGATGAAGGATTCGCCCGTGAAGAATAATGAGACGCCATCCGGTACGTCCGGTTGTGCCGAACACGACCGTCTATTGGACGAGTTCGGCAAGGCGGTGCGGGCGCTTTTGAACCTGCACGAGCAGCAATTTGAGGCGATCTCCGAAGGTGAAGGGGAGTATGAGCGATTCGACATCTTGATCCACATGGCCAACGAGGAGAAGCAACTTGCCAAGTATGCCTATCTTCGGCATGTGGAAGAACACGGCTGTTCGAAATTTTAAATGCCACTGACAAAACTAGAACGCGAAGCCATTACCGATAGCATGTTGAAGATTCAGTCCATCCAGGCGTCCTTGGAGCAAGTCGATGATGAAAAACTGATCGACATCGAGGAGATCCATGAGTGTCTCGAAAACGCCGACAACAGTTTCCGCCATGCCTTGAAGGACGGCTCTCCCGAACAAAAGCCGAGTAAGCGCTGACCGTTCGGCCGGAGGCCTTCCCAAAGCCAGTCTGCCAACAGGCCGCGCGTAGCGGACTCGAAACACTTTAGGCAACGTAGGATCAACTAAACGGAGCGCACGATGAGACAGACCTTTCCAGGCGGCCTGTTGTCGATCCTGCTAGTGGCGGCGCTTTCAAGTGTCTCTCTGCAGGGTCAAACTCAGGCGGATACGCAGACTCCGGCGGCAAACGCGGGCGACGATTCACAAAGCAGTTCAGCGGAAACGAAGGAAAAACTTCCGAATCCGTTGGAGGATTCGCGCGACAGAATCTATTACCCCGGCGACACGGAGAGCGTGAAGCCGCTGACCACGAAATTGGTCGGCAACATCCTACTGGATCAGAAGGAGATTTGGACCAGCCCCTTTCACATGCACAAAAAGAACGCGAAATGGTGGATCGGGTTTGGCGCAATTACGGCCGGGCTGATCGCATCGGATCACACCACCTCGCAGCTTCTGGAGAACAGTCACGGGCAGGTGGTCTGGGCGGGCCGTGTCTCGAACATCGGAGCCGCGTACACACTGGTGCCGATCGTGGCTGGATTCTACGGCTATGGCGTGGTGGGAAAAAACGCACAAGCTCGCGAGGTTGGGGTCCTGGGAGGGGAAACGCTGGTGGACAGCCTGATTGTTGTGGAGGCGCTAAAAACCATTGCGGGCCGGGACCGGCCCGATAATCCTGACGTTGGCGCGCGGGGTCATTTCTTCAAAGGCGGCGCTTCCTTTCCATCCGGCCATGCCATCGAAACATGGTCGCTGGCCTCGCTGATTTCGCACGAATACAAGCACAAAGGCGGCAAGTTTGTCCCGTACCTGGCATATGGTCTGGCGGCCGGGGTTACGATGGCACGGTTCGCGGCGCAGCAGCACTATGCCTCCGACCTGGTGGCCGGCGGGGCGATGGGATGGTTTATCGGCCGGTACGTCTACCAGACCCACGAAGACCACGCCGGACATCAGCACGCCTGGGCTCAGCCGAAGATCGCCCCCAACGTGGATCCCCTCACGCGCTCGTATAGTTTGGCGGTGTTCTTCGGCCGTTAGCGCCGTCCGCCGCCGCCTGCGTGGCCGCCGCCGCCGGAGAAGCCCGCATGACCGCCTCCGCCTCCCCCCGAGAAGGAACGCGCACCGCTCGAACCTCCGCCCGAGAAGGAGCGAGGAGCGGAAGAGCTTTGGCGCGGCGCCAAGTAGGACCGAGGCGCGGAATAGCTTTGGGCGCGAGGCGCCGAGCTAGATCCGCGATAACTTTGCGCCGGAGTCCGCGAGCCCCGCGACAGCGAACCCGCGCCTTGATTCGGCGCGGCTTGCCGGGAGGCGCCGGCGTAACGGTTGGCCGCAGCCCTGTTGTCGCCATTGGCCCCCCGGTTATCGCCATTAAAGGTGCGCCATCCGCCGCCGGCGGCGCCAGTGGTTCGGCCTGCATTACTTACAGCGCCGTTCACCCGGCCGCTGCCATTGTAGCGGGTGGAATTGAACCGGCTGGCCACTGCCCGATTCGGATAGGGGACGCCCATTCTGTGACCGGGATCGTGCGCCCATGCCGTGCGTCCTCCCAGGCCCGCGCCTCCAAAGCGGCCGCCGAAGCCGTATCGATTAAAGAATCCCGCGTTGACAAACAAACCGCCGCCGAACCATCCGCAGCCCCAACCCCAGCCGCCCCAACCGCCCCAGCCCGGGAAAAAGCCGCCCATGTAAATGCCCGGTCCAAACCCGAAACCGAATCCGAAACCGAAATCCGGCGGGTACCAGAGATCGGGATACGCGCCCAACGCGGGCGGACCGTAGACGTAGTCGGGCTGGTAGTTCGGGACGTAGATCTCTTGTGGATCGGCGGGCTGGATTTCGATCGCGCTTTGGCCGTCCTGCGTGTCCGTGGTCACTACCTGTTGCGGCGTTGACGCCAGTTTGCCGTTGGCGCTGGCTCGCGCCCGCATTCTCTGCACGGCGCTCATCACATCGGCCTGCTGTGCAAGGAACGCATTCCCCAGGTCGGTGGTCCACTGGACATTATCGCTGAGCACGTTCAGCGCGTTCGGAAACGCCACCAGCGCCTGGACACTCGGGTCCCAGTTCATTTGCCGCACCGCGTCCATGAGTTGCGCGCCCTGAAGATTGGTGTGCTGCTTCAGCCATTGCTGTACTTCGATGACCTCGAGCGGATACGTGCTCGCCGCCAATAGCTGGCCGAGCAATGGATCGGGATACAGCGCGACGGGCGCGACCAGGTTAGCCAACTGCTCGGGCGAGAGCAGCGGGGCAGGCGGTTGTCCCGGAGCCGGTTGTCCTTGAGGCGGGCCCGGCGGCAGGGCCTGAGCAAAACTTATCGATACAGGCAGCAGCAGAGCGCAGAAAATCGCGACTGCCTTTTGAGTTTTCCATCCGGCGCCGTTTGTCATATTGCGCCTCCACTTATTGGACGCGCCAGGGGGGAGCCGGGAATGCTGGTATTTTTGGTGTGGCTCCGCTGGTAGGAGGGCCTAAGGGTCGTGTTTCGAATTCCCTACAGGGGATGGAATACCCGCGCTGCTACGGTAAGTCATTTCTTGAGCAGATAGAGAATCACGACCAGCATGATCGCGGTTGGAAATAGAGCGCCCTTAAGCCAGAACGGGAGCGGCGCAAATTCCAATTTCTGCCAGAACGCCGGAGCGTTTGCCGCTCGAGGCTGGTCGGCGATTGGCGGGAATGCCAGCCGAAGGGTTGAGACCAGAAGCAAGCTTATTCCGCTGCCCCAAGCGAGGACTGACGCCGGCAGCGCCCATTGCTCGAGCACCGGCTGCACGGCGTAGGCGAGTGCGAACCCCAGCATCGGACCGAAAAGAGGCTTGAGCCGCCAGCGCCTCTTTGGGTTGCTATAGGCATCGGCAAGGATCGTCGCCGCCAGGAATATTGCCGGAGGAATCGCGAGGCGCACGAAACCGCGCTCATCCAAAAGCGCCGCGCGGTCCAGCCACCACGCCGCCATCACAAACGCGGTGTACATGGAGACCGCCTCCGCCAACGCGACGACGGCGTCGGTAGTGCGGCAAATGCGGCTGTAAATCACGCACGGGATCAACTGCGCTGCTTCGAGGAGATATGGCCCGGAGCGCTGGCGCCGCTCGCGCATGTCGCCGAGAACTTCCTCGCGGCAAGCGGGCGGGATCAGCCACCCCGCGATGGCTTCGCTTATTTTGGACGGGCCGGATTCCATCTCGGGCGCCTTCTGACTCCTTCTACGAAACCTCCCCAGATTTCGGCGACCGTGTCCGCGACTCGCTTGGCGGTAGCGGCCGATTCCTCAAGCGCCCGTTCGCCCAGCGCCTCCAGGCGATAGAAACGCTTGGAGCGGCCTCCCCGCTCGGGCGTCGGATCGGAGAGCCAGGAGGAAATGAGACCTTTATCCTCCAGACGGTCGAGCGTAACGTAGACCGCGCCGAGTGAGATATTTCTTGGCGCGGCGAGCTGGACTGCTTTTTCGTGAATGGTCACGCCATACGCCTCATCGCGCAGGCTGAGGATGGCCGTGAGGATGATCTGTTCGAACTGGCCGACGGATTCGGGCATATTTGTCTAACAGTGTATGAGAAATCGGCATTGGCGTCAATCGCAGCGCCCATGGCAGGATTTGCCATTACTTGTCATCGCATGATAACGTTGTAGCCAGAAGCGAAGGCCGCTATGCAGACGATGAACATCTCCCTCCCAGACCAACTCAAGGAGTTCGTCGATGAGCAGGTCGGCTCGGGACGCTACAGCAGTGTGAGCGAGTACGTTCGCGATCTCATCCGCGACGACGAGAAGCGCAAGGCTCAAGGGAAGCTCGAAGCAATGCTCGTGGAAGGCATTCAGAGTAGCAAGCCGACCGAAATGACCCGCGAGGACTGGGCCGATATTCGTAAAGAAGCTGTGAAGCAGTTTGAGGCGCGCAAATCCCGTAGAATGTCGTAATGGCCCGCGTTCAGAAACGCGACGCCGCAAAGCGTGACCGCATCGGATCTGGTACGCCGAGAATGCGAGCATCGACGCGGCGATGGTGGCGGCAACTGATATTTAACGGTATGTCTTGCCGGATCGCAGCGAGATCTGCTGGATGATAACCATCTTTTGGGCATGGTCCGCAGTGAAGAGCAGCCGGTAATTACCGATACGGCGGCGAAAGACGCCCTTCCACTCTGCACCCTGAAGGGCCTTTACATTTCCTTAGAACGGGTCGGAGGCCAGTTGGTCGAGGACGCGGGCTACGCGTCTTTGAATGGCTCTCGGGAGTCCGCGAAGGTCTTGTTCAGCATTCGCGCTGAGTCTACAGACCCAGCTCATTCTTTATTTCAGCCCAGGGACGCGTTTTCCCCTCGCCCGTCTGCTTGAGACTTTGGCGCAGTCGTTTCGCCTCTGCCGGCGTGAGCACATCTATGGGGTCAGCGGCCGGCGACGGCTTTGCGATTACACGGCCGTTCGGTTCTTTGGCCGATCGTCTCTTAACTGGTTCTTTGACGGTTGCGCCTGTCTTCCCTGCCATGCCTTAAGACTATCCGATTATCGGTCGGCCCGCGCCGGTACGCCGAGAACGCCAGCATCGAAGTTGCGGACCGATTCCTGGAGGCCGCCCAAGACACACTTACCTTGCTATCCGCCCAGCCCGAGATTGGGAGCATGTTCTCCGTGACCTGCTGCCCTGCGGAAAACAGGCTACACAGAACCCCGGACGAAGACGATTGACAAAATAGTAACAAAAAGGTGACCATAGCTTAGATGTTCGAGCTTCGCGGCTATATTGACGAAGCCGGCAAGAAACGCTTCGCCAGGTGGTTCGAGGGGCTGGACGCCATTGTCGCCGCCAAGGTGACGATAGCCCCCACGCGGATCGAGCGGGGTAACCTATCCAACACCAAGGGCGTAGAAAAGGGCGTTCTCGAATACAAGATTGATTTCGGCCCCGGCTACCGCATCTATTTAGGCAAGGACGGCGAGCGCCTTGTCCTGATCGGCGGCGGTACCAAGAAACGTCAGGACAACGACATTGCAGCGGCTCAGGTGTGCTGGGCGGATTACAAACGGAGGAAAAAACATGCCCCTTACCCATGACTTCAAGGAAACCATCCGGGCGCGAGCGCAGCGCGAACCGAAATTCCGGCAAGCGCTCTTGCGCGAGGCCGTGGAAAGCTATCTTACCGGCGACCTCGAAACCGGAAAATCCGTGTTGCGCGACTATGTCAACGCAACCATCGGATTTCAGGCGCTCGAAGAGCAGACCGGCATTCCCGTCAAAAGCCTCATGCGTATGCTGGGGCCAAAGGGCAGTCCGTCCGCAGCCAACCTTTCCAGCATCCTCACAGTCCTGCAAAAAACCGAAGGCGTCCAC
>Ga0209415_10003727_pt1 | contig 28303 bp, 29 predicted proteins | sample PeaSoiSIISIP2007_FD_187696 | JGI IMG/M metagenome (GOLD analysis project Ga0209415, IMG submission 187696) | Peat soil microbial communities from Weissenstadt, Germany - SII-SIP-2007 (SPAdes) (version 2) | ecosystem: Environmental > Terrestrial > Soil > Wetlands > Peat | place: Germany... | reverse complement strand
TGGCAATTATCATTTTGCACGCGATTACGGGTGTGTGCACCCCGGCATGCCTCTTGGCCGCAAGCATCTCCGTCGAATCCGTGACGCCCCCACTGGTGGGATGGCCGGCAAAGAACTATCTCTATTCTGCGGAGGAAGTGGGGGGAAGTCAAATGCCGGTTGAACCAGGCTCCGCTCAAGATGACAAGGTTGTCAGAGTTGAGAGCGGAATAAAAAAGGGCGCGGGAACTGTCCGCGCCCTGCGTACAAATTAACCAACTACAAAAGCGTCAACTACTTCACCGTCAGCGCAATAGCCGACGTGGTGTTCGATGCTACACCGCCCTCGCTCGCTGTTACCGTAATGCTGTACGGCGCTCCGACGATGCTCGTGGGGACGGTTGCGGGCGTGATCGTTACCGTGGCCGTAGCGACCTTGCTGGAGTCGGCCTGGGAAGTTGCGGTGATGGTCGCGCTTCCCGGCAGACCGACGGCGATCGTGGGAGCTGTGTAGGCCACCGTCAAGCCGTTCGGTGTGATTGATCCCCCGGTCGACGGGCTGATCGACCAGGTCACGCCTTGGGTCGAATTCGTGACCATTGCCGTAAACGACGCCGTTTGACTTGGCCAGCCGTCGTTTGAATCGTTCGGGAACAGAGTCGATCCCTCAGGACTTACGCTAACGCCCACCGGTGGGGCGCTGCTGCTTCCGCAGGCAACCAGCAACCCGAGGAGCACCAGTGAGACGCAAAGGCAGGCAACCACAGAGTACTTCGACATCTTCCTTCCCGCGAATCCGACCATAACGACGCCTGCGAGCGGCAACGACAGTGGGAGCCACGGGGAACGACTGTCAGCCCTGCGCCGAATCTTAATATTCCCCCCGGCTGTATTGGGGCCGGTGGTGGTAAGGGTGAGGGTGACCAGGGTTGGTCCGGAGCCAGCCGCGATCTGAGTTGAATTAGCCTGCCCTGTATTGACGCTGCAGGTTACGGTCGTGTCGGGAAGTCCGCTGCAAAACGGGAAGGTAACGGTGGCAACGAACGTTCCAGCGCCCCCGGCGGGCGAAACTGTAAAGGTGGAGGTGGTGGATTCTCCGGCGAGCACGGGCGCGGGAGTAGTGGGGGTAGAGAAGGTGAAGGTTGGGGGATTGATGGTCTGAGTCAGGATCCCTGATGTGCTGGCAGCGTTGTTCGTGTCGCCAGCATAGGCGGCGGTGATCGCCTGCGTGGGGGGAGCGAGGGTGGAGGTTGTAAAGGTTGCCACCTGGGCACCGGCCACGGTGGTCAGGGGCTCAGTGCCTAGAGATGTGGTGCCATCATAAAAGGTCACGTTGCCGGTGGGCGGGATCGTGCCCGTGGTTGTAACGGTCGCGGTGAAGGTTACCGAATCACCGAAATTCGACGGGTTCTCGCTTGACGTAACAGCGGTTGCGCTTGCGGCAAGTTTGGTGCCGACCCACTCCTGGGCCAGGTTGTAGGCATCGACGGAGCCGAGGCCGGTCACAAGGTTGTAGTTTGTAGTCGCGTCGAATTTTGAGGCGCTGTAACCCAAAAACCCTTCCGTCGCCGGTGACACCGCCGCGGGGCATACCAGGGCCGGGGGCCAGCCCGGCTCGCCCGAGGAAGTCTCGTTGGGGGTACCGGTCTCGCAGAAAACGCCGTTGGAGCCCGTACTCGAGCTGGAAGCGAGCAGGTTGAAGGCACCATTGGCCGGGGTCGCAGCCAGGGTGTAAAGGGTCGTATTGATGTTGCCCAAGCCCGGCTTGGTTTGAAGTCCGCTCTGCACGACATCCTGATTCAGCAGCGTCACAATGCCGGCAAACATTGGAGAGGCGATAGAAGTGCCTCCGAACGTATAGCCGTAGCTAAAGAAACCGTTGGCCCCGGTGAGTCCGTTTGCACATATGCTAGCAGTGTTGCTGCCGCCTTTGAGTTCGTCTACGGGAGTGCAGACGATAAATCCGGGCCAAAATGTCGATGCAAGCAGCGAGACATCGGGTGAGAAGCGGACGGCCGTCGTCTGGCCCAGATCGCTGAGGCTGAGGCCCGCCTGGTAACTCGGCTGAGCAGAGCCGCTGATGCAAACGCCGGTGTCCGCATTAACAGTGGTGCAGTTGCTTGCGCCGCCGCCGCCAGCACCAATACCAAAGTACGCCTGCGCGGTTTGCCAGGAAGTAATGTTGTTGGTGGTGCAGAAACTGTCAGAGGGGTTCGCGATGCAATATGCCCCATATTCCTCATCGTCATTCCATCCCTGCTCGGGAACGTATTCGGTGACGGAACCGCCGGTGGGACCGTTGGTCCCACTCCAGTAGGTGCTGGTGTACTCGGTATAGGGAATCATCGTGCCGCCGACGCCGGTAACATACTGGCTGCTGGCGGGGTAGCTTACGGCCAAGCCAAGCGTGGCGAGTGTACCGTTCGGGTCGCCGTAACCGTTCGGTTCGCACTCTGTCGCGCCGTCGTCGCCACTCGAATTCATGAAGGTGATGCCGTAGGAGTTCGCCGCGGCCAGTTCGGCTTCATCGGAAGCGAAAGCCCCGGGGGTGTTCGCCTCGAAAAGCTCGCAGAAGCCGTAGCTCAGGGTGATCACCGGAGATATGTTGTTGTCGATAGCGAAGTACCAGGAGTCTGTGACGCCGTTTCCGTTGGGATCGGGAGCGTTCACATAAATGATTTGTGCATCCTGCGCGACGGCGTTGGACCATTCAAGATCGATGTCGGCCTCGACTAGATCATCCTGGATGGAATTCGGCGCCCCTGGATCGTTGTCGCCCGTCACCAGCACGTACTGGAAGTATGTCGAGTCGCAGGTCTGGATGACGTTGGTTTCAGGGAAAAAGGTGCAGCCGCTGATTTGTTGCGGGAGACCGAAGACGGTGCGGAAATCATTCAAGTCGGCAAGATATACGTCGGTTTCGCCCATGACCGCCAGCGTATATCCGGCACCGGTGATGCCGGCGTTGTAAAGTTTTTGGAGGTCGTACATGGTTGTGATGTCGCCGGGGGCGATCCAGTATTGGCCGGGGGCCTCAGTGTAGTTCGGCTTTGCATGGCGAGCGTGTGATCTCGCCGGGAAATTGCTGAGCCCGCGAATTCCGGTGACGATGCCGGTGAGCGCGGCGGGAATCGAAGGGGGAGTGATGTTGGAGAAACGCTTTTCTCCGTTAATGTCAAACTTGTGGATCTGGGTCTGGAAGGCGGTTTCGGCCTGAGCGGCGGTCCCACTGAAAACGATGAAATTGCGAGCGCGGGCAGCCCTGACGACGGTAAAGCCCTGGGACTGCAGCCATGTGGTGAGCTTCTGGATGTCGTTGGAGCTGAGGCCGAAGCGGTCGGCATACTGCTCGGGCGTAAGCCACTGGTGGTACTGAGGCGAGTGGGGATCCTGCTGCTGCGCCAGAAGCTGGTTGATAGCTTTTTGCTGACCGGGCGAGGGCACCGTGAGCAACGTCATGTAGCCGAGCCTGAGCGACGGATCGACAGGGCCCTGGTCGTACTGGGGCTGCGCTCTCATCGGGACGCCTGCCGAGAGCCTGACAAGCTGACTGGACACAATCGGCCCGGCGATACGGTCAGGTGCGGCGGCGAAGCCGAGGGTCGAAAAGATCAGGATGCAGAGGATGAGCGTCGAAAGATTGGACAACGACAGCAGGGCCGATCGCGAGCGTTGCATGGTCACTCCATTGGGCAAAGGGATGGTCGGGGACTCGGAAGCATTATCCATGCTTCTCCTTGTCTGAGCAAGTTATTCGGTGTGGGGTTGTATGAAGAAGAACAATTAGTTGGCGCTTGCGACGAGAAATTGACATTTGCCTCTCGGTCCGCGGGTGGCGGGCGAGGGCGCCCGCCCTACACGGGCTTTGGCGGGCTTTGCCCGGCTGGACGGGCGAGACGCCCGTCCCCACACGAGCACGAGCTTCTAGACTTCGGCTAGTTCTTCTTCCAGTAACTGTTTGTTATAGAGGTCGGTGTAATAGCCGTTTTGGGCTATTAGCTGGTCGTGGGTGCCTTGCTCTACTATGCGTCCGTGGTGGAGAACGGCTATGGAGTCGGCGTTGCGGACGGTGGAGACGCGGTGGGAGATGAAGATGGTGGTGCGTCCCTGCATGATTTCGCGGAGGTGGTTGAGAATCTTGTCTTCGGTGTGGGTGTCAACACTGGAGAGGGCGTCGTCCAAGATCAGGATGCTTGGACTGCGAAGCAGGGCGCGAGCTATGGCGGTGCGCTGCTTCTGGCCTCCGGAGAGAGTGATGCCGCGCTCGCCTACGGTGGTGTTGTAGCCTTCGGGGAAACCTTCTATGTCGTGGGCGATGTTGGCGGCTTCGGCGGCATCTTCTATTTCTTCTGGGGTGGCTTCGCCGTCTTCCTGAGCTACGCCGTAGGCAATGTTTTCGCGGATGGTGTCGCTGAATAGGAAAGTTTCCTGGGGGACGAATCCTATGTGGCGGCGGAGAGAGTCGAGAGGGAAGTGACGGATAGGGAGGCCGTCGATCAGAACGGCTCCGGGGTCGGCGTCGTAGATGCGCGGGATCAGGCTGACAAGCGTTGTTTTGCCGGAACCGGTCGGGCCTACTATAGCCAGGCTGGAGCCGGCGGGGATGCGGAGATTGATGTCTTTTAGAACGGCGGTGCCGTTGTAGGCGAAGTCTAAGTTGCGGAATTCGATTTCGCCTTGGATGGCGGTAGCCGGGAGCCGGGCTTCGCCCGGCAGGACGGGCGAGTCGCCCGTCCCCACACTTACTGCTTCAACTTCGTCGGCTATTTCTGGTTGCTGGGTCAGGATTTCGTTTATACGGGCCATGGATGCGGTTCCGCGTTGGAAGATGTTGATTACCCATCCCAGGGCGATCACTGGCCACATCAATTGCGCCATGTAGGTGTTGAAGGCTACGAAGTCGCCTACGTCCATTCGGCCCTGGAGCACTTGGCGTCCGCCTAACCAGAGCACGATCACTACGGCTATGCCTAGCATCAGCTCCAGAGTTGGCCATAGCATGCCCATCAGGCGAACCAGGCCGAGGCTGCGGCGGATGTATTCCTGGTTGGCGGATTCGAAGGCGGCGATCTCGGATTGCTCCTGCACGTAGGCTCGGATTACGCGGGCGCCGGAGAAATTCTCCTGGGCGCGGGCGGAAATGTCGGAGAACATGGCCTGAATGCGTTCGAAGCGCTCGTGAATCTGGCGGCCGAAATACTGGATCACTATGCTGGCTACGGGGAGGGGAAGAAAGGCGTACAGAGTCAGCTTGGGGCTGATCTTGAACATGTAGCTCACGGCCAGCGCGGTGAAGACTATGGTGTTGGCGGAGTACATGATGGCCGGACCTAGCAGATTGCGCACGGCATTCAGATCGTTGGTGGCGCGGGCCATGATGTCGCCGGTGCGGTTGCGCTGGTAGTAGGAGTAGGAGAGACGTTCGAGGTGGGCGAAGAGATCGTTGCGCAGGTCGAATTCGATGTCGCGGGAAATGCCGATGACGATCCAGCGTGTCAGGAACTGGAAGATGCCTTTGGCCACAAAAACGGCGATCACGGCGAGGGCGTACTTCAACAGTTTTTGGGTGGTGACTCCGGAGTGAAGATCGTTGGTGGCGTGGCGGAGAACCTGCGGAAACTGGACGGCGATGCCGTTAGTGAGCAGTACGCATAGAGCTCCCCAGGTGAGTCCCCGGCGGTAGCGCTTCAGATAGGGAACGAGGGGGCGTAGCTTCTTCGGCACCATGATGAGTCAGACCCGGATGTTCTGTAGATGAAATTGTAGCAGCGGCCGGTGCGGAATTTCGGAGCGCGGGCGCGAGGGCAACACAGGTGGCGGTGAGCAGCAGCGCGGTCCAAACAGACAGTATGCCGGCAGCGAACATCAATCCCGAGTAGAGCAGGTCGGCGCGTTCCATTCGGTTCCTCCACTTTGAAAAAATCCGGGCGAGGACGGAGGTTCCGTTCCTCACCCGGAGGGAGAGAGCGCTCGCAGTAGCGAGTTATTCCTGGGGCGAAGACGGCATGTGGTTCTTCATGTGCTCCTGCATGCGCGCTTCCCGGTTGGCCTCGATCTGAGCCAGTTTGGCTTTCTGATCGGCGGTCAAAATCTGCATGATTTCAGACTTCATGCGGGCATGCGCGACCTGAAGCTCAATCATTGTCTGCGCATTTTGCGTCGCCAGGGCGCGGGTTTTGGCCTCGTCGAAGGGGCCGCTGGCCTCCAAGGCTTTCATGGCTTGGCGGTTTTGCCGCATCTGCTGCATCAGGGGTTGCAGGGCCGGATTCTCTTTTTCAAAGATCGCCTTGACCTGGCTGTGCTGGTCGGGGGTCAAGTCGAGCTGCCTGAGCATGTGGCGGAAGTCGCCGCCGGGGCCACCAAAACCGTGGCGGCCTTGTGCAATCGCGGTGGCCACAATCAGCAGGACAGCGGCGCTGATGATGAAAATGCGTGTACGAGTTGATTTCATTGGAACTCCTTTTGAGGTGCTATTGATCTCGTAGGTTCCGGGAGGCAGCCCGGACATCTATGCTGATAAGAACACCGTTTGGGAAGAGGGGAGGTAAAGAGTCGGTCAAGCGCGGTAAAGTTTTGTAAAGAGCTACTGGCTTCTGGCAACTAGCTACTAGCGAGCTCGGGTTGCCAGCAGCTAGAAGCCAGCAGCTAGCAGCGGTTTTCCGCAATCACAAATCTTTACTACAAAGAGACGAGTGAAGTGTGATGATCAAGAGAATGGAACACGTACTGGTGGTGGATGACGACGTTGAATTGTGCGGTCTGGTGCAGGAGTACCTGACGGCCGAAGGGTTCAGCCTGAAGGCTGTCCATGACGGCGAACAGGGGCTGCAACAGGCGCTGACGAACGAGTATGCGCTGGTGGTGCTGGACGTGATGCTGCCGGGGATCAATGGTTTCGAAGTGCTGCGGCGGATTCGCAGCGTGTCAAAGATTCCAGTGCTGCTGTTGACGGCGCGCGGCGAGGATGTGGACCGCATTGTCGGACTAGAGATCGGGGCGGACGATTATCTTCCGAAGCCGTTTAACCCGCGGGAGCTGGTGGCGCGAATCCGCGCGATCCTGCGCCGCACCAAGCCGGTCAGCGCGACGGACGTGGTGCCGGAAGTGCTGACGGTGGGCGACGTGGAACTGGATCCGGCGACGCGCAGTGTGACGCGAGCGGGGCAACCGGTTGATCTGACTTCGGTGGAATTCAATCTATTGGAAGTGCTGCTGCGCGAGGCGGGGCGAGTGGTGACTCGGGAGCGGCTGGTGAATGCCGTGCTCAGCCGGAAGTTCATGCCGTTTGATCGCAGCATTGATATGCATGTCAGCAAGGTGCGGCGGAAACTGGGCGACTCGGAAGAGAACGGGGACCACATCAAGACCATTCGCGGCGTAGGCTATATGTTTGCGCGGCCGGCGGGGAAGGCGAGGAAATGAAGACGCTGCTAGCTTCTAGCTACTGGCTCCTAGCAAACAAGAGGCGGGCTGGGAGTCAGTAGCTAGAAGCCAGGAACCATTCTCGGAAATTATGAAGAGCCTCTTCCTGAAGATCTTCTTGTCGCTGTGGGCGGCGCTGGCGCTGTCCATGATGCTGGCGATTCTGGTCACGATCGCGCTGCGTCCGCCACGTCATGCGATGGAGAACCAGGCGCCACAAATCCTGGCTGAAGTCGTGAATGCATATCAGACCAATGGAGAGCATGGCGCCCACGAGTATCTGGAAGAACTCTGGCACACGCAGCACGTGCGGGCATTCGCCTTTGACCTGACGGGCCATGAAATCAGTGGACGCCATGTGCCGCCCTGGGTCGAAGATGTGCGGCAGGGCGGTTCACTGCGCGGCGGTCCGCCACACCACCGTGAGTGGATGGACAATCTGATGCCGGACCGAATGGTGCGGCAGGCGCTGACGCTGGACGGAAAACGGTACACGCTGGTGCTGGAGTTGCCGCCGGGACCGCGCGTATTTTTCGGCCCTCATGACGCCTCGTTGCTGGGAATCGCGGTAATTTTGTCGGGGCTGGTTTGCTATCTGCTGGCCTGGTCAATGACCAGTCCGGTGACGCGTTTGCGGAAAGCAGCGCAGAGCCTGGCGGCGGGCGACTTGAGCGCGCGCACGGGCGCTCCTATAGGCGGCGGGCGCGACGATCTGACGGAGTTGATGCGAGATTTCGATCGCATGGCGGAACGGATCGAAGGACTGGTAGATTCGCAATCGCGATTGCTGAAGGATGTTTCGCACGAACTGCGATCTCCGCTGGCCCGGCTGAGTGTGGCGCTGGGGCTGGCGCGGCAGCGAGTGGCGTCCGAGAGTGGACCGGAAGCCGCGCCGGAACTGGAAAGTGCGCTGAACCGGATCGAACTGGAGGCCGACCGGCTGAATCAACTGATCCAGCGGCTGCTGACGATTTCGCGGCTGGAGTCGGGGACGGACGGACTGCGAAAGACCGAGTTGCCGCTGCGGGAACTGGTAGAGCAAGTGGCGCGAGACGCCGAGTATGAAACTCCGGGGCGGCGATGCCGAATTACGACGGATCAGACGGCCGACCCTGCGGATCAATTTGTGGTGGAGGGCGATCCCGACCTGCTCCGAAGCGCGGTGGAGAATGTGGTGAGGAACGCGACGCGGTATACTGCTGAAGGCACGACGGTGGAAGTGCGACTGGAACGGCAACGGGCCGCGAACGGCGTAGAAGAAGTTATTGTTCGCGTACAGGATTCCGGCCCCGGCGTTCCAGATGAAGCGCTGCAAAAGATATTGGAGCCGTTTTATCGGCTAGACGACGCCCGCAACCGGCAGACCGGCGGCGCGGGGTTGGGTTTGTCGATTGCGGATCGGGCTATAAGGCTGCACGGCGGGCAACTTCGTGCATCCAACCGAAACGAAGGCGGGTTAGAGATTGAAATCCGGATTCCGGCGGTTGCGCCGGTGCAGGGGTTTGCTCTTCCGGCTGGTTCCTGATACACAAATCAATGATCATCGGGTGATCGGACCATCTAAGGTCAAAAGGCACTTGACCTTCGATGGTCCGATCACCCGATTGCCCGATACCATTTCTGGAGAATAGATGTCGAAGAAAATAGGCGGAGTGGTTGCGCTAGCGGGGCTGTGTGCGCTGAGTTTGTTTCTGCTGAATTGCGGCAGTTCCTCTTCACGGCCCGCGGGAGCGTTGTATGTGTTGACCGAGGGCAGCACCGGGATTGGGAACAACGTGAATACCTATGCCATCGATTTGGGCAGCGGGAACCTGTCGTTCGTCAACGCAAATGCGAGCACGTGTCCTACAGCGGCGAGCCAGAATGATCCCGAACCGTGCGGACTTCCGCTGGACATCTTGCTCGACCCGACGGGTTTGACGGCGTTTGTTCTGAATCAGGGTGCGCCGGTATGTCTTGCTTGCGGGCCTGGTGGCAATAATCCTATTGCGCCTTCGATTTACCCTTATACCGTGAACTCGGACGGCAGCCTGTCAAACCCTGGCACGGCGGTAAACTGGACCACCTATCCGGACTCCGCTGTAGCCATGACGCGCGATGCCGCGGGACAGTTCTTATTCGTGATCGATCACGGGTCTTACCCTCTGCCGGAGACTTGTCCGGCGATTGCTATAGCTGCTGCGAACGCTACGCAAGCCGCGGATTTTGAGGGCTGCCCGTCAATCTCGGTGTTTGCCATGCCGAGGCCGCCTTCAACCACTTTGACCTTTGTAAGCCAAAGTTCTGCCTACCAAAGTCCGCTCTTCTTAAGCAAGACTCCGAGCGCACTTTCGGCGATTACATTCACGCCGCCAGGCGGAGCGGCCGAGGAACTTCTTTTTGTAACGAACAACTATGACCTGTGCACGGTGGCGTGCACTCCGCAGACCACGCCCAATGACAACTCGGTGAGCGTATATAGCGTGGGTTCCTCGGGCGTGCTGAGTGAGACGACGCTTTCGCCTTATGCGGTGGCCGCGGTGAATCCCATCTCGGTGCAGGCAGTCTATACGAATCCTGCGGGTGAAAATGCCGGCGGCCTGTTTGTGTACGTGGGCAATGAGGACCCGAATGGCGGGCATTTATATCCGTTCCAGGTGTGCACCGTACAGGGCGATGCGAACTGCACGCAGCAGCAAGTGCAGCAAACGCTGATGTTTCCGCTGACAACGTGTCCCCAATTATCCTGCCAGGTGCAGCCGACCTCGGCGGGGCAGAGCCCGGTTGCCATGGTGGTGGATCCGACCAACAGTTTTCTCTACGTGGTCGCCCAGGGAACGAGCCAGGTTTTTGGATTTCACATTAGCGCGGCGGCGGGAACATTGACGGCGCTAAGCCCGGCGAACTATCCGACGGGGTCCGGAGCGCAGCCGGGGGCGTTGGCGCTACACCCGAGCGTAAACAACACCGGCCAGTTTCTTTACGTGTCGAACAGCAACTCGAGCAACATTATGGGCTTTGGGCTGAACACGACGAGCGGATCGATGAGCAGTCCGATCACGATCGACAGCCTGCCGACGCCTAGCGGCATGGCGGCGAGGTAACAAAGCCTGCCCCTACGCTCACGTGGGCATACGTAAGATCAGATAGCCGCCGATGAAGCCGAAGACCAGGTCTGGGGACCAGGCAGCTACGGCGGGTGGGAGTTGACTCAGATTGCCCATCGCTTCGAACAAGCCCGAGATCGTCCAATAAACAACGCCAATGCCGATGGCGGTCGCCACACCGGTCAGAGCGGAACGCTTGCCGGCGGAAAGCGCGAAGGGAATGGCTAGGATGGCCATCACCAGCGTGATCAGCGGGTAAGCAATCTTCTTTTGCAGTTGGACACGCAGGCGGACGACGTCAAAACCGCTTTGTTCGAGATCGTAAATGTAGCGGCGGAGTTCGTCGTAGCTCATTTCCGAGGATTGTTTAATTTCCTTCTTGAAGTAGGCGGGCGCTTCCGCCAATTCGGGGTAAGTGGCGACGTCGAACTTGCGGTAGTTCTCGATCGCAGCGCCGCTCAGGCTTCGCTCCCATCCCTGCTCGTAAACCCAGCGGCCCATGGAGTTCGACCAGTGCGCGCGGTCGGCGGTGATGCGATGCGTGATCTGGAAAGTGTGCGGATCGAATTGAAAGACGGAGACGCCGCCGAAGACATCGCGGTCAGGATCGAAGAATTGATAGTAGTAAATGTCAGAATGCTGGCCGAAGATCCATTTGCGGTCGGGGCGAAGATAGGTTTGCGCGGGCTTGCCCTTGATCTGGTTGCGAAGCGCGTCCTGCCGCTTGTTGGTGTAGGGAAGATAGAGCTGGTCGGAGAGAAAGAGCACGCCGGCGACGAGCGTGGCGGCGATCAGGACGGGAACGATAACGCGGTAAAGACTGATGCCAGTGGCCTTGATGGCGGTGATTTCGTTGGAGCGCTGCAATAGTCCGAAAGTGATCAGCACCGCCAGCAGCATGCTGAGCGGCGTGGTGTTATAGAGAAAATAGGGCACAACGTTCAGTAAGTATTCGCCCACGGTGAGCGGCGAAACTTGATTGCGCAGAATGTCGCTGAGCAATTCGAACAGGGTGAACACCAGAAGCAGCATGAGGAAGGCGGCGACGATCATGCCCAGATAGAGGGTAAAGTCGCGCAGCACATAATCGTCGAGGATGGTGGGGAAACGAAGATTAAACAAGCGCCAGCGCCGGGGCCAGCTGGTCAGAATATTTTCGCGAACGGGAGCAGACTCACCGTTCGGGGGCGACGCTGATGCCAGTTGGTCGGGTGCCGAAGCCGGCAAGCTGGAAGACTTGAAGCTGGCAATACTGAGCTTTGCAGTCTTGAACCTGGCAGTCTTGAACCAGGCAGTCTTGAACCAGGAGCGAAGCGCAGCCAGTTCGATGGGGCGGCGTTCCGATTGCCAGAGCAGAACACCGCCGCCGAGAAGAAATACGAAGTCGGCGAGCCAAACTCCGGCGGCGGGAGAAAGGCGTCCCTGGCGCGCGAAAGAGACTCCGATCAAAGAAATCGAATAGTAAACGAAGACCAGCAGAATAGTGAGGACAAAGCCACTGGACTTGCCGCCTTTCTTCGATGAAAGGCCGAGAGGAATGCCGACCAGGGCGAGGACGATGCAGGCGGTCGGGAGGGCGAGGCGGCGGTGGTATTCGATGATGTGCCAGCGGCGGGTCACCGGGTCGGCGGTTTTCAGGCTGCGGAGGAGGTCGGCTACGTTGATCTCGCCGAGTGACGTGGGTTCGTGTTCCTGGCTGCTTTGTGACGCTGGGATCTGGATGGGGATATCGGTGGTCTGAAAGGTGGAGATCTGGTACTGGTCGGGATTCTTGGGATCGTTTTCGTGCGTAGAACCGTTGGTGAGATGCAGGTCCAGAGTATCGGGCCCCTGGCTGACGAGCAGACCTTCGTGGGCCAGGCTGATGCGCGGCGCGGCGGGATCAGTCAAATCGGCTAGGAACACACCCTTCCAGAGGGCTCCCCCGGACATGGCTTTGACGTCCTGCACGTAGAGAATGATCTTGGGGAATCCCTCGTAAAACACGCGCGGTTGAACTTCGAAAGAGGCTTGAGAAGACTTGAGGTTGTCCTGGAGCTGTCCCAGGGCGGCGAGCGAGCGGGGTGCGAGATAGACGCTGTTGCCGAGAGCGAGCAGCCAGGCCGCGATCACGAAGATCGAGATCACACGCAGGAAGGTCCAGACGCCTAGTCCGCTGGCGCGCATGGCGGTGACTTCACTATCGGCGGCCAGGCGGCTGAGTCCGATGAGAATGCCGACGAGGACGCCCATGGGAATGGTGTAGGTGAGCGCGACGGGGACGGTGAAGAAGAAGATTTCTGCTACGCTGGGCAGTGGCGCGCTGTTGCGGACGACCAGTTCGAGGATGCGGCCCAGGTCGCGGGTGAAAAGAACGAAAGTGAAAACGGCCGCGCCGATCAGGGCGTGGGAGACAACTTCTCCCAGGATGTAGCGGGTGAGGATGCGCATCCGCAAGGGTGGTTCACTCAAATGCGAGTCTAGCATGAGATCGGCAGGGCGGGAGTGATGGAGGTGCCGCGTTTGTTATCGGCGTAGGGCTGTCCGACAGCAAGCAGAATGCGGTAAGACGACAGCGTTCAAAACCAGCGCCTAAAGGCGCTTCAGAGAAATGCGCTTACGGTATGCCTGAAGGCATACCCTGATACGAACCTTGCTTGCACGGCCGGTTGTTTTGGTCAGTGGGATTTATGTTCTCGCAGCGCACAAACTGGCGGCTTAGTCCGAACTCGCTTACGCGCGCAATCGCGGAAGTGCACGCTTCGGGACAAGAGATTCTGGACCTCACGGTTTCGAACCCGACAGAAGCCGGCATCCGTCCCGATGCTGAAATTGTGCTTGCCGCATTGGCGAATCCTGAAGCGATGCATTACGACCCGCAGCCTCGAGGTCTGCTTGGGGCGAGACAGGCGGTGTGCCGCTACTATCGCGAGGCGCATGAGGTTTTCGATCTCGATCCCGACCGGTTGATTCTGACCACCAGCACCAGCGAAGCCTACTCCTATGTCTTTCGTCTGCTGTGCAATGCCGGGGACGAGATTCTTGTACCCAAACCGAGCTATCCGCTATTCGAGTTTCTTGCCGACCTGGCCGACGTCAAACTGGTTTCGTATCCGCTGCTCTACGATCACGGCTGGCAAATCGACTTCGATTCGCTCTACAAAGCGGCCACGCCGCAATCGCGAGCTGTGATTCTGGTGCATCCCAACAACCCAACCGGCTCTTATGTTTCTGCTCCGGAGACGGCGGCGCTCAACGCTTTCTGCCTTGACTACGATCTGGCGCTGATTGTGGACGAAGTGTTTCTTGACTATGGGCACGACGGCGCGCTGCGCAGCAGTTTCGTGGCCAACGACAAGGCGCTCACGTTCACTCTTAGCGGAGTCTCGAAGATTTCTGCGCTGCCACAGATGAAATTTGCCTGGGTAGCAGCGAGTGGCCCGAAAGAGGCGGTGAACGAAGCGGGAGCGCGGCTGGAAATTATCGCCGATACCTTTCTATCTCTGAATACTCCGGTGCAACTTGCTGCGCCGGTGCTGCTTGATCAGCGGAAACAGATCCAGCCGATTGTTCTGGATCGATTGCGGGTAAATCTTGCGGAACTGGATGGGCAACTCGCGTGGCATCCGGCGTGCGTTCGGTTAGAGGTCGAGGGCGGATGGTATGCGGTGCTGCGGGTACCCGCGCTTGGAACCGACGAAGATCTGGCCGTCGACCTTCTGCGGAGGATGGGTGTCATCGTGCATCCGGGGCACTTTTATGATTTCGCGGGCGAAGGGCATCTGGTGCTGAGTTTGATCACGGCACCGGAAGGGTTTCGCGAAGGGGTGGCGCGGGTGCTGCAAGTGGTTGGGGTGTGAAGGCGAGGCGCGCGCTTGGAGTGGGCGTGAGAGCTGGGTCGTCCCTCCGGGACTTCAAATCGTACTGATTCTACACAAGTTACTGATTCTACAAGGTGCGAATTGTGTAAAAGGTAACCAAGGGGCGAATTACTTGCCAAAAACTTCACGATTTCTGCTCTCTGCCCCAGCTCATTTCGGGGGTGATGCTGTGCTCAGTCAATCTCAGGATACAGGTCCTGGTGTCAGGCCGCGAGTGAGAATTGCAGCTCTGAGCAGTGCTGAGATCACTTTCCACAAAAGCGCAGTTTCACAGTCCAACCTTTTTCGCTGCTGCTTTCAATGTTCTCTCACCCAACTTGCGCAGCTCTTCTTCATCAGGTTCCGATTCGCGCTGAGCAATGAAGGATTGAAAAGCTTTTTCATGTCCGGGGAACTGCTTGCAATATCTGACGAAAAGTTCTTCATCTCCTTCTGCGAAACGGACACTCAAATTCCACTCTTCAGTTGTCTTCAGCACTTCGGCTTTTACCGCACCGCAAGCCTTCGCATGACGAATCGCAGAACGCTCTACCTGATCAGCTTTATCAGCAGACGGTGCCGGAAAATACATCTCAAATTCCAGTTCAGTTGGTGAATGAGATAGAGTCATGCTGTCATCCGTTCTGAGCTACTTTCCAGCAGTCGCCGCTTTCGCTTTGTTTTGCTCGACTTGAAATTTCCACAAGATTTCATCGCGCTTCCGCTTTTCTGTTTTCTGGTGTTGATCGACACCATGACGTTCTGCTGCGATACGCAGTGTCTCAGTGATTTCCTGCCAGCGCTCTTTGAATGTAAGAATATTTTTTTGGCTGAGCAGTTGAATGACCGCGATATGAAGGTTCCAGCGTAGTGTAGTCCGGTTTGTGAGCTTCTTGCTTTTCATGCTCTGAGCCTAGAGCCGCTATGCTCAGCCTGCCAAGTTACTGATGTCACTTGCTGCTCCGGGGGTAACCAGCTCTCCCGGAGGAGGTGCTCTTTGCCTCCTGACCGGGCCACTTCATTCTCTCTCTGTGATGAAAATTCTGAAAATGGAGGGACACAATATGACGAGCAATCACCGCGATGCATTGGTGAAACGCATCAACAACAAGCTGGCAAAGAGCGGACGCAAACTGAAGAGTGTTCGCGGCATCGGACAGATTTACAACATTCAATCCGGTGTCACTGAAGAGACTGCCGTGAACATCGAAGAACTCGGCAGCAAGCTCGGTGTCATGAAGACTGCTGCGCCGGTAGTTGCTTTTGACAAATCTCTGCCGACGCTAGAGCACACTGCTGCGCCGACAGAGCAGCCTGCTGCTCTGGTAGCTGCTGTGAAGAAGACGAAGAAGTCAGCCGCTAAACAGAAGAAAGCTGCTGTGAAGAAGAATCGCAAGCCGCGCAAGGATGCAATTCAACCCGGCGAAAAGTTCGGTGACTGGATTGTGGTGAAAGACGTGAAACACAGCCGCTTTGCCTGCAAGTGCTCCAAATGCGGCAGGAAGAAAACTATCTTTAGCGGCACACTTCGCGGCACTTACAAAAAGCAAGAGCTGCCCAATTGCGCACATGAGAAGAAGTAGCAAAGCGGACTTCTGCACTGTTGAAGCAGAGCAGAAGCCCTAACCGAAGTCGCCTATAGAGGAGGCAACAATGGCTAAACACATCGTACATCACTTTCTGAAAGCAAGAATTCATGGCGGAGAGATCATGCACCCGCTGTCACGGGAAGAAGCACTTGCACTGCTCAAAAAATGGGCCGGAGTAATCAGACACGGCAAGCGCGGTCACCGGACGATCTTCTTGATGCAGGAGCATCATGGTGTTGTGTATGACCGGCTCATCCTCGAAACACGGCACCATCAGATCAGGAGAGCAACTGAGCAAGAAGCATCGCGGGAGTGGATCACAGCATAGCTGAAATCAGTTTCAGTTTTTCCGCATAAAGCGCTCTCAGTTCATCGAGAGCGCTTCTTTATTGCTCTAAGCCAACTTCTGTGCGATGTGTTCGTCTAGAATCTCGCGGACGGTGAGCGGGATTATGACGATGTGCTCGCGGCGGAAGAATGCATCTATCTCTGTCAGTGTGTCGCGTGAGAAGTCGAAGCCCACGAAGAAACCCTTTTTCCGACGCGTCCGCATCATCGCAGCCTCGAACTTGTCGATGTCTGGGCGTCCTACCTTGTCCATCTGCTTAACTTGAATCGGGTACCAGTCGTCCATGAAGTCGAGTTCCGCTGTGTGCTTGTCACTGGCCTTCGGTACAGCTCCGACCGGATAGATGCGGCCGTCTATGCCCATATCACCGACTTGGGTTTTATTCGGGATTCCGCCGAGTGCGATCACAGCCCAGTTCTCAAACTCGAACGGCGGAATGTCTCGCAGTTGCTTCTCAGTCCACGGCAGATCGCGCACAACAAACCCGCGCCCTGATCGCCACTGCTTTTCATCTTCTGAAAGTTTGCATACGTCGCGAAGCCGCTTCGCCATCACGCGGCATGAAGTTGGGGAAATATCTATTCCAATCCACTGCCGCCCGAGATTCTGCGCTGCTACTAGCGCTGTTCCACATCCGCAGAAGGCATCTAGCACAATGTCATTTGGGTTGCTGCTCGCTTTGATGATGCGTTCAAGTAATGGTAGTGGCTTCTGTGTGGGATATCCAAGACGTTCTAGAGCACCGCCAGCGACCGGAGCAATATCACCCCACCAACTCTGAAGGCTCACGCCGGGAAGTTCATTTAGGAACACGATCCGGCAGCGCTTTCTTGGTCGTCCATCCTCGCGCAACAGGATTCGGCCGTGACTGTTTGGAACATCGGTTTGCGACGCATTCCACAGAGCCATCATCCCCGCTCGGTTTGTTCGCCAACGTGCAGTAGTCCCCATGAAATCGAACTCTTCCATCTTTTTCTGAGGATCGGTCATGTCCTGACCTTTGAAAAACTGACCTGATGGAAGCTGTTGCCATTCCGAGTCAATATAGTCTTGGCTATAAGCAGTGTACTGAGGGTTCCACGTGTAGCCTTTCTTGGCCCCAGTGTAAAAGAGAAGAGTGTCGTGAATGTTTCCATACTTGTGCGGGTCGTTGTGTGCGCTTTGCCGTTTCCAGACCACTTCATTCTGAAAGTTGTTCTCTCCGAAAATCTGATCCAACATCACCTTGACGTAGTGAGATGCGTGCCAGTCGCAGTGATAGTAGAAGCTGCCCGTCTTTTTGAGCACCCGCGCCAATTCAAAGCAGCGCGGGCGCATGAACTCTATGTATGCTTGTGTGGATTCGTGCCGATCCTCGAATGAACGTTTCTCTTTCGTCTCACCCCAGAACACTTCATAGTTCCGGTTGGAGTTGAACGGCGGGTCGATGTAGATCAGATCAATGCAGGCATCTGGCAGTTTTTTCAACTGCACAAGGTTATCCCCGCAGAATATGACGCGGGTGTCTACAAGCGCAGATGGCTTGCCCGCTGGTTTGGCTGCGCTCTTGTTTTTCGGCATTGCTCAAGATTCTAACGCTGGACATGAGCATATGGCAGTGACAAGCGATGCTCATTCTGGAAGCAGCAGCTCTGAAAGCCTGAGTTTTAACGATGCGGTAATGAGCCAGGACCTGTTCGGAGTGCTCAGTTGATAGCTTCCCTTGTCAGATTTGTGCGTACGCCTCTCTGAACTCTATGATGTCCTGTCTGCTGGACTGCCGGACTGACAACAATCTTCTCACCAACCGATGCAAGCCAGCGCGAAAGTGAATCTGCTAGATTTGCGCGGTCTAGTACGACAAGCGCGGTAAAGTTCTTGCCGAACTCGTCTGACTTCACGCTGATCTGCTCAACAGGAACCCACAAACCAACAAGCCGCCACAAATGATCTTGTAACTCTTCTGCTTTTGTAGTCGGCAAGCAACTGAGATGCAATACGACAGGATCCATGCTGCGAATGATTTCACCGATGCTGCTCATTTTCTTTTCTCCTTAGTACAGCGGCTCATAGAACTCAACTTTTTCAAAGTCATACTGGTTGTGATGACGGCGATTGAGACTCTGTTCACTCTTAGTAGCCCAGTGACAGTTTGATGGTTCGTAGTTTCCGTTTGAGTCGTTGCGCTCAAGGGAGTAATACTGAGACGGACGCGCCCCGAGATTCAACCAAAAATGTTCAAAAGAGGTGAACAAGAATTTGATTCCCCTACCGCCATAGTTTGCAAAGCCATCAGATTTCGGATTAGTGCAGCGCTGCTTCGCTGTCCGATAAATATGCATCTCGGCAGGAAACATTTTTTGTAATCTTTGAAAGCGGCTGTTGTGACCGCGCAAGAATAAATTCCATTTTCCGTTACGTGCTTTTTTAGTTGGCTTGCCACAATCACAGGCGCAAAGTCTCACTCTTCCATGAAGCAAGCGCTCAGTCTCTGCGGCAATGTATTCTTGCTCGTTCATCACTGCCTGTGGTGTCGCAATTGCTCAAACTCTTGATCGGTCATAGGCTGAGAGAGCACTTCATCGCGGAGTGAAGCTGCTGACATCGGACGAATGTGCCACACGGTACACCGTCCGACACCATTTTTGTGAAGACTGAGCAAACAACCACGTGAACATTGAAATGCTTCGCAACGATATCCATAAGCGCGGGAGTAGTCAGCAGCAGCCTGTGCAGCCTCAGCTTGAGATTTGAAACTAGTTTTGTGATAGCAGCAGCCGTAAAAAACGATCCTGATTTTCTTGCAGTTCACAATTTCCCCCTGTTACTGTACTTACAGAAATGTGTTTACCATGCGGCGAAGATGTTCACCAACTCACCGATTTGGGCAAGCTTCAGGCGCAGCTTCTGAATTTTGATTTGATCAACTTCTGTTCTGCCGCAAAGTTCAAGCAGTCGGCGCTCAGCACGCCACAATCTCCGACGAAGGTTGATTCTCACACTGTTCATCTGGCGGTATTCAAAAAGGTATCTGGCGAATGATTCCCGCTCTTCTTCTGTGAAGTTTGCGCGACGGTCAGCAGAGCGCCGAGCATGATCAGCCAAATAATCAGCATGACACGGCAAACAAGTCGGAGATCGGCGAGCATTATGTGCTGCGTTTTGCGGGATCTCCGAGCCGTGTTTGCAGAAGCGCGCCATGTTCCCCTTGAAAAAATCAGCAGCCGTGTCATCGCAGAGCCACCCTGCCTTACAGAGGTGCTTTATCTGCTCGCGGCTGCCGAGATTGTGTTACCGAACTGATTTCTTGACAGTCTCTTCATTGCTGGTGCGCTTTTATTCTCTCTGCAACCTTGACCTGAAGCCATGCTAGGTATTCTTGATTGTGCTTAGATACATCCGTGAATGCATGACTGAGAAGGTCCTGATCAGCTCTCAATTGCGCGAACTCTTGCTTCAAATCCTTTGTCAGTTTCTGAACTGCGGATAAGAAGCTGTCAAACTCAACTCTTTGCGGAGCATCTTTTCCATCAGTTCCATCTCTGCCTGCTGGCCCGGTAATGCTTGTTCCGGCAGGTCCGGGCACTGTTGAATCTTTCCCATCTTTCCCAGCACGGCCGTCCTTGCCGTCCCGTCCAGGCTCACCTTTGACTGAGATCCCATCAACTCCATCACGTCCAGCTCGCGGCGGTGTGTGTGCAACATGAGAATTCAAAACGTCAGTAAGGCAGACAACAATACCGTCAACAGTTACGAACCAGAAAGTCTGCTCAGCTTTTGCAAGCCAGATGTCCCCAGGCGTACCGCGCTCAGGGATGCAGTGCTCACAGATTGTGCTGTGAATCTTGTCTCGTTGTCTCTTTACTTCAGCCATGACGACTTACTCTTTCGGAGCAACGTAACCAGCCTGAAACTGCCTGCCGTCAATCTTCTGTGCTTCTTTTGCAAGCCGACCGCGCACAGCATCAATCGCTGTGCGGCTTTTTTCTGTTCTGTTGTTAAAGCTGAGCGGTGACACAGGAGTAATTTCCTTGCCCTCAGTAAAGTTGTCAGGGATCGCTTGTCCGTACTGATCAATTGCCATTGTGTTTTCCTCTTTCTAAAAGTGTTATTCCGCGCCCATGTTTTGATAGTCGTGAGCACGCTGACATGCAACAACAGCCTTGCCGCAAGTCTCAGCATAGAGTGATTCGTCATCTGGACTAACAGCAGCAGCGGACTTGTGTGCTTCAGAAGCGCGGTAATGCAGGTCAGCTCGTGAAGCAACGGAACAACGCTGTGCAAGGCAGCGGTGTTTATCAGAAGCATCAACGTGATCTGATCTATTCGCGGTTAGTGTGCGGCCGGGGCAACGGAGCGACTGAGTTGGATCTTGAGTCTGTCCGTCACCTTCCATGCGGCTGAAGCCCGCATCCCCAGGTCCTGCACCTGTAATACTGGCGCGTTGAGATTCAGCTTTCGCACGCAGCATAGCATCAATCTTCTGTTCACCAATCTGCTTCTCATGAAGCATGAGAGTCAATTCAGCAGAACGTGCAGCAACAGTTGTGGAACCCGGATACGCAGGGTGATTGACCACAGAAATTCCGTGAAGAATTGCGCGCTTGATAGTCCGCCGAGTGAATGACCGACCTTCTTCATCTTGCGCCATGTCCCAGTCTTCGCCATCAGTTCCGTCAATGTTGAAAGCCCAAGAGCATGTCGCAACATCGCCGCGCTTGCAGGATGAATATAGGGCTCGGTGTGCTTCTTGATTCTTGTCAAGCACACAACGGAAGTCCAAACCATCAGGTCCGTCAACCAGTTTCAGTGTGCCTGATTGTGTCGTGCCGAGCGGCAGAGCATCGTCTTTGTGATTCCAGTCCGCGATCACGTTGCGAGTCTTGTCTGCAAGTGAACCAGCTAGTGCGCCTCTCTGGACGCGCTCACGGAAGTTGCCGAGCGGCGCAGACAGTGCACCGTAAGTGATCGCGCGACCGACAAGCACCATCTCATCGCCCTGACTGTTACCGCCGAGAGCAGGACCGACGCGAAGTTCACACGCTAATGTTCTGATTTCTTTTTCTGCCATAATGACCTCTCTGTATCAGTGAAGTGTGAAGACCCTTAGATGAATTTCACTTGCGATTTTCCCCAGTCATTGCCCGCTTCAACACGTTCAGCTTCTACATTCTTTTTCACCTGTTCTTTGATCAGGCGCACAAGTTCTTTGCAGAGTTCTTTCGGAGCACCATAGTGCGAAGCCAAAACAGGATCTTTGAAACGTGTTTGCTCACTGCCGCTCTCACGCAGAATGACTACTCCAGCGAGCGCGTGATTCTGAATTGACCAGCGAGTGCCTTCAATATTCGGAACGACAGTGTCTCCGGTGTGAAGTGTGTTGCCGCGAAGTGCATCAGCCTGTCTGCGCTCTTCTGCAAACTCGGGAGTGCCATAGTTCGGGCGTGGACAAATTTCTGCTTGACCATAGCCTGCCGCTACGACTGCAAGTTCACGAGCAACATGCTGGAAAGTTCCGTTGAGTTCTGGTTTGCTGGGATGTTGAAGCCATTTGATTTTCAAGGCGTTTCTCCGTCTTACTAGATTGTCGTGCGACTTTCTTGCTGTCAGTGTGTCTGTGAAGTGTGACAGGGGAAGTCCATGAGTGAAATCCCCTGACACACTCTTTGCTTGCCGTGCCGGGCAAGGCAAAGCTGATTAAGACTTCAGTGAAGCAGACACAATCGGCGGAACACTGCCGTTAGTCGGATCCACAAGTTTCGCATCCGCTCTAATCATGCCGGTGTAGAGTGCTTGCGCATTCTCAACGTAACCGGCTAACTGCCATTGTCTGCGAATCACCATCTGAGAAACTCGCACAAACAACTGCGATAAGTTCCCAAACACGCAGAAGCTTCCGGCGGCTTGTGTGCCGAGAGAAGCGTTGTATTCTGGCAAAGACGGGCAGACTAGAACAGGTTTGCCCATGATTGTTTCTTCGTCTTTGATGACCTTCAACAACGGATTGCCGACAGTGTCAGTTGCTTTGCGAGCCAACTGATAAACGCTATCTGTGAGCAACCACGCGCACTTTGAATTGCTGCGGTGGAATCTGTTGACGCTGAAGTAAACGGATTCAAAGTCATCCAGCACAAGCTTGCCAGTGTTCGCAGTCGTGTAGACAGAAGCACCAGCAGCATTCAACACACCTTGTGGTGCAGTTGCGCCATCACCGGTGACAAGATCAGCACCAATGCCGCGAGCGAAGCCGACCTGATATGCGTCAGAAATCGTCTTCATCATCGGCTGAAAAGCGTCTTCTTCCAACTCGGTTGACACCGGAATGCTGGCTTTGTACTTGTAGGCGTTCAGCATCTTTGCAGAGACAGCCGGCAGAGTGCCGCCACCAATAAGACCGGAAGCAGTTTGGAGTGCAGCTTCATTTACTTTCACAGCCGCGAATGTGCTCATGTCCCAGCCGGGAATCGTGTACGGTCGCAGAGCAAAAGTCGGCGACTGGATCAGTGTGACCACATCAGGATCAAGGAGCGGATCAAATTGCGCCATGCCTTGAATGACTTCATCGTGGAATTCTTGCGGCACAAGAAAACCGCCTTCAAGACCGGCTGTGTAGCTGAGCGTTCCCGGAGCAGGCTGTCCTTCAACCAACGGAGAGAAAGCGCGCATCTCTTTGTTTGTGAGCAGAGCCCGGAAGTAGCGATTTGTCTCTTCACCGGACGCAGACACATCTGCGGAATTGAGAGACTTGATTTTCGCGAGTAGGTAAGTCAGGCGGGCTTCAGAGGGGCGGTCAATCGTAGACCGTTTGGTGATTGAGTCTGCTTCAATAAGAGCAGCTCGTAGTTCCTGCTGTGCAGGGTTAAGGGACTTCATAAGTTTTTTACCTCGTGGATTTCAACACCATTACTGCCGACATGTCTGTGAGATGTGACGACCCTTGAGGCACAATTCACATTTCGGAGAGAACTTGCCTCGGCTAGAATGCCACCGGATGTGATTGAGAAGCGTCATGTGAACACTGGATGCTTCCGATTGCGCTTCAGCAAACACAGGATCAGCTTTCTGATTCTTCAGTTGCTGCCTGACACGCTTGCGGTGAACGGCCGAAAACACAGGATCAGCGTAGAGTGCAGTCATACTTCGGCTGATATTTTCTGATCTAGTTGTCATTGCACAGGTCCTTTCGGACGGGCAAGAATGAATGCGAGTTCTTGCTCTTGTTGTTTTGCATACCCGCTGATAACTGATCTCGCAGCGACTTTGATGGGCCACGCGATATTGATTTGCAGCTCTGCTGCCAAGTTGCTGCACTGCGCTAATTTGCGGAGTAGGATCTCAAACTTCTTTTCTTTGTTTGCCATGTCAGTTGATCGCTTTCTCGTTGATGCTGTTGAGGTCAATGTCCTCACTCGGAAGTGTTGTCTGCTCTCGGCTCGGGAATGTCTCTTCTTGCGGAGGCTTCTTAGGGACCGCTTCTTTCACTTTGCCGCGGCTGATCGGATTCAGTCCACAATCCCCAAGCACCGCTCTCATGAATTTTTCACAGTCATGAGCTATCTTGAGGTGAAGATTTTCTTTGTAAACTGTGTGGGCTTGACCGTTGCTGTCGAGTCTCTCGTACGGAGCAATCTCACCCTCTGCGGCTAAGTGCTCCAGTGCTCTTGAGTGACGGTCAAAAGTCACAGCGTAAAGTCTGAGCAACTCAGCATCTCCCTCAGTCAAAGTCCGGCGTCGAGAGAGCAGCTTGCAGAGTCGTTTGAAAACTGACTTTGCTTCTGGAGAAATCCCGCGAGGATACTTCGGACGACCCGGACGAATCTCAGCATCATCGTCCTGATAGTGACATTTCGTTCCCGCAAGTTTGTGGTCTTCAATCGACACGCGAGGAGTGGGCATTTAGACAAGCACTTTCTTCGCTGCTTGTTCTGCTAAAAAAGTCTTCACTTCTGGTCGAGCTTCAAACTCAAGTTCGGCGCGGATTGCCCTACGCACAAAAGCTTCGGTCGGGATATCGGTACGGCGTTTACGCTCTTTCAGAGCTGCTGCGAGATCGTCTGGGAGTCTGACTGTAATTGCTGTCATGTATCACCTCTTGCTGTCATAAGACTGTGACGACCCAAAATTACCGCCGGGATCCTAGGAGAGCTAATCAAAGTCAGCTCTTGTCTGCTGCAAGTGCTTCGGAAGAGCACCGGCAGTGCGGTGTATCTGATCGTGGGAGGCGGGAAATAGCATAAGAAACGGTGCGGAAGTGAAGCAGGTGAGTGTGTATTTCACGGGTGAGCCCTGTGCGGTCATTTGAGGTTTCATTTTTGGTCCCCATATCCCCTTTCCTATCAATCGTTTAGAAAGGAATCGTCCAAGCTGCTGACACAGCAGCACTTGTCAAGTGAACAAGCAAAAGTGAACGATTATTTGCTATTGAGCGGCCAGAGCAGCTCCCACGAGCAGTGCTGACACTGCATCAGAACTGCTTGAAACGATTGCTTTCTGATGCAAAGTGAGCCAGGACGTGCTAGGAGCGATAGCCAGGAACGATGCTGCTGAGAGACACGTCGCTGGCTACGGAGCTGCTGGAAGTCTAGCCACTTGCGTCCAAGCTACTTGTTGAGCTGATGAGATCAGCTTGTGGGATTGTCTGATTCTTGAGTGATCTGAGTGAGTGTCTGTGTTATCTGAGTTTGTAGTTTTTGTGATTCACTCTGCTGTCCTCCGCCGCCGTTCTCTACGACTCCGCGGAGCAGCTCTGCAATTTCTTCATCCGTGCTGAGAGCAGCGTTCAGTTTCTGACTGCCGATGCTGCTGCTTGTGAACTGCTTTCCGAAACTACCAGTCGGGACAGTAGCCGGTGTCACTGCTTTCACTTTATGAACAGGATGTCCGAAACCACCGTCTTCTGTTGCAGTTTTTCGTGAGTGACAGGAGTCACAAAGCCCTTGTAAATTTTGGGGGTCTTTGAATCGTTCCCAAGATATGATTCCGTTCGGAGAAATGAACGGGACAATGTGATCGACGCAAGTGCTTCCGGCACGATCACAGATTTTACAGATTGGGTCGCGCTGAAGAATGAACGGACAGAGTGAACGACGCCAGAAAGCACGATTCTGCCACGGATGTGTGCTGCACTTTGCTTTGACTATCGGACCATCAACTTCTTCTTGCCAACACCGCAGTAATTCCCGACTCATTGTGGTCGCTTCTTGCCGTCTGGTGTTGACATCAAAAGTTTCCCGTCACGGCCGTAGAAGTCATACTCGCCGGGAAGTGTCAGAGGAATTCTGAATTTTAGAGCACAGACGTTGCAAACAGCACTCGCAAAGTTTGCATCAACAAGAGCAGCAGCCATTCCGAGTCTCTGAGCATTGTCAATTACATCAGCACAAGCGAAGCAAACTGCATATTCTGTACCTTCACTGCTGCCGACTAAGACATCTGGCGGTGCTCCAGCAATTACGTGCTGACAAAGAACGATGTTTGCTACTCCGCATTTGTGTTCTAAGCTCATAACTCTATTCTAACTGACCTATCCGATAGGTCAACTTACTCCATGCTGCCGTGCGTACATCACAGCGATTGCGGCGATCTCTTCATCGTGCACTTTCTGAGCTGCTGCTAGCACTGCTTGAGCTGCATCCAGTTGCCGAGTCTGAGCGGCTATGAGTCGGCTGGCATTCTCAAGCTTTCTGCGAAGCTTTGCAAGGCTTGGAGGTGGAAGAGTTTTGAATCGGTCGGCTGATGTTGTCAGGTGCCAATTCTTGCACGACGGGCAGTGATACACGACTTGCTTCAAGTAGTGAGCTGCCTTCATCCGAAACTTCTCGGCTTGTGCTTTGCTCCGAAACGCTAGCTTCTTTTGGCCGGTGCTGCTTGTGCAGGGATTGTTCACGCTCTGCCGCCCTTCTCTTTGTGTCCTGATCCATCAACTTCCACAAGCGCGATGAGATCGGCATAACTCAACGCCTCGCTCTGTCACGATCAGGAATGAGATCCAACTGTGATTCTAAATCCGGCGTCAGGTCGATGAGTTCAGTCCGATCAGTGAGCCGTTTCTCAGCTTCTGCACGCTCTGAAAAAAGCCAGCAGTTGCCTGTGATGATGCCGCGCAAGCAATAGCGTCCAAAGCCAGTGATTACTGCTCCAGGAAATTTCGCACAGGCTAGGTTGCGGTAACTCACCGTGATCTCTTCTCTGCTGCCAGCTTCAGCTCGATGAGCTGCCGGACCAGCTTTGAAGTCGGAACGAGTGTTTCTTTTTCACGCTGCTTGAGAGCTGCATGAAGTTCATCCGTTATACGGACTGTCAACACTGCGTCCTTGTTCATACATGTTCAGCCAAGTGTGACAGTGGCTAAAGAATGTCTTCAAGATTCCCGCTGCCTTCAAAAGCTTTCCACTGCTCTTCAGCCTCTGCTTTCTCTTTCTGAAGCTGTACGTGTTCCGCGCGCCCTTTGTCATCAAGTTCTTTGATCTGTTTTTGAATATCAGCATCAATGCGTTCTTGAGTCTTTTTCTTTGCAAGAACTGCATCATGATCTGCCTTCATTTCTGCGATCATTTTCGGAAGTCGGACGCTGAAGACAACTGCGACAGGATTCCTGACACCATCAAAGCTTTCTTTGCTGCATCGGAAGAGTGCAGCATTGACTACTGGCATTCCGTGCTCTTGTATCAGTGCTGCCAACTCTGTCTCTTTTCCGAATGCAAGCTTAGGGCATTTTTCTATCAAATACCTTGCGTCTATTGTTGCCTGTTCTTGAGATAAAGAACTTCCGCCGCCACCGTTTTCAAATTCTGGAGGTGGAGGTGGAGGTATGTTTGGAGGTAAAGATGGTGGTTGTGTCTCACCATGGTGAGACTCCTGCTCCCGACTTTGAGACTCCTGCTCCCGACTTTGAGACTCCTGCTCTTGAGTTTGAGACTCCTGCTCTTCTGAGTTTGAGACTTCTGCTCCCGACTTTGAGACTCCTAAGAATGCTGCTTTGATAGCAAGCATCTGTCCTACAAATGTGTCTACATTCAACGACCGAATAGCTGCACCTCTCTCACCGTGAAGTCCAGTTTTTTTGTTGAGTAAATTCAAAGCTCGGAGATCAGATAACCAACGGAACATTGTTGCGCGGCTTGTTCCGAAGTGCTCTGCCATCGTTTGTACACTCGGAAAAATCCGCGAGCCATCACCATTAGCAAAAGATGAAAGATAGACTGCAAGTGCTTGTCTATTTCTAGCGGAATGTTTCCACATGCGCCCGTCATCAGGAAAGCGATACAGTTCTAGTGTTGCATTCCGAACAGGAACAATGCATAACTTGGCTGGTTTCTTCTGCTCTGCCATAAAGTTTCAATCCAAAAGCAAAAACGCCCTCGGTTTTGGCCGAAGGCGTTTGAGCTGAACTGAAGACTCTGGACGGAGCAGGGTTCAATATAGCTTGAAAATGTGACGATCTCTTTTCATCTTCTCCTCCGTCCAAGGTGAGAAAATGAATATCCCTGATTTTTGATCTTCAGTGCAACCATCAAAGCTGACGGTCTTGCTTCCAGTATGACCTGTCAGTGTGACAGCATCAATTCCAGTTAATAACAGGTTAGTTACTATCGTCACCTGTTCGTGATTCGAGCCATCACTCTGTTGAGCACTGACTCTGGGACCCTGATAGTCCTGTACTTACGCCGACACTTCTTCGTCTCTTGATTGCCACAGACAATGACGCCGCGCTCATCTTTGAAAAGTTCCGTGATGATGTGTCTGTCAAGCTTGAAGCGCTCTGCAATTTCTGGGATTGTGTAGACTGCTTCGACCATGCTGAACCCAAGTGGATTTCTGCTTTTGGGTTCAGGAGTGCAACCTGATGTTAGACTTCCGGGTGACCGGCTTGCAAGTCAGGTGAGATTATCTTACCACAGAGCTGAGCTGCTCTGCAATCAGAAAGTGAAATGGGACGCTGGGCGGGTTCACATCATTGCTTCATGGAGCTGCTTTATGCCAGCCTCAAATTCTTCCAAGAAAGCGATGTGAGTATCGGTCGGAAGCGGTGCCTCAGAGAAATACTTGTTTTCCGAGAAT
>Ga0209415_10003726_pt1 | contig 28307 bp, 25 predicted proteins | sample PeaSoiSIISIP2007_FD_187696 | JGI IMG/M metagenome (GOLD analysis project Ga0209415, IMG submission 187696) | Peat soil microbial communities from Weissenstadt, Germany - SII-SIP-2007 (SPAdes) (version 2) | ecosystem: Environmental > Terrestrial > Soil > Wetlands > Peat | place: Germany... | reverse complement strand
TGAACGTCGAAGAACGTCGGTGCGTCCTGTCGCCTCTCCAGGCGAACGACCTGCCCGCCCGGAGTGATCGGCCGCCCCTCGACCATGGGGCGCACCTCGCCGGCCTCGATTCGGCCGCGGCGCGCGCGCAGGACCCGGGCCCCCTCGCCGTCATCGGTCGCGGCGTGCATGAGGACGACGTCCAACGCGTCGTTATCTGGCCCCGGCGTCCCCGACGGTTTATCGCCCATCCGCCTCTCAAGCTTATAAGCCATCAGCTTCTTGAAAGCTGAACGGATTCGCAGTACAGGTGGAGGCTCAAGGTCGGGGCGAGGCCCGGCCTTCTCCCCTAGGGGTATCGCGCCATGGATGACACGAAAAACAAGGCCAAAGCCGTCGATCTCGCCGTCGCTACCATCGAGAAGGAGTACGGAAAAGGCTCGATCATGCGTCTCAAGGAGGGGACCACCATGAACGACGCCGTTCAGGTGATCCCGTCGGGCAGCATCGGGCTCGACATCGCGCTCGGCGTCGGAGGTTACCCGCGGGGGCGCATCATCGAGATCTACGGTCCAGAGTCGAGCGGCAAGACGACGCTCGCCCTCCACGCAATCGCCCAGGTGCAGAATGCCGGCGGCGTCGCGGCGTTCATCGACGCCGAGCACGCCCTCGATCCGACATACGCGCGCAAGCTCGGCGTCAAGACCGACGAGCTCCTCGTCAGCCAGCCGGACTACGGAGAGCAGGCGCTCGAGATCGCCGACATGCTCGTGCGCTCAGGAGCCGTCGAGATCATCGTCATCGATTCGGTGGCGGCGTTGGTCCCCAAGGCGGAGATCGAGGGTGACATGGGCGACAGCCATGTGGGCTTGCAGGCCCGCCTCATGAGCCAGGCGCTCCGCAAGCTGACGTCGACGGTCGCGCGCTCCAACTGCCTCCTCGTCTTCATCAACCAGATCCGCATGAAGATCGGTGTGATGTTCGGCAGCCCGGAGACGACGACGGGAGGCAACGCCCTCAAGTTCTACGCGAGCGTACGCCTCGACATCCGGCGGATAGGCGCGATCAAAGAAGCTGCCGTGGCGTCCGGGAAAGACCCGGCGGTCGTCGGCAATCGGACGCGGGTCAAGGTGGTGAAGAACAAGATGGCCCCGCCGTTCCGCGAAGTGGAGTTCGACATCCTCTACGGTCAAGGAATCTCGCGCTCTGGAGACCTGGTGGACATCGGGTCCGAGCTTGGCATCATCGAGAAGAGCGGCGCATGGTTCTCCTTCGCTGGCGAACGCATCGGGCAGGGGCGCGAGAACGCCAAGACGTATCTCGAGCAGCATCCCGATGCCATGGCAAAGGTCGAGGCGCTCGTCCTGGCCAAGCACGGGGTCAAGCGCACCGAGCCAGCGCGCCCGGCACCGCCGGCGCAAGCCAACGGAGTCGACGAGAAAGCGTCCTTCGCGAAGAAGCCGAGCGCACCGTCCAAGCCAGCCAACTAAGCGGCACGGCATGAAGCTTTACGTGATGCGCCACGGCCCCGCGGAGGATCAGGCGGCGAGCGGGGCCGACGCGCATCGCGCGCTCACCCCAGCGGGAAGGGAGCGCGTCCGTGCCGTCGCGAAGGTGCTGACGGAGAATGGGGAAGCGCCCGCACAGCTGGTGACCAGTCCGCTCGTACGGGCGGTGCAGACGGCCGAGATCGTCGCTGTTACGAGCGGCCTTACGGATCGAGGCGGCACCGTCGCGGTGCTGAGCGAGATGGCGCCGGGAGGCGGCGCCGTGGCTCTGGCGCGCCGCCTGGCATCGGGTGGACAGAAGAGGGTCATGCTCGTCGGCCACGAGCCCGACCTCTCGAACCTCGTGGCAGCCTTACTGGGGAGCTTCGAGCGCCCTTTCGACAAGGCCGCGGTCGTCGGAATACACCTGCCGTCGGGCCCGGCTCCGGCGCGGCTGCGCTTCGTCCTCGATCCCAAGGCGCTGCGCTTCGATCCAGACGCACGAGGCACTCCGAAATAGGCCCCCGTGTCAACGATCTCGGTGCTTGCTTTGTGCATCCAAAAGAGGTCGCCGGGGGCTCTTGCCCACAACCATAAGTACATGCAATTGCACAAATAAGTGCCCTTGCTTGACACGCCCCCCCCCATCCTCTAACCCGCTGGTGGAGGCCACGAATGGGCGGTCGGAGCGTGATGCCGCTTCTCTTCACGAGCCGAGCGGGCGCGGCCAGGATGGCTCAGGGTAGGCCAGTCGCGGCCGCTCGTGCTCAGGTCGCCGCCGCCATCCGGATCCCCCAGAGGGTGGGGGCTCAACTGCGGCTCGTCTTCCCGTTCGCTTCGCCACGCCTGTTCGTCCACGAGGGGGCGCGCCAGGCCCTCGAGCGCAAGCTCCGGATCGCCTCGACCGGGCCGGTCATCCTGTCGATCACCGACAACCGCCACTCAATCATCACGCACCGCGTCCAGCGGGGGATCCTCCACGCCCGCGTCCACCACATGTTCCTCGACGCCCCGGCGCCGGTCGTCGACGCGCTCGTCCGCTACGTGACCAGGGGGGACAAGGACGCGAGCGCCACGCTGAGCGACTACATCGACTCCAATGGCTTCCGTCTCGCCCGGCGCAAGCGGAACGCGCCCCTCGTCGCGAAGGGCAGGCACCACGATCTCCTGAAGCTCTTCGGCGAGCTCAACGACCGATACTTCGACGGAGAGGTGAACGCCCTCGTCACGTGGGGGAAGAGGCCGGCGGCTCAGGGCCGCAAGAAGCGAAAGACGATCAAGCTGGGCAGCTACAGCGCAGTCGACAGGCTCATCCGCGTCCACCCCGCTCTCGACCAGAAGTGGGTTCCACGCTACTTCGTCGCTTACATCGTCTACCACGAGATGTTGCACCACGTGATCCCCGGCAGCCGCGGCCTCGGCCGCGTCAACCTGCATCCTCCGGAGTTCAAGGAACGCGAGAGGCAGTTCCGGCACTTCGAGCGGGTCCTCGAATGGGAAAAGCGCAAGGTTGGCCGGCTGCTTCGCGCATGAAACACGGTCTTGTTCCCCGTTGGGGGGAGCGCGGCCGCTCCTCCCCAACCCCCTCAGCCGGGACGTGCGCCGCGACGTGACCGTGTCGCGGATCGCGCTTGCGGTCCTCGCCGGCGCGGTACCCCTCGGTGCTTGCTCCGGCCCCCGCGGGAGCGCCGTCGTGACGGCTGCGGCGCCGGTTCCCGTGCAGCCGGTGTCCACCGTGCCCGCCGCTCAGCGCGCGGCGGAAGCTGCCCGGGCGCCTGCGCGGTCGCACGCACTGGTCACGCTCGCGGGCCGCGCCCTCGGGCCGTTCGCGGCACAGCGCGGCACGGGAGGTCTCGCGGTCTGGGCGACCGCCGCCCCACGAGGCGGTGGGCAGGAGATCACCGCGGTGCCCCTGGCGCACGACGGCGCGAGGCTCGGGGATGGCCAGACCGTGGCGACGCTTCCCGAGGAGGCCAGCTCGCTCGTCGTGCGGTCTGTTGGAGGAGCTCGAGGCGGATGGCTCCTGGCGTGGACTGCCCTCCGCGACCGCGGCGAGTCGCTCACGGCGCTCGCTCTGAACGCCGACGGGACCCCGAGAGGAACGCCGGTCGACGTCCAGCGCACCAACGACCATCTTGCGTGGGTCGACCTGACGGCTACCTCGCGGGGCGCCTTGTGCACATGGGCCGAGGAGACGTCTACCGGCGACGCGAACATCCTTACGGCGGCGATCGACCCCGACGGGAAGACCCGTGGCATGCCCGTGAGCATCGCCCGCGGCGTGGATCGCTGGCAGGCCGTGCCGGCGGGGGATGGAGTGGCTCTGGCCGTCGTCGAGCCCGCCCCCCATGACCGCGACGCTCCGAGGCCCGGAGGACGCCTCCGCTGGCTGCGCCTCGACTCCGAAGGACGGCCGGTGGCAGCCCCCGTTCCCATCGGGGCGAGCGCGACGGTCGGCAGCAACGTCGACGTCGTGCCGGTGGGCGCCGGGTGGCTCTTCGGGTGGACGGATCTCGGCGGCGAGGACGCTGCGGTGACCCTTGCACGGGTGGACGCTTCGGGCCACGTCGATGGGCCGACGCCACCCCTCGGCGCTCGCGGCAGCTCTCTCGTGGCCCTCGCCGCTGGCCCAAAGGGAGCCGCCCTCGCGTGGGAGGAGCCGCGCGCTCGGTCACGCCCGGAGCGGGAGCTTCATCTCGTCGGCATCGACCTCGAGCATGGCTTCGCGGCCACGGCAGCTGCGTCCGTCCAGCTCGCGTCGCCCGCGACTCCCGAGCTCGTGGCGATGGACGATGGGTTCGCGCTGCTCGCCTCCGCCCGCGCCTGCAACGCCGGGGCGCCGAGCCCTTGCGCCGGCCCCGTCGCACCCACGTTCGTGCGCCTCGGGACCGGCCTCGAGCCGCGCCAGGCGGAGCCCCTCCTTCTCGGAGGCCAGCGCGCGACCGCCGCGATCGCCTGGGGGTTGCAATGCTCCGGGGCGAGCTGCTCGGTCCTCGCCGCGCAGAGCGGCGTGCCGACCCCCGTCTTCACGATCGACCTCGTCCCGCGCGAGTCGCCATTCGCGCTGCCCCTCGTGCCTCCGCCGCCGGAAGACGTCGCGCGCGTCACGGGCCTCGCCACCGTCGCGTCGGGGCTGCCGTTCACCGACGTCGCGGCGTCGCGAAGCGGGGACGTGACCCTTGTCGCGACGCTGGCCGGGACCGTCGATGCCTCACCTGGCCGCGAATCCGGGCGCACGCAGGGCGGGACGATCCTCGTCCACCCCATCGACGACCAGGGGCGGGCGGTATCGCCGCCGGCGAAGGTGTCCTCTCGGGCCGTTCCCGTGGGTGGAGTCGCGATCGCGCCTGGCGCTCGACCCGAGGACGCCGCGGCGGTCGCCTGGGTGAAGCGTGACGACGGCGACCCCCAGGTGCACGTCGCACTGCTCGACCGGACAGGGCGACGGACCCGAGAGGCCCAGATCACCACCGCGAAAGGCGACGCCACCAGCGTGGCCATCGCGAGCACGGAGGACGGCTGGCTCGTGGCCTGGGTCGACTCCCGCGACGGCAACGGCGAGGTGTACGTGACCAAGGTCGGTCGCGACCTCGCTCGCCTGACGCGCGAGCGTCGCATCACGCGTTCCCCGGGCGACGCTGCCGACGTCGCGCTGGCGGTTCGCAACGCGGTCGCGTGGCTCGCCTGGAGCGATCCGCGTGACACGCCACGCGAAGGCCTTGGCGACATCTACGTAGCCAAGGTGCATCCGGAGGACGCGACGCGGGCCGGCGATGAGGTGCGTGTCCTCTCCTCGGCCCCGCACTCTCGCTCGCCGCAGGTCGTGCCCATGCCCGACGGCGGAGCCCTCGTGTCGTGGATCGAGGACGCACCCAGTGGGATCGAGGGGCCCGGAGCGGCGATGGTCGCCCGGCTCGACGCGGCCGCGCACGTCGTCGGAGGCCCCACGAAGCTGCCGCTCCATGCCGAGGGGCGCCCGACCACCCTGGCCCTCGCCCACATGGCAGACGGAGCTCGGCTGGTCATCGCACGCGCGTCCGGCGACACCGTCTCGCTGGACGCGATGACGCTGGCATCGGATGGCACGCCGGCGACCCGCCCGTGGCCCCTGCTCGACCTCGACGCGCCCGCGCCGTTCGACGTGGTCCTGGCGCTCGCCGGGGACGCGCTTTTCTTCGACGATGTCGGCCTCCAGCGGGGCACCCGGCGCATACGTCGCGCCGCCCTCGCGTGGCGCCGCTGATCGTCGCACACAACTTCGGGCGCTGTCCGTCCGAAAGGGAGACAAGCGCGGGTGCTCTGGCTCGCGGGACAACTCTCCAGAACGAGGACACCGACATGGACACCACCATTTCTCTCAATCGCCCCGACGTCGTCAGCGTGGAGACCACCGCTCGCCCCACGGCGACGCCGGTTCGCGTCAATTTCTCCGATGTGCTCGCAGGAGGCGCCCGGACGCTCGTTCAGAGCGCCCAGGCCGCCGTGAGCGCCCTCCCGGGCGCGCCCCTGATGGCGCTGGCGCTGCGCGGGACGGGCGCAGGGTCGTCCAGCACGGCGATGTCGCTAAGTACCTCCGCGGCAATGGGCATGTCACTGCCGGGGTCGACGACGCCCGAAGGACCCGGAGGGACGAGCCTCGGGGGCAGCACGCTGGGCGTCGGGGCCGATGCCTCCGCCGGGGGCTCGGATGGGGTGGCGGCCTCTCTTGCTCAGTCCCAGCAGATGAACCTTTACTACCTGCAGGTCCAGCAAGAGGTGAACGACCAGAACCGCACGTTCACGGCGCTGTCGAACTGCCTCGAGGTCGAGAACAACACGGCGAAGTCCGCGATCAGCAACATCCATTGACGGGCGCCGCGCCCGGAGCCATAGCGTGGGCGCGTAAGCGCCCGTATTCTCGAACGGTCCCATGGCAATCGACCCCATCGGCAAGAAGGCGCCGCCGGCACCATCGCCGGAAACGAGCGGACCGGCGCGCTCCGGAGGGGCCGCCGGCTCTTTCGGGCCGTTCGAGGCCCCTCGCGCGCCAGCGCCAGCCCAGGCTGCGCCGGTGGGGACGGAGCTGGGCGCTCTCGAGCAGTTTCGAAATGGTCACCTCGACCTGCAGGGTTATCTGGACCTGAAGGTGAGCGAGGCGACGGCGCATCTCTCGGCTCTGCCGCCCGTCCAGCTCGATGCCATCCGCAAGGCGCTTCGCGATCGGCTCGCCGTCGATCCTGCTCTCGTCGACCTCGTGAGAGCTGCGACAGGCAAGGTCCCCGAGCCGCCGGATGGCAGCTGACGGGGGCGCAGGGGTCGGCATGATCGGCGCGCGAACGTGTACTCGGCGTGCCCTCGTCCTCGGAGCGGCGACCGCCTTCGCCTGTTCGCGCGGCGAGCGCACGGCGGGGGGCGGACTGCCGTTGCCCGCGTCACCCAACGTACGCATTCTCGAGTGGGATCTTGGCGCGCAACCTTGGGGCCGAGCGCGCGCTGCCATCGTCGTGCCGTCATGGGGTGGCGCGGCCGCGCGCTACCCGGTGCTCCTGGCGCTTCACGGTCGCGGGGAATCGATCAAGCCGCCCGCCGAAGGAGCGATGGGATGGCCTCGCGATTACGCGATGGTGCGCGCATACGACCGCCTTCGTAGTCCGCCCCTGCGCGAGGCGGACTACGAGGGAATCGTCGACACGTCCCGGATGGCCGATGCCAACGCGTCGCTGGCATCGCGCCCGTTCGGTGGCCTCGTCGTGGCGTGTCCCTGGCTGCCCGACGTTCGACCGGCAACTACCGGGGATATTTCCGATTATGCGCGGTTCTTGATCGACGTGCTCATCCCCCGTATCCGCGCCGAGACCCCTGCGTTGCCGGCCCCGGAGGCCACCGGGATCGACGGGGTCTCGCTCGGGGGCGCTGCCGCGCTTCGCATCGGCCTCACATCTCCGGAGGTGTTCGGCGCGGTCGGAGGAATCCAGCCGGCCCTCAGCGAAGGTCAGAACGCGGAATGGACCGTCCTCGCCCAGAGCGCCCGGGCGCGGCGGCCCGGAATGAGGCTGCGTCTGCTGACGAGCCACGAGGACTATTTCCGCGATGCCATCGTGGGCGTATCCCGGGCATGGGCATCCGCCGGGGTCACGCACGACTTCGCGGACGTGCCTGGCCCTCACGACTACGTCTTCAATCGGGGCCCGGGCTCCATCGAGCTCCTCCTTTGGCACGACCGCGTCTTGGCCAGAAACTGAGAAGTCGACGACTCTCGCGCTAGACTAGAATGCCTCCAATGATGAGGACGCTCGTGACTTCGCTCGTCTCAGTTCTTCTGGTTGGCCTTTTGTCTGGCTCGGGTCTCCTTTCCGGCTGCGCGGAGCAGCTGCCCGAGCACGTCGTCCTGCAGCCGGGCGCCGAGAACGTCGAGATCGCCGTCGAGCCCCCGAGCTCGAACAGCTACCAGCTGGTCGGCAAGGTCACCGGGCAGGCCGCGGCGAACGATCTGGACTCCGCTCAGGCTGCGGCAAAGAACGATCTGCGCAACAAGGCGGCCGCGCTGGGTGCGACGCTCGTCACGATCGACGAGAATACCGGGCAGCCCATGCCCCTGCAGGACAGGACGCGCGTGACGCTCGTCGGCCGCGCCTACAAGTCGGTCGACTGACAGCGGCGCGCGGTTACCATCGTCGGGCGAATGAGCCCCCGCTTCGCAGTTCCAAAGGCGGCCACCACGTGGCTCGTGCCGCTCGAGGTCCTCGCAGAGCGTCGCGGGGGAGACGACCCCAGGGTCGTTGGCGGGAAAGCGTCGCGACTGGCGTGGCTTCTCCGGAACGGGTTCGACGTGCCGGACGCCGTTGTCCTGCCGGTCGACGCGTTCGCGCAGGCGGTTCGCGAGCTGCCTCCCGGCTGCGAGCCGCGGGCATTGTTGCGCGCCGCGACCGGGCGCGCGGGCTATGTGCGGGCCGCGGAGGCGCGGCAACACATCCTCTCCGCTCCGCTCCCGCGCGGTCTCGAAGAGGAGCTCCATGCCCTGTGGCTCGAGGTCGGCGCGCGGTCGCCGTGGGGAATCGCCATCCGGTCCAGTGCGACTTGTGAGGACGGGGCGCTCGTGTCGATGGCGGGGCTCGCGGAGACCGTCCTCGGCGTCCGCGGGGGCCACGATCTCGCGGCGGGCGTGCGCGGTGTCTGGGCGTCCCTCGCGAGCGGCCGCGCGCTTGCGTATCTCGCCGCACGGGGCGTGCGCGACGTGGGTATGGCGGTCGTGATCCAGCGGATGGTCGAGGCTCGTGTCGCGGGCGTCATGTTCACGCGAGCCCCGGACGCCCGTTCGCGCGGAGCCGGCGCCGGCGACGAGCGCATAATCAACGTGGGCTTCGGGCTCGGCGCCCCCGTGGTGAACGGGGTGGCCAGTCCCGACGTGCTCCGCATCGACGCCCGCGGCCGCCTCGTGGAGGCCATCGTGGCCCACAAGCCTCGCGCCACAGTCGTCGGCGACGGTGGCGTGCACGATGTCGACGTGGAGGCCCCCGATCGCCCCGCACTCGAGCGCGAGGGCATCGCGCAGCTCGCCGAGATCGCCGCCCGCCTGGAGAAGCTGGAACCCGTCGCGTGGGACGTCGAGTTCGCGGCAGACAACGAACGGACGTGGATCGTCCAGGCGCGTCCCGCCACGGGACACGGCTTCCCCGAGGGAGGCGACGCCGAGACGGTCTGGAGCAACGTCAACGTCGGCGAGGCGCTTCCCGGAGCGGCGACTCCGTTCACATGGTCCGTCGCCGGCGCCTTCAGCGAGGCCGGCTTTCGCCGGGCGTTCGCGGCGCTCGGTTGTCGCGTCCCACGAAGCGCGAAGCTCGTCGGCAATGTCCACGGGCGCATCTACCTGAACCTCACCCATTTCATGCGGATCGCCGCCCAGGTGCCATTCCTCGACCCCCGCACGCTCATCGAGCTCGGTGGAGGGTGGGGGGGCGACGAGCTCGCCAGGCAAGTGGAGGACGTCAGCCGGGGCGCGTTCTATGCGCGCCTGCCTCTCACGGCGTCCCGCCTCCTTCGCGAGCAGCTCAAGCTCGACGAGGACGTGAAGGCGTTCGAGTCGTTGGCCGAGAAGCAGTGGCGCGCGCAAAGCGCCCTCGATCTCGCCATCCTGCCGGACGACGGCGTGGCGCGTCGCCTGCGCGACATCCAGGCGCTCCTCGAGCGCACGGGCACCGTGATGCTCACGTGCGCCTCGAGCGCCCTCGGCAGCCATATCGCCCTCAAGATGGTCCTACAGCGCGTCGCGCCGCTCGACGCCGATCGCCTCGCGCAGTCGCTGACGAGCGGCGTCCACGATCTGGAGAGCGCGCGCCCGGGGATCGGCATCATGCGCGTGGTCACGCTCGCCCGGCGGGAGCCGGAAGCAAGCGCTGCCATCGCGCGGGAGACGACGTCCGGCCTGGACGCTTTGCCCGACGGGGCCACGCGCCGGGCGCTCCAGAGCTTCCTCGAGCTCTACGGAGATCGCGCGGTGCGCGAGGCGGAGCTGTCGACGCCTCGATGGAAGGAAGACCCGCGTCCCGTGCTGCGCCTCCTCCGCGCCGCGCTCCGCACCGACGCGCAGCACGTCGAGCGGAGCCTCGCGCGCGCGAGGGCCTTCGCGGACGCCGACCTGGCCCGCCTCGTGCCCCGCCTGAACATCATCGAGCAGACGATCGTGAGGCATCTCATCGCCAGGGCGCAGCGCGCGGCGCGGCTCCGCGAGCGTATGCGCACCTGGGTCACGCGGGTGCTCGGCATGCTGCGTGAGGCCGCGCTCGACGCCGACCGCAGGCTCCTGCGTCGCGACCCGGAGCTCGACGGCGACTGGCGCGACTTGCAAGAGGGCGGCTCATCGATCGGCATCGTTCCCTGCGTCTTCTTCCTGACGATCGACGAGGTCGTCGATGCCCTCGTCGCGGGTCGCGTCGAGCTGGCTCCGCTCGTGCGGGCCCGCCGCGCCGACCTCGCCCGCGATCAGGCACGCCCCGACCCCCCGGCCACGTTCGTGGGGGCGCCTCCGCCCGTCGTGCTGCCGCCCTCGGGAGGCGACGTGATGCGAGGCCTTCCCGCGAGCGCAGGTGTCGTCCAGGGCCCCGCTCGCGTCCTGGTTCGAGAAGAGCAGACGGACGAGCTGCGGCCCGGGGAGATCCTCGTCGTGCACACGACCGACGTAGGCTGGACCCCGCTCTTCCTCGTGGCGGCGGGAGTGGTCACGGAGCTTGGCGGTCCGCTGTCGCACGCCGCGATCGTCGCGCGCGAGTTCGGCGTGCCGAGCGTCGTCAATGTCGTCGGCGCCACACGCGCGATCCGCACCGGCGACGCGCTGCGGGTCGACGGCGACCGCGGCACGGTCGAGCGCGTGCGAGGGTGAGGCCTCGCGCGCTATAAGCTCGCGATGCGTTGGATCGTGCGTCCGGGCGACGGCTCCACCGTGCGCGACGTCCTCCGCCGCGCTCGCGCGGACGACGACGCCGTGCGCGACGGCCGCGTCTTCCTGGGCCGCCGCCGCGTGCGCCGGCCAGAAGAGCCCGTGCGTCTCGACGACGTCGTCGACGTTGCCCCACGTCCGGACGCGCCGCCCGCCGCGCGGATCCTCTTGCAGAAGGACGGCGTCGTCGCCGTCGACAAGCCCGCCGGCATCCCGACCATCGGCGATCACGCTGGCGTCGCGCACACGCTCGTCGCCGTGACGGCGCGCGCGCTCGGGATCGATCCGTCCCGGCTGCACCCGACGTCGCGGCTCGACAGGGACGTGAGCGGCATCGTCCTCTTCACGTCGACGAAGGCGGCCGCCGGGCGCCTCGCGCGAGCACGCGCCACCGGGAGCTACGAGCGCCGGTACGTTGCCATCGCTGCGCGCGCGCCCGAGCCGGGTCGCGGCCTCTGGAACGCCTCGATAGGACGCGCGAACAATCCCAGGCATCGCGCGGTGAACGGCGTCGACGCCGTCCCCGCCGCGACGCTCTACGCCGTGTGCTCGATGGCGGACGTCGGAGCGGCCATGCTCGGCGTGGCTCCCGTCACGGGCAGGACTCACCAGATCCGCGTGCACGCGGCCGCCGCCGGCGCGGCGCTCGTCGGCGATCGCGTCTATGGTGGGCCCGCGCGCCTGACGCTCGCCGGCGGGCGCGTCCTCGAGCTACCCCGGATCGCCTTGCACGCGGCACGCGTCGCCGTGCCCGACGCGCGAGGCGCCACGCTCACCGTGGCTTCGCCCGTACCAGACGAGCTGGCCGCGCTGTGGGCCGCGCTCGGCGGTGACCCCGGAGCGTGGGAGGCTTCGACGTCATGCGCGCTCGATTGACGGCCGGCGTCGCGGCGACGGTCGCGTGCATCTCCGGCGCTCTGACCGTCCTCGCCGCAGAGCCGCATCGCACGATCGACGTCAGCCGCGTCCTCGACTCCGGTCTGCCGCCGGCGCCGTCGACGGACGTCGTCCTGACGCCCACGCCCGCGGATCCGCAGCCGTTGGTGGAGCGCCATCAGTGGGTCTTCGACCTCCGGTGGGACCGGGGCGACGTGTGGCTGCTCGGCGTGCGGTCCCTGGAGCTGCCGGCGCCCCAGACCACACCTCGCGTGATGGGAAGGTTCGCCCTCGAGCTGTTCGAAGGCGCGGCCCTCGTCGAGCGCGTCCGCTTCGACTTTCCGCTGCTCGGCGGCCCGGACGCCATCGACGCGGGCCTAGCAGCGGCCCCGTCGTTCGGGCAGAAGCTCCGCACGCGGATCGGCGTCATCTTCCCCGCGACCCGGCGGGGAGCTCGCCTCGAGCTCGTCGACCGCGCCACGAACCGTCGCTGGTCGGTGCCCTGGCCGCCCGACGAATCGAGCGACGCGGGAGCGCGCGACGGCGGAGCTCGATGAGCTGGCGTGAATCGGGAGGTCCCGCACGGCCCGGAATTGTGCGACGATCGGAGTGAAGCCCCATGCAGTGTTCCTCCTGCCAAGCCCAGGTCAACGAGACGCAGCGTTTCTGCCCGGAGTGCGGCACGTTGCTCGCGTCCGCGAACGCCGCGGGCGGCGCCGAGGGGCGTCCCGCGGACCCGATGATCGGCCAGACGCTTGGAGGGAAGTACAAGGTCATCAAGCTGCTCGGCGAGGGCGGGATGGGCGCCGTCTATGAGGGCGAGCAGCAGCTCGGCACCACGACGCGCAAGGTCGCCGTCAAGACGCTGCATACGCACCTCTCCCACGATGCGAAGGTCAAGGCTCGCTTCGAGCGCGAGGTGGGTACGATCGCCGAGCTCGAGCACCCGAACACGATCCAGGTCTACGACTTCGGAACCACCCCGGCCGGCATCCTCTACATCGTGATGGAGTTTCTGCATGGCAAGAGCCTCGCCGATCTGCTCGAGAAGCAGGGCGCCATGCCCCCCGAGCGCGCCGATCACGTCCTGCAGCAGGTGTGCGGATCGCTCGAAGAGGCCCACGGGCGCGGCATCGTTCACCGCGATCTGAAGCCCGACAACATCGTCCTCGTCGAGCGTGCGGGCAAGAAGGACTTCGTGAAGGTCCTCGACTTCGGAATTGCGAAGCGGGCCAAGGAAGTGGACCAGAACGAGCAGAAGCTCACGCAGCAGGGGATGGTGCTCGGCACCCCGCCGTACATGAGCCCGGAGCAGTTCACGGGGCAGCCGATCGACGCGCGCAGCGACATCTACTCGCTCGGCGTCATGGCCTACGAGATGCTGACCGGGAGGCTCCCGTTCAGCGCGAACACGGCCTGGGAGTGGGCGACCGCGCACATGACGCAGCCACCCATCCCGATCGAGTCGCTGGCGGAAGGAATGCGCGCGCCGCCAGCGATGAGGGCGGCGATCCAGCGCGCGCTCGCGAAGTCCCCGAACGATCGCTTCCAGACCGTCGCCGAGCTCGGCGAAACGTTCGCGGGACGCGCTCCGTTGCCTGTGGGCACCGGTACCGCGCCGGTCGCGGCGAGCGCACCCAAGCAGAAGACGGAGCTGGGAACGCCGCTGGACGTCGCGGCCGCGTTCGGCGGGGCGGCGCCGTCGGGGGCGATGGGGATTGCGCCTCCCCCGATGACCGCGCCCCACGCGTACACGCCCACAAGTGGCAACGTCTCGTTTCCAACGCCCGCCGCCATCCCCCATCCTCCGGAGCGCGAGGCATCAGGAGGCGGCCGGAAGGCCCTCCTCGTGGCGGCCGGTCTGATAGGCATCGCGAGCATCGGCGCCATCGTGTTCGCGATGAAGGGCGGATCGACAGGTTCGCCCCCCAAGGAAGTCGTCTTCGACAACAGCGCGGCACAACCGGCTCCCGACACGTCCCTGACGCCGACGATCGCACCGACTCCTCCGGCGGACTTCGGTCCTGCAAAGATGCTGCCGCTCAATGGAGCCCCGGCGGTGACACCCCACGCCGTGCCGCACCCCACCTCGTCTCACGCACAGGAACCAGCGCAACCGCCCCCTTCGCTTCCCCAGCCTCCGCTGCCGCCCCAGCCGGCACCGACGCCTGCTGCGGGCAAGTACGACGGGCCGGAGTGTCAGCGGGCGCGCCGGCTCCGGGCGATGGACCGCCCCCGGGAGGCCCAGACATGGGCGCTGGCCTGCATCGCCAAGGGCGGCACTCCCTAGGAGCCCGTAGGGCGTTGCCCTTCGGACAAGCTCCAGTCCGGGCTCCGCACCCAATCCTATCGGGACACGCACGCGCGAACCCCGGTTCCCGCTGGGGGGCGTGGGGAGGAGCGGCGACGCTCCCCCCACACGTTCCGCGCAAGCGGAACGCGGACTACAAGGCCTCCTCGGGCTCAGAGGCGGGCGGAGGCGCAGGCGCGGCCTTCGCTGCCTTCTTCGAGGCGGGCGCAGCCTTTCTTCCGCTCTGGGCCGCAGCAGCCTTGTGCTCCAGCTTGCGCCGACGGAGGCGGGCCTTCTTCTTGGCCTGCGCCTTGAGGCGCTTCATCTTCATCGAGTTGCGGCTGTCGTGCTTTCCCACGGGGCGCACCATCGCCCGACGGTGCTCACCGCGTCAAGTCAGCCGGTGCCTTCGGCAGCAGCCGCCTCGCGCCCGCGCACTTCGAGGCGGTAACGGCTGTTGATAGTCTCGATGTAGAAGACTTCGCGGCCCGCGATCCGGAGCACCCGCTTGACCGGCGTGGTCACGTACTCGTGCATCCCATCCGGGAACTCAATCACGACGACGGAGCCCTTGCGCGGCGCTCGCACGAGCCGGCCGGCCACCGCTCGCGCGCCCTTGCCGAGCTTGCGCAAAACCACGTCCATACACCACGAATCTAGCATCCTTCCGGTCCCAGTCTACTGGCCACGGATGGGATTCAGCCTCCCCACCGATCGGTAGAGGCGGGAGCATATCTTTCTCTTGCGTTTCCACACGATTGGGTGCGCGTCCGGAGCGGGGCCGTCTCGACCCCCGACCCTCCCTAACGCCCCCCTTCCGCCTCCGTCCCCCGCAATCCCCTCCTCCCGGCGATCTCCACCTCCACCCCCTCGAGCGCTCCCTCGTTCAAGCCCCGCACATTCTCCGCGCGCAGCCGCGCGACGAGCGCGTCCGTCTCGCTCTTGACCCGCGTCTCCCACAGCGCCTCGCGGACCTGAAGCGTAACGTCCTGCACCGTGCGCTTCGAGGCCGCCAGTGTCCCGCGCCTCCAGACGACCGCGAAGGCGTCCCCTTCCGGCACCGGGTGCGGGACCAGCTGGCCGTCGTGCACCGTCTCGGCCGCCTGTACCACGGCGGGATCCACTTGCAATCCGGGCTCGTTCGATGCGCCGTCCTCCGTGACGAATCCGACGTTACCGCCCCGAAGGCGCGTGGCCTTGTCCAGGCTGTGGTCCCGGGCGAGGTCCGTGAAGCCCTTCGGGCCCGCGTCCGTCGCGGCGAGGTCGAGGACCGTCTGGGCCTCGTCTCGCGTGGCGCAGAGGATCCGCCAGATCTGGATGCGCGCCGGAGACTCGTACCGAGCGCGGTTCGACTCGTAATACGCACGAACGTCGTCCATCGGGATCGACGACGCCGGGCCGACGCGCGCGCGAATCGCGCGAATTGTCCCGCTCGAACGGGCACGATCGACCGCGTACGCCGACGGGAGCTTCCGCTCGACACCGTCCGCCTCCGCGCCCAGCAGGAGGAGCGCATCGCGCACCACCACGTCCGAGACGAAGCGGTGGCGGATCGCCGCGGGCGTGTCGCCGAACGTCGCGCGCTGAAATGGCGGCATGGCCAGGATGCGATCTTCGACCTCCCCCACGAGGATCGCTCGCGAACCCACGCGGGCCACGATCCCGGCGCGTCGCGCCGCGTCCGTCCTCGCGCCGGCGGCAGCGCTCGTCTCGCCTCGACCGAGCAGCGCTCCGGCGACGAGGACGGCGGCCGACGAGGACAGGCGCATGGGTCTTCGCCGCCAGATAGATCGGCGTAGCGCCTCCGCGCAAGCTGCATGCGGAGCCGTCAAGCGGCTCGTCTGCGCGCCCGGCCGCGCGCGCCTGGACCGGGGGTCTCCGCCGTCAGCACGCCCGCGCTTCTCAGGACGTCGTCTCCCACGCCGACGAAGCGGTAGCACTCCGGCCGGAACGCGTAGGCCTTGTGCAGCCGCATCACGACCTCGACCATCTCCTCGGGCGACGCGGCGGCCTTCCTGACCTTGGCGATCTTCCGGATTGAGCTCAGCGGCTCGCCGAGCGTCAGTAGCTCGTGGACACGCACGAGGACGTCGAGCGGCTTGAGGTCGCGCGACCCGCGGATCTTGCCCGTCTCGAGCTCGTGGATGATGCGGCGGCGGCGCTTCTCGGTCCGGCCGTCCTGTCTGTGCGCTCCGGCGCCGCGGCCGCCCAGGATGTCGTTGAACAGGCGCGCGACGCGCCGCTTCTCGATGGCCTCGGGACTTCCCCGCCTGTTTTGCGGCTGGTGGGGCGTTCGCGCTCGACTCGACTTCGCCATTGCGGATTCACGCTGGAGTGTAGACGTGCAAGGAACCCGGAACAAAGCTACTCGGAATGTGGCCGGATGAAGGACGACGGGAGTCTGGCATCGGAACGTGACCGGCTGCGCGCGCACGTGGAGGCGCTCGCCGGCCCCGGCCCGATCCCACGCTTCGACGAGGCGCTCACCCATCCGAGCTTCGCGAACGAGCTCGACGTCGCGAACAACCAGCGCCTCGAGTTCCTCGGCGACGCCGTGCTCGGGCTCTGCGTCACGGAGATGCTGTCCGCGGGGCACCCGGCCGCGAACGAGGGCAAGCTCACGCGGATGCGCAGCTCGCTGGTGAACGCGAACGCCCTCGCCGCGTGGGCCCGTCGCGTGGGCCTCGGCCCGTGCATCGCCCTCGGGCGCGGCGCCGAGCACGGGACGGAGCGCGAGCAGACCAGCGTCCTCGCCGACGCGACGGAAGCGTTGATCGCGGCCGTCTACGACGCGCGGGGCCTCGACGGAGCGAGGTCCCTCGTCCGGGACATCGTCGGCGCGTCGATCGGCGACGCGGACGCGCTCGAGACGCGAGACCCGAAGAGCGCCCTCCAGGAGCACGTGCAGGCGCGAGGGATGCCGGCGCCGACGTACCGCGTCGTCGACGTGCGGGGAGCCCCGCACGAGCAGACATTCGCCGTGGAGGTCGTCTATGCCGAGGGGAAGACGGCTCGCGGCGAGGGGCGGAGCAAGCGCGTTGCCGAGCGCGCGGCGGCCGCGGCGGCGCTCCTCACGCTCGGCCAAGGCGAGGAGCCTTCGCAGAAGTTGGCCCAGAAGGAGCCGGCGTGATTGTCGATGAAGGATGCCATCCTGGTACCGGCTCCCGTTCGCGATCGCCCTCGTCGCCTGCAGCGCACCGCCGGGGTCGATCGCCCGCGCGAGAGAGAACGCGCAGGAGCTCAACCTCGACGCCCGCTTCGGCCGGACCGAGCAGGCGCTCCAACACGTCGCCGAGGCGGCGCGCGAAGACTTCGTCCTGCACCACCGCGGCTGGGGCAGCAGCGTCCGCATCGCCGACGTCGACTTCGAACGGATGAAGCCGCAGGGCAAGCACGATGTCGACATCTTCGTGCGCGTGGCCTGGTACCGCCCCGAGCAGCAAGAGCTCCTCATGACGACCGTCAAGCAGACATGGCGGGACAGCGCCGGCTGGCAGCTCGTGGGCGAGGAGCGTCTCGACGGCGCGATAGGTCTCCTCGGCGAGGCCGTCGTCTTCCAGGCACCGCCGGGCGCGAGGGAGCCGGCCCAGTTCCCGACGATCAGGCTGGGCGACGCTACTCCACCGCCTTGAGGGCGCCGCCCCTGCGTGACAGCCAGCAGATCGCGTTTTGCCAGAAACGCGGGGCGTCCGAGCGCCGGGTCCACTGCGATGAGTATTCCACCCACTCGTCCCCCCACACGTAGAGGCGTCCCGCGCCGTGCTCGCATGCGATCGCCACCGGGGCGCCTTCGAGGGACGCGACGACTCGCGTATCGCCGTCGCACTCGCCGCTCAGCGCCACGTGATACGCGCCCCAGAATGGAACGGAGTGGAGATCGGCCGTGAGGGGGTGCGGTGAAAACGTCGTCAAGAAGGCGAGCGACGGCGGCGCGGCGATGAGCCCGGGGACATACCGCGCGGGCATCCGCGCCAGGAGTGAGTTCGGGCGGGACCAGTCCGAATCGGCGTTGAGGTATCCGGTCAGTGACATCACCGCCCCGCCGGCATGGACCCATGACGCCAGAGCGGCGGCCTCGCTCCCCTCGAAGTCGCGCGTCAGCTGGTCGAGGATGACGACGTCGAAGGCGGCGAGGCCCTCCTCCGTCACGGGAGATGTGTTCGTCGTACGCGTGATCACTGCCGGGTACGCGAGCAAGAACGACAGCAACGCGCTCTCGTCGTAGACGCCCGGCCCTCCAAAGAACGCGACGCGCAACGGTGAGTCGGCGCGCGCCACGGGAGGTTCTGCGAGAGCCTCCTCGCTCAGCGTCGGTATGCACGTGCCGGACGCGAGGCCGCAAGCCATGGCCAGAAGAGCGGAAGCCGTCGACGACTTCGTGGCAGGTGGTACGTGGATAGTCATGGGCGGTGTCGGGCGGGTCGCTTGGGGTGTTGCCTGTCTCGCGAGTAGTCTCCTCGCGCTGGCCTGCGGCGCAAGGAGCGAGCTCGATGATCTCCAGGACGGCGAGGTCGACTCGCAGCGGCCGTCCGCAACTTGCTCGGGGGATCTCGCCTGTGTCGAGGAAGGCGGAATGCCAGAAGCAGCCGCTGCATCGGCCGACGTGCGAGCCGATGACGCGATGCCCCCTGACGCGAGCTCGATCCTACGCATCGCCTTCTTCGGCGAGCCCGGTGTTTACGACGAGAGCGCGCTCATGACATTTCTTCAGTCGTATCCGGCGATTGTCACCCGCCTGCAGACGATCCCGTCGCCAATCACCGCGGATCTACTGGGATCATTCGATATCGTCATCCTCGACCAGCTGACGCGCACCTTCGACCCAGGAGAGGCGGCGACCTTTGTGGCATGGCTGCATGGGGGCGGATCGGTGCTCTCGCTGACCGGGTACGTGAATACCCCGTCTGACGCCACGCTCCCGAACTCTCTCCTCGCAGACCTGCCGATGAGGTACGCGAGCGCATTCGTCGGCGAGGGCGCTGCCCCGATCTTCATCACGGATTTTGCCGTCTCCCCTGTCACCGCCGGCCTCCGGCAGGTCCCGTTCTGGGGTGGACACCAGGTGAGCATCCTCGGGCAATGCGATGGCATGACGCAGGCTGTCGCGTTTCTGGAGGCGGCACCGGTCGGCGCCGTCTGCGAGCACGGCACGGGGCGCGTGTATCTGTGGGGCGATGAATGGGTCGAATATACGTCGGAGTGGACTTCGGCCACGGATGCGCAGCGCTTCTGGCAGGACGCGATCGATTGGCTTGCCGTTCCCGTGGGCGCTCGTTCGGGCGCGGAGTGAACGAGGCGCCGAAACCGCAATCGCGCGGAACGCCTCCACGCCTGCGCCCGCCGGCCTCGCTTCTGTGCGACACGTCCCCCCATCGTGAGAGAACGGGCGAGTGGAAGGCCGGCAACGCGGTCAGTCCACGTTCGTTGTAGCCGAGCGACCGAAGGCGTGTAACGGTTGGCGGTCGGAGGGAACGAAGCAGCCCCCCTTCGAGCTTCTTTTTTGCCGATGGGCCGTGCGCCCGCGAGGTCTCATGATCGATCTCAGAACCTGGACTCGGTTGGCTTTGGCCGGTGCGCTCTCCGGGGCTCTCGCCGTCTCGTGCGGAGGCGGCAGCACCACGACCATTGGAGGCCCGGACGGCGCGGGCGGAGGGTCCTCCGGCGGGAGCGGGACCAGCAGCTCCTCGGGTGGCACCGGGAGCAGCAGCTCCTCCGGTGGGAGCGGGAGCAGCAGCGGGGGCTTGGACGCCACCGTCGACTCGACCGTCCCTGCCGAGGACGCAGCCGGCGATGTGGGTGCCCAGGACGCGGCCGGGGATACGACAGTGGACGCGCCGGCGTCGGACGTGTCGGCGGACGTGGTCTCCGATGTGGCAGCCGAAGGCGGCGGCCAGTGCTCGCCGGCGTGCACGAACCAGGCATGCGTCAACGGAACATGTACCGGCGTGTGCGGTCCGGGGACGGCCATGTGCACCAGCGACACGCAGTACGAGTCGTGTGGCACGGACGGGCAGTGGGGAGCCGTGCAGACCTGCCCTGACGCGTGCATCGGCACGGTCGGCGCGGCGCCCGCCTCCTGCGGCGGCTTGTGCGTCCCGGGGACGACGAAGTGCACGAGCGATACCCAGGTGGAGACGTGCGACACGACGGGCCAGTGGGGCGCGGCCACGCCGTGCACGGACGCGTGCGTGGGTACGGTCGGCACGGTGGGCAGCAACTGCGGCGGAACCTGCGTGCCGGGCACCACGATGTGCACGAGCGACACGCAGCTCGAGACGTGCAGCATGGCGGGCCAGTGGTCGGCCGCGATGAGTTGCCAGGACGCGTGCATCGGCACGGTCGGCACCGTGGGTGGAAGCTGCGGTGGCGTGTGTGTTCCCGGGACGGCCATGTGCACCAGCGACACGCAGTACGAGTCGTGTGCCACGAACGGGCAGTGGGGAGCGGTGCAGACCTGCGTTTACGTATGCGTCGGCACGATCGGCGCGGCGCCCGCTTCCTGCGGCGGCGTCTGCGTGCCGGGGACGACGGAGTGCACCAGCGGCACGCAGCAGGCGACCTGCGGCGCGAACGGCCAGTGGAGCGCCGCGGTGACGTGCTCGGACGTGTGCGTGGGCACCGTCGGAACGGTGGGCGGCGCGTGCGGTGGCTCCTGCTCGCCCGGCGCGACGCAGTGCACGAGCGACACCCAGATGGAGACGTGCAGCGCAGGCGGGGCGTGGGGCACTCCGACGACGTGCACGTATGCCTGCGTGGCCACAGGGACCATCCCGGGGCCCGGAACCTGCGGCGGGACGTGCGTCCCGGGCACCGTGCAGTGCACCGGCCTGCAGCCGCAAACCTGCGACACCACCGGGACGTGGCAGAACAACGGCGCGGCATGCGTGCCGCGAGAGACGTGCGTCGACGGGGCGTGCACGGGCATCAATTGCAGTACCTATACCGCTCCCATCTGCGCCGGTGACGCGGGGTGCGATCTGCACTCGAACACGTGCTGCGTCACGCCGGCTCTCCCCAAGCCGACAGGCGTGTGCGAGCCAGGCACGACCACCGCATGCGACGGTGGGGCGTCGCCATTCCACTGCCAGTACGCGTGTGAATGTGCTGCGGGCGACAGTTGCTGCGGATCCCTGAACACGACGACGTACCAGGGCTCGGCGACCTGTCAGACCGTTCCGAGCGGCGGGTCGTGCACCGGGGCCGGGGCCAACGAGGCGACCGCGCAGCTCTGCAAGCAGGACGCGGAGTGCCAGAACGGGCAGCCCTGCATCGCGCAGACGTGCGTCTTCGGCGCGATGTTCCAGTTCTGCGGGCTCCAGAGCCAGGCGCCATTCAACTGCACGGCGAACTGAGACTCAGTACGGAACGGCCGCGACGAAGTACATCTTGTCGATCCCGCCGCTCGAGAGTCCCCTCGCGTATCCCGCGCGGAACGTGAATCCGAGGATGTACCCGAGCGACATGTCGAACCACAGCTCGCCGCCGACCCCCGTCTTGGGGCTCGCGGTCGTGGGCTCGTCGAACGCGGCGCCGTAGTCGACGAACGCGTTGCCGCTGATGCGGTTGAGGAAGATCGGGAGCGTCGACGGTCCGCGGTCGACGTTCAGGATGGGGAAACGGTACTCGGCGTTTGCCAGGCCGTAGTAGTGGCCCACCTCCTCCACGACCGGATAGCCCCTCAAATGGATCCCGCCCTGGATGAGCGAGTTCTCGATGACGCTGACGAGAGGGAGGTCGACGAATCCGCCGACGTAGAACGGTCCAGCCCCGCCGTTGTTGCCTCCGCTGGCACCGGCGCCCGCGTGCAGCGCCAGTACGTGATGGCGCAGCCACGGCATGGCGTAATACGTGGAGAAGTTGAACGTGGTCGCATACCCGGTCGTGTCGCTCGCGAGCATCGGGTCGGCGACGTCGAGCGTGGCGCTCATCGCGAAGCCCGACTCGCTGCTCACGCTCCAGAGGAAGCTCTGGGAGTTCGAGTAGCCCCAGCCGATGTGGAGGCTCCCGAGGTTGGAGAGCGCAGGGAGGCTGGGCGTGTCGTACGGGTCCAGGTTGCCGGTCGGCAGCGGCAGCATCCCGCCGATGCGCGTGAAGCTGTACGTCAGGTTGAACGACTGCGTATCGAACGCCCGCTGGATGGCGTAGTTTATGCCGGTCGACACGCCCACGTTTTCCTGGATCCACCGGATCGACGTGCTGCCGAGCTGGTAATTCGTCTCCGGCGTGATCGAGCGATAGACGGACGCGCCGACGTCGAACGGCAATCGATAGTACGTGTACGAGACGCTTCCCTGGAGCACCGGGCGCTCCCATTCGGTCGTCATGCTCGCGGTCACGGTGTGTAGCCCCGCGATGTCGCCCCCCGCGGCCGTGACGATGCTCGCCTCGCCGAAGTTGCCGGGCGTTATCTTGACCGAGAAGCTCCTTGGGACGAGCGTCAGGAGCGGGTTGTACGGCTTCGGCGTCACCTTCGCGGGAGGGGGCTCCGCCGGGGGCGCGGGCCGCGACTCGACGTAAGGCAGAGGGTCCATCCACTCCGCCTCGTCGAGGGGCATGACGAAAACGTCGTACCCGTCGTGGGTGAAGCCGACGTACGCGAGCGACTTGCTGTCTGGTGATGGCTCGGGCTGGTACGCGCCGTTGACGACGTTGGTGACCTGCCGAAGGCGTGCCGTCGCCACCTCGTACGCGTAGACGTTCATGATGCCCGTCCGGTCGGAGTGGAAGAAGAGCCAGCGTCCGTCGCGGGAGAACACGGGATCGCCGTCGATGGCGCGGTCGTGCGTCACGTCCACGAACGTCCCGTCCGACGTGTCGACGATCCGCACGTCACGGTAACCGCCGCGCAGCCACGAGCTGTACGCCACGTGCCTGTTGTCGGGCGCCCACCGCGGCGTGAACGCCTGATCGAAGCGCCCGCTCGGCACGAGCGGCCGGACGTTCGCGAGCGCGTGCCGGCCCACGCCTTCGGGCGAGGGCACCACGTCGGCCATCATCAGGTACGTGGTCCCACGGTGGTTCGTCGTGAAGACGACGCGCCGCCCGTCGGGGGAGACGGTCGGATCGATGGCCCTCCAGCCGTCGCTCCAGCGCACGCGCTTGCCTTCGAGGCCGCTGGGGCTCCTCTCGTGCGCCGGAAGCTCGAAGAGGTCGTCGAAGAGAAACAGGTTGTTGTGGATGTCCTGACCACTGAATACGGCGGCCCCGTCGGGCATGAAGGAGAGCGCGCCGACGCCGTTGGTGCGGATCATCAGCTCGCGCTTGTCCTCGCGCGATCCGTAGACTCTTCCATGCTCGTCTCGGAGGAGTGGTAGGGCGTAGTGTCCGGTCGTCGTGTGCCCGTCGTCTGCATAGTAGAGCAGGTCCCCGGCGTGCTGGGGCCACGCGCTCGGCGGGATCCACCGCGGGTGCTCGACGGTGTTGCCGGTGTGCGTGACGCGAAAGCCCTCCCGCAGACCCCGCGCGCGGACGGCGTCCGCCTGCGCGCCGAAGCTCCGGCGGAGCGAGTCGATCCAGACGGGATAAAGCTCTTCGTACGTGCGACCGGTGACGCGCCGGATCGAACGGTTGATCGCGAACGGGATGAGCTGCTGGCCGTAGTCGTCGATCATCGCGCGGATCGCCTGCTCGCCGTACGTCTCGGCGATCCACTGCATGAAGAACGACCCGTACAGGTACCAGATGTTGCCCTGCGGCCATCGCCTCGGCGTATGCGAGAACACGTCGAGCGTCGCCGCGTTGCCCTCGAGCACGTCCGCCCGCATCCACATGTTCCACATGGACGACCGCAGACGACCGCCGCTCGTGTACGCGCTCTCCTCGAAGATCGCGAGCCCTTCGAGGAGCCAGCGCGGTTGGGCCTGGTTGGGCGCCAGGGTCTTGCCGATGAGGCGATTGACGAGAGCCGGAATCCCCGCGATGTGATCGGTGTGCAGGATGTGGGTGAATTCATGCGTGATTAGCTCGAGGTACCAGTCGTCGACATCACCGAGCGGCGACATGTCGTCGGGCGCGGTGACGTAAAGCTGGATGGCATCGTACGGGAGCGCGGTCGCCGAACCATTCGCGCCGTCGGTCTGATCCGTGATGTTGATCTCGGTGATCTCGCTTGGGGCCCAGCCTACGGCGGGCAACAGCCGCCCGTAGATGGCCTCCGCAAGCGTCGCCACGTGTGCCGCGACGTCGTCTTCCGTCGAGTAGTAGTTGATCCGAAAATGCTTCGTCTCGATCGACTTGCGCAAGAGCCTGGGGTCGTCGGCCGCGCGCGCAGGCCCCGGAGAGAGGACCAGTGCCAGCGCGCCGAAGGCGAACAGGAAGGCGAAGCGCCGAGCCAAGCCGCCGCAGTGTAGCGGGACCGCGTCAGAGGTCGTCGTGAAACATCGGCTCGCGATTTCGCACGTACCGGTACACGAGCTGGCGCGCCTCGGGGGTGATTTCCACGAACTGCGCCCCGAAGCCGGGAGGCGCATCGTTGCCGGCGTCGCTCTGCTCGCGGCACCAGCGAACGACCGCATTGGCCTCGAACTCGTAGCCGCCAGGCATCGAGACCTTCAGCCGCACGGGCTGCCCGATCTTCGGGAGCTTGTAGGTCGAAACGAAGAGACCCCCGTGATCGATGATGTCGTTGCCGGACAGGCCCTTGTAGAAGTTCGTCTGGCTGTGCGCTCCCAGCTCTGCGGCAACGACTGCAGCGTCGCCCCGCGGCGCCGGACCACGTTGCGCGGCGGCGGGCTGCGCGGCCGGCTGGGCGTGCTGCGCTGGGTAGGCACGGGCGGCCGGAGGCTGGGCGTAGCCCTGCGGCGAGGCATAGCCGGCGGGCTGGGCATGGGAGGGTTGGGCGTAGGCGGCCGGCGGAGCGGGCGCCGCATGAGGCGCAGGACCCCTGGCCGGCTGAGGGGCCGCAGCGGGCGTCAGGCGCGTCAGAGCGTGCACGCTGCCCAGCGCACCGGCGACGGCTTCCATGGCCGCCATCACGGCCGGGTGCTGCGAGGGCTGCGCTTGCAGCTGAGTCAGCGCGGCCTGAACGTTCGCGAGCGCCATCTGAGCCCCGGGCATGGCCTGGGCGCCGCCGGAGCGCTCTATCTGATGCAGAGCGCCCATCGCGTGTGCAATGGGAGCCGCGAGATCGGCAAGTTGCGGTGGCATGTGGGGATCGCTCTGGAGAGCGCCCAGCCCCCGCGCGAGCGATTCGCGCGCGAGCCGCGCCAGTGTGACGACGTCTGACACGGGTTGATTCTCCTCGGTGCTGATCGAACCGTAGCCCGACGCCGCGCGCAACGGGAAAGCGTTACGGGCTGCGAAAGGCCTCGCCCCCGGGGGCATCCCGTGCTTTGCGTACCTGCGCGGCGATGTCAGCCCATCCGACGGGGCGATCTTCCTCGTCGCGGCCCTCGAGCAGCACGACGGCGTCGTCGCCCGTTCGCACGACCGCACGCCCGTCGGTCCGGACCGCGGCCTCGCCCGGCTCGAGGGCGCCGGGGAAATCGTGCGTCGGTCTCACGTCCACCAGGGTTACGACGCGGCCGTCTATCTCGGTCCACGCCCCAGGCCAGGGTGCCGCGGCCCGCACGCGCCTGCAGACGCGCGCCGATGGCCAAGACCAGCGGATCGCCAGATCTTCGTCGCCCGGCTCGGGGGCTTCCGTGGCAGCGCCCTGGTCCTGAGGCTGCGGCTTCGGGGGGCGTCCCTCGGCGTAGGCGCGCACGACGTCCCGAAGAAGCGCGAGGCTCGGCCGATCGAGGGCGCGCGCCAGCTGCCAGGCGTTCCATCCTGGATCGATCCGGAGCTCGCGCCGGGCGAGGACGGCGCCCGTGTCGTACTCCGTGTCGAGCAAGTGCGCGGTCACTCCGGTAACCTGGTCACCCGCATCGATGGCCCAGAAGTAGGGGTCGGCTCCTCGATGGCGCGGGAGCAGCGATGGGTGGACGCCCACCGCCGGTGCCAGGGCGAGGACGGACGGGGGCAACTTCGTCGTCCAGAACCAGCTCGCGATCAGATCGGGAGCCATCTCGCGAACACGCCGCAGCGTCTCGTCGCTCGACGCGTCGGGCTTGAGATCCGTCCTGCCGGGGGCAATCCTCCGCGCGAGACGTCGCAGCCCGGGCGCAGCGGCGCACGAGGCGCCGTAGGCAATCGTGTGTCCGTCGCGCGCCAGCAAGACGGCCGCGAGCGGGAGTCCGAAGAACGCGATCTTCACTCGCCGCGCGTCCCCTCCGACGTCACGGAAACAACGTCATGTCGGCGCGACCGGCGGGACCATCACCCCGGGCGTCGGCTCCTCGCCCGACTGCCGGAGGAGCGCCGTCCGGACGGCGTGCTCGACGAGCTGCCAGAGCTGCTGCCGATCGGTCACCCGGCCCAGGAACCCGATGGGGATGCGGAAGCCGCCTTTGTCGCGCCGTCCTCCGCCGAACGGGCGTCCCTTCTCGTCCGTACCGAACGCCTGGTCGAGCCACACCGCAGGGTCGACGCTCGGGGAGTGAGTGCGCAGCGAGCCCTCGATGTACTTGTCGCCGATTACGCCGTAGACGACGCACGTGTCGATGTCCTCGCGACGGACGAGGAAGTCGGCTGCTTGCGCGATCGTGTCGCGCTCGGCCTCGCTGACGAAACCGACGCCCGCGGTGGCGAAGTTGCGGCGGACGACCAGCGCCTGCAAAGCTCGCGCGATGATGTCCATCGCCGTCGGCGCGATGAGCCTGCGCGACAGGTCCTGAAGCAGATCGCTGTCGCAGACGTCGACGATCTGGCTGGCGGCGAGAAAGTCAGCGCTCCGCGCGAGCATGAAGTCGTCGGTGTCCGTCGCGAGGCCGTGCATGAGCGCCGTCGCGATGCGTCGGTCCTCCTCGACGTCCGCGTCAAGGGGGGAGAGCGCCTGCAGGTACTCGACGAAGATCGTGGCCGTCGCGCCGACCTCGGGGCGCAGATCGACGAAGCGCGCCTTTGGAGGCGATATCGCTCGGTGATGGTCGACGATCGTCAGCACCTCGTAGTCGGCCGCGTCGGCGAGGTCGGGATCCATCTCGTGGGCGTCGACGAGGCCCAAGAAGTCCACCCGCCCGACCTCGCGCACGCTCTTGACCTTGCGAAGCTCCAGCCCGAGGAGCTTCACGAGCGCGCGGTTCTCGCGATGGCTGAGCTCGTGGCAGTAGCTGATGGTCGTGTGAGCGACGCCCAGGCGCTGGGCGATGTGCGCTTGCGTGATCGCGCAAGCGATCCCGTCCGGGTCGGGATGGCCGCGCAGCGCGATGAGCAAGTGCTTGTCGCGCGCCGCGGACAGCGCCTCGGCGAACGCGCGGGCACGTGGCTCGGGCAGCGACTGGTTCGGCAGCGCCAAACGTCTGGCCGGTTCCGTCATCGTGGTTCGAATTGTGGACACGTTTGACCCGACAAATCCAGGGGCAGAGCGCGGCTCTGCCGGGCGAAGCGAACGCTTCATGAAGCCATACGCATGGATGGTGCCAACGAGCGCCGGCTGGGCCTGTCCGCGCCCGTCCGGGCCCATCCGCGCGTAAGACCGAGGGAAAGGTCGATGTGCAGCGCCTCACCGCCGCGCACGAGACCCCACCCTGAGCTCCCCTCTGGTAATGTGCGCCACCTTCGCGATGCAAGCAGGCTGGCCCTTGTTGCCGCGCGGGAAGGGCTGGCGCTTCGCTCTGGCGCGCGTGCTCTGCTCCGTCATCACGCCGCTCGTGATCGCGGTCCCGCCGCTCTTCTGGGTCGCCGACGCGACGCACCGCGCGTCGCTGACGACGCTCGGCCGAGACCAGGGGATATTTCAGTACGTCGCGCGGGCTCTCCAGAACGGAGCCATCGACTATCGCGACGTGCGCGACGTGAACGGCCCTCTGACCCACCTCGTGCACCTGGTCTTCCTCGCCCTCGGCGGCGCCGACGAGCATCGCTTCCGGGTGCTCGACCTGGCGGTGACGGGCGCGTCGTTCGCGTTCGTGGGCGCCTGCTTGCCGGGACTGCGCGGCCGCCACCCTCCCAACGCGCTCGATCGCGCCGTATGGGCAGCCGCCGGCTGGGTGGTCCTGAGCGGCCAGTACTTGCTCTTCGGGTACTGGGACATCGCGCAGCGCGAGAGCTTCTTCGACTGGTTCATGCTGCCGGCCGTGGCGCTCCAGCTCGTCGCGCAAGCGCGCTGGCGGGGCGCGGAGGGTCCACGCCGCCAGCTGACTCTGCTCGCGGTCGCAGGGGCGCTGAGCACCGTTCCGTGGTTCGGCAAGCCGACGTACGTGATCTTCACCGTCGCTCAGCT
>Ga0209415_10003725_pt1 | contig 28313 bp, 20 predicted proteins | sample PeaSoiSIISIP2007_FD_187696 | JGI IMG/M metagenome (GOLD analysis project Ga0209415, IMG submission 187696) | Peat soil microbial communities from Weissenstadt, Germany - SII-SIP-2007 (SPAdes) (version 2) | ecosystem: Environmental > Terrestrial > Soil > Wetlands > Peat | place: Germany... | reverse complement strand
AATAGTTCGCGGATCATCTGAAGGCATTCCGTGTCGTCGCGCGAGATGAAGTGTCCCACTCCGCTCACGGAGTTATGCGTCATCGAGCCGCCCAGCTTCTCCTTGGTGACATCTTCGTGGGTCACCGTCTTGATGACGTCCGGACCGGTGACGAACATGTAACTGGTTTCTGCGACCATGAAGACGAAGTCGGTAATGGCCGGCGAATAGACGGCGCCGCCCGCGCAGGAGCCCATGATGGCGGAAATCTGGGGCACCACTCCGCTCGCGATGGTGTTGCGCAGGAAGATATCCGCGTAACCGCCAAGAGACAGAACGCCCTCCTGAATGCGCGCGCCGCCGGAATCGTTGAGACCGATAATGGGCGCGCCCGTCTTGAGCGCGAGGTCCATAATCCTGCAGATCTTTCGCGCATTGGTTTCCGACATCGAGCCGCCGAAGACCGTGAAGTCGTTCGCGAAGACATAGACGGGCCGCCCGTTGACACGGCCAAAGCCTGTTACGAGACCATCGCCGGGAACGATCTGCCGATCCATACCGAAATCCCGGCAGCGATGCTGGACGAGCTTGTCCATCTCTTCGAAAGTGCCGTCGTCGAGAAGGAGTTCGATACGTTCGCGGACGGCAAGTTTGCCTTCGCGGTGCTGGCGTTCGCGGCGCTCGGGGCCTCCGCCTTCCTCGGCGGCGGCATGGCGGCGGCGAAGTTCATCGAGACGATTCATCAGAGTTCAGAGTATCGCGGAACGCCCCGTCAAGCCGGCAAGGCGGCCGTGCAAATCAACTTCCGGAGACCGGCCTTACCGCGGGTTTGCGGCCGGTCGCGATTCACGTGTCCGGCGGCGGCAATCGCCGACCGCCGCATAACGCTATTCTCAGAAAAGGAGCCGAAGCCATGGAAGTGCATTTCACCCCCGAAGTACCGGCGAAGCTGGAACGCTGGACGAGCGAGACCGCGCGCCTGCAGACGAATTGCCGCAGGACGCTTTGGCGGGCTATTTCGATGAGCTGGCCACGACACGCCAAATGCTGAACAGTCGTTATGACGATCTGAAAAGCGGCAGAGTGAAGCCCATCGACCCCGCGCACGCTGGAGCCTGCGTCCATCGGGGCACGAAGTTGTAGTGTCCCGTATAGGGTAAGATATGAACCATTCGTGAAACACCAGTCGCGGGGTTGACGTGCGTCAAAAGTCAGGGCCAAAATGGGCGTACGAAATACGGCTCCGGCGTCGAACGTAAAACCCAATGAGCGCAGAAAGCAACGAGAGCCGGACTGCCCGGCTCCGGGACGGTTGAAGCGACCGGCCCAGCAGTTTGCCCGTCGAGCAGTTTAAGACAATACACTTCAGGACCCATTGAATCGCGTCTCTGGTAGACTTGCCGCGAGGAAGGGCCTGCTGGCCAACCATACTGGGTGGCTCAAGCTACTCGACGGGAACGAACCGCGTTGCGGTCAGCCCGTTGGCCACAGCCCGGGCTCTGAGTTCTGTGACTCCGCGGACAGCTTTCGGCTCCATTTTGAACTCGGCGATGCCGTCGGAACCAGACTCCACCTCGATGGCCGCGAAGGATCCACGCTTTCGTTCCGGCAGGAAGAGGTCGACCTTCGCCCCGGCCACCGGCTTTCCCTCCGTGTCTGTCACTCGCAGCCGGATGAAGAGCTTGCCCCGGGAGGCGGCAGGGCCAGGCAGTCTCGCGATGTCCAGATCTTCCTGAACCGTATCCGCCCGGCCTGCTTCAGATATGAAGCCGACGTTCATCTGGTGTACCATGGCATTCGCCACCTCACCGTCCTTCTCGGCGACCACGCCCACGTCTACCGGCCCGTTGCCGCCGGCTGGCCGTGCGGGAGGACTGACGGCGAGTCCGCTCTCGTCGGTCTGCCCTTGAGCGGCCCGCGCATTGCCGCCGAAATCCAGGGATGGCCCGTCGTCAATCGGGTAAGAGACGATGGAGTAAAATACCACGGCGCCTTTTACCGGCTTGCCCGCGTCGTCGGAAACGCGCAGCTGGATCGCCTGGCCGAGGCGCCCGAACCGATTGTTCGCTCCCTCGCCGTGTATCACTTCAATATGCAGAGCCGCGCTTATGGGCCGGGATGCCCAGGCAGAGAGCAGCAGGCCCACTACGGTTCCCGCGCGCATGGAAGGCCATCAGAGCGGACTTGGCCGGTCCGGCAATCGGGGCCGCACTGCCGGGACAACCGGTGGCGCGGGGGCAGCAGTCTCCGGCGAGGCGCCCTGCACCGCCGCTGGGGGAACCGGCCCTGTCGCTGAGTTGTCCGGCACCGCCAACTGCGGGGCGGGACCGTTCTGTCCGGGAGGCCCGCACGAGCGCTGCTGATACATGCTGAAAAGGCTTTGGGAGGAAACAAAAACCTGCGGGATGTTGATCTGGTCGTCGTTGACGTGAATGAACTTCATGCTATCGGAAAGAAGCGCCGGATCCGGCGCGGTCGAGATCCTCATTTCGGGCGATCGCAATTCGCCGAGTGTCGACCGGACCCGCTCCCCGACGTCCACCACCGGCTCCGCTTCTCCCGATCGGGGCTGCGTGGCGGCCATCTTCGCATCCGGGGAAATGGCTCCCAGTTCGTTCAGCATCCGGGTAGCTTTGGCTATGATCTCGGGCGATCCGGTCTGGCGCAATCGGGACAGCGTCTGCACGGCCAGGGAAACCTCATCCGCCATCAGGAATGCGACAGCTGCCTGCATGCCGGTCTGCAAACGGGCGGGGCTTGCCTGCCACGCATCGGCGTACAGCTTCGCGGCGTTCGCATATTGCTTCTTTTCCATCGCCGCATCCGCATCCTGAGAAAGATGAAGGTACTGTCCCTCCTGGCGCGCCAGATCGGCTGCGGCATTCAGTTTCATGCGCCACGCCGGGGGGGCGAGGCGGGCTGCCGTATCAAGCGATTTTGCGCTGTCGTCATATTGGCCAAGTATGGCCTGCATCGTGCCGGCCGCCGCGGGAGCCTCCCAGCGTCCCGGATCGGCCTTGATCAGCTTTGCAGCCCGATCCAGCGCGATTGCGGGGTCGCCGTACCGCGCGGTGACGTCGTCGAGCTGCATATTGAAACGCCGCTGCCGTTGCCCGTCAGGCGTCGATTCGAAACGCGCAATCATGTCGACCCGCGTGACTTCGGCTTCGATCATGTCGCCGAACTGGTGGGAGGTGTCGAGGCGCCGCGTCTCCTGATAGAACTTCAGCGCGTCGTCCCATCTGCCGCCCCTCGCACTCATCACGCCGAGGTTGAACAGCGCGGGAACGTACAACGGATCGCGCTGGATCGACAGCATGAACATGCCGAGAGCGCGCTCCCGGCTGTGGGTGACATTTTCAAAGTCGTCGCCCGCAAGCAGCGCGGCCACCGCCGTTTCGCGCCTGTTGCCATAACCGTATCGAAAAACCGGGTCGAAATCGCACGCCGAGGCGGCAGACGGCGCGGTGCTCTGGGTTGCCTGGCCCCCATGCCGGGGCCCCGGCAAGACCAGATCCTGAGGCTTCTGGGCGCGCGCCGGATCGAAGAACGGCAGAGCGCAGAACAGCAAAACAAAGTGCGGAATCCGTTTTGTACCGGGCATGCCAGGTGACCTCATTTATCAGTCCCGAAAACAACATGCCGGGACTTCTGATCGAGCGAGAAATCCACGTCACAGTCCGCTTCGATCAATCGCCCGCCGTTATATTTATAACCGATCTTCGACGTCTTGCCGCGGTACTGCACCGTCTCGCCCATCAGCCGGTCTCCATCGTATTTCATCTCGCGTTTGTAGTCGCCGGCCCGCTCGCCAATGGAAATCAATTTGTTTCCGGCCCAGACAAAATCGAGCGTTTTGGCGCCACCGCGCGCGTTCAGCGGTTTGGCGGATTTCACGCGGCCTTCCGCGTCATACTCGGCGAGGAAGGAGTGCACTTCGGTCCAGACGAACGGCTGAAACCAGGGATTTCCCGCCACGATCGTGGCCACGCGTTTCCCGGTCAGCTTCTCCACGAGGAACGGATTCACGGCGGGATCGCTGAAGAGAGCGACGTACGTACCCTTGCCCGCACCGACGGCTCCGTCCGCGGTCAGTTTCGGCAGACCAGGGTCGGCCTTTTCGTCAAAGGGTTCGGTCGCCACCCGCCGGACACCTTTGTGTCCCGGAAAGTAGTCGAAATAGAACGATGCCGCCGGAGCCGCGCGTTTGGGGAGCAGCGAAGTGGTTTTTACAGAAAGCAGCACTCCATCGCGCCAGTCAAATAAGGTGGCCTCCTTCCCCGAAGCCTTCGCTTCAGACGGGTGAAAGTTGGGAGCGAGACTGACCGGGTCGTACATCAGGCCCGGAGCGACGTTAGAGTTGCTGAACCAGTTGGGCATTCCGGCCGGAGCCTTGGGTTCGACAGAGATCTCGCCGAGCAGGTTCTGCACCTCCGAACGCCGTTTGCTTTCCGCGCTGAGAGATTGCGACGCAGCCAGGTAATCCTGCCAGAACTGGCGGGCGTCCTTCGCGTTGCGCGTGATGGCTGCGTCCAGGCCAGCACTGTAGAGAAGCTCCGGATCGTTCGGGTCGAACTGCAGGCCGGCGCGCGCCTGCTTCAGAGCCGCGATGTAATCGCCTTCAGTCTCCGATTTCGTCGTTTCCGTTCGCGCCGTGTCCCGCCCGGAAGTGACCTCGTAAGTAATTCTCGTGCGCAGCGTCGTACCGTCTCTCACTTCCTCGTCGGTCAGCTGGAACGGGAGGTTATCGTACCTGTCGAGCATTTCGATCGCCTGGGGATAGGCGCGTTGCGCCCGCAGCAGCTTCGCACGAGCCAGGACGACGCTTGGCCAGTCGGCCCGCACACTCTCGGCCGTGGCGATTTCGGCCTCTACTTCCCGGAATTTGTTGTCGGTCAGGTAGCTGTCGGACAATGTCAGGGCCGTCTGAATCTGAATCAGTTCCGCGCGCGTAAGCGGCTTCCGCGGAAGCTTTTCGCCGACGTTCGAGCATGCGATACGCATGGTGCGCTGGAGAGTCTCCAGTTCCCGGCTGCCGGGGTTTCTGACCCGGGCCAGTTTGAGATGTTCGAGCGCCGGAGCGCAACTGCTCAGACTCTCTCCGTAAAGCCTCCTGGCCTCAACTGTGTGAAACGCTTCGCTCTCCTTGAACGATTTATCGTGCAACTGGCGCAGGTCGGCGAAGGCCTCGTCATACTGCTCGAAGTCCCCATACTTGTCGATCAGGGGATCCCATTCGCCGCCGGCGGAGAAAGCTTTGACGATGGCTATGCGCTGGTCGACCCAGGCTTTCTTCTCGCGCAGCGTGTTCCGCAGGGTGGTCTGCTGGGGGTCCGCCGGAAAGGCTTTTTCGGAGACTTCGGCGAAACGCAGCCCCTGGGTGATTTCCGCGAACCGCCCGTTTCCGTTCCCGGACCGCTGAATCGCGGTAGTCATCGCCGTCGCCAGCATGCCCTTCAACTTGTCCAGCGCCGACGCGTCCGCTACGCCCGCGATACCGACCAGCATGGCCATCCGGTCGTCGAAAGCCTCCGCCGGAGTAGATTCGCCGAGTCCCCGGAAATTCGCTTCGTCGGAGAGCATGACGACCGCCGCTTCAGCCGGAGTCGCCGTTCCCGGCAGAATGGCGAAAACGTCGGCTGATCGAAACGCCTGATCCTTAGTCGTTTTGTCCACCTGGTATACGACCTGAGCCGAACTCCAGAGACTCTGTGCCGTAGCGGAGCCCTTAAAATTGGCGCCGTCGGGGAATATCGGATTCCACGCCGCGCCGGAACGCTCCACCAGGTAGCCGCCGCGATGCAGCCGAAGCGGGGCCGAGCCAGGGACTTCCTGGGGCAGCCGCCTGTAGGCATCAAGACCGACCTCGGGCTTAGCTCCTTCGCCGCGCCGTATCTTCACCTTGCCGTTAATTGCGATCTTTTCGGCGCCCTGCAGACGCCAGCCTTCGGACGTGTGCAGAACGATGACAAATTTACTCGCGAACGCGGTGTTCGCGATTGCCCCGATAAGGCCGAGAAAGGTAACTGCCCGCCGGATATGCATTTTCATTGTTGAACTACCAGACAACCCGGAAAACACGCAAAACAACCGGTACGATCCCAAGATTATGCCAGGCGCGGACCCTTTTTGCAAGCCACGGTCTTTTCCGGCTTTTCCCGAGCCGGCTTCCGGGGTTTCATTCGCCCTGGTCTGTTCCCCTGTAACTGCGGTTTGGTTCCGTTTATCCATGTTGTCGGGAGCTCCTTCAGCGAAAGTGAAGAATCAGAGCGATCAGCACAATCAGCGCGCTGCATCCGATCAGGGCCCAGGGCAGGAAAGAGTTCAACTGCCTCGCGCTCACCCGGAAATCGCCCACCTGAAGGGCCACATCGGCCTCTTTGGCCTCGAGTCGTGGAGGCGCGGGAGACACAGGCATGATCACTTTACGTCCGGGACTCGCGGCGACGAATGTGTCCTTATCAGTATCGCGTTGAAGATCGCGCAGAAAATCCTGGCAACTTCTGTACCGGAGGTCCCTGTCCTTTGCCAGAGCCTTCAGGGTAATTTCGTCGAGCGCCGGGGGCACATTCGGGTTGATCGCGCCCGGAGGCACCGCCGGGGTGTAACGGTGCTTATGTTTGATCAGGTAGTCCGGATCTTCCGTTTCCCCGGGCTCTTTACGAAAGGGAAGCCGACCGGTCAGCATTTCGTACAGCACAACCCCGAAGCTGTAAATATCGCTGCGGAGATCCACGGAACGGTTGTCAACGATCTGCTCCGGGCTCATGTAAGGAACGCAACCAGCCATCATCCCGTAACGCGTCATGCGGCGCACCGTGATATCCATGACAAGTCCGAAATCGCTGAGCAGCGCTTTATCCGTCGCGCGTTCAATAAGGATATTGGACGACTTGACATCCCGGTGCACGAGCCCTCTCTGGTGGGCAAAATCGAGACCCTTCAGCACGTCTGTCGCGATCCGGACGGCGCGCGGGGGGTCGAGCGGCGTGCCGAAATCCTCCGATCCGGCATCGCCATAGATCTCGGTTTCCAGATCCACGCCATCGACGAAGCTGAAAACGATGGCTGGGAGGCCGTCCGCTTCGAAGATGTCCACCACCTGAACGATATGGGGGTGAACCAGGTTCGTTGAGGCTTCCTGGCGCGCAAAATCTCTGAAATAGATGTCGTTGGCCAGCTGTTTGTGCGCGAATTTGATCGCCACCGGACTTCCGTCGGCGCGGCTCGCCTTCCAGACCTCCCCCATTCCACCCGCGCCGATTCTTTTCCCGATGACGTACTTGTCTACGGCTTCGCCGGGCTGGAAACGCTGGTTTGGCATGAGGGAAAGGAGTCCGTCGTCTCCGGCATGGGCTGAGAAACCCGCACGGTGTAAATCGAGCTTAACACCAAACCTCAGCAGCAAGACTTCAGCGCCAACCAGAGCAGTTCGACCATTTCGCGACGGATGCCGGTACCGCCGCACGGACGCCAGTCCGTTGTGCGCCAGACAGCCAACGCGCGAAAACTTGCGTTCTCCATCGGCCAGGCGTTTATAATCGAGTCTCGTAAGATTGACCGGCCATTTCGGCGGACACTGAGACCTCATGACTCCCGTCTCCTGCGTAACGTGCGGCGCCAAAGTAGATCCCGGTGCGCACTACTGTTCGATCTGCGGAAAGGATCTGGCGAACTCGACGGCGAAGGGCGGCACCGAGAACGAAGCGCCCCCGTCGACCTCGGTATCCACCAACAGAACCTGGCTTATCGGAAGCGCCCCGGTCTGCGATGTTGTTGTCGAAGGGGCCACGGTTTCCGGGCGGCATTGCCGGCTCGCCCGCGTCTCCGGCGCCTATATGATCGAAGACTTGGGATCCGCAAACGGTACTTGGGCGAGCGGACAGAAGATTGCGGCTCCGCAATCCGTGGAACCCGGTCAGCCGGTCACGCTGGGCCGCAATGTCCCGTTTCCCTGGGAACGGATTCTCGATCCCAACGCAGCCGCCTCCGGCGCGCCACCCCTTCCGCCGGGAACGAAAGTGATCCGGATCGGCCGCAGCACAGATAATGACGTGGTACTTGACTACCCGACCATTTCCGGATACCACGCCCGCGTGCTGATCGAGCCGCGTGGCGCATTCATTGAGGACCTCGGCTCGATGAATGGGACTGCCGTCAACGCGGCGAACAGGAAGATCCGGCGCGCGCCCCTTCTTCCGGCCGATCGTGTTTTCTTCGGCTCGTACCCTGTGCCCGCGTCGCGTCTCCTCAGCCGGAACGAAACCCCGACCGTCGGCGGACAGCCTCATCAGGTGATTCCGATTGCACGCGACCGGACCGTCGTCGGCCGCGATCCCGGGTGCGATTTCCCGCTGCCTTTTCCATCCGTCTCGTGGCGCCACGCCGAACTGGTCAAGACCTCGCGCGGTCTTGAAGTACGGGACCTGAAATCGATGAACGGGACATTCATCGATGGCGAGCGCGTGACGGGTTCCCGCCTGTTGAAACCCGGCGAAGTCGTCAGTCTCGGAAGTATCTCTCTGGAGTTGACCGGCGCAGGCGAACTGCAGCGGCGCGATTACAAAGGCAACGTCACCATTGAAGTGGACGATCTCTGCGTCAACGCCAGAGAGAATACAGGCAACCGGCTGCTTGAAAAAGTCAACCTCACCGTTTTCCCCACGGAAATGGTGGCGCTGATGGGGCCGAGCGGAGCCGGCAAGACCACGCTCCTCAAGACTCTCAACGGCTATACCGTGCCCGCCGCGGGCTCCGTATTGTTCAACGGAAACAGTCTCTACCGCAGTTTCGATACCTACCGGCTGGAACTCGGCTACGTACCTCAGGACGACATCACGCACGCGCTTCTGACCGTTTTCGAAGCGCTCTATTTCACGGCGAGGCTGCGCACCGATCTGCACGATCCGGAGATCAAAGACCGCATACGAACGGTACTTCAAACCCTGGACATCAGCGGGATCGCCGACAAGCTGATCGGCTCTCCGGAGCGTAAAGTGATCTCCGGCGGCCAGAGAAAACGGGTCAGCATCGCGATGGAACTGATCTGCGATCCGACCGTGCTTTTTCTCGACGAACCGACCAGCGGCCTCTCTTCAAGCGACTCGCTGAAGGTGGTCAAACACCTCTACGATCTGGCGCGCGGGGGCAAGACGGTGATGCTGACCATTCATCAGCCGAGCACCTCGATATACCGGCTCTTCGATCAGCTGGTCCTGGTTGCCCGCGATTCAAAAGACAAGCTCCCTTCGGGGGTGAATCCGGGACCCGGCAAACTGGTCTATTACGGTCCGGCTTATCCGGACTCGCTCGAATTTTTCAATCCTGAAGCGGTCGAGGAACTGAAACAGCGTGCACCCGGCTGCGATCCGAGCCCCGATCTGATCTTCGAGGGTCTTGAGGATTCCGCCTTGACGACCGAAGACTGGGAGCACAAATACCGGCAGTCTTCGCAGAAGCGGCTTTATGCGGATCAGCGGAAGGGCACCGTTCACACGACCGAGCGGGCTTCCCTGCGCAAGGGCCAGCGCTTTCAGATTGGGCAACTCGGCAGCCTGGTTCACCGCAACCTGATACTCAAGCTGCGCGACCGTCTGCAGACCGGCATTTTGCTGGCGCAGTCCCCCGCCTTCGCGTTGCTGGTCTGCCTCGCCTTTTCGCGGCTTCGGTTCAATCCGGCGGGCGACGGCAACGACTGGCCCGATTTCACCGCCAAACTGGGGAGCGTGCATTTTCTGATGATCATTGCTTCCATCTGGTTTGGCTGCAATAACGCCGTGCGCGAGATCGTGGGCGAGTGGCCCATTTTCGAGCGGGAACAAATGGCGGGGCTGAAGATCCCTCTGTACATTCTTTCGAAGGTCGTTGTATTGGGATGTCTCTGCGGCTTCCAGTGCTTCACTCTGCTTGCGATCATTTACTATTTCTGCGGTCTGCATGGACCGTTCTGGAATTCTTACGGAATTCTGCTGCTGACTTCGTTTTGCGGCGTAGGAATCGGGCTTTGCATCAGCGCGAAGTTCCGGACGACGGATTCGGCGCTCGCCTCTCTGCCGGTAGTGCTGCTGCCCATGATCGTGCTGGCCGGGGGCATGCTGCCGCTATACACAATGAACGGATACACGCAGGCCATTGCAATGGCGATTCCCTCCCGCTGGGCCTATGAGGCAAACCTTCTGGACGAAGCCGGGGCTCAGCCGAAGTACGCTTTTAATCCCTGCCGCGCGATCGCCGGCAGAGCTGCGGAGGAGGCGCGTCAGGCCGTTGCGAAGACCCGGCGGGCCTGCGAGGACGAGATGCGCGCGCAGGACCGCGGCATTCGCGAAAGACTCGGTCCGGTCGCCAGTGCCGTGCTGCCTCCGGCTCCCAAGGCGCCTGTGGCTCAGAAGAAAGGCGCCGTTCCGGCGTTTCCCGCTCCGCCCCCGTCCCAGCAGGTGAAAGCCGAAGACATTGCGGAACGTGTGTTCCCGTCGGTTGCGTCGCCGCAAACTTCTTCGCCGCGCCCCGATTTCCTGAAGTTCCTGCCCAACCGGTCCCCGCGGTCGCTCTGCGCGGGTGTGCTGGCGGGTATGCAGGTGGTGCTGCTGCTGCTCTGCTACGCAATGCTGCGCCGGAAGGTGGCACGCCGATGACTCCCGAGCAGCAGGGCAGATACACTATCTCGTTCGGACTCCATCGGGAAAAGGGCCCTGTCCGGCAGGAAAACCAGGACCAGATTCTTCACTTCCAGTCCAGCGTGTATGGGCATGTCTTTATCGTTGCGGACGGCATGGGCGGCCATGAGGGCGGAGCCATCGCCGCCAATATGGCGATCACCGGTTTCAAGCAGCATTTCCTGAACGTTTCCCTCCGCCTGCCGCTGCGCGAAAGCATCTCCGAGGCCGCTCGTCTCACCAATTTGGACATCTTTGAGAAGAGCAACGAATCCGGAGACGGGGCCAATCAGCTCCGCATGGGCTCCACTCTGGTGCTTTGCGTCATTGCCGGCAATTCATACACGGTAGCCAACGTGGGAGACAGCCGCTGTTACTCGTTTCGTAATGGCGAACTCCGGAAACGGACGAAGGATCATACGGCCGTTCAGAAGATGATCGACTCGGGAATTCTGTCGAGCGAGGAGGCCAGAAACCACCCCGAAGCGAGCGTTCTGACTCGCGCCTTCGGGCAGCGCTCCGAGATAGAAATCGACATTTACGAACCGGCCGCGATCGCCCCGGACGAATGCCTGCTGCTCTGTTCCGACGGTCTTTATGGCTACGTCGACGAGGCCCTGATCGTCGACCGCCTGCAGAAGTATCCCGACCCTCAGGCCGCGGCCGACGCACTGCTCCAGCTCGCGCTCGATGCCGGCGGTCACGACAACATATCGATCTTCCTGATTCGCGTGGGTCCTCCAGGGGTTACGACCGGAATTGCCAAGGCAGACACAGCCCCCGACCCGCCGGAAATAGAACTGCCCGCTCCGGTACCGGCGGTGGCATCGTCGGGAAAGTCCGCGGCACAGGCCGCCCCGCCGGCCACAGCGGAAACCCGGAGCCGGTCGGGACCGTGGTTTTTAGCGCTGTTCGCCCTCATTCTTGCCGTCGCGGCGAGCGCGGCTCTCGCCTTTATGCGTCCGGATCTCATACCCGGCACGGTTCGGGACCGCCTTGTCGCCTGGGGTGTCCGGGATTGGGGAGTCCCCATTGCGAAAGATACCGATACCGCCGCGCCCGGACCGCCAGCGGCTTCCGCTCCCGTAAAGACTCCGGCGCCGACACCAGATGCTCCCAAGCCCCCCGGTACGCCGTCGCTTCCGGATTCCAGCGCTACGGCCCCGAAGGTCGATCCGGCGCTCAAATCGCCGACACCGGAATCGACAGCCGCGAGACTGCCGGCGAACGTCTACATCGTTTACCCCCACACCGGAAACCAAGTCTTTGTTCAGGGCATCGCGGCCTTTCGCGACAAGCTGACAGCCAGCGGTTTCAAGTCCCGTCTCAGCGAGAAGCCGATCCAGACAGCGTCGGCGGTCTGGCGCCTTGTCGTCCCGGACCCGGCCGGTTTCGCGCCGGCTCAGGCACTGGTTTCGGCTGTATTCCTGCCGGGATACAAGAACGACGCCATCGAGGTTTGCCGAATCGTGGGGGGCTGCACCGAGCCGATGCCGAAGCTCATTGTTGGCGCGCCGGATCGCAGGATAGTCGAGAGTGAATTCGCCGGAGGGACCGTCATCCTGTTCACTCATCCGCCGGTTGTTGTACCGAATCCGATGCCGGCTGCCGGAATTCCCCCGCCAGCGGTTCAATAATAAAGCGATGGAGATTGTATGAAAATCTGTTCCGCATGCCAGGCCGCCAACACCCAGGAAGCGAATTTCTGCTCGCTCTGCCGCGCGCCTTTTGAACGCACATCGCGCAGCGCCTATTGTCCCAGGGGTCATGCCATGCACCCGAGCTGGCCGGAATGTCTCGAATGCAAGGGTGAGAGAAGTATGGTGCAGGATTTCGGTTCCGTACCGCCCCGCATGCCGACGCTGATGGAAGATCACGGCTCGGGCCCTGCGCCCCGCGGCGCCACTGTCCTCGAAAACTTTGCTGAGCCCCAGCCGATCGCGATTCCGATTCCCCCGCCTGCTCCGCCTTTACCGGTTCCGCCCCGGGCCGACAGGTCCTCGGGGCCGAGCCCGACCGCAACCACCGAAGGGATCAACGCGACGGCGCCTTTCGGACACCAGACTCCTCCGGTGACGTCGCGGCGCGTGACTCAGTATGTCCCGGCCACTGTTCCGGCTCCTTCGCCCTCCGGTCAACCTGCCGTCCAGATCTCCGGTCAACCGGCCAGCCCGGAAAAGCATTCGGGTCGCCGGATCGTCGGCATGCTGCTGACGTTCACCTGGCGGCCCGAAGGCCAGATCTACCCGGTCCGCGAGGGGAGGAACCTCATCGGCCGGAGCCCGGACTGCGACATCGCGATTCCCGAGGATCCGCATCTGTCGGAAAGAAACTCCCATATCACGTACCGCCGAAGCTTCACGATTGGCGACATGGTCAGTATGAGCGGAACCGATCTCAATGGCGAACCCGTGGAGGAGAACTACGTGAAACTGCCGAACTACGCTAAGATTCGCGCGGGCTCCACGCATTTCACTTTCATTGGCGCGGAACCCCCGGCAACCGAAAATATACCTGCCCCGCTATGAGCTCCGAGCTTAGACCTGGGTATCGCTGCGGCGACTATGAGTTGCTGGCTTTTATCGGCCAGGGCGGCATGGCCCAGGTCTGGAGCGCGCGATCCGTGTCGAAAGGCGAACTCGTCGCAATCAAGGCGCTGCTTCCGGCGTACGCGGAGAATGGAGTACTGAGGGAACGCCTGCTCCGCGAGGGGCAGAGCCAGAACATGCTTCAGCACCAGAATATCCTGCGCTCGCGCGGAACTTACGAGTGGGGCCGGTCCATTTTCATGGTGATGGAACTGGTCGACGGGGAATCGCTCGAGAGATACATTCAGCGCCGCCGGATCATGCCTGTTCCGGAGGTGCGCGGCGTGGCCCAGTCCGTGCTCAGCGCGCTCAGCCACGCGCACGATCACCAGATCGTGCACCGTGACGTCAAGCCGTCGAATATCCTGCTTTCCCGCAAGGGTAGAATCCTGCTCGGCGATTTCGGGATTGCGCTGCTCCAGAATTCGATCCGGCTCACGCGCTTCGGGGGCATGGGTACGCCCAGCTACATGAGCCCGGAACAGATCGTCGGCCGGGATATCGATCACCGGAGCGACCTCTACAGCGTGGGCTGCGTTCTCTACGAACTGCTGACAGGCGCGCCTCCGTTTCCTGCCGTCGGGTCCGACGCCAACGATGTGGTGCGGCGGGCGCACCAGAAGACCCTGCCCGAACCGCTCATTCCGAAAAATCCGGACGTCCCGGCCGCGCTCGAAAAGGCGGTTCTCCGCGCCCTGGAGAAGTTGCCGGCGGACCGGTTCGAATCGAGCGCCGCGTTTGCCGCCGCGCTCGGCGTTTCGATCCACGTGGCGCAGCCGGACCAGGAGCGCGCTCCGGCCGCGGCTGCGAAATCCGCCGTCCAGGTGGTTTTTCCGCAGGGTTACGACGACGGGGCTGGAGCCACGCTCACGCGGGTTACCCCCGCGCCGATAACCCCAGCCGTCGAAATGCCGCGAGCCGGAACGCCTGCGGGCACGCCGGCGGACCTTCTTCAGCCAGGCGGGAGAGTGCAGGGCCGTGTCAGCGGGCCGGGACTAACGCGCTTCCACGCCTCCGGTGGGTTGACGGCTAAAGGGTTGATCGCCCGCCGCCCTTTGCTCGTCGGGGGCGCAGCCATTGCGGCGGCAGTGCTGCTCGCGGCCCTCGCGGTGTCCAAATGGCGCAGTACCGGTCCGGTCCCGTCAAACGGCGCCACGGCCCTTCCGGCGCCCGGCGCAGCCGATGCCCGAAAGGCCGGCCCTGCAGAGGCCGACCTTTCCCCCGATCCTGTGCAAGACGAACCTGCGGCGTCCCCGGCGTCCGATGCCGCCTCAGATGTACCAGTCGCGCAGACCGCCCGGGATGCGCTCTCGCGCGCGCTTGGCCAGCTCAGCCAGACGGCGCCGGAGCGGGTTCCGGCGCCGGACGCGCCAGTCGGCACAGCGTTGACGCCGGGCGTATTTCCTTCGAGTAGCCGGCCTCCCCCGCTCGCCCCGCCTCCCGGCGCATCGGTCCGCTCCTCCGGCGTTCTGCAGTGGGTGGGAACGAGAGGCGACGAAGTGGAAATCGACGGCTCGACGGCCAGCAAAGGGGTTCTTTCGGGTGACGCGCTGCCGGGAGTACCGGTAGCTATCGCAATCGAAGGCGACAATGGTTCCGTCATCCAGCTGCCTGCCGATGCCGACGGCTACAGGCGGCTGATCCTGCGTTCGGCCGCTACTCACCTGCGGATCCACTGGAAGACTCTTGCAACAGGACAAGCGAGATGAAAAGCGACACGAAGCGCATGCGGCTGCCAGCCGTGTTGTTCCGGAATTTCCTGATGGCCTCCGCGCTGCTCGCAGTGCGGAGCCCGGCCCAGGCTCCCGGACTGGAAATCAAGATCCGGCTGACCGCCCCGCTGAATACGAAACTGAGCCGCCCCGGCGATCTGGTCATCGGCAAGGTTCTCGATCCCGCGGAGTATGCCGGCGGATACCTCGAAGGCGAAGTGCGCGAAGTCCATCCGGGCACCGCGTCGAGGCGCAGCGCCACCATCGACTTCCAGTTCCACACCCTGCATGTTCCGGCCACCGCCCCAGGGACGGAAGGCAAACAAACCCGCGTGAGCGTAGGGGTTGTGCACCTCGCCAACAGCCGTCGCCAGGCCGATACCGATGAAGACGGAGCGGCGATCGAACAGGGAACGGCGACCAGCGGCGGAGGCTTGGGACTTTCCCGCCTGACATCCGGAGTCATTTCCCGCGTGTCCAGAGGGGGCGACAAACAGAGCGGCGAGAAACAAAGCGGCGAGAAACAGGCAGTCGCTCCGCCGAAGGCGATTACCCGGCTCTCCGCGAAAGCGCTCAGTCTTTCGCTGGCGGCGGGCAGCGAGCTTGCAGTCCAGGTTCTTCCCCCGGTCGTATCGAAATCCAAAGCGAAATGAGGTTTTCAACTATGAAACAGGTTTCCACCGCCTTTGGGATCGCCCTCCTCTGCCTCGCCGCACCCCCTCTCCAGGGCCAGGCGCAGGCCCCCGCCAGCCCGTCGTCGGACCAGATCCGCGTCGAAAAGGTGGAGCTGCTCCAGATTCAGACCGACCGCATCGGTTTCGCCGTCACTCCCTCGATCATTCCAACCCAGCAGGTCCGGATCCAGACCATCACGTTTTATGGAATGCGGCTCAACCGGATCCCCATCTTCATTCCGCCGGTTTCGGAAGAACTCGATCTGCGTCCGGGCGTGCGGGCCGCGCCCCGGCGTCCCCTTCAGGTCACCGTCTATCTGCGGGATCTGAGTTCGCTCCAGCCCATCATCGATCTCGTTCGCGGCGGCCGCGTAAAGATCGAAGGCAACGCGCTGGTGGAAGCGAAGCTCGATCTCCTGCCCTCCGTGCTGCTGCTGAAAAAGACCGCCCACGCGCCCATGCGCATCGATTCCGATCTTCCGCTCGATGTCCCCGGCGGGTCTCTGGTGCGCGATCAGGCGCTGAAAATCCTGACCACCGCGGAAACCGGCCGCAGCCTGGTTTCAAAGTCCCTGCTCTACCTGCTCGGAGCCGACGAGACGCAGAAGAAGCTCCAGGACCGGTTCGGCAGGAGCACCATGCTGGCCGTCGCGCGGTATGAACTCACCGATTCCAACCACAATCGCTACCCGGTCGAAAAGATGGGCGTGGCGTTCCGCGCGAGCGACAAGCAGTTCGTTGTCCTGCGCGAAATGACCGAGCCCTGGAAGTTCGATTCCGCCATCGCCATGAAGCTCAGGCGGAAGGAACTGACGATGACCGCCGATTCCTTCGACCTGCTGCTCTGGCCCGCCGGTTCCACTTATGCCGGGCTGAACGGCGCGCCGATGGATGGCAGCGCCGTCAGTCTGCGCAAGCACGACTTTCGCATCGTCCAGAGCCCCGGAAGCGAGAAGGAACGCATGGTGGCTACCGAAAACGGCCAGAGAGCCACGCTGGTCAGCACCACCCCGCGGGCGTCGACCACCAATCTGGCGCTGCTCGAATTCGACACGCCGCCGAAAGCAGGCGCGCCGATCGCCACGGTCGACCGCAAGCCGAACTCCACCGGTTACGGAACGCTGGCGGTGTTCCGTTTCGCCGCCGGTCCCTATACGAAGACCGTGGAGCCGGAGATCGTGCACCTCAGCGCGCGCGTGGTCAACGGGCGGCTCGTTTTCGACGATCCGATCGACTCCTCCGCCCTCGGTTCGCCCGTGCTTTCCGACGACGGACTCGTGGGGATCGTGCAGGATGAAACATCGGCTATCGCCTTCACGACTGCGGCGGCGGCCTTGAAACTCAACACGGACGCGAAATAGGGCAATACCCTGTGGCAAAGGCCGGACCCTACGAACTGATCGAAGAGCTCGGCCGGGGGTCCATGGGGATCGTTTATAAGGCGTTCGATCCGGGGATTCGCCGTCAGCTCGCCATCAAGATCCTCCGCGCCGAGCAGTTCGCATCGGAGGCGGAAATGTCCGAGGCCAGTCAGCGCTTCGCGCGGGAGGCCATGGCGGTCGGCAGGCTGTCGCATCACGGGATCGTGACTGTCTATGAGCTGGGCCGGGACGAGGCACAGGGATTCCAATACCTCGCCATGGAACTGGTGGCGGGTGGGTCGCTTGAGAAACTGATGCGGGCAGGCCAGCCCTGGCCGAGCGAAGCCGCCCTCGGCGTCGTCCGCCAGATCGCCGAGGCTCTCGACTACGCCCATGCGCACGGGGTGGTGCATCGCGACATCAAGCCCGCCAACGTTCTCGTCCAGCCCGACTGGCGGATCAAGGTGGCCGACTTCGGCATCGCCCGCATCACTTCCCACCTCATGACTAGAACCGGCATGCGGATGGGCACGACAGCCTACATGGCGCCGGAACAGATTCAGGGCGCGCATGTGGATTCGAAGGCGGATCAGTTTTCGCTCGCGGTGCTGGCGTACCAGTTGCTGGCGGGCCGGTTGCCGTTCGACGGCGAGACCGATTATGTCCTGATGAATCAGATCGTGCATGCCATGCCGGGATCGCTGCTGGAGTCGAGTGCGCATCTTCCGGCCGCGGCCGATGGCGTGATACGGCGCGCGCTGGCGAAGAGCCCCGGGGAGCGTTTCGAAAAGTGCGCGGAGTTTGCTTCGGCGCTCGATGCGGCGTTGACCGTACGGCGCGCTCCAATACCAGTGGTCCCGCCTCCGCCCGTCGTCCCGACAGTCCTGGAACCTCCGCTGCGGGCCGCGACTATCCTGGAAGCTGCGCCACGGCGCCGTCCGGAAGCGGTTGTAAAATCGAAAACTTCACGATTGGTGTGGGTGGGCGTAGCGGGGCTTGTCGCTGCGGCTTTGATCGCCGGGATTGTCATCGCACCGCGTTTCGTTCCTTCGGGCGGTCAACCGGCGCAAACGAACCCGGCGGTGAAGACGGACACCCCCGCAACAAAGGCGGGAGCGCCAACCGCAAGGCCAGCGGCCGACATCCCGCCCGCCGCGCCAGCAGCAAAGACGGACACGCCTGCCAGGGTTGAGGAAAAACCAGTTCCGACGGCGGCAAAGACGGAAACTCCGAAAACACCGGAACCCACCCCTGCGGACAAGACGAAAGTGAATTTGAAAGACGGGCTCACCTATGTCTGGATTCCGCCGGGCTCTTTCACGATGGGCTGTTCGCCGGGAGACAGCGAATGCTACGGCGATGAAAAACCCGCGCGCCAGGTGAGCATCTCGGAAGGGTTCTGGCTGGGCCAGACGCAGGTGACGCAGGCGGCTTACCAGCGGGTGACGGGAACAAACCCAAGCCATTTCAAGGGAGCAAACCTCCCGGTGGAAACGGTGAACTGGAATGAGGCAACGAGCTACTGTCAGGCGGTGGGCACGCGGTTGCCAACCGAAGCCGAATGGGAGTATGCGGCGCGGGCAGGCAGCACCGCAAGCCGTTACGGGGACATCGATCGGATCGCCTGGTACAGCGCCAACAGCGGCAGCACGACCCACGAAGTCATGCAGAAACAACCGAATCGCTGGGGCCTGTACGACATGCTGGGCAACGTCTGGCAGTGGACGAGCAGTAACTACGACAGTGACAGTAAGGCGCTGCGCGGCGGTTCGTGGTACAATAATCCGCGGAACGTCCGTGTTTCGTACCGTTACAGGTACGTGCCGGGGAACCGTAGCAACAATATCGGCTTCCGGTGCCTGGGGAATTAGTTACCCTTTACTCTCTTTCATTTTTTCTTTTTAGCGGCGAAGCCGCGGAAAATTTTCTTGCTACGATAGACCCATGGGAAACCATGGGATCGGGGCCAAAAACGCTGCGCGGCGGTTCGTGGAACAATAATCCGCGGAACGTCCGTGTTTCGAACCGTAACAGGAACGAGCCGGAGAACCGTAACAACAATATCGGCTTCCGGTGCTTGGGGATGTGGACCCTTCTAACTGGGAGGTAGGCCAGAGCTGCCTTGGGCTACGGCTCAGGCGGGTGTGCCGAGTCCTCTTCCGGGCCGCGATCCTGGCGTGCCGCTCCTGGTGTCAAAGCCAGGCAATTGCGGAGCGCCGAACATAAGCCGCCGGTACCGCCCCGTGGTAGCTCCGTCAGGAGCGAAGCTTGGCGGTACGGGCACTCGTGCCCGACTACGCCGGCACGTCGATTCCCAGCTTGAGAGCCGCCTGCCGCAGCGCACCGTCGGCGGTCAATAGAGTCGCGCCTGTTCGCCGGGCAAGCGCCAGGTAGAAAAGGTCGTATACAGAGGAATCGTGGTTTCGGGCCAGCGCGAGTACCTCCGGCACGAGTTCGCGCAGCGGCTGCATCCTGTCGGTGAGCGAGAGCGCCCGCTCGATGGATACTGCGGCGTCGGCCCGCGAGAGAATGCGTGCGCGAACGTACTTTCGAAAAGCACTGCACACTTCGGCGACGATCAATTCCGGTGCGATAACAAGGTCGGCAACCTTCAGAGCATCCCGGAACGGCGTCTTCGGATCCATCACGGCCCGGACGGCCGCACTGGCGTCCAGCACCGCGATCAACGATTTCTATCCGCGCGGATGAGCTTTTCGGGAGACGGGATGCGGGTAAAATCGAATGACTTGCGACTGCCTGCCAGCTGATCCAGCGCGGCTTGACGGCGTCCCCCGGGCGGCGGGACAGTCAGTGCCTCAGCCAACAGAACAGTCGCTTGTCCCGTGATCGAGCGGTGCTCCTGGCGGGCGCGCTCTACAAGAAGACGGTGGACAGAAGCGGGGAGGTCGCGGATCTGCAGGGCGGGCATGTCCCGATTATATGCGATTCGGATGCGCCATGCATGCAGCCAACATACAACCGGATTACATCGGCCTCACGCTTCCAGCGAAAAGACGGCATGTCCCGCCGCGATCTGATCCCCCGCCTGCAGCCGGGCCCGCGACCCCGATTCCATGCGGCGTCCGTTCACGCGCGTGCCGTTGGTCGAACGGTTATCGAAAAGGTAAAGATCCCCCGCTATCCACTGGATACAAGCGTGGTTGCGCGACATCGTCATATCCTCCGCAACGCGGATGTGATTGCCGTCGCCGGAACCGATCCAGACCTCGTCCGCTTCGATGGGGAAGCGCGTCGGCGATCCCTGTGCCCGCACCCACGCCGTCGGCTTCCCGGGCGCCGGCTGCGCGAAGACCTGCCGGAATTGCGTAGCATCCCTGACGGGCTGTGGCGTGGGCTGCTTCAGATCGGGAACCGGCGCCGGAGGGGGCGGCACGGGCTCCGGACGGGGCGGAGGGGGCCTTCGCACATCCCCTTTGTAAGGCGTCCTCGGACCCGACTTTGGTGCGTAAACGGTTTGCGTCCGCGTCCTCGCGGGGGGATCCGGTTCGGCAACCGCGGGAACATCGGGTGGAGTGTCCGCAGCCGCAGCAGCCCGCCGCCTTCGCCGCCCGAAAACGATCAGAGCCATTCCGGCGCCGAACAGCAACAGGGCCAGCACCGCCGGGACATAAAGCATCGCGGGCGCGGTGCGCGGCAGAAACATCTGGACCGCGTCCGTCGTGCTGCCCTCGATCTTCAGCTGCAGTAAATGGCTGGCGCCATCGGGCGCGATATGGGCCAGGCGGAAGGTGAGAACCGGTGTGCCCAACAGCCCTTCGATCCCTTCACGCATCGCGTTCCGCAGGTCTTCGTAATCGCGCGCCCGGACATACGCGCCGCCGGATGCGGCGGCCAGCGATTGCATCGGAAGCAGAAAACGCGCGGCGAGCCGTGTCACGCCGAGGCAGTCGACGGGAATTCCCAAACGCCGGGCTTCGGTTTCCAAAGCCGCCGCAACCGGTCCCGGCCCTTCGTTCTTCCCGTCCGTGATCACCAGAAGACGCTGGCGGGCATTCGTTTTTTCCGCCGCGAGCAAGGTCAGGCTGTCCGCAATGGCCCGATTCAGAAGCGTCAAGTTGCCACCCGCCTGCAAAGCGCCGATCGCCTGCGTCAATTGAGCCTTGTCGGAAGTGAACGCCTGTGCCACAACCACGGTATCGGCGAACGAGACCACCGCAATCCGATCCTGTGGGCGGCTACTCGATACAAAGTCGCGCAGCGCCGCTTTTACCGATTCGAACGGCCCGCCCTTGACGCTGCCGCTGGCATCGATGGCCAGTACGGCGGTCACGCCATGGCCCGTCAGGCGGAACTCCCGCGCCGACTCCCCGCGGTTACCCGGCTTGCCCTCTTCGATCAGTTGCGCGTCGGCCGGGGCGATCCCGTGCCGGTCCACGGCCACTTCAACGGTATTCGACCGTCCCGCCGGCGCGTAAAAGGCGGTGTGCACCAAAGAAGGTGGGGCGCCCGCGCCTGCTAAACCCACCGGCCCGAGCGCCGTCAACGCGGTAACCGCTGCCGCCGCGGCCAGGCGCATGGTCAGCGGGCGCTCTTTCCCGGCGTCGGCAGCAGGCCGAGACCTGCTTTCATAGCCCGGAAACTCAAGCTGTTGTCGTCGAGCGACGAGGAGAGCGTCATGTTGCGGATCTCCGCGCTCACCAGCCGGCTGCGCTCCCCGGGGTCGGGGTGAGAACTGAGCATCGCCGCCAGCAGCGCACCCGAATCGCCCGGGCTCTTCAGCCGGTCGAGCGCGCGAACCTCGCCCAGCGGACTCCAGCCGGCGCGCACCAGATTGTAGGCGGCCAGCAGGTCGGCTTCGGTCTCGTTCGAGCGGTCGTATTTCGCCGTTACCAGGGAAATCGGAACTCCGAGCTTCTGGAAGCCCTGCTCGAGCTGCTTGTCGTCGAGCAGCGGGAGAATCGCGCGCGCCTGATCCCAGAGCGCTTTCGACTTCATCTGGAGCGCCAGCCGGTTCATGATATGGCGTCCCGCGATGTGGCCGACCTCATGCGCCAGCACGCTTGCAAGCTCGCTCTCGTCCTGCGCGTAGTCCAGCATTCCGGTGGTCACATAGACGGCCCCGCCCGGAAAAGAGTAAGCGTTGATATCCCGCGAATTGACCACCCGGCAGGTGTACGTCAGTTCGGGCCGGCGGGAGGCCTTTCCGAGCCTCGCGATCAGGTTGCCGACGTACTTGTCGAGCAGAATGTTGGAAACGACCTCCTGCTTCGACTCAAAATCGTGCGCCAGCGCGGCGCCGATCCTGGTTTCATCGTCGGCCGTGAACTGGTTGTAAGCCGGAATCCCGGCATCGGGTTCCGCGGCGCGGCCCAGGGCCCCAGCGGAAAGCATTGACACCGATAAGGTTAGAGCTGCACTCCAGGATCGCGGGCACCGCGACGGGAGCGCCGGAGCGGGAAATTCCGTGCGTGACATCATTGACAAGGGATGTTAACATCAATCTCTCGCGAATTGTACTGAAAATATCGGGATTGCGCCCGATTTCGGGGAATGCGCATTTGTCAGAGTTCGATTACAAGCTGATCCGGCAGGTTGGTTCAGGCGTGACCGGCGAGGTCTGGTCCGCCGACGGCCCTGCCGGCCGCGTTGCCATGCGCCGGTTCGTTTCGTTATCCGATCAGGGCAGCGACGATTGGCGCGCCGCCCGCGCTCATTTCCTTCAGGCCGGACGGCAGAGCCTGACGCTGCGCAACCCCAGAATTGTAAGCGTCCTTGATGTGGTCGACGACGGTAAGGACGCGTGGATTGCCTCGGATTTTGTCGAGGGCGAGACGCTCGACGCGCTGCTGAAACGGGAACGCATCCCGGCCGAACAGGCCAGCTTCATGCTGCGTTCGATCGCGCTCACGCTGGATCACGCACACAGGAGCGGAGTTCCGCATGGCGATCTCAAGCCATCGAACATCTTCGTCGGCCAGAAGCGATCCATCCGGGTGGCCGATTTCGCGATTTCTCCGCGCGCCCGAAGGAACACAGATGGTCCCAACTCGGTCACAGGCGCCGATTCCCTGGTACACCCTTACCTTTCGCCCGAGCACTTTATCGCGCCGGCATCCATCGGGGCGAAATCCGATCGGTACTCGCTGGGGGCAATCGCATACCACTTGTACACGGGAAAACCTCCGTTCGGGGCGGGAGGCGATGCCGGTCCTGCGATCCTGCGCGGGCAGGTCGCGATGCCTTCGACCGTTAAGAGGAGCCTCCCGACCGGAATCGATAGTGTGCTGATGAAGGCGATGTCGCGGGATCCGGCGCAGCGCTATTCCAGCTGCGTCGAGTTTATCGACAACCTGGATGCCGTTCTCATTCCGGACACACCAATGCCCGCGGCTTCCGGCAGTTCGCCGAAATTGATGTATGCCGGTCTCGGGAGCCTGATTGTTGCGCTGATCGTGGTTGTGGCGCTGATGATGTCGGGCCCGAAAAAGACGGGTGGCCCGATCGCGAAGGACCTGAAGAAAGAGGTACAGGTTGTTGCTCCGGCGCCGCCCGTCAGCCCAACCGGACAAACCGGGAGAAAGGCGGGACCGAAGATCCTGGAACCGGGACAGCTGGTGGAAGGCCCCAAACCAAAACCCTACGGCGGCGGTGGGGATACCGGTAACCAGCGGCCGATCGTTCGGGATCCGTCCCCGCCCCCGTTCAAGCAGCCGCAACCGGAGCCTCCCCGCCGACAGGTTGTTCAGGCGCCGCAGCCGCCGCCTGAATTGCCCGAATTGCCGCGCCCGCCCGGATCGCAGCCAGGTTACAGCCTGGTTGTGTATTCGCGGGATACGGCGCACCAGATTGGCAATGGCATCTCTTTCGACCTGAGGGATCCCACGCTGGGAGAGATGGGTCCGGGCGATCTGATGGCGCAGGTAGTGCTGGTCGGCCCACCTTCCAAAGGGAATCTCTCCGTCGAATGCAATCTGGATGGAACCACGATGGCCTACCGACCGGCGAAACCGAACAGCATGGTAACGTTCCGCGACCGGCCGAGTCCCGGAACCTACAGGATCATTCTCCGGCAGGACACCAAAGTCCTGCAGGAATACACCTTCCGGATTAAACCCTGAGGTAACGGCAAATATGATCGCGCATCCCAACATGGCCCGGATCGACACGATATTGCGCAATAGTAAGTGTGTACGGTCGATCAGGTCGAATCGATGCGGGCCAAACCGAGTTAAAATACTGGGCAGCCCGGGAGGCAGGCTTGCCTTGGCGCCGGACTTATCGAAATTCGCTGGAATGGAAGGCGTGTCGAGACCTGATGGGTTGGAGATGAAAATGGATTACGAGAAAACGCGCTCCAGTGCCCGGGAGATCTGCAAATGAAGAAACATTCGCTCGCCATACTCGCGATGGCTTTGCCTGCGTTTGTGACCGGATCCTCTCTTCATGCCCAAGGGGGCGCTCAACCTGCCGGTACTCAGCCGGTCGCAACTGCCGGGACTTCTCCGTCCGGGAGTTCCGCCCCGATCGGATCGAGCGTGTCGGCTCCCGCCCAGCAGCCGCTCCCGACAGGCGGCGTCGATTCGAGCGATCCGTTTGCGGAACTGCATGAAGTCGCGAATCGTTTTCGCATGGCCTACGAAAAGATCGACGCCGACAACATGGCTCAGATCGACACGCTCCTGCGCACGAAGAAATGCCAGAATCTGCGGGTGGGCGGATTGCTGGATCGAGTCGTCGAAGCATTGAACCAATGGAACGACGCCGAGGTTAAATACTGGAAGGTCTGGGGCGACGCTGAAGCACTCCGCGTCGAGGACCAGCAGAAGAGCCTCGCGGGCATGGTGGTGGACGAGAAACGCGCCGAGGATATGCTCGTTTCAGTCCAGAAGGACCGGGACAATCTTCTGCGAGACAAAGCGACGCTGGAAAAGTATCCGACGCGCACTGAGGACATCCGCAAGCGAATCGACGCGCTGGTATTGGACATCCGGGACAGCGAAAACCGGCTCACCGACGCGCAGAAAAATTTCGACGATATCACCATCAAAGTCAAGAACATACAGGTATCCATCAACGCCCGGCTCATCGAGATCCGGCAGAATCAGAGGCGCGTCGAGGCATATGGCCTCGAAATGAAATCGGACTACGAGAAGACGCGCGCCGCCGCGAACGAAATATGCAACGCGGCGCCGCCGGCCACCACGGGAAATCCGAAGGCGCTGCCGCAGCGGAAGGGCGCGTCGGCGCCGCAATGAGTCTGCTGCGAAAACTCGCGTTCGTTTTGGCGCTGGTACCGCTTTTGCCGGCGCAGGTCTTCAAACCCACGCTGGGTATCGCCGAGCAACAATACCGGGAGGCTCAGGAAGCATGGCTTCGCGAGGATCCGAATCTGGCCGCCGATCTGCTGACCGGCAATCCGGCCGAAATGCACAAACGCATCCGGCGCATTGCGAGCCTGCGCGACGATGTAATGGACAAGAAGGTCGTCTATCTCGATCTGGTTGTCAAGCGGTTCGGCGAGATCCGCGGACGCATTGAGGGAGCAGCGCAGACTCAACTCCCGGTCGGCGATCTGAAGAAAGAGCTGCAGGATGAGCAGTCCCGGCTGCTCGAAGATCAGGAGCGCATCGAGTCTCTGATTCAGGATCTTCCGCAGGGCGACGACTATGCTCTGGTGATGCGTGAACTGACTGCCGAAAAAGACGAACTGGTGAAACTGCAGAACGCCATCGCGATGCGTATGCGTTCGCTCGATCAGATCGATAAGAATCAGGAGGCGTCCCGGGAGGTGGAAGCGAAGGATCCGCTGGCGAAGAAGCTGGACGCCATCACAGCCATGTGGACGGAAGAGCGCGACAAGGCCAAAGCACAGCGCTCGAAATGGGCGGACCTTTATGCGGCGATGGATAGCGAGGTCGATCGGGGGAAATCCCGGGCCCAGCCCGCAAAAAAGCCGGCCGTGCCTCCGGCGAACAGCCAGCCCGTAAAGCCGGACAAGAGCAAGCCGGCAACTCCGGCGCAGACGCCACAGGCCCGGAGTATTCCCGCACAGGGACCGGGCTTTCAGGGCAGTTGGCTCTACCAGAGCAGCCCGGGCGCCTGGACCGGTTTCGGCGAACCCGTTCAGGTGTCGCTCTCGCTGCGGCAATCCGGAACAAGGCTGGAGGGCGAATACAGAGCGCGCATTCCCGGCCGGAACATCCTCGGCCAGAGCGGGGCGGACGGGAGCGATATACGGAAGCTGGACCTCGCGCTCACAGGCGATGAAACCGCGCCCGGCCTCGCGAAAGTAAGCTGGGTTTCGCAGATGCCGCCGTCCAAAGGCGAAATGCTGCTCCATCTGGGCGGCGATCGCCGCGTGCTCGTCGAGCGGATCGCAGCGGGCGACACGTACTTTCCGCGCGGGATGGAGATATTGCTCCCGGCGCCCAATCCGTCCGGACGGTGACGAATGTTCAGGAAGGCTCGTCACTCCGCGTACCGCGATGACGATCCCCGGATTGTTCTCGCGTTGCGCTACGCGACGGAGCCACAGCCCGGACCCTGGGGCGCGTTTCTGACCGGATACGCGGTGTACAGCGTGATTGCCGGGAGTCTCATGCTGGGCACGCTGGAAATGCCGGAAGCGTCCAAGCCGCCGGAGCGGCGCGTCCAGAGGATTTTCATTCCGGCGCGGCGTGCCCGCGTCAGGAAGGACCCGCCTCCACGGAAGGCGCTTATCTCAAAGGCTGCGGGCGCTCAACTGAACGACCCAGTCGAAGAACCGCCGGTCCCGGGCCGGGTGGATTTGAACGCAATTCAGATTTCACTGGTTGAGGACGAGGCCAATGAAATTCCTGAAGTGATCAGGCAGCAGTTTGGCGAAATCGCGCTGGTGGAGCGCAACGACCCGGCGACGGCGCACTATGTGTTCAAGCCGCCCTATTGGCAGATGAGCGACGAGATTCAGGATGTGAGTGGAATGATGCGGATTGCCATGATCCCGACGTCCCGTTGGGCGCTGCTGCAGTCTCTGGCCAGCAGCCACTCGATCTCTATGGAAAAATACGAAGTCGACGCGCTGTTCGACGGACGGTTTATTGCGTGCCTGGAGCGGCAGATCCGGAAGAAGGCGGACGAGACGCCGAACGCAGGCCGGGTGCTCGCCGCGCTGCTGATATTTTCGTCTTCGGGGAGTTGCGGAATCAATGTGGTCAATCTTGAATTCACGAGCCGGTAGTTTTGCAGTGGCGGCGGTGGGCCTCGTTTCCGGGGCCGCGGCTATGGCACAGACGCTGCCGCCGGCCCCCGACTATTCCGACAGCGCGGTAGCCGAAGGCTCGGAGCAGGCGGCGAACGCATGGAACGCGTGGCTCCGCGGGGAGCGTGACCTCGAACACGACGTCCTCGCCGCGCCGATGAACGAGGCTCGCGACCGGATCCAGCGCTCGTTCTCGGGTCTGCTCAACTACATCGACAAGCGCCGGATCTATGGCGACCGGGTGGCGACCTACATTGAGATTTATCGCCCCGAAACCGCCGGCCGCAAGCCGCCGGTTACGGTTGAGATCGTGAATCGGGACCAGCTGGAATTACTGGGAATCAGCCTCTCGCTCGTGCAGGCTCGTCTCGACGGTCTCCGCGACACCCCGGTCTGGGCCACGGTCCGGCGCGCTGTGCAGCCGGACACATCGGGGAGCATGTCGCTGCAGAGCGCACGCCGCGATGAGATACCAGTGGAACTTCCTTTCAGCCGCGCAACCGCGCCCAGGCCATTGTCGGTCATCGTTTACCGGGATTCGGAAAAGCAGGTACGCGAATCGGTCGAGCGGATCTGGACTCACTACTATCAGGCTCTGGTGGATGCCGTGGACCGGAAAACGGTACCGCCGAAAGCCCTTGTTTCTTCAATTACGCCGCCCCCGCCAACACCGGAACCGGCGCCTGCGGGCAGCGGACCCGCAATTTCTCAGGTGGACCGCCTGGCCGGTGCCTGGCGATATCTCGAAAGCTCCCAGCAATTCAACGGGGTCGATGAGCCCCGCCAGGTTCTTCTCGAACTGTTTGTCGAAAAAGAGGCGTTGACAGGGCGATATCGGGGCACACTCACCGATTTCAATGGCCCCCGCAACGTAGATCTGCGGCTTCAGCAGGTTGCGACAGTCAAAGGATCGAACGATATCCGGCTGCAGTACCAGATCCCGGAACTGAACCAGTCGGGCCAGATCGTTATCGAGGGGCCATCCGCGGGTGGTGTCGAAGTGATGGTGGTCCACATGGACGCAGTCGGAATCCCGAAGGGAAGAGAAATCCTCGTGCGACGCTGAGCGGAATATCGGGAGTCTTCCGGTTCGATGAACCCGGCCCCAGGCGTGGCTCGGAAAGGTGACCCCCGCCAATCAGAAGC
>Ga0209415_10003723_pt1 | contig 28320 bp, 24 predicted proteins | sample PeaSoiSIISIP2007_FD_187696 | JGI IMG/M metagenome (GOLD analysis project Ga0209415, IMG submission 187696) | Peat soil microbial communities from Weissenstadt, Germany - SII-SIP-2007 (SPAdes) (version 2) | ecosystem: Environmental > Terrestrial > Soil > Wetlands > Peat | place: Germany... | reverse complement strand
GTGTGGCTCGCTAGACCTTCACCGTACGGCTCTTGCATCCGCTCCTCCACGCCGGTTTATCCCGGCGCACTCATTCATATCTCAGCGCCTCTATCGGATCGACTTTAGTGGCGCGTCGGGCTGGTATGTAACTGGCGAGTAGCGCGCACGCCGTCAATACGGCGGTCACGCCCACGAACGTCAAAGGATCGGTGGGCCGGACCTCATAAAGCATGCTCGATAAAAGATGCGTCAAGCCGAGCGCGCCGGCCAAGCCTGCTCCCACGCCCACCAGGGTCAGCGCCAGACCGTGCCGCAGAACCATCTTGATGACCTCGGGCCGCTCCGCACCCAGCGCCATGCGGATGCCGATTTCGCGCCTGCGCTGGCTGACAGAGTAAGACATGACGCCGTAGATGCCGAGCCCTGCCAGAAGCAAAGCCGTCAATCCGAACAGCCCCAGCAAGAGAGTCCGAAAGCGCGGCGACGCCACGGACGCTTCCACCACCTCATCCATGGTACGAACTTTCGAAACCGGCTGGTCGCGGTCGATGCCCAGCACGAGTTCGTGCACCGATCGAGCCAGAGCAAGCGGGGCGGATGAAGTGCGGATGGTAAGCGTCATGCTGTTCCACGCTGGCGCCTGCGCATAGGGTGTATATACAGACTCGGTGGAAGCAAAATCCAAACTCAAGTCCTTGGTGTTTCCCACCACTCCCACGATCGTGCCGGTAAAGCCGTTGAAGCCCATATGCAGTTGCTTACCGATAGGGTCTTCGTTTGGGAATACGTTGCGCACCACGTCCGCATTAACAATCAGGGCGTGAGGTGATTGCGCTCCGTCGCGCTCGTCGAAGTATCTTCCTCTGAGAAGCGGGATCTTCATGGCCTCGAAATACCCGGGCTCGACCACATGGCAATCGGGATTGGCGTATTCGTTAGGCAGCGGCGCCCGGCCTACCACTTCCATGGCGTAACTTTCGATATCTCCCGACAAAGGCAGGTGCCCGATGGCTCCGGCAGATTGGACTCCCGGAAGACTCCTGACCTGCTGAAGCAGCCGCGCAAAGAAGGCGGACTTTTGCGGGTCAGGGTACTTTGCGTCGGGCAAGGAGACTTCCGCAGTCAAAACGTGGTCCGGCTTGAAGCCCGGATTGACCTCTTGCAAGCGAACGAAGCTGCGCAGCAGCAAGCCGGTGCCGGCTAACAGGATCATCGCCAATGCCATCTCCGACACGACGAGAACGCTTCGCAGGCGGTCGTGCCCGCGGCTGTCTCCTTCACGTTCGCCCTCTTTGAGAGTGCCGGTGAGAGGAGTTCTTGATGTTTGAAGCGCCGGAGCAAGCCCGAAGATCAGCCCCGTCGCAAGGGAGGCGAGAACAGTGAATAGCAGCACGGGCGTGTTGATGCTGACGGCATCCTGGTTGGGAAAATTACTGGGGAGGATGAGTTTGAGCAGATCAATGCCCCAGGCTGCGAGCAGAACTCCCAAAGCTCCACCTACAAGCGCAAGCACCAGGGCTTCGGTAATGAGTTGGCGCACCAGCCGCAGACGGCCGGCGCCCAAGGCCGAACGAATCGCGACCTCTCTTTGCCTGCGAGCCGCGCGAGCCAATAGCAGATTGGCTACATTGGCGCAACCGATCAAGAGCACAAATGCGACGGCGCCGAATAGAACCCACAAGGCTGAGCGAAAAGTCCCGACCACTTGGGCGTCGAGCGGCACCAACTTAACATCCGAGCCGATGAACGCCCGAGGAAACGCTTTGACCAGTTGCTGCTCGATGGAGTTCATTTCCGCTTGCGCGTGGCCGAGCGTGACCTCCGGCTTAAGGCGAGCGATCACTTGCAGGAAGTGCGATGAGCGTTGACTCCAGGCGACCGGACCGAGCGCCAACGGGACCCAAAGTTGAGCCGGCGGAGCAGTGAAAACGTTCAGGATGGTTCCGGTGTTTCCCGGAAACTGGAAGCCCTGTGGCATAACTCCAATCACCGTACAACTCCTGGCGTCGAGGGTGATCGACTTGCCCACCACCGCTCGGTCAGCGTTGAATCGCCGCTGCCACAGGCCGTAGCTGAGCATTACCACTTGGTCCCGGCCTGGTTGATCTTCCCCGTTCGAGATCGTGCGCCCCAAAATAGGCTTGACGCCCAAAAGCTCAAAAAGGCCGGGCGATACTGCGGCGCCATCCACTCGTTCAGGATTGCCCGCACCTGCAAGGTTGAAAGTTCTGGACGAGTCGAACGCTGCCATTTGTTCAAACACGCCGTTGCGCTCGCGCCAATCTCGAAAGTTGGCGGCGGCGGGAGGGTTCTGCTCGTAGCCCATCTTCAGGTTGCGCTCCCAGAGCGTGTAGAGCTGTCCCGGGTCTCTAAACGGCAGGCGCTGCAGCAAGACACCGTGGACCATGCTGAAAATGGCGGTGTTCGCGCCAATGCCCAGTGCCAGCGTGATCACCACTACGAAAGTGAAGCCGGGACTCTTGGCCAGCATGCGGATTCCGTAGCGAAAGTCGTTGAGCAAAGTGGTCATCGTTGTGCCCTCACTGGACGATCGGGTGATCGGGTGATCGGGTGAACAAATAGCAGAACCGGACTGGTCTGATGGCTCTCCGACGCTCAAACGTCTGGCAGACCGCTGGACGGCCGTGCTTCTTCTTCACCGATTCTCTCGGTGACCCGCTCTCCCGATACATTTCTTTGTCTTTTGTTCACCCGATCACCCAATTTCCCGATCACCCGATCATTTCATTCATACCGCAGGGCTACCATTGGGTCGACCTTCGCCGCGCGCTGGGCCGGAATCAGGCTCGCCGCAAGCACCACGATGGCCAGGCCCAGTATTGCCGCGGCGAAGGCCAGGGGATCGCCCGGGCCGAGTCCAAACAGCATGAAGCGGAGCACTCGCGCGCCCACTACCGCCAGCGGCAGGCCAAACAGCAGGCCCGCCACGCTCACCGCCAAACTCTCGCGCAGAACCATCCAGAGCACCTGCCGGCGTTGCGCGCCCAGGGCCATCCGCACGCCAATCTCGGCGGTCCGCCGGCTCACCCGATACGCAAGCGTCCCGTAGAGGCCCGTCGCCACGAGCAGTGCAGCCAGGAAGCCGAAGCAGATGGCCAGGCGCGCCGACAACCGCTCGTCGGTATACGACCTCTCAAACTGTTCCTGTTGAGTCATGGGTTCAAGCAGCGGCAGGTCCGGCCCAAACTCCGCCACGGCGCGGCGCACCTCGGGCAGCAACGCCGTCGGATAGCCTTCCGTGCGCAATTCAATGTTCATCGTTGACGTGCCGCCGACCTGCGTGTAGGGGAACCAGGCCATGGGTCTGGCTTCTTCCTCCACGCCGGTGTACTTGCTGTCCTGGACTACCCCCACCACGGTGTACTGTTCCGGCTTGGGGCCGTTATCATTCGCCACATGGTGTCCCAGGGGTTGACTCCCGGCGAGGTAGCGCTCCGCAAAGGTTCGATTGATGATGGCTACCTTGGGGGCGGACCCCGAATCGGCGTCGGTGAAATCGCGGCCAACAAGGATCGGTGTCTTGAGCACGTGGAAATAGTCCGGCCCCACCGCGTTCCAGCGCATCATGCAAAAGGTGTTAGGCTTCGGGGGCTTTCCGTCAACGAACGCACCGGTATTGTTGCTCCACCCTGAGCCGATGCGGTTATCCATCAAAGTAGCCGACTCGACGCCGGGCAGAGCACGCAGCCGCTCCATCAGCGACTGGTAGAAATGCAGGACCTCAGCTTCTTTCGAGAGCCCTTGTGGCGGCGTGATGCCGAATACGAGCAGCCCTTGTGTGCGCAGCCCGAGGTCCAGCGTCTCGAGGTTCCGAAGCGTGCGCAAAAGCAGGCTGGCGCACACCAGCAACGCCAGGCAAAGAGCAATCTGAAATGCCACGACCGCCTGCCCGCGGCGCTGTTGTTGCTTGCCGCGTGCGGAGCCGGGAGCCCCGGTTGTGCGCGTGAAGCCGGGGGAGCTGCGGACGGCATTACGCAGCGGAGCGAGACCGAATAACAGAGCCGCGAGTCCCGAGAGAGCCAAGGTGAACGCCAGCACCCGTTGATCGGGCGACACATTGAAGTCGAACCCTGCCCAGGCCACCATGGCTTCCGTCGCCCAGGTAGCGAAGAGCCAGCCCAGCGCTGTTCCAGCTCCCACCAGAACCAGGCTCTCGGTGAGCAACTGTCGAAACATTTGGAGGCGGGTTGCACCTAAAGCCAAGCGTAGGCTGAACTCTCGACGACGCGCGGTGTTCCTGGCGACCAGAAGCATGGCGACGTTTCCGCAGGCAATCACCAGCACTACACCTACCATCGCCATCAATACCAGAAGCGGTTTCTCGTAGTTCTCCCGGAGGTTCTCGATGCCTCGCACGGGTGAGAAGAAAAGCTTCACCGGTGGCGCCTTCGGGTCCGGCTTGACGCCTGTCGCGGCCAATGTGCGTTGGTAGACGGGGTTCAGCTGCGCCAGCGCCCGCTCTTGGCTGATCCCGGGTTGCAGTCGTCCGATCATCAACAGGAACAGCCATGTGGGATCGCCGTAGAGGCTGTCGCTGCTGTCCGGCGAACGGCCCCACGGCTTCAGGTCCGCGCGCGTCTGGAAAGGAACCCAAATGTCAGTCGGATCAGCCTGCCCGACCCCCCCGAATTCCCGGGGCGCAACTCCGATGACCGTGAACGGTACTCCCTTGATGTAGAGGGTCTGGCCAAGTACAGAAGGATTACGAGCGAAGCGCCGCGTCCAGTAGGCGTAGCCCAGCACCGCCGTCTGCGTGTGCTGAGACTCGTCCTCCGAAGTAAATCCCCGGCCGCGCTCGAGGCGCACTCCCAGTCCCGAGAAGAAGTTCCCGCTCACCATATCGGCGTTGGCCTCTTCGGGCTCGGCGCCAAAGCGAACCGCCGCCTTTCTGAAGCTGAGCGGCACATAAGCAATGACGTCCGAAAGAACGTCGTGTTGCTTGCGGAGTTCCTCGAAGACGGGTTCGGTCAAGGAAGTGTCGTTGTAGCCCGTCTGCGAAGTGTTGGGAGGCTGATCGGTTGTATGCAGTCGAACCAACTGCTCGGGGTTGGGCACAGGTAAACGGCGCACGAGCGCGGCATTCATCACGCTGAAAATCGCCGTGTTCGCGCCTATTCCCAGCGCCAGCGTCAGCACCGCAACCGCCGTGAAGCCGGGATTCTTCCCCAGCATGCGAATGCCGTAGCGAACGTCCTGAAGCAATACGCCCATCAGGTTCTCCATGAACAGACAAGTGGCTAGTGCGTAGTGCCTAGTGCTTAGTGGCTAGGTACCAAAGCGGCTGTTGGTTCGTGGTGAAGGGTTAAGCGCCCCGCCAGCTTTCCCCGCAATGAAGCCAGCATCTTTTGCAGCTCAGCGACCGTTACCAGGCTTCGGTCGGCATCGCACGGGCGGCAGTAGCCCAACTCCACGGCCAACGTCAACTGAGTGTCCACTTCCGCCAGGGAGCCTTCCGCATGAGAAAGGAAATGCACGAATTCGAGTCTCCCGTGCCGCGCTTGACCCTCGGCGATGTTGGATGGAACGGACACAGCCGCACGTCTCATCTGCGCAGTAAGGCCAAATCTCTCGTCGTTGGGGAACACGCGAGTCAAGGTGTAAACCCGCTTCGCCAGCTCCATCCCCTTTTGCCAAATGAGAAGATCCCGGTAGCTCTTGATCTCACCCTTACCGGCCATGCATTTTCTCCGCGTACCTTTTCATCAGCCCGTCACTAAGCACTAGGCACTAAGCACTAGCAACTGCTCTACTCGTACCGCAAAGCCTCCAGCGGATCGACCTTGGTCGCGCGGCGGGCGGGAATGTAGCTGGCGAGCAATGCGACGGCAATCAACAGGAGAGTTACGCCGAGGAAGGTGAGAGGGTCGGTGGGCGTCACGCCATAGAGCAGGCTCGACACAAATCGCGTCAAGGCCAGCGCGCCCATGATGCCCGCTCCCACGCCCGCCAAAATCACTCGTGATCCCTGCCCCACCACCAGTTTCAGGATGTCTCTTCGCTCCGCTCCCAGTGCCACGCGCACGCCGAATTCGTGGGTTCGTTGCGCGACTGAATAGGAGATCACGCCATAGAGCCCGACCATTGCCAGCACCAGCGCCAGCGCGGCAAACAGGATGGAAACCATCATGGTAAGGCGCTGCGGCGCAACGGACTCTGAGGCCAGACTCTCCATGGTGCGCACGTCCCCGATAGGCTGATTGGGATCGATGCTGCGAACGATCTGGCGGATATCGCCGACGAGTTTGGTCGGGTCCTCGGTCGCGCGAACCACCAGCGTCATATCATGCCCGTTCTCCATGAAGTACATCGCAGTGGCGGGCTCGGCGGCGGGTCCAAGCTCCTTTACGTCGCCCACCACGCCCACGACCGTGTTCCAATGGCAGGGAGAGTCGGAGCAGTTGACGCCGAAGCGCCTTCCGATCGGGTTTTCGCCGGGCCAATATTGCTTGGCCATGGCTTCACTAATGACGGCATGGTCGCTGTACCAGTCGCTCGCCTCGAACGATCGCCCGCGGAGCAGAGGGATTCCCATGGCGCGAAAATAGCCGGAGGTTGTCTGACGATGCGCCGCCCAGATCGAACCACCGGCGCTGTGCGGCCGGCCTTCAATCTCAATGTCCTGTCCCCAGCCACCGCCCGTAAGCGGCGCGTAGTTGATGATCCCCGCCGCTCGCACCTGCGGCACAGCAGTGATCCGCTGCAAGAGCGGGTCGTAAAACCGTTCCCCCAGGTGTTGTCCCGGGCGGTGCAGCGCAACCGTCAGGACGGACTCAGGCTGGAAGCCCAGAGCGACAGTGGAGATTCGAACAAAACTCTTGGCAAGCAGTCCGGCGGCTGTCAGGAGTATTGCCGCGAGCGCCACTTCGCCTGCGACCAGTGCGGCACGAGAGGAATGGAGCCCCACGGCCGAGTGTCCATCGCGCAGCCCTTGCTTCAACGTCTCATTCAAGTCGAAACCGGCGGCGCGCAGCGCCGGCGCCATGCCAAACAGCAGGACGGTGAGCAGCGAAATTCCCAACGAGAACAAAAGCACCGGGGCGTCAATTCCGCCTCGGACGAGCGGATTCCAGCCGATCGGAAGCAGCACGTATAACAAGCTCACCCCGTCGGTTGCCATCAGCACGCCCACTGCGCCGCCCACGAGGCCCAGTAACCCGCTTTCGATCAGCATTTGGCGGACGATCCGCGAGCGCCCCGCGCCCAAGGCGCGACGAATGGCAATCTCCTGTTGCCGCCCCGCGGCGCGAGTCAGCAGCAGATTGGCGAGATTGGCGCAGGCGATAAGCAGCACGAGACCGGCGAATGCCAGCAGCGCGAGAAGCGAGGGACGGAGTTCTTTGGCGTATCGGTCGCGCAGGCTTTCAACCACAACGAACTGGTCCGAGTTCCATTCCTGAGGGAATATTTCGGCCAGTTGCACGGCGAGAGTTTCCATGTCCGCCTGCGCCTGCGGGAGCCTGACTCCTGGCTTTAACAGTCCAAGGGCGTGCAAGTAATAACCGCCCGCACCTTCGTCGAGATTAACTTGAAGAGGTAACCAGAGGTCCTCGGGCACAATCGAGAACCGAAATCCAGCCGGCAGGACTCCAATGACTTCGAAGGGTTTGCCATTCAGGGTCAGCTTCTTTCCCAGAATTCCGGGATCGCTGCCGTAACGCGCTTGCCAGAGTTCGTGGCTGATGATGACCACACGGTCGCCCCCGGGGCGGTCCTCCGCAGCGGAGAAAGTCCTGCCGAGAGCTGGCGTCACGCCAAGCACGCGGAAAAACCCTTCGGTCACTTCCTTGGCGTGAACGCGCTCCGAGCCTTCCGGACCGGTCAGGTAGTTCTGCTCCTGCGCACCTTCGCCGGCCCACGCCGCCATGGCCTGAAAAACCTGATTGTGATCGCGCCAGTACTTGAAGCTCGGCTGATCCGCCCAGCCTCCTTCTGTTGCCTGGCCTGACTGTGCGAGTCTGCGTTGGGCGCACTTCACCATCACCACGCGATCAGAATTGCCGAAGGGTAGCGGGCGGAAAAGGAAATCATTGGCGACCGTAAAGATGGCGGTGTTGGCGCCGATCGCCAGCGCCAGGGTAAGTATGGCGATGACTGCGAAGCCAGGGTTGCGGCCAAGCTGGCGAAAACCGAAGCGAAGGTCGTGAATTAAGTTGCTCATTGATTTTCCCCTTCCTAGATAGGAAAATCACCCTGTTGGACTATGGGCCATCCAGGAGGTGCTGTAAAAATGACAGTCGGAATTTTCGAAGCGAAACAGAAGCTGTCGCAACTTGTGGATCGAGCGTCGAAGGGCGAAGAAATCGTTATCACCCGCCGAGGCAAGCAGCAAGCACGGCTGGTTGCGATGCCTGCCGAACGCGGGCGGATCCTGAAAGAAATCTTCGACTCCATCAGGAACCGCCCTCGGATTAAACTCCCCCGTGGCGTCACGATCAAATCTCTGATCGGGAGATCGGGTGATCTGGTGATCGGGTGATCTGGGGTACGAAGAGCCGCCGCGGCAGCGCCCATCAGCGGCTCGCGAGACACAGTAATGACTCGGTTCTTCGTTCACCCGATCTCCCGATCACCAGATCACCCGATCTCCAGCCACCAGGCACTAAGCACTAGCCACTGCTCTAGTTCAGCCTGATCCGATTGAACGCGTCCCACGTCGACATGTCGGACAGAACGACGCGGTCGCCGGGTTTCAGTCCGTCCAGGATCTCGACGGTGTTGACCGAGCTTCGACCCAGCTTCACCTGTATGCGCGAGGCGCCGTTGCCTTCTTCATCCAGCTTGAAGATTCCGACTGTGCTGTTGGGCCGGCCAAACGCCGGCCGGCCGACGTAGACCACGTCCTTCAGGTTCTCGATCTCGATGGTGCCTTCCACACTCAGGTCGGGGCGTGCGCCTTTCGGCAGTTCGCCCTCCAGTTTGACGTCCACGGTCACCGTTCCGTTTATGACCGCGGGGTCAATGCGTTCCACACGGCCGGCAATGATGCCGTTGCGCGTGTCCACGGAGGCATCTTGGCCGATCAAAACGTCCTTCGCCTGGGTCTCGGGAATCTTCAGTTCCGCCTTCAGCTTGTTCGGCTGGGCTACCTTGGCCAGGATCGTGCCTGCGGTGACTTGCTGGCCGACTTCCACCGGCACCTCCTGCAGCGTGCCGTCTTCGACTCCTGCGCGCACTCTCAGCCGGTCCAGTTGCGACTCCTTCAACTCGTAAAGGGCGCGCAGCTGTCCGACTTTGGCTTTCGAGGCCTCGAGTTGGGCTTGGGCGGAAGCGGCACTCACGGCCAGCCGGTCCTGCTCGATTTTATTGCGGGTGGTCAACTCGTTGGCTTTGGCTTGCGACAGCTTGGCATTCAGCTCGGCAGCTAAGCCTGCCTTGGCCAGCGCGTCGTCCTTTTCGGCATTGAGCAACGCGTTGGTGTAATCCGCCTGGACCGTGGCAGCGGCTGCCTTCTCGTCCAACAGTTTGCTGTCAAGCTGAGCCTTCAGACTGTTGTAGTCCGCTTCCGCGGCCTTGAGTTGCCATTGGGCGTCAAGAGCGGCCTGCTCGAGTTCAGGGTTCTTCAACTCCATGATGATCGTGTCGGGCTTCATGTGCTGGACGCCGGGCAAGAGCCGCTTCACCACCCGCCCGTCTGAGGTGGCCGGAATCCACAGCAGTTCATCCGGAACCAACGTGCCCAAGCCTCTCACTTCGAGTAGCATTGGCCCCCTTTTGACCGTTTCAATCCAGACCGTGGCTTTGTCCACGCTGGGTGCGGCAGGTTTTAGGCGCGAAAGACCATAAGTTACAGAAGCAATGGCTAGAAGGCCCACAGCGGCAAAAATGATCCTGCGTATTAGGCGTTTTCGCTTTGCATCTTCACGTGGTATGTCCATGTCGATACTCCCCAGGATATTTAGGGCAATAGCACTGCCAAGTCCAATTGTAGATTACATCCTTTAGTTTCAACGTATTAAGTGGAATGACCGCAAGGTGGCCATCCACAACTGTTCGATTTTGGGACGACCCGTTCCGAGTTCGGGATTGGGTGCCGTCGGGCCGGCCACGAGGGTCGCCCTACGAAGCTAGTTCACCGGCGTCCCGGGAATGTTGGGCGCCCGCTTGACTTCTCCTTGTACAGCCTCGTTCAGGTCGATCTTGTTCCTTTCGAGCAGAGTGCCCGCGGCTTGTTCGTACTGGATCAATGCCTTGGCATAAGCCGCGCGCGCAGCAACCACAGTCCCCTGGGCGTTGGCGAGGTTGGTCTGTGCGGTGATGACATCTTCTACCGTGGCCGAAGCTAAGGTGAACTTCTGCTGTTGCATCCCAAGCACCTGTCGTGAGATCGTCTCTAAGTTTATGGCAGCGTCAAGTTGAGCCTTAGCTTGCTCCACTGCGCTCACCGCCTTAGCCACATCCCAGACTGCCTGGTTCTTGGCTTGCTCGAGCGTCGTTTGCATCTGCCGCTGCTCGATGAGGGCCCGGGCCGCGTCGGCCTGGGCAACGCGGTTGCGAAGGGGAACTCCCAACTGAACGCCGTAAGAGATGTTGGGGTAATCGTTTGCAAAAATATTCCTGAAGGTGGGCGTTACACCCCCAGCCAGCCCGTAGAGGTTATAGGTGGCAAAGGCCTGGAGTTGGGGCAGCAGGGCATTGCGTGTCTGCTGGAGAACGTACTCCTGATTGCGCAGGTTGAGATCGGCCTGTTCGATCTCCGGGCGATGGTTGGCCGCTTCCCGCATAGCCTCATTCAGGGGCGGCACATCCTCCGGATGCGGCTCCGGCAGCTTATCAGTTGGGAGAATGTCCACCTTGGCCAACTCATCATTGAAGCTCTTGGAAATCTTGGCCTTCAGGGTTTGGGAATCCTGTGAGAACGTGTTTCCCGCCGTCAGCAGGTCCTGTTTCCTCAAGGCTACTTCCTCTTGGCTCCTCAGCACGTCATATTGGGCAACAGCGCCCATCTTTAACTCCGTCTGGTTGTCCTCCAGGAGCTTTTCGGCATTTTGCAGCCCCTCTTGCGCCACGCGGATTTTCTCCTCGTCGGCCAGCAGGTCGTAGTAAGTGCTCACCACCGCCGCTACCTGGGTGATCACGGCTTGCCGGAATTTACTCATGGCGAATTTCAGCGTGTTTGGGCCTTGGCGGATGAAAACGCCATTCGCTCGGCGACCAAAACCGTTTAATAAGTTCTGGGTAAAGCCGATCGAAAGGCCCGAGTAAAACTCCGGATTGAACTCTGCGCCTACGACGTTCGAGGAATAGCGCTGCGTATACTCATACGCAGAGACGCTTGTGCCAGTCAGAAAACCCTGGCTGTACCCGGCTTGAAAGTAGGCGTTGTGACTGGTCTCAACATTCGTACCGCTTACCGCAACATAGTTCAAGGGGGTGATGGCATTGCTCCAGCCGTAGAAAGCGTATACGCTCGGGTCACAGCAGCCCGATGTACCCCCGCCGTAGATGCCGCCCCCGAGGGTGCTGCCGGCGCCAACGCTTCCACCGCTACCGCTACTGCTCAAACCCCCGCCCAAAGCGCCGGAAAAGGCCGTAGTGGATACGAACGAACCTGCCGCGCCACGCGCCGCCCCGCCCCCTTTGGTGCGCAAATAGTCCGTTTGGGCAATGGGCAAGTTGTATCGCGCCACCTCGACATCCAGATTGTTCTCTAGAGCTAGAGCGATGGCGTCTTCCAGCGTCAGCACCAGTTTGCCATTCGAAATCAGATCTTGGAGCCGTGGCGAGTTGTCCAGCCGCGGTCTCGGAACAAAAGGCCTCATGTAGGGTGAAAAAATACCGGGGAAGGCGTGACTGGTCGAGTAGTCAAAGTTCGTCGCCTTCTCAGCTCCCGGATCTTTCTTGCCCTCCTGCCCAGCCGCAGGCTGGATCGAGACTACCGCCAGGAAAATTGCTACCACTAAAATTCGCCAAAATGCCATTTTCGTTACCATTTTCACTTCTCCATTGGGATACTCGTTTAAACCGCCGAAATGCAGAGACTGAAACCAAAGGCAAAGGGCTAAAGCCAGACTGCTGTGTCCTACATTTCCTTTCTCCCCGCCTCTGCGCCTTCGCGGTGAACGTCATTCCAGCCGGATGCGGTTGAAACTGTCCCATGCCGACATGTCGGAAAGGATCACCTTGTCGGCGGGCTGCAAGCCGCTGAGGACCTCGATCGTGTTCGCCGAAGCACGACCTAGGCGCACCTCGACGAGGCTGGCTCCCTTGCCGTCCGGGTCGACCTTGAACAGTGATGCGGTGGAGTTGGGCTGGCCGAATACCGGGCGCCCCACGTAGGTTATATTGTCGAGTTTCTCGATCTCGATGGTGCCGTCCACTTCCTGGCCCGGCTTTGTTCCTTCAGGCGCCGGGCCATCTAGTTTCACGTCGACCGTCATGCCCCCCCCGTCCACGATGGGGGCTACAGCCGCCACATGACCGGGAACAACTCCGTTGTGTGTGTCGATAGTCGCCCCCTCGCCGGCTCGCACGTCCTTACCCTGCGCCTGGGGGATTTTCAACTCCACCGTCGTGCTGTTAGACGGCGCCTTGGCGCCTTTCGTTTTCGGGGCAAAAACCCCTAAACCTTTCACCGCAATCACCATCGGGCCCTTCTTAACCGCGTCAACCCAGATGGTTGTCTTATCCACGACAGGCAAAGCAGGTTTAAGGCGCGCCAGGAAAATAGTGATGCCTGCGATGGCCGCGATGCCAACAACGCAATAAATGATCATGCGTATTCGCCGCTGTCGCTGGTTTGACTCGCGCGGAATGTCCAATACACCATGCTCGGACTTCATCGTTTTCCCTCCATTCGACCGGGATTCCCCCTCCTCGTTGGGCGTGCCAAGCGTGGCTGAGCGGCGGTGTTTCTCGAGAACCCGTCGTCTGGTTGCCTCTCGTCCGCCGAGACGGGGAGTCGCTTTTCAAGGCAGCAAGGAACTTCGCTCTACTCCGTTGGTGCTTTTAGGGCACGAGACTTGCCATCCTGTTTTTGTGTACCGCTGTTTATTTACAATGACTTAGGAGGAAGAGGAGCCGAAGCTGCGGAAGGAGGTGTTCGTTTTTGGGATTAGCCCGTCCCGAGTTCGGACAGTGGCAAGCCTATCGATTGCCGGTGGATAATGGACGAGTGTGGGCAGCGCAATGCGGCGGCGCGACAAGGGAGACTTCTCACGAATGCGCCCGTCGAGCACCGGAGTCACCGCGAAACTCTGCGCTTTGCCCGCGCCTGGTCCTAAGCTAGAATACTGCTGCCCGCGTTTCATTCGTTCCGTTTAGCTCGTGATTGACTGCCTGGGAAAGTGAGGGAATCTGTTTGAGCGCAAAAGCCCATTCTATCGTTCTGTTGTGCGGAGTTCTTGCCGCCGCATCCTTCCTGTTCTGTTCTGAAAACCAAGGCCCCGCGAAACCGGCCGCGAGTGCCACCGCCAAAGCCGGCGCGCTTCCTTCGGTTTGGAAGTCCGCATCGACCGGCAGAGAATATCGCGTGAAGGTCGAAGGCGACCGCTTCACTGCCGAGTGGTCAAACACTCCGCCCCAGGCTGCCAAGCAAGGCGCGTACATTCGCAGCGACTGCCGGCGAACCGGGTCGCGGTGGATCGGCACTTCACGCATTCTTCTTGGGTGCGCCTTGCCCGATGGAAAGACGAAGATGTGCCCGATGCTGCTTCGCTTCGAGGTGGACTTCATCTCGCCCGACCGGATAACGGGCGGCGGAGAGATTCTCAGGGAGTTTGATTGCGGCACCTGCCAGGTTCGGAAGACCGGTTGGGGGCCGTTTACCTGGACACCGAAAAACAGTGACGAGTGACGAGCGACGATCAAGAAGGTCAGCAGTGAACCCCTCAGGCGACGAGGGCAGGGTTCCCCCACGGGGCACCACCGAGAACCGGTTGATTAAATGATTGGGCTCGACTACTATCGAGATAGCGACGCATAGGGGCCGTCGGCAGCGAGGGTATAAGTGCAGCTTACACGAGAGCAAGTATTGGCAAAGCTGAGCGAGGAGCGTGACAACATCCGGCGTTTCGGCGTGCGTAGCCTCGGGCTGTTTGGTTCGGTGGCTCGGGGAGAAAACTCCTCAGCCAGCGATCTCGATTTTCTGGTCGAGTTCGACCGCAAATCGTTTGACGCCTATATGGATCTGAAGGAGTACCTGGAAGACCTGTTCGGCGGTCCAGTGGACCTCGTGCTAGCCGATGCCCTCAAACCGAGGCTGCGAGAGCCCATCCTCAACGAGATTATTCATGCCCCGGGATTATGAGGCCTATCTAAAGGACATCCACACTTCCGGCCCGTCACTTCTCACTCGCCACTGCTTTTCGGATTTCTTCCGTCAACGCCGGAACGATTTCGAAAAGGTCTCCCACGATGCCGTAGGTCGCGGCCTCAAAGATCGGCGCTTCCTTATCTTTATTGATCGCGACCACCGTCCGCGAGCCTTTCATCCCTACCATGTGCTGAATGGCGCCGGAGATCCCTAGCGCAACATAGAGCTTGGGGGCGACGGTCTGCCCCGAGCTTCCCACCTGGCGGTCCATGGGCAGCCAGCCGCTATCGCAGATGGGGCGGGAGGCGCCGATTTCGGCGCCCAGCGCTTCCGCCAGTTTCTTGGCGAGTTCGATGTTCTCAGGCTTCTTGATGCCGCGTCCGACGGCCACGATGATTTCCGACTGCGTTAAATCCACGGCCTGCTTCGCCCCGCGAAAACGCTCACCGGGCTTGGTCCGGACTTTATCTGCTGAGAGATTGACTGTGACCGGAGTAATCTTGGCAGAAGCAGTGCCCCGCCGCACGGAGTCCTCGCGGAATGCCGCGGCCTGGAAAGAGACGAAGTGGGGCGGCGCGCCGGCAAACTCCACATCCGCAACAAACTTTCCCTGAAACACTTGCCGCACGAAAATCAACCGCGCGCCTTCTGAACGGTAGCCCAGGCAGTCGCTCACCAGGGCCTGTTGCAAAGACGTGGCCAGCTTGGAAGCGAAATCCCGCACCAGGTAGGTGTGGCTGAAGACGACCATGCGTGGCTTCTCGCGCTGGACAACCTCACGGAGCGCCGCCGCGTAGCCATCGGGAGTGTACTCGGCGAGCACTGGGGAATCGACGCACAGGACTTCCTCGAGTGCGAGGGCGGCAAGTTCGGAAGCGAGTGGGGCGATCTGGTGTCCCAGAAGAACCGCAGACACCGTTCCTCCGAGTTGCTGGGCGAGTTGTTGCCCGGCGGCCACCGCCTCCCACGTGGGCCGGCTTAATTTGCCTCCCTGATGCTCCGCAAAAACCAGAATTGATTCAGGCATATTTGTTTCCTATTCGAACGAAGACCCGCGGACCTCAAAAGCGGAGGTCCGCGCTACCCACTCAACCGGGATTCTCGGAAGGGCGGGGCTTGTGTGAAAACTCGTTTTTGTGTCATTCCGAGGAGCCGCAGGCGACGAGGAATCTCGCTCTGCCCTTGAAAGAATTCAGAGCGAGATCCTTCGCTGAGCTCAGGATGACAGCGAAGGGCTCGGAATGACAGCCTGAATGAGGTTCTCAAACAGGCTCTGAAGCCCCGCCCTTCCCGAACCCTGGTAAGAAAGTCGGGCTATGCGGCACGCTTGGCTTTCTTTCTTGGCGTTCGCGCCGCACTCCCGCCGAACGAGCACAAGCACTCACAGACCAGTTCGAGTGGAATGGTCTTGTAGAATTTCCCCGCTTCAAACTTCCTGATCTGATCCCGCCAGACGGGATTCGTGCGCGCCGCCTCGAGAGCTTTGTGGTCCCTCCAGAAAACTATCCAAAGGTATTCAGGCCTGCGGGCCTGGAAGACCTTAATAAAGTAAACCTGCTGGCAGCCGTCGATTTTCTGGAAGGCCGCCAGCGTCATCTGGCGCCCGAAGTTCTCGTAATCCTTGGAGCGCTTTTTGCGCGCGCGCATTCTCCAGATATGAGCAAACATGGCAAGCCTCCTCAGATCACGCGTGCCTCGTTCCGTAGTTTATCGACCAGGAGTGCGGAAACTTCTTTGGGACTCCCCTGCAAGAACTGTGTTTGACTCGTCTTCGCCGGCGCATAGACTTTCAGGATCCGTTGTCTTGGTGCAAGGTCCGGCTGGCTCAACCCCAGGTCGGCCGCGTTCAGTTTCTTGATTGGCTTGGTCTTTGCCGCCATGATGCCTTTGAGCGTGGCGTAGCGCGGCTTGTTGATGCCCGACTGGATGGTGAGCAGCGCCGGCAGAGGCATTTCGATCCATCGAAACCAGCCGCCCTCGAGCTCCCGCTTCACCTTGATCGCCTTGCCCTCGAGTTGAATTTCCATGATGATGGTGGAGTAGGGCAGGCCGAGCAGTTCCGCCAGGATGACCCCGGTTTGAGCAAAGCCAAAATCATCCGACTGCAGGCCGGTTAGAACCAGATCCGGCTGCTCCTTCTGAATAGCCCTCGAGAGAGCAAGTCCGACGCCGTAGGCGTCCAGGCCCTCGAAAGCCGGGTCGTCCAGATGCAGGGCGCGGTCAGCTCCCTTGGCCAGCGCTTCTTTAATGGCCTGCTGCGCGCGCGCCGGACCCAGGCAACAAAGCACCACTTCCCCACCCTGTTTCTCTTTGAGACGCAGCCCTTCCTCGAGAGCATAGATGTCCGGCTCGTTGATCTCAAAGCCCAGGTCGGCCTCCTGGATCCAGGTTCCGGCCGCGTTAAGGCGAAGGATGGAGTCGCGTGCAGGGACTTGCTTGAGGCAAACGACAACTTTCATGGCGCGATTATCTCCGATGCGAGTGGTGTAGCGGCGAGTTTACCTCGCCATATTGCGGCGTAAAGCCGTCTCTACAGAGGGTCGCATAATGCCGCGACGTACTAACCCCCTCACCCGGCGCTGCGCGCCACCCTCTCCCCCAAGGGGGCGAGGGCATAAACTCGGATTATTCCTCCCCTCGCCCCCTTGGGGGAGAGGGGCCGGGGGTGAGGGGTCAGGGGTGTTGTCGCTTATTTCTGCAATCCTCAATAATTCATACTGAGGAACAGCCTAACCCTGATAACGCTTGAAGAGCAAGGCAGCGTTCGTCCCGCCGAACCCAAAGGAATTCGAGAGCGCGTACTCGACTTCGCCCTTGCGAGACTGGTTCGGGATGTAATCCAGATCGCAATCCGGATCCGGGTTTTCGAGATTGATGGTAGGGGGCATGACCTGATCGCGCAGCGCCAATGCGGTGATGCCTGCCTCGAGTCCCCCCGCGCCACCCAACAGATGGCCGGTCATCGACTTGGTCGAGCTGATCGCGAGCTTCGAAGCGTGCTCGCCGAACACTTTCTTGATCGCCAGCGTTTCCAGCTTGTCATTGTAAGGCGTGGACGTGCCGTGCGCGTTGATGTACTGCACCTCGTCCGGCGAGACGCTCGAGTCCGCCAAGGTGCTCAGCATGACGCGGACGGCGCCATCGGCATCTTCCGCCGGCGCGGTGATGTGGAAAGCATCGCCGGACATGCCGTAGCCGACCACCTCAGCTAAAATCCGCGCGCCGCGCTTCAAGGCCAGGCCCAACTCTTCCAATATGACAATACCAGCGCCTTCGCCAATCACGAACCCGTCGCGCCCGCCGTCGAAGGGTCGGCTGGCTTTGGTGGGTTCGTGGTTGCGGGTCGAAAGCGCTCGCATGGCGGCAAACCCGCCCACGCCCATGGGCGTAATCGCCGCCTCCGCGCCTCCGCAGATCATCACGTCCGCCGCACAGCGCTGGATCAGCTTGAAGGAGTCACCGATGGCGTGGGTGCTTGAGGAGCAGGCCGTGCAGGTGGCGGAGTTGGGACCCTTCGCTCCCCATCGGATGGAGACGAATCCGGAGGCAAGGTTCACAATAGCCGCAGGAATGAAGAAGGGAGAGATCTTTCGAGGCCCCCCTTTCATCAATGCCGTGTGCTCCCGTTCAATTACGTCGAACCCGCCTATGCCTGAGCCGATATACACGCCCGTGTGGTCGGCGAGTTCGGGAGTGATCTCAAGCTGGGCCTGCTCCATGGCGAATTGTGAGGCCGCCAGGGCAAACTGAATGAACAGGCCCATCTTCTTGACTTCCTTCTTCTCCACGTACAGGAAGGGATCGAAGCCCTTGACCTCTGCGGCGATCGTCGCCGAGAAGCCCGTCGTATCAAAATGGGTGATAGGCGCAACGCCGCTCCGGCCGGCCAGCAGGCTCTGCCAGGTCTCCTCCGTGCCGATCCCGACCGCGCTCACCAACCCTACGCCTGTAACGACAACTCGACGGGTCAAGCTTGACTCCTTCTGCTCGCCACCTCTCGTTCCCCTCCTCATGGAGGAGGGGACTAAGGGGTGGTGGGTCAGTTCTTCGAGGGCTTGATGTGTCCCTGGATGTATTCCACAGCATCTTTCACAGTTTGAATCTTCTCGGCGTCCTCGTCCGGAATCTCGATCTCGAACGCCTCTTCAAAGGCCATGACCAGCTCCACGATGTCGAGCGAGTCCGCTCCCAAATCGTCCACGAAATGCGCCGTGGGAGTGACCTCCGATTCATCCACGCCAAGTTGTTCCACAATAATTTGCTTAACTTTCTCTTCGGGCGATGCCATGGCTCTCTCCTCCTCAGATTACATGCGGGCGGTCATTCTAACAGTGACAAACATCCCCTGACAAGTTACTTGACGTCGAGGTGGACGTCATTCCCGCGAAACTAGTCCTCCGCGAAAGCGGGGGAGCGGGAATCTATCTTACAGGTCGTCGCGACCCATCGGTGCCAAATGGATTCCCGCTTTCGCGGGAATGACGACGAATGCGGCCCCAGCATTAGAATACCTTCTCAGCGGCAAGGACGCTAAATATTAGGCCATAAACATCCCACCGTTGATGTTGAGGACGTGACCGGTGATATAGCGAGCTTCCTCCGAAACCAGGAATCGCACGCCAGTAGCTATTTCCGCGTCCGTTCCCATGCGGCCTATGGGAATAATGCTCAACATCTTCTCCTTGATCTCCGGAGGCAGATTCTCCGTCATGGGGGTAGCAATGAAACCCGGCGCCACTGCATTGACGGTGATGTTTCGTCGCGCCACCTCCGCCGCCACGCCTTTCGTCAAGCCGATGATTCCTGCCTTCGAGGAAATGTAGTTGGCTTGGCCGACGTTTCCCGCCTGCGCCACCACCGAAGCAATGCTGACGATGCGCCCGTAACGCTGGCGGACCATGCCGGGCAGGACCGCTTGGATACAGTAGAAAGTTCCGTCCAAGTTGGTTTTCAGGACCGCTTGCCAATCCTCGACCTTCATGCGCATGACAAGGCTGTCCCGGGTGATGCCCGCATTGTTCACCAGAATATCAACCTTTTCCCAGGTTTCCAAGACCTGATCCACGACCTTCTTCACTGCCTCGCGATCGGTCACGTCCACGACGAATCGAATCGCTTTCCCACCTTGCGCTTCGATCTCTTTCACGACTTCATCGAGCTTCGGCTCGCGCATATCCGTGAGCACAATGCGGGCGCCGCCTTGCGCCAGGTTCAGGGCTATGGCCCTTCCGATCCCTTGCGCGCTTCCCGTAACCAAAGCCACTTTTCCTTCCAGCTCAAACATGGTTGTCACCTGCCTTCTCTCACGGCCCCGAAGGGGCCGAAGGTCATTAGCCGTGGGTGGAACCCACGGGAAACAGGGCGTGTGAGTATTCGACCCCTGCGGGGTCGAATATCTCGTCTCCGCTGCGTCCGTAGGTTTCACCTACGGCTAATGATTTTGTTCCCCTTCGGGGAACTTGGCTGGCGCAGACCGACGCTTTGCGGTTTTCGGGGATTGGGGAATCACCGAAGCGCAGAGCTTCGCTCTGCGCCAGCCCATCGAACCAACGGGCCTACCCAACGCCCAGCCGCGCCAGCGCTTCCTTCAATGTAGCCCTGTCTTCAATTCGCAAGCACTCGGCTTGCGGGTCGATCTGCCGGAGTAAACCTGAAAGTACTTTTCCGGGTCCGACCTCGATGAAGCAATCCACGTTCTCGCGGAGCAAAACCCGCATCGCTTGTTCCCAACGGACAGGCGCAGTGACTTGGCGTTTCAGTCCCTCGAGGACTCGATCCGCAGAGCGCACCAACTCCGCGTCAACATTGTTGGCCAGGGGAATCCTCGGGTCGGAGATTGCCGCGCCGTCGAGATCTTTCGCGAGGCGTTCCTGGGCAGGTTTCATCAAGGCGCAGTGAAACGGGGCGCTGACATTCAGCATGATGGCTCGCTTGGCGCCGCGCCCTCGCGCCAGGGCAACGGCTCGCTCCACCGCTCCCTTATGCCCGGAGATAACGACTTGCCCCGGAGAATTGAAATTGGCGGGCGAAACCACTTCCCCCTGTGCAGCCTCGCGGCAGATGTCTTCAACGGCCGCCGCGGGCATGCCTAACAGCGCCGCCATGGCTCCCAGGCCCACCGGCACGGCCTCCTGCATGTATTGGCCGCGCTTGTGCACCAGCGAGACCGCCTCCTCGAGGCGGAGGCTGCCGGCAGCTACCAGGGCGGAATATTCTCCCAGACTGTGACCTGCCACGAAATCCGCGCGAATGCCCTTTTCGCTCAAAACCTCCGCCGCGGCCACCGACATGGCGAGAATAGCAGGCTGGGCGTTTGCGGTGAGCTGCAACTCTTCTGCGGGCCCTTCGAAGCAAAGCTTCGAGAGAGGAATGCCCAGCGCCCGATCGGCCGCCTCGAAGACTTGCCGCGCCCGCGGAAACTCCTCCGCCAACTCGCAGCCCATGCCGGGATGCTGAGATCCTTGACCGGGGAAGAGGAAAGCGATTCTTCGAGCCATGCTGAAAGGATTCGGGATTCAGGATTCAGGATTCAGAAAAAGCCACCTCCCTGACGGCTAACGGACAGATGCAATTCCTGTTGCTCCCATGCCATGCGGCGGATGCGTTCGCTCGCTGCCCTTCTTACAATGGAGGGATCTCGCGTCCCGGCGCCCCTGAATCCCGAATCCTGATTCCTGGATCCTGCCTTTTCACCACCTCATCAACACTGCGCCCCAAGTGACCCCGGCGCCGAAGGCAGCCATGAGGACCAGATCGCCTCGTTTCAAGCGGCCAGAGCGCACGCACTCGTCGAGGCAAATCGGGATGGATGCCGAAGACGTGTTGCCGATGCGGTCGATGTTCGAGTACACCTTTTCGCGCGCCACGCCCAGCCGGTCCCGCACCGCCTCCGTGATGCGCTGGTTGGCCTGGTGGGGAACAAAGAGGTCGATCTGGTCGGCGCAGATCTGCGCCTTTTCGAGGACCTGTCTCGAAACTTCTTCCATACTTCGAACCGCCACCTTAAACAACTCGTTGCCGCGCATCTTGATGTAATGGCCGCCCCCGGCTATCGTCTCAGGGGAAGCCGGACAGGCAGTGCCGCCGGCAGGAATGTATAAGTGGTCGGCGTAGAGGCCTTCCGTGTGCAAGTCGGAAGCCAGTATGCCGGAGGGCGGCGCAACCGGACCAAGCACGGCGGCCGCCATGCCATCGCCGAAAATCACGCAGGTTGCCCGGTCTTTGTAGTCCACGTAGCGCGAGAGCAACTCGGCGCCGACCACAAGCACGCGTTTGCACTTACTGTTACGTATGAATTGTTCGGCCACGGTTATGCCAAACAAGAACCCGGAGCAGGCCGCCGCGAGATCGAACGCACAACACGAGCGCGCACCGAGGTCGCGCTGGATCAAAGCGGCGGTGGACGGCAGGGGCATATCGGGAGAGATCGTCGAGCAGATGATCAGGTCCAGTTCCTGGGGGGTTATTCCGGCCATCTCGAGGGCTTTTCTTGAGGCCTTCACCGAAAGAGTGGACGTGGTCTCGCCGGGACCCGCCACGTGCCGTTCTCTGATGCCCGTCCGCTCCGTAATCCACCGGTCCGAGGTCTCAACCATTTTCTCGAGCTCAGAATTGGTGAGCACCTTTTCGGGCAGCACGGAACCGGTTCCCAAAATTCCAGCCGCAAATTCCATAAGACTCCCAAGCCGTAGGGGCGGCTCGCGAGCCGCCCCTACAACTATGCCCTCGCCGCTTTAGGGGTTCCTATTGTGGTGGCGGCCAGGTGACTTTCGATCTTTTCGTTGACCTTGCCCTCCGCAAATTCCGCCGCCACGCGAATGGCGTTCTTGATAGCGTTCGCGTTCGAGCCTCCGTGGCAAATGATGCATACGCCCCTCACTCCCAAGAGAGGGGCGCCACCGTATTCCGAGTAGTCCAGCCGCTTCTTGAACCTCTGAAAAGCCCGGCGCGAGAGAACGTAGCCCACCTTGGAGGATACAGTACTCGAAAGGGACTCCTTTAAAAGGCTCGAGACCGTCTCCACCAGGCCCTCGCTGATCTTGAGCGCCACGTTGCCGATGAAGCCGTCGCACACGATAACTTCCACCCGCCCGTTGTAAAGGTCCCGTCCTTCCACATTGCCGACAAAGTTGAAGGGAAGCTGCTTGAGCAGTCCGAAGGCCTCGCGCGTCAGGTCGTTCCCTTTGTGCTCTTCTTCGCCAATGGAGAGCAATCCGATGCGGGGTCTCTCCAGACCAAAGATCACGCGGTAGTAAACCTCTCCCATCACCGCGAATTGCTGCAAGTGCTGAGGCTTGCAATCCACGTTCGCGCCCACGTCGAGCAGCACGGCAGCGGTTCCATTCGAAGTAGGGAAGACAGCGGCCAGGGCCGGCCGGTCCACTCCGGCGAGCGTGCCTAGCACGATTTTCGCGGTCGTCATGACCGCACCGGTGTTGCCTGCGCTGATCAAGCCGTCCGCCTTATGCTCCCGCACCAGACGCGCCGCGACGCGGATGGAGGAGTCTCGCTTGCGACGAAACGCCTTGGCCGCGGCATCTTCCATGGTCACCGCTTCGCTGGCGTGGACCACTTCGATGGGCAAGCCGCGCGCGTCCCGGCGCGACAGTTCGTGCTTCAGGACGTCCTCTGGGCCTACCAGCAGGACCTCCGCGAACTTCTCACGCGCTGCCAGAACCGCTCCCTCGACCTCCGGCCCCGGCGCGGAGTCGGTACCCATGGCGTCAATAGCGATGCGTCGCATGAAAGTCAAAGGTTAGGCGGTTTCCTTCACCAGCATGACCTCTCGCCCGCGATAGTAACCGCAGTGCGGGCAGGCCTGGTGAGGCATTTTCTTCTCGTGGCAGTGGGGGCACTCCGCCAGCGCTGGCGCCTCGAGAAAGTCGTGCGCTCGCCGGCGGCTTGTTCGTGCCTTGGAATGTCGTCGTTTGGGGTTTGGCATAGTATCTCAACTCTCTTCAGTGAATGAGGGCTGTCCCGATCTCTTGTAGCGCTGACCTTCAGGTCAGCATGTCTTCTTGTAACGCTCTTGTAGCGCTGACCTTCAGGCCAGCATGCCGACCCTTCGCTTCGCTCAGGGCAGGCTCTACAGGTCGGCGCTACCTTAAACAGATGAGTATATCTCGCCTAGCTTTTCCTTAGAGAAGAAAAGGGAGAGATCTCCTCCGCCGTCGGCGGGCAACCGCATTTGCCAACGTTCAAATTGGATCCGCAGACGGGGCAAAGACCTCGGCAATCCGTCTTGCAGACCAGCTTCATGGGCACCGACAGGATCACTTGCTCTGTCACCACGTCTTCGAATTCGATTCCATCTCCGGAGAAGAACCCGACATCGAGCTCATCCTGAGGAAGCTCGACTTCCTCGGCGCGGGCAATGGTCGAAACCGGGCGGTAGAAAAGGTCGAAATCCCGCTCCACCGGAATGACCACCGGCCCCAGGCACCGGTCGCAACTAGCCTCCAGGCTCGTCCTGACGTGTCCGCGAACGTGGATTTCCGCGCCGCGCAAATCCGCCGTAGCATCCACCTTGAGGGGGGCCGTCTGGCGGAATTCAGCCCCGTGGTAGTCGAGGGCGCCCGGGGAGTAGGTCTTTGAGACCGAAACCGGATGAAGCTCCAACTCCTCCAGGGTAATGCGCACCACAGCCTCCATGGGGCGAATCCCTTAATTTATAGCCAGAGGTGCAAAGATGTCAAGGAAAGCTCAGGAGGTCAAGTACTTACATTAGAGATTGGAGACTTTCGCTGCCTGCTGAGGGGTAATGGCGGCACTTCACAGAGAAGTCCCGGGTACAACCCGCGTTTTGATTTCGCCACAGCAAGCTTTGAGCCAGTTCTCGAACATCCGCCGGGCATAGGAGTGCAGCGTCTCTTGCTCATGCAGGACGGCGCCGACTACCTTCCTTGCCGCGCCCGCGCCCAGCACTCGCTCCAGGGCTGCCGCGTAGTCCGGTACCTGGGCCCATTGCTCGGCCATGTCCGCCGAGACTTCAACGTGGAACTGTACGCCATAAGCCTTTTCCTTCCAGCGAAACGCCTGGTTTGGGTAGGCCGGCGAACTTGCGAGTAAAATCGCCCCCTCGGGCACGTCGAACGTTTCCCCATGCCACTGGAAAGTCAGGAGCTTAGGGGGAATCCCGGAGAAGACGGTATCTTGTTGCCCCTCTGCGGTCAAGTACACCGGCATGATTCCAATTTCGGGCCTGGCCCCGCTGTACACTCGGGCTCCCAGACTGGCGGCGAGAAGCTGAGCCCCAAGGCAAACGCCCCAGAAGGGTCTCCCGGCGAGCACGGCTTCCCTGACCCAGCGCTTTTCTGTGGTCAACCAGGGCAAAGTGTCATCATCGTTCACGCTCATGGGGCCGCCCATCGCAACAATGGCATCGACGCCCCGCCAATCGGGGAGTTGCTGGCCTGCATCGATCTCGACCCGGTGGATGGAGGCGCCTTTGTCGACCAGGATGTCTTCGTAAACGCCTGCGGGTTCGCATGCTATATGCTGTAGAATCAGGATCTTCACGGCCAGTCCTCCTTGCGATTAGACTAACATGATCCCGCCAAATTTCCCAGATGAAGTGGGAGAATTAGGAGGGTGTCATCCTGAGCGTAGCGAAGGATCTTTGCAGTTGTTCGTGAGTAGCTGGATCAAAGGAAACTGCGGGGATCCTTCGCTTCGCTCAAGATGACAGGCGCTTGGTTTTTCCGCGTCTTCTCATGCTTCGCTGGTCCGGGCCCTGTGCCCTTTGACTCACCAACGCCCGAGTCAGGTTGATAACCTGCTTAGAATCAAGCGCCAGGAACGGACGTTTTGGACCTAAAGTTGCTGAACACTAGTAGCCGTGTTGCAAAACACGGGACGAGTGGAGGCGATGATAGGCCATTCATGCACTGCGTGGCTCCGGTCTGCCTACCGCAACTAGTCGAAGGAGTCTGGTTTTATGGCTTACGTTATAACTGGCGATTGCACGAAAGACGAGAAGTGCGTAGACGTTTGTCCGGTGGACTGCATTCATCCGCGCAAGGATGAACCCAAGTTCGCTGAAGCGACCCAGCTTTTTATAAGCCCGGTCGAGTGCATTGACTGCGGCGCTTGCGTTCCGGTCTGTGAAGCTTCGGCGATTTATTCGCTGGATGAGCTTCCTGAAAGTCACAAGAACTTTGCCGAGTTGAACGCACAGTACTATCAGTAGGGTGTGGAGTAAAGGCGCTGATCAAAGGCCTTCTCGTTGAGTCAGCTCGCGTTTGTCCAGGCGTCACGAAGCGAGATCCATTGCGGGTTTTTTCCCCTCCACCGCAAGAGGTCTCGCTTTTGTGACGCCTTTCTTGTTGTAAGCCCCCAGCGAACCCCCTTGCATTGGCAGATTCATCACCGTTAACATACACAAACGATGAAAGCTCTAGTCCTGAAAGAGTACGGCCATTTTGTGTATGAAGACGTACCCGGCCCCCAGGTCGCCGAAGACGAAGTCCTGATTGAGGTGCGTGCCTGCGGCATCTGTGGCAGCGATGTCCACGGCATGGATGGCTCGACGGGGCGCCGCCGGCCACCCATTATCATGGGTCACGAAGCTTCTGGAGTCATCGCGGAGGTTGGGAAAAAAGTCTCCGGCTGGAACCAAGGCGAGCGCGTCACTTTCGACTCGACAGTCTATTGCGGCTCTTGTTGGTTTTGCCGGCGTGGGGAGATTAATTTGTGTGACAACCGCCGGGTGCTGGGCGTTTCCTGCGAAGACTACAGGCAGCACGGCGCATTCGCTGAATATGTTGCCGTGCCGGAGCGCATTCTGTACCGTCTTCCAGAGGCTCTCTCCTTTGAACGCGCCGCCATGGTCGAGGCGGTGTCAGTCGCGGTCCATGCTGTCGAGCGCACGCCGTTTTCTTTGGGAGACACGGCAGTGGTAGTGGGCACAGGCATGATCGGCCTCCTGGTGGTTCGGGCCTTGCGACTGGCGGGGTGCGGGACCATCATCGCGGTCGATTTGGATGCCGAGAGGCTAGAACTCGCGCGGAAATTCGGCGCCGATGTGGGCCTGAAAGCGGATGATTGCGACGTGTTGAAGGAAGTCACGCGCCGCACTGGAGGGCGTGGCGCCGATCTTGCCATGGAAGTTGTGGGAACCAGCCCCACCGTCAACACTGCGCTGGCCTCGGTGCGCAAGGGCGGCGCGGTCACTCTGGTCGGCAATTTGAAACCTTCGATAGAGCTTCCTCTTCAAGCCGTGGTCACCCGCCAACTCAGCCTTTACGGCAGTTGCGCTTCGAGCGGCGAATACCCGGCCTGCCTGGATTTCATGGGGTGCGGCGCGATCGAGGTGGAAGCGCTGATCAGCGCCACTCCGCCCTTGGCTGAGGGCGCGGCGTGGTTCAAACGTTTGTATGACCGCGAACCGGGACTTTTGAAGGTGGTGTTGATTCCGTAGGCACGCTGAAGAGTGCTTAGTGCCTAGTGGCTAGTGCCTAGAAGCGAGCATCGGAGTCGAGCCCTCTCCCCCTTGGGGGAGAGGGTGGACCACACGGGCGTTTTCTTCAGCCCGGGTGGGCCGGGTGAGGGGGTCCAACTAGACACTAGGCACTGAGCACTAGGCACTGAGCACTAGGCACTAGGCACTGGGCACTAAGCACTAGGCACTAAGCACTAGGCACTAGCCACTGCCTTCCAGGAGGCTTGATGCACGCACTCAGAACCGCCGTCGTGGGCTGCGGGAAAGTCGGACACTTGCACGCCAAGGCGCTCAGCCGATTGCCGGAGTCCGCTTTCGTGGCTGCCTGCAGCAGGAACCTTCAGCGCGCCAAGCAATTCGCCGCTCAATATAACGTCGAAGCCTATTGCGACGTGGAGGAGATGATCGCCAAATCGGGAGTCGAAGCGCTGACCATCTGCACTCCGCACCCGCAGCATGCCGGGCCAGCCGTCAAGGCCGCGAGCGCCGGCGTTCATGTCCTTATCGAAAAACCCTTAGCTTCTTCCCTCGCAGATTGCGACGCCATAATCACCGCCGGCAATAAGAGCGGAGTCAAAATCGGAACGGTGTGCCAACGGCGCTTCTACACTCCCTGCCGGCGAGTCAAGCAGGCCATCGAAGACGGAAAGCTGGGGCGGCCCATCCTGGGGTCGGTCACCATGTACGGATGGCGGGACGAGGCGTACTACAAGAGCGATCCGTGGCGGGGTTCCTGGGAAGCCGAAGGAGGAGGCGTCCTGGTCAACCAGGCGCCGCATCAGCTTGACCTGCTCCAGTGGTATATGGGGCCGGTCGATGAGCTCTTTGGCTACTGGGACAACCTCAATCATCCCTATATCGAAGTGGAGGACACGGCGATTGCGGTGCTGCGCTTCAAAAACGGCGCGCTGGGCAACATCGTGGTCAGCAATTCCCAGAATCCCGCATTGTACGGGCGAGTCTATGTGCACGGAAGCAACGGCGCTTCCGTGGGTGCGCAAACGGACGGGGGCGCGATGTTCATCGCCGGAATGTCAAATATCACCGAGCCTCCCATTAACGATTTGTGGACCGTGCCGGGAGAAGCTGAGCTGCTCAAAACATGGCAGAAGGAAGACGCTGAGTTTTTCCAAAGCATTAATGCCATGGAGTATTATCATCAGCTTCAAATTGCCGACTTCCTAAAGGCCATCATCGACTCGCGCGAACCGCTGATTACAGGCGAAGAGGGGAGAAAGACGGTGGAAATCTTCACCGCCCTCTACCGTTCCCAAACCGAACGGAAGCCGATTAAGTTCCCGTTGGCGGCGAAGGTGTGAAAAAACTCGGTACGTGTCATCCCGAGCGCAGACTTCATGATCCTCCGGCTCACTACTTGTCATGAAAATGATTCCCCTCACTGGTAAGGAGGGGTTAGGGGTGGTTGCCGTTCGCTGACCATACCGCCCACCACCCCTGCCCCTCCTCCCGCTGAGGAGGGGAGTCGTTTTCATGGCAGCGAAGGATCTCTGCAGTTGTTCGTGAATCGCTGAACCATAAGAAACTGCCGGGATCCTTCGCTTCGCTCAGAGTTTGTGATTTTTTTGGATTTTTGGCCATTTTCGAGCACTTAACTCTTTTGTTATCA
>Ga0209415_10003722_pt1 | contig 28324 bp, 34 predicted proteins | sample PeaSoiSIISIP2007_FD_187696 | JGI IMG/M metagenome (GOLD analysis project Ga0209415, IMG submission 187696) | Peat soil microbial communities from Weissenstadt, Germany - SII-SIP-2007 (SPAdes) (version 2) | ecosystem: Environmental > Terrestrial > Soil > Wetlands > Peat | place: Germany... | reverse complement strand
ATAGCCTTCAACATGGGTGTGCCCGTACGCGCAGTGCGTATTGACAAGACCGTGAATTCATGGCGCGTTGCAGCAGCACGTGGCGGCAAGTCCCCCCGGCCACGAGCAGTACTGGGGCGGCCGGACCTTGCGCCGCTCAGGACGAGACATTGTGCGGCCATTTTCCGGAGAATGCTCGCGCGGCCGCCGCAGATTTGATCTCCATCATGTACCGCCCTGTGGTCTACATCGTCGACGATGATCCAGCCGTGCGCCGGTCCCTGTCGCTTTGGCTGGGTTTTCGCAGCCTCGCCACGCGCAACTTCGAGTCGGCCGAGCCGTTCCTGGCGGAGGTCGATGCCCATTGCCAGGGTTGCGCCATCGTCGATGTGCGCCTGGGCGGCATGGACGGACTGCAATTGCAACGGCAACTGGCAGCACGCGACATTCGCCTGCCCCTGCTCTTTCTGACGGGTCACGGCGACGTGCCTACCGCGCGCGCCGCCCTCAAGGCGGGCGCCTTCGACTTCCTGGAAAAGCCGGTCGACAATGACCGCCTCATCGAGCTCGTGGCAGCGGCCCTGGCCAAAGACGAGCAGCGGTGGCAGTCGGCCATGCAGCTCGAGCACTTGCACGAACGCATGGCCCGGCTCACCGCGCGCGAGGGCGAGGTCATGAAGCACGTCGTGGCAGGTCGTCACAACCGGGAAATCGCCGTCGAGATGGGGATCAGCGCGCGAACCGTCGAGGTCTACAAGGCCCGCCTGATGGACAAGCTCGACGTGCGGCGCATCGCCGACCTCATCCGGCTGGTACTGCGCAGCGAGTCGGCTACGCGACCGGCGCAGGGTCCGGAAGAGCCGCCGCCGGGTCGCGACTAGAGCGCCATGCGGCGGCCCGAGGCGCGCTCGCCGACGCGAAACCGCAAGCGAAACAAGTCCGCCAGGCGCCGCGCGTCCAACTTTTCCATCAAGCGCGCCCGTTGCAGCTCGAACGCCTCCAGGGTGAGGCCGAAATCCTCGGCGATCTCGCGATAGGAAAGGCCGTTGGTGATGCGCTCGAACAGTTCCCATTCGTGCCGGGTCAGGCTGGCGATGCGCGCCAGCAAGGCATCGTGCTCGCGATGGCGCGCCAATTGCTCGGTGTCGCTGCGCAGGGCCGCCGAGACGGCCTCGAGCAGCTCCTTCTCGTCGATCGGTTTTTCGAGAAAATCGACGGCGCCTTGCAGCAGCGCTGTACGGGCGATGGAAATATCGCCCTGCGCGGTCATCAGCAGCACCGGGAAGCCCCGCTCCTGACGGATCATCCGCGCCTGCAAGGACAGGCCCGACATGCCCGGCAGGCGGATGTCGACCAAGGCGCATGCCGGTCGCTGGTGCACGGTGGTGGCGAGGAACTGTTCGGCGCTGTCGAACTCCTCGGTTCCATATCCATGCAGCCGAAGCAGCAAGGACAGCGATCGGCGCACCGCGGCGTCGTCCTCGACCAGGAAGACGCTACCCTCGAGCTTGGTCGCGGGTTCTTGGCTATCCGACATACGCGGGCAGGTCCAGGCAGAAGGTGGTGATCTCCCGCTCGGCGTCAAACCAAAGACGCCCTCGCTGACGCTGCGCTATCGAGCGCGAGAGCGCCAGCCCCAGTCCCATGCCATTGGGCTTGTTGGTCGCCAGCGGCTTGAACAGGCGCTCGCGCACCTCGGCCGGTACACCGGGACCGGTGTCTTCGACGAGGATTCGAACCATGGGAATCTCGCCATCGGTAACGCGGAAGGCCTTGAGGTGAATCTGGCGCCAGCTGATCCGGTCCTCAAGCACGTCGCAGGCGTTGGCCACGAGGTTGCCCAGGATCGCACCAATTTGCACCGAATCGACGCACACCGCAGGCAGCCCTGGCTCGATGGTCGTGCGCCACCGTACATCGGCCCGGACCAGGCGATCGCGCAGGTGGGCGTGCGTGCTTTCAAAAAGGCTGGTGACGCTGACGCGCTCCTCGCGCATCGAGCCGGTGCGGAAAAAATCCCGCATGCGGCGCAGGTATTGCCCGGCGCGCGCACTTTCCTGCACAACCTGCTCGAGCGTCTCGAGCAGCTTGGCGTGCTCCGCCTCGCCCCGTTCGGCCAGAACCTGGCTGGCGCGCGCGAAGGTGCCGATGGCGGACAAGGGCTGGCTCAAATCGTGCGCCAGCGCCGCGGCGAGTTCCGCCGTCGAAGCAATGCGCTGGGCATCCGCCAGCGCGTGATCGCGTTCGCGCAAGACACGCTCGTGTTCGGCAATGCGAGCGGCAGCGCGCTGGCGTTCATCGGAGAGCGCACCCAGGTAGAGCGCAGAAATCGCCAGGGTCAATATCAGCAGCTGGAATTCAAAGGCGGTCCCGGGCCGGGTCCCTGCGAGGGTGAGCGCGCCCAACAGGCCTAGCTGCACGGCCGGGATGGCCGTGGCCGCGCCGAGGAGTCCGTAGCGCATGGCCACGACGATCATCGGCAAGAACAGCAGGTACGACATCCGGAACTCATCCAGCGGCCGAAGCCCGAACACCAGCTCCAGAAGCGCGCCAAGCACCACGACAAAGATCAGCGCGTCCCGCGCGACGACCGGGTTGCGCAGGCGCGCCCACAGCTGCGGCCAGGTACCGCCGGCCCACTGCAGCAACGCTGGCGTGAGCACCACCAAGCCGAGCAGGTTGGCGATGAACAGTCGCAGACTCAGGAGCGGCAGCGCCGAGGCCGCAAGGTCGGGGCCGGCAACCTGCCGCAGCGCATCCATGACAGCGACCAAGATCGCGGCGCCCAGGCAGATGGCCAGCAGTACGTGCACATCGCGCGGCCGAACCTGCCCACTGCCCCAGTGCGCCCAGCGGCGCAGGGCAAGGCCGGCGCCCCAGTAGGTCGCTGCCACGCCGACGCCAGCCAGGACCAATTCGCTGCCAAGATGCGAAGCGGGCGCGATGAACCAGGCGCCGACTATTGCCGCAAGGACGACGGGCGCATAGAGGGATCCGCCGTGGGCGATCAGCGCCAGGGCCAGGGCCGGTTGCGGACTCCAGGGCTGCACACCGAAGCGTGCATTGGGAAAAAGGTCCACCGTGTCGGCCAGAACATACGCGATCCAGAAAAGCGCCCCGAGCCAGAACCGCGCACCCCGTCCTCGGATCCATGCCAGCGGCGCAGCGCCTGCGCGAGGGCGAGCCAAGATTCCCGAGTCGGGCTCGCTGCCGGGGGTAATGGAGTCGCTGTCGGCACTCATTTCAGGTAAGAGATACCAAATTGTGCGAACCTAGTCAGCCGGGGTCAGCGTATGGGAATCCCCTACGGGAGTGCGCCGATGCCACCGCAGCGTCGATGGCGTAGAGTTCCCCCATCGGAAAGCATACAAGGGTGCCGCTTCGGCCAGGGGCAACATGTCGAGCTTGCGCCTCATTATCGCCGCAATGGCGATCTCGCTGCTGTCCGGATGCGCCTCGTCGCCTGACGTGCCAACAATGCGCTCGCTGATTGCCCAGACCACGCCGGTATGTGTCGGCGAGGCGGACTGCGACGCGAAATGGAAGGCCGCGCAGCACTGGGTTGTGAACTATGCCGGTCTACCGGTCCATGTTGTCACGGACACGCTGATCGACACCTACATCGGCAATACGCAAGATCCCCGCCTGATTGTTCGCGTAACCAAGGTGCCGCTGGGAGCCGATCGATTCCAGATTCTGTTTTTCGCTTCGTGCAACTACCCCTACGGCTGCATACCGGACAAATGGAATGCAACCATCAATTTCAACAGGACGATCGATGCGATTGTGCAGTAGCGCGAATCGCACTACCCATGGGACGACGGCCTTGTAGGAATTAGTTCGTGTGGCTGTTCGCTGCCGTATGCGCAATCGCGCGCGGGTTCAGCCATCGGGTACTCCGCCGGGAAGTCCTCGCGGGCAGTGGCAAGGCCGATCAGCGGCACCTCCCCGGCACGAATGGCCGCGTCCAGTTCCGCAGGTACCTGTTCGCGCGTCTTGCCCGGCGAAACCGCGGGGACCGCCGGGTACTGTCCTGGGTACATCTCGCGGGGGGGGCATACCGGCTTCACCGAGAGGAACGTTGCCGGCCTTCCAGGCCGCCACAAGTTGCGCTTGAACCTGTTCGCGGGTTTTGCCGGAGTCGGCGTAGGCGGCGCCGGATGCTACTGCAAAGTCGACGGCGCATACGCCTATTACGCGTGTGACGTTGTTCATGGATAGCTCCTCGACTCAAGTCGAAGTAACCTGAGCTGTGGCGTTGGCCGCCGTTGGCGCGGGCAAAAGCCACAGCTCCGCGGCGGCGGCGCAGCCCGCGCCGCCAACCATCTCAAATTACGCCGGGGCATGCACAGTCGGAAGACGGGCACCGTGTACGGGTCTGCCGATACCGCATTTGCAAAAGCGCAGCACGGCGATGCGCGAGGCGCTCGCGCCGGCCTCACGCGCGGGACGCGCAATCAGCGCGCCGGGCTCGGCGTAACCGCCTGCCACTCGGAGGCGCACTGGCGCACGTAGGGGTAAAACGTCTTTGAATCCGGGCAGTAGTACCAGTACGAAGGCGCGGGCGGGACGTACGTGTTGGGTTGTGGGGCGCCCGCTGGCACCGAGCCATACTCGTTCGGAACTTCGTAACCGTAGTAATCGAGCCACAGGTAGGAATCCCAAAACGGATCAACCACGCCGACGCCCCAGCCACAGCATCCGAAGCCATATCCATAACCAAAATGATGGAAGCCATAGCCGCCCCAACCACCACCGTGCCTGCCCCAGCCTCCACCATGGCCGGATTCGCCGCCGTGCCCACCGCCGCCGTGCCCGCCGCCTCCGCCACCTCCCCCACCACCGCCGCCACCGCTGTGCGCAACGGCAGCGGCGGAGCCGCATGCGAGCGTCAAAGCGAAGACTGCCGCACCTGCGATCTTGAACGCAACTCTTGGTACGCCTTTCATTTTGACATCCCCTTTGTCGTGGGCTGGCGTCCGACGGCGACCGAATTCGTTTCACCCCATCCGCGCGGGCCCTGCGCCCGCCGGCTGCGCGAGTGCTTCGTGCGCCAGCGAGGCAACCATTGCACGTGTGCACTTCGCATGAATTGAGCCGCCAGAAACCCACCAACATTAGTTAGACTCGCTGCCGCGCGGTCTTGTTCCACTGCGAAGCGAATTGTCTTGCGTGCCCGCGCTCTTGCTGCAGCGCCTCTGCTGCATCGCGCTGCGCGGCGCTTGCGCTCCCCGCACGCCACGCCGTTGCTCCCCTGGTTGCGCTGCGCTCGAGCGCCGTCTTGATCTGCGCCCATGCCCAGCCCGGACGCGTTCGGTGTTCCCACCGCACAGTGCCTAAACCGTACCGCCTTTGGCGCAGCAATCGGAACTTTCCGCCCTGAGGAGCATTCCCAGTCGTTAGACGATGCCGCGACGAGAGTCACGTCCGGCTTATCTCAGTACGCGCGCCCATGGGTTGCAGTTTGCCGGCGCGCACGGCCCGCCGGCTAGCATGGCTCCTTGCGGCAAGGAGTTCGCGATGGACGATCAACAAAAGACTTTCCTCCTGTTGGCATTGATTATTGCAATCTTGTTTTATGCGGGCGGGACGCATGCCGAGGCCGCGGTGCCTGTGATGGATCCGGGCGCTGCGACAGCGCTGGTCGCAAGTGAGGACCAGAGCAGCAAAAAACAAGCTGCCATGCACGAGATCGGTTCAGCCGCTCGCCGTCTGGAGCAGGCGACGCTGCAGTGGGATTTCTCGAGCAATTCCCAGGAACTTGCGCTGCTGCAATCGGCCCACGACCGGCTCGCGTCGGCGATCAAAAGCCTGTGCTGCGCGCAGCGGGTACGCGCGGTGGAACTGCTGACCGACATCGAATTCGTGATGGCGCGCGCCAGCGCGCGGCTCGATCCATCGCGGTCGGCAACCGGAGCGTCGTACGGCCCGCCTGCACCAAGCCGCGATCAGCTAGCGCAGCTGACAACCGAGGCCCAGGATCTTGCGCGTGGTACACCGGGCGCGCATCGGCTGCTGGACGCGGGTAATCGCGATTTGCCGAGCCAAAACGCAAGCAATGGGCGCTCGGCGCGGGAGCCGGAACCCATCGACGATGCAAGCACCGATCCGCTTAGGTGGCCGCCCGGCCGGCCCGAAACCGCACCGCAGTTTCACTTCCGGTTCTGAAGCATCCGGCGCGCGCCGGATGCGACTTTGCTCAAATCCAGCGGCGCACGCGGGCCTTGTAGGCCCGGTAACTTTCGCCAAATCGCGCCTCCAGATGCTGCTCCTCGTGGCGGATCACGCCAAAGTGCAGTGCCGCCCAGACCAGCGGGGCACATAGCGGCGGCCACCAGGTGCCTAGCAACAGGGACAATCCCGCCAGAAGGAACCAGTCGCCCAAGTAGATTGGATTGCGGCTGAAGCGAAACGGTCCGCTGGTACAGAGCGCGGATGCCGCCTTGTACGGGTTGACGGTGGTGCGGTGCCGCGCCAAGGTGACGAGCGTTGCGGCAAAAAGCAAGAGCCCGATGGCCACTGAAAGCCAACCGAGCGGCCTAGTCGCGACACCCAGGTTGCAGGGCAGCGCCAGCGCGTACCTGTCCAGCCACCACCCCAGCAGCAGCGCCGCGGCGTACGGGGCCGGCGGCAGGATCCAGGTTCGCGGTCTTCGCGCCTGCTCCTGCACAGCCCCATCCTCGTTCATTGTGCTCGTCCACCGGCCACGGCCAACCCCCCTCCGCCGCGCGGTGGCAAACCCTCGCCTATCAACATGGCGCAGCCGATGGCCGCCCCGATGCAGAGGAGCCGGCGATCAGGCCTTCTTCGGGGAACAGGTGTTCACACCGAACAGGGCCCACGCAGGGCACCAGCGCACCAGCCCGGTGACGAGCGCAACGAGCCCGACTACCAAGAGAACGATCCCCGTATACATCCACGGCCCCAGTGTTCCGAGCACCGCGAGCGCAATCAACACAACCCCAAGGACAACGCGGATGAGGCGTTCGACACTTCCAACATTAGCTTTCATGGCTGTACTCCTTCTTGGTTTGCAGTACACATTTTGCGCGCTTACCGGGTGTTTCCTCTTGTGCCCCATCAAGCGCGGCGAACTCTTGCGAGAATTTGCCCGGCAGAGGCCGGTTCCCGCTCACAGCACGACGTTGTGCGCGACTGTGCAATTGTGTCTCCCGTTCTCGGTGGCGTGTCTCCTTAGTAGTCAATTGCTGATTTACGGATTGGTTCGATCATTGCGGGCCTGCAGACGCGCGTTGACCGCCTGCAACTCAGGTTCATCGAGTACCCCGGCCAACGCGGCCAGACGCAAGCGCTCCGTGAGCAATGCCATGCGCGCCTGCAGGAGATTTAGCTCGGCGCTGGAGGCGTCGCTCTGCGCATTGAGCAGATCAAGTGTCGTGCGATCGCCGACCTGATGCCCAAGACGCGTTGCATCGAGCCGGGCGCGACTCGATTCCAAGGCCGCCGACAATGCCGCGACCCGGCTGGCACCAACCGTGAGCCCCAGCCACGCGGCGCGTGTTTGCAGAGCGATCTGCTGACGCGACCGCGCCTCCTCGGCCCTGGCCTTCTCGGCAAGGCCCAACGCCTCTTCATGCTGGGCGCTGCGGTACCCGCCGGTGAACACGGGCACGGTCAGCTGCACGCCAATCATCCCGCTGCTCGACGTACTGCTGGCCGAGCCAAAATCTCCGCTGCCGGAGAGTCGGTCACGGCCTGCCTTGGCGACTAGGTCAAGCGAGGGGGACGAGATCGCGCGGTACTTGGCGGCCTCCTGTCGGGCTACCTCCACGCTGGCCGCCTGCATGCGCAAGGTGGGGTTGCCCGAGGCGGCGTCGTCCAGCCAACGGTCGAGGGCGGCTACCTGCGTCACCGCCGCTTCCTCGCTGGGAATCTTCGGGTGCAGCGACTGCGGTGGCAGTCCGGTCATGTCGGCGAGCGCGACCTGCTTGAGCTCCAGATCCGTCTCGGCCGCAAGAACCTGCGCCTTGATGGCTTGGGAGCGCGCTGTTGCCTCGTGCGTGTCGGTGATCGGACTGTCACCGACGCGATAGCGCTCCTGCGCCTCTTCCAGCGCCCGGTCCACTGCGCCTTGTTGCTCGCGCAGCACGCGCAGCGAGTCCTCGGCCAGGACGACGTCGAAGTAGCGCTCCACCGTGCGCATCATCAGGGCCTGTCTTGCCGCCGCCCATTGCAGGTCAGCAAGATCGGCCGCCAGCGCGAGCTGGCGGCTCTGCGCCAGGCGCTCGCCGCTGAAAAGGGGCTGGCGCGCCGAAACGGCCCAACTCCCGCTGGTTCCATCGTTGACCGAGGTGTTGAACGCGACGCCGTTGGATTGCCCCAAGCCGGGAGCCGAGAACTGCGCGCCCGTGGTCTCCGTATTGCTGCTCATGCGTCCCGCGGTGCCCGTGAGCGATACCGAGGGCCGCCACAGTGCGCTGCCCTGAACCCGGCGCGCCTCGCCAGCCTCGTGCGCGGCGCGCGCCGCGGAGTACTCCAGGTCGTGCTCTTGCGCGGCCCGCCAGGCCTCGACAAGGTCAAGGGCATACGCGGACGGCGCAGCGAGAACTCCCGCGACCAAGAGCACGCCGATGCGCCGCGCCCTCATCGCGCACCTTGCGATAAATGGGACGTGACCCATGCCATCAATTCCCGGGTGGGGACGGCCCCGGACAGGCGGGCCCGCTCTTTTCCGGCCTGGAACAGGATCAGTGTCGGAATGCTGCGTATGGCAAAACGTCCGCTCGCCGCCGGGGCGTTATCGCTGTTCACCTTGGCGAACCGCACATCGGGCATTTGCTTGGCCGCAGCGGCAAAATGCGGCGCCATCATCTTGCAGGGGCCACACCAGTCCGCCCAAAAGTCCACCACCACCGGCAGGTCGGTGTTGGCGAGGTAGCGCGGTAGCGACCCGTCATCGAGTTCGATGGGCTCGGTCGGCATCAAGGGCGCGCCGCAGCGGCCACAGACCGGCTCATCGTGCAGCCGCTCATCAGACACCCGATTGGTGCTGGCGCAGACGGGACAAGTGAGGTGCATGGCGAATTCCTCTCAGCAGCCCGGGCGAATGCCGACCCTGCCCAAGATCGATTCCATCAGGCACCAGCTCGTGAGTGCACTTTGCAACATCTTGGCGCCGAAGAAGGCGGCGAAGGCCAGCCACCACGGGCTGACGAAGACCGGGCTGCCGGGAATGCCCAGCGCAGGCGAAAGCAAAATGAAGGTGCCAGCCACGAGGCGGACGAGTTGCCAGGAGGTCATCGCTTAGGATCCTTGAGGATTGTTATTGCCTGGGATTGCAAAATCACGCCGGTACGCGGCGTAGTACAAGGTCGGAATGACGACGAGCGTCAACAAGGTGGAGACGAGGATGCCGAAGATCAGGGAAATGGCGAGGCCGTTGAAGATCGGGTCATCGAGGATGAAGAAGGCGCCGAGCATCGCCGCCATACCGGTGAGCATAATGGGTTGCGCGCGAGTGATCGCCGAGCGCACAACCGCCTGGGCGAAGGACACCCCGGCGTTCACCTGCAGGTTGATGAAGTCCACCAGCAGGATCGAATTGCGCACGATGATGCCCGCCAAGGCGATCATGCCGATCATGCTCGTGGCGGTGTACTGTGCGCCCAACAGCGCATGCCCTGGCATGACGCCGATGATGGTGAGCGGGATCGGGGCCATGATGATCAGTGGGGTCAAGTAGGAGCCGAACTGCGCGACCACCAGGAGATAGATCAGCATCAGGCCAACGGCATAGGCCGCGCCCATGTCGCGAAACGTCTCGTAGGTGATCTGCCATTCGCCGTCCCACTTCAGGGCATAGTCGCGATACGCCTCTTCCGGCGGACGGATGAAATACTCGACGAGCGATCCGCCGCTTGGCGTGTGGACGGCCGACAGGCCACTGCGCATCGCGAACATGCCGTAGAGCGGGCTATCGACCTTGCCGGCCATGTCACCTAGCACGTAATTCACCGGCAGCAGGTCCTTGTGGAATGCTGGCTGCTCGCGCAGGCTTTCGCCGATCGTCACGAGCTCGCGGATCGGAACCAGCTTGCCCGCGGTGTTGCGCACCGAGAGCTGCAGCAGGACATTGAGATCGCCCTGGCGCTCGGCCGGCAGTTGCAAGACGACCGCAGCCGGATACTTGCTTTCGTCGTGCAGAAAGGTTGTGGCCTCGCCGGCGAGGCCGGCGTGCAGCGTGCTCACCACCTGCTCCTGCGAGACGCCCAGCAGCGCCGCCTTGCGCCGGTCCACCAGCAGCAAGGTCCTGGGTACGCCCGCGATGCTGCTGTCGTCGACGTCGACCAGGCCCGGCGTCTTTTCAAATACGGCACGCACCGCCTTGGCCACCGCGCGGCGCCCATCCGCCTCTGGCCCATAGATCTCGGCCACCAGGGCAGAGAGTACGGGCGGGCCAGGCGGCACCTCGACAACCTTCACGTTGGCGCCAAAGCGCTGCGCAATCTTCTGCAGATCGGGACGCACGCGCGTCGCGATCGCATGGCTTTGCGAATCGCGGTGATGCTTGTCGACGAGGTTGACCTGGATATCGCCCCCATCAGCGCCCGCGCGCAGGTAGTACTGGCGCACCAGGCCATTGAAGTTGATCGGCGCAGACGTTCCTGCGTAGGCCTGGTAATCGGTGACTTCCGGCACGGTAGCAAGGTAGGCGCCAAGCTCGTGCATCGCGGCCGCGGTCTGCTCCAGCGGTGTCCCCGCCGGCATGTCGACGACAACCTGGAACTCCGACTTGTTGTCGAAGGGGAGCATCTTCAGCCGCACGAGTCCCATCGCTGGCAACGCGACCGAGACCGCGATAAGTGCGGCGATGCCCAACCCGAGCAAGCGTCGGTTGCGGCTTCCTCGGCCTTCATCGAGCAAGGGACGAAAAATCCGCTCGAACAGCGGCGTCAGTCTTGCGCTCAAGCCCGTTGCGCCCGCCCTGTCCGATTGCTCGTGCGCCGGCCGCAACCACAGGCGCGCCAACCAGGGCGTCACGACGAAGGCGATGGCAAGCGAGAGCAACATTCCCATGCTGGCGTTGATCGGGATCGGGCTCATGTACGGCCCCATGAGTCCCGACACAAAAGCCATCGGCAGCAACGCGGCTATCACCGTCAGCGTGGCCAGGATCGTCGGGCCGCCCACCTCGTCGACGGCGCCCGGGATGATCTGCGTCAGGCTCTTTCCCGGGAAGAGTTGCTGGTGCCGATGGATGTTTTCCACGACCACGATGGCATCATCAACCAGAATACCGATCGAGAAGATCAGCGCGAACAGGGAGACCCGGTTTAGCGTGAACCCCCAGGCCCAGGAGGCAAACAGCGTCACGGTCAGCGTGAGGATGACCGCGCTGCCGACGATCGCCGCTTCGCGACGGCCCAGCGCGAGAAAGACCAGCGCCACCACCGATGCGGTCGCGAACAGCAGCTTCTCCATGAGCTTGGTCGCCTTGTCGTTGGCGGTGGCACCATAGTTGCGCGTTTCGGCAACCTGCACATCGCTCGGAATAACGCTGTTGCGCAGCGCATCGACCCGCCGCATCACCGCCTTGGCGACGTCGATCGCATTCTCGCCAGGTTTTTTCGTAACCGCGAGCGTAACCGCGGGGTACTCGGTCCACGCGGCCCGGTTTGCCATCCCGGCCATGGCATGCCAAACATAGCGAGTGGGGGGCAGCGGGCCGTCGCGAATCGTTGCCACATCCTTCAGGAAGACCGGCTTGGCGGCGTGCACGCCAACAACGAGCTCGCCGGCGTCGCGCGCATCTCGCAGAAACGGACCGGCTTCGAGCGCCACCGCGCGGTTGCCCGCAAGCAAGTCCCCCAAGGGCGCGCCGACGTTGGCCGATAGGAGGGCTGCGCGCAGATCGGGCACCGTGACCCCTGTTCCGGCCATCCGGGCGGGATCGAGTTCCACCAGCAAGGCGCGGCCCGGCCCTCCGAGCGTCACCACCTCGCGGGTCCCGGAAACGCGCTTGATGTCGGCTTCGATGCTGTGCGCTACCCGTTCCAGATCGTAAGCACCGATTGCCTCGCTGGTGCTGTACAGGGTCAGGGCCACGATCGGCACGTCGTCGATCCCCTTGGGCTTGATGATCGGATCGAGCACGCCCAGTCCCCGGGGCAGCCAGTCGGCGTTAGCCCGGACCGTGTCGTGCAAGCGCACCAGCGCCTCTATGCGCGGCACGCCTACCTTGAACTGCACGGTAATGACCGCCAGGCCCGGGCGAGATACGGACATCACGTGTTCGATGCCGGAAATCTGGGAGAGCACCTGTTCGGCAGGCGTCGCAACCATCTGTTCCACGTCGCGAACCGAGGCGCCGGGAAAGGGGATCAGGACGTTGGCCATGGTCACGTTGATCTGCGGCTCTTCCTCCCGCGGGGTGACCACGACGGCAAAGATGCCCAGCAGCAAGGCGACCAGGGCGAGCAGCGGTGTGATCCGGTTTGCCTGGAAGAAAGCCGCGATGCGGCCCGAGATGCCCAGAGTCCCGTCCATCGCCGCGCTCTAGTGGACGCGCGCGGCGGCCTGCGGCTCAAGCGCGATGCGCTCGCCGGCTGCGACCCCGGCCAGGATCTCGACACGGTCATTGAGCTGGGGCCCGAGACGCACCTGCCGCAGCAGCGGTCGCCCGTTGGAGTCCAGGACGTAGAGTCCGGTCATCTCGGTGCGACGCACGACGGCACTGGAGGGGACAAATAGCCGCGTGGCGGGCGCTGCTTCTCCCGCGGACGACTGCGCGGCGGGCGGCGGGCGGGAGGCGGGCAGCCAGACGCGCGCGAACGTCCCCGGGGCAAGCCTGCCGGTGCCGCGCGCAAGTTCCAATCGGACCTGGACCGTGTGGGTCGCCGGGTCGACCGTCGGCAGCACCTGGCTGCGCACGGGATAAAGCCACTGCTCGGAGGCGGCACCGGGCACTTCGACCTTCACGCCCTGGACCGCAGCCGCTACGGCGACCGCGGTTTGCGGCACGGTCGCGGTCACGCGCAGGACGGCAGGGTCGTAGACGGTCAGGAGCGGCCGGCCAGGCATGGCCATATCGCCGATCGCAACCGGGACTTCGGCGACGATTCCCGCGTACGGAGCCTTGACGACAAAAAAGCCCGATTGGGTACGGGCGACGTCGGCCTGGGCCAGCTGCGCGGAGACCTGCGCTTGCGTCGCCTTGAACTGCGCCTGGGCGCGCTCGAGTGCCGCCTGGCTGATATAACTTTTACGGAAGAGCTGCTCTTGACGCTTGTACTCCTGCGTCGCAACTTCCAAGGATGCGCGGGCCGCCTGGACTTGCGCCTCGCTGGCGGCGGCGCTCTGCTCAGCCGCGCGTGCGTCGATGCGCATCAGGATCTGACCAGCACGCACGGCATCGCCTACTTTGACGTCGATTGCGACCACCTCGCCCGACACCTGCGCCGCCAACACCGTCTGACGTACCGCTTCGACCACCGCATCGAAACTCTCGATCCTGGCCGCCGAGGAAGACTCGACCACGGCCGTGGCAATTTTGTCGGCAGCGGCCCGAGCGCCCAGGGCAAGAAAGATGGCAAGGATCGAGCAGGCTGCTAGCAGCTTGTTTCTCATACGTTTTCTCTTGAATAGAAGTCCGCTCGCGGCGGCCCCCTGGGCTGGATTTGCGCCAGCTATTGGCGTATTGTTCAACTAATTAGCTGTTTAGTCAAATAGTGATTTACGCGAACCCTGCGGAAATTGCGTGGCTACTGGGGCATCATGACGATCTCACAACACCAGGCATGCACGAACATGGAAGGACTGCCGATCGAGGCGCTGCAACAGGTGGCGGCGTATTTTCAGGTGCTGTCGGAGCCAACGCGCCTGAACATCCTCAATCTGCTACGGCAGCGCGAACGAAATGTCGGCGAATTGGCACAGTTGTGTGGCTATACGTCGGCCAACATCTCGCGCCACTTGGCGCTGTTGACGTCGCATGGACTGGTCGCCCGCGAACACCGCGGCACGAGCGTCTATTACCGCATCGCCGACGAATCGATCTATGCGCTCTGCGACCTCGTCTGCGGCAAGATCGCACGGCAACTCGAAGACACGGCAAGCAAGCGCGAACTGTTCCTGCAAGCAACCTCCCACGGGCAGTCGGTCCGTCGCAGCCCGGGCAGCCGCACGCCTCGACGAAGGGCTTGAACCGCGGCTTGCGCAGCGAGCATGACCTGGAACAATCGATTGATCGCTTCGACCCGCTAGTATCTACTCATCGTTGGACTGCTTCGTTCCCGCACAAACCTTGGGGCTTCCTCATGAGTTCCGTACCCGTTCCCTCGCCGATATTCCGCGGCTACCGCGGCAGCCGGCGGGTGACCCAGATCGCTGGCCTGCTTGTTCTCGTGTTGATTCCGGCGCTCGGGATCTTCCGCATTGACCTGGCCACTGCCAGCCTGATGATCCTGGGCTACCCCGTGTATTTGCGGGACTTCACCGTGGTGCTGGGCCTGGCGATCGTGGCCGCCACCGCCCCGCTGCTGACCTACTCGACGATCGGCACCGTCTGGTGTGGCTGGGCCTGCCCGCAGAACACGGTGTCCGAATGGGCCAACAATCTGACCCACCGCCTGCTCGGCTCACGTGCCAACGTGAACGTGGAGAGCGCGGGCCTGCAGGTCGCCCCCTCCAAGAACAAGGTTCGCAACTGGGCGGTCCTGGGAATCAACTTTTTGCTCGCTGCCCTGGTGCTGGGGGTGATCCCGCTCTTTTACTTCTTTCCGCCCAGCGTGGTTTGGTCGCTGGTGAGCTTTAGCGAGAGTTCCCAGTTCTCCCATTTCATGTTTCGCCTGTATCTGGTCAGTGTCGCGCTCGCCTTCGTCGATATTGCGCTCGTGCGCTACTTCTGGTGCAACTACGTGTGCCTGTATCGGTTCGGTCAGTTGCTGTTCAAGACCGAGGATGCCTTGCACGTGGCCTACGACGCGAGCCGGTCGACCGACTGCACCAAGTGCAACTATTGCCGCATCTCGTGCATCACGAGCATCGATCCTACGCACATGAAGTTCTTCGACCGCTGCGTCAACTGTGGCGAATGCATCGACGCCTGCGACCGGCTACATGCCAAGGATGGGACGGGAACGCCGGGCCTGCTGCGCTACGCATCGGGCCGACAGACCCCCGCCCAGGGCGCACTCGACAATGCGCGCTTCGCGCTTGCCAAGCTCGGGTGGCACGGCGCCCTGTTCCTGGTTGGTTGCGCCGTGCTCTTCTACGGCCTGACGCACCACGCTGCCTGAGGCGCGGGCCTCGGCCCGTGCGCGCAGACGCCGGGGAGCGGTCAATAGTCGTCGCCGACCAACGGCTGCGGCGCCCGAACCTCGGATAGGAGTTCTTCGGCGCGCAAGGCATTCTCGGCGAAGATCATCTTGAACCACGCCCCAACGGCACCTTCGGCGGCGCGCAGGCGCCGGCACTCGAGCGAGGCGCTCTGGTAGTCATCGAACACGCCAAGGCCCTCGAGCCTGCGGACCGGCCCGCGCGGCTCGACCCGGTAGACGTAGTAGGGCATCGGCAAGCGACCCTAGCGGCCCTTTTCCGGCGCGCCCGGCCGGCCGATCATCGAGATCGGGAAGGCGACCTCCGGGGCTGCAGCGCGCGCCGGCATACCGAGATAGTCGGGCATTTCCGGCGCGAGTACCTGGGCAGCTTGCATGAGCTTGCCAATCAGCACCTGGATCTGATCCGAGCACCATTCCTCGCGGCAGGTACTTGGCAAAAACTGCAGAAGCCGGACGCGGTCGGGGATCTCGTCGCCGGCCAGGATTTCATCGGCGGCCAGCGCCGCCGAAAAAAATGGTCCGGCCAGGAACCGTATTCGAATTCCGCCCCCAGCGCCGCGTTCCACGATGAATACTCTGGCCCCTTCGGCGGTCTCGCCGTCGTCGCCGAAGACGGGCACGGCCGCAAAGGCGCACTGCCCACTCTCCTGGACATAGGCAACCGCCTCTTCGAAGCACAGGCGCCGCTCGGCAATGGTCATCGATGCCCCCTCCCTAGCGACCGACCTAGTCGCCGGACGTGCGGGAGTCGCTCCCGCTCCGATCGCCAGGCACCAGGAGTGCGCCGAGGAGCGCGCGGACGGCGAGCAGCGGTGCCAGCGCCCGGAAGACGATGACGTATCGCCTTGCTCGGCCCTGACCACGTGCGCGCCAGCCTACAGCCACGACTGCACCGCGCTGTGGCTGGTGACCAAATCCACAAAGCCCGCATAGTCGACGAGCTCCACCCCCTCGACGATGCGCCCCTGCATGCCGCGTGCCTCTATGTCGGGCGCGAGCGCAAACAACCGTACGCCCTCCGCCGGACGGCGAACGCGCTCTGCCACCGCGGTTCCGGCGGTCGCGGCGTAGATGCCGTCCTCGATCAGCAGTACCGCCGCCCCTGGCTGCGCGACCCGCAGACAGCTCTCCAGCGCGGAGCACTCGAACGGCGACTTGTTTACGATGTGAAGCATCGGAGGGATCCTTTCAAAAACTCAGCACTACGTCCTGCTGCGCCATCAGCTCCCCGAGCTGCTTTGCATCCAGGACTTGCACCGGGACCAACAGGCTGTCCGCGTCGAGCCCGCGCTTTTGCAGCGATTCGCGCTCGACGTACAACTTGTTGACGTCGTAGTCATCGAGCGCGCGAAACGTCGGAGAAAAGTTCTTCACCTCAATGCCCGTCGTCTTCTGTCCCTTGGCCAGGGCATAGACGCCATCGTCCAGAAACGCGAGGCTCACGTCCTGGTCGAAAGTGGCAGCAATCAGCACGACTTCGAGCGCCTCAAGCGCGTAGATCGTGCCGTGCGGCGCGCGGCGATTCACCAGCATGAACTTCTTGGGGCCGGGCTTCTTGCCCGGCGTTGCATCGACCATCGTAGCCTCCTCAGTCCCCGAAAACGACCAGACGGTCGGCCTTCATGCCCGACTCGATCAGCTGACCCAGACCCGAGATCCGGAATCCCGGAGCCAGGATCTCGTCCTTGATGCCGCGGCGCAGGGCGGCGGCAACGCAGACGACGAGATCGATCTTGTGCTCGGCGGCCAGCGTCGACCAACGGCTGGTGACATTGCGGTCATCCTGCGGCGGCTCGGTAAGACGGTTGGCGGCGTTGACGCCGTCGTGGTAGAAGAAGACGCGCTCGACGATGTGCCCCTTCGCGAGCGCCGCGCGAGCGAAGAGATACGCGCTGTCGTTGGCCTGGTGCGTGTACGGCCCGGCACTAACAAGTATTCCAATTTTCATTCCCGTCGTTCCTCTGCGTTGCAGTTTCGATCCGGCAACGCCGGCACGCGCGCTCCCGCGGCGTGCCGGCCCGGCCCTGTCAGAACCTCATCGCCCACGCCACCCCTAGCGAATACTCGCTCAGCGAGATCGTTTCCGTGCCGCCCGCGCCGGGCCCGAAGAACGCGGGAGAATTGAACATCGAGGACCCGCTCAGGGACTTCTTCGGGGCATACATGTACGCCATGGTGAGCTCGGACGTGGCATTTAGCGCGTACGTGAACCCGAGCGTGTAGTGATCCTGGACCACGCCCGGCGCAATGATGTTGAAGGTCACGTCCCGCGCCTGAATCGGGTTATCGCTCCTGTTGTAGCCCGCGCGCACGATCCAGGCGGGATTGAGCGCGTATTCCACTCCCAGCTTGTACACGTTGACGTCCTGCCAGCCGAACCCCGGCCCGTTTGCAGCGCCGAGCTGGGCCTGGTTGGTGCTCGGATTGCCTACCGAGCTCACGCCACTGTAGTTGATGCGCTCGTAGTCCAGGGCAATCGTCCACGCCTTGTCCGGATGCAGCCCCAGGCCGACTGCGTAGTGTTCCGGGATGTCGAAATTCCCCTGGTCGGCAAAAAGCCCCTTGTACCGGTCGAACTTGCGCATCGCGGTCTTGGTCGCGAACGAGGCGCCGAGCGTGACCAAGGGCGAGAGGTGGCCAAGGTAGCCGACGCGCAGGCCCGCGCCAGTCGATGAAGCGTTGCCCAGGTTGGTCACGTTGCCCGGAGCGCTGCTCAAGCCAGGGTAATTGGCAAAGGCCTGCAGACCCACGGCCGAGAACCGCTGGTAGGCCAGCAGCGGCGCAATGCCGATGGCGTGGTCGGGTGTCAGCTTGTACGCCAGGGTCGGCGCGATGATCAACTGCGAGAGATTCTGGCCCAGGCGCCCCTGGCCACAGAGCATGTTCGCCGGTGCAAACGTGGTCGGGGACGTCGGGCACTGGAAGCTGCCCTGCGGATAGTCGGTGTTCATGCCCCCATTGCCGTATACCGTGACGCCGAGCGAGAGATTCGGCTGCACCATCTGGTTGTACGCGATTTCCGGGATGTAGAAGTTCTTGCTGTCGCTGTCGACGGACCCGTTGAGCGGCGGGATCCCCGCGTCCGCTCGGGAGGCGCTTCGGGTCGGACGAAACCAATCGATGCCGATGTCGAACCGATTGCCCGCAAAGACCATTTCCGCCGGATTGTTGGCGCCGCCAAAGCCGTCGTCGGTTCGCGTGACGCTCGCGCCACCCATGCCGAGCGATTTCATGCCGTACCCGTGGCTGAAATAGCCGTCGGTTGCCGCGGCGATCGTCGGCAAGAACGCGCCGGCGACGACAACCCCCAGCAACCCTCCCACCTGCGTCTGCCCGAATTTCCGCATCGTTGTCTCCACCCTTGTTTAGAATTTGTAATTGCTGATGTGATGACCGAAACGGTCAAATGAACAGGCTTACGTCCGCCTTCTGCGCCATCGGCAGGAACTTGGTCGCGCCGCAATACTCGGACACCTCTGGAATGAAGTCCTCACGCTCAAAACCGAAGAGGTCGACCGTCATCTGACAGGCGATCAGCTTGACGTCTGCCTCGATGCACAGCGCCCGCAAGTCCGCGATATCAGCAACGCCGGTGTTCTTGATCGTCTGCTTCATCAGCCCCGTGGCGAGCGACTCGAATCCGGGAACAATGGCCTGCACCGCGTTGGGAATGTTCCAGTTGATGCCGCGGAACCAATCCGGGCCGAAGGGCATCTTCATGGGCATGCCGGGATTTCCCAGTGGACTCACCTTCAATGCCGACAGGTCGCGCCGCAGCAGGTTCAGGCCGTAGAACGTGAAGAACATCGCCACGTCCCAGCCAAGCGCCGCCGCGGTCGAGGCCAGGATGAAAGGCGGGTACGCCCAGTCGAGGGTCCCCTTGGTCGCGATGATCGTCATCGACGCTGGCCCTTTGGGCTTGCGCTGCGCCAAGGCCTCCTCAACTTTTTGCGCGACGATCTCGTCGACCCGCTTGGCAATCAGCTCGTCAAGTCCTGCTGGATAGTCCACGGCACCCATGATTGTCCCCTTCGATTACTCTTGCCCCGGAACTTGACCGATTCGATCGTCGGGCCGGTTGATCAGTTCTTCAGAAAAAAAACATACTCCTTACCTTGCGTCTGCGACGATAGCAGTTGATGCCCGGTCGCTTCGGCAAATGCCTGCATATCGCTCACCGACCCCGCATCGGTCGCCACGATCTTGAGCACCTGGCCCGCTTCCATGCCAGCTAGGGCCTTTTTCGTCTTCACGATCGGCATCGGGCAGGCGAGCCCACGTGCATCCAGTTCCTTGTCGAAATTCATGTTGACGTCCTCCATGCTATCTATTCAAGAGAGATTCAACGCATCGTAATAGCGCGCCCGAAACATCAGCCGCGGGCTCTCGGGCGCGTCGACGAAGCCCGAGCGGGTGTGCAAGACGTTGGCGCATAGCAGCCCCATGCCGGCGCTCAGGCGCGCGGACAGCACGTAGGGCGAAGCGGCCAGGATCGACTCGAGGCAGGCAACGGCGTCGCGCGTAGGGGCGTCGTCACGCCAGCGGATGCTGCGCGTGCGCGCGGTATATCGCATGTGCAGCCGCCCGCTCACCGGATCGATGCTGAAGACCGGTCCAGACTGTTCACCGCGGGCCAAGCCCTTTTCGTCGATGCGCGCGGGAATCGTCATGGCATCGGCTTGCACCAAGGCACGCACATGCTCCGGGTCCTGATCGCGCAGCAGCAGGTAGGCCATCTCATGGTCGAGCAGGGCGTTTTCGCCCCCCTCGACGGCAGGGCGCACGCAATGCAGGATCAAGGACCGGACCCGCCGCTGCGGCGGGTTGTAGTAGCCGTCGGTGTGCCAGCTGATGGGACGGTTCGAATACGGGATGAATTCACTGCGCGGTTGCTTTGCGCTCACCTCGATGCTGCTGACGCCGTCGTCGTCCGCCAGCCAGTTGGCGTCCAGGCGGTAGAGGCCGAAATGCCAGCCCAGGGCGCGCGGGATGTCCTTGTCGGCCATCGGGAGCCGGCCACAGCTCACGTACACGGCCATGTTGGCGCGCCGGCAGCGCTCGGCCAGGGCCCCTTGCTCGGCCGGACTCAGGTTGCGCGGATCCCGCACTTCGACCAGCAGCGCATCGATCGTGTTCGGATAGCCGCGGAGCTTTTCTTCGCGCCAGCGCTGGTAGGCCTGCGTATCCTCCAGGCTGAACGGGCCGCGTTCGGCCATGGCGCTCGCGACGCGGTCGGCGACGGCGTTCATTCCCCACTCACCCGTTCGGTTCGCGAAGTGGATCGCGGAGCATCGTCCAGCAATCCCGTGACGCCACGCTCGACGAGCTCGATCGCCTGTGGCGCCTCGATTTCCATGACCTGGTCATGGACCCAGACGGTGTCACGCGGGCCGACCACATGCGCAAGTTGCCCAGCGAGGAATCGCAAGCAGCCGTAATCGATCCGGTCGAAATCGGCGTAGTCCGACAGCCGCAGGTTGAGCAAGTCGATGAATCGCTCCTTAACTTCCGCGGTACTCGCATCACCCAGCAGGTCGCTGCGATTGTCCGCAAGTATTTCGCCCACGCGGTTCGCCAGAACCGTCGTGAATTCGACGCGGGCCTCGCCAAGCCGCTCGAAGGCAATCCGGTCAGCGCTTTGCACCAGGAAGATCAACCACTCAGAAAGAAAGTCGAAGTACTTGGCGCCCGCGTCGATCTCGAAGTCCGCGCGCCGCATGTTGCGCAGGACCTGCTGCGCCGCGCGCCAGACGATGAATGCGACCGCCCCCGCAATCTCGGGCACGGCTTTGGGCCGCTCGCTCCTGAACCAATGGTTACTAATTCGCATTGCCGCTGTTCCCGTTTGGCTGATCTGCATGGGCTCAGCGGCTCCGCGCGCCGGCAGCGCGCCAGCGTGTCCCCGAGCCGACCGTGTCCATGCCGCTCATTCGATTGCGCCGATCTTCTTGTGCGGCACGAAAATGCCGCAACCCAGACCACGCTCCGCCCCCAGTCCGGTCTGCTGCAACCGCATCGAGTGCTCCGCGCTGCAATCGTGCAGGACAACCGGGTACCCGACCAGTTCCCGATCGCCGGCACGCATGCCCTTGCGGCGCCCCAAGATGAACCGGCAGCCAAATCCGCGTGCCGCCAGCTCCTGCGCGAGCACTTGCGCGAACGTCGATTCTTCCTCGGGTCCGAGGACCAGCTGTTGAGCATAGATAGTCGAAGCCGGCGCCAGTGGCTTCGAGTACGCGGCTGCAATCTCAATCGCCTCGGGTCCGAAATCGACCCGACTGCCTTCGAGCTCCTGGGCCGCGGCGACCCGGCTCGAGGGCACTCGCAAGGTCAGCTTCGCGCGCCGCGCCAGCAGGGCGGTCGGCCCGCCGGTTTGGGTCAGCCGGATACCCACGATACCCGCCGCGGCCTCCTGGTCGAACCAGGGCAGCGCGCGGCGCAGGGCGCTCCAGAGCGCGAAGCGATAGTCCGAAGGCATGCGGTTGCCACGCACACCGAACACCAGATCGACCATTTGCGTCGGCTCGTCCACCGCTTCAATTCTCGCCGGGAACTGCCGGTCGCGCAGATAGCTGCGGTGTCGCCCAGCCCTGCATGGCAGCACCCCAGGAATGTGCCGTGGCCGCGTCGATGTCAAAAATCGTGAAGCGCCGCCCCTCGCGGATCCGCACCCGCAGCAGCGGGACACCGCCGGAGTCAAACGACACCTCCTGGAGCTCGATCTCCTGCTGACCCCACGGCACGGTAAAGCGCGCAATCGGTGTGAACTGGTCCACCAGGTCGACTCCATTGGCATCGTACCGAAGCGCCGGCTCCGGTTCATGCCTTCAACTTCATGATGCCCAAGGCCTTGAACACCATCCTCTCGAAAAGCGGCTCGGACGTTCCCGCCCTCATCTTGCGAAGAAAATACTTCTCGAAGGCCACCTTTGACAGGTGGACCCACTTGCCCTCGCTAAACCAGTTGACGTTGCGTGGGGGAATCTGCGGCAAGGCGACGAAGGCAACGCCCCTGTCGCCGAAGTCCGCCAGGCATACCGCATTCCAGGTCGCCCGCTTCGAAGGCTCGCGTCCGTCGAGGGCGGAACGGATGTTGTGCGCCACCGCGGTCACCATCGATTCGATCATGTAGCCGGTCTTCGGGGCACCGGTGGGAACCGGCGTGGCCTCCACCGGTGGGATCGCGACGCAAACGCCGACCGCGAATACGCTGTGGAATCTGGGGTTGCGCTGGTGCTCGTCGATCAAGATGAATCCGCGCGGATTGCTCAGGCCCTCGACACCGGCGACCGCATCAACACCTTTGAACGCCGGCAGCATCATCAAATATTGGAACGGCAGTTCATGGTCCTTCTTCGGCCTTCCCTCCTCGTCATGCTCGGTGACGAAGACCTTTCCCGGCTCGACCCGCGTCGTTCTGGCATTGCAGATCCACTTGATATGGCGCTCCCGCAGGACCGACTCGAGCAGCCCTTTCGAGTCGCCCACGCCACCCAGCCCCAGGTGCCCGATATACGGCTCGGTCGTCACGAAGGTCATCGGAACCTTGTCGCGCAAGCGGCGCCGGCGCAGGTCGGTGTCCATGATCATGGCGAACTCGTATGCAGGCCCGTAGCAGGACGCCCCTTGGACGGCACCGACCACCACGGGACCGGGAGCCGCCACGAACGACTTCCAGGACTGCTTTGCTTGGACCGCGCGTGGTCCACATGGCAGATTGACTGCGTGTACCCTGACAACGGCCCCAGGCCCGGCACCTCGTCGAACGCCAGCTTGGGTCCCGTTGCAATGACCAGGTAGTCGTAGCGCAGGCTGGAGCCGTCTCCCAGATCGACGCGGTTCTGCGCCGGAGGAACCCGTCGGGCGCCGGCCGCGCTGAACGCGACGTTTCTGCGCTTGCGCACCGGGGCAAGCTCCCCCTCGATCTGATCCCGGCGGCGCCAGTCGACTGCCACCCAAGGATTGCTGGGAACGAAGTGAAACTTCGCACCGTCGCTGACCACGGTGACGCGGTCGCCGGCCCGCGCGAGGTCGCGCATTTCGTAGGCCATCGGCAAGCCTCCGATTCCTGCACCCAAGATGACGATGTGCGCCATGCCGACTTCGACCGTGAAGGTTTATGAACGTTGGTGCGGCCAGACCTGGCGGCGCGGTTGCGCCGCAGCAAATGCGCAACCAAAATCGTTCGCATTAACGCCGGTTTCGGCCCTTGTCTCCTGCGTGGTATTGGGCACGTTCGATCGCCCCGGCGTCTATAGCCGAGCGGAGTGAGCGCGCTTGTACCCCTTTCGGGTAGGCGCAGCATGCCCTGAAGGGCTAACCGCACCTTACCACCCAGAGGAATGGCCGCATGCGCGCCGCGGCCCTAGCATCCTTGCAGGATTGCGACGCAAATCCGCGTTGCCACACGACCGCCGGCCCGATTCGGCGGCGATCCGATTCAAGGAGACCGCGCATGGCCAAGCCGATGCATCCGACACCGATGCTCGATACGCTCGAGGAGGGACCCTGGCCAAGCTTCGTCACGGGATTGAAGCGTCTCGCGCAGGACAAGGACTACGTCGTCGATGTGCTCGGACAGCTCGAGACCTCGTATCGAACGCGCAAGGGATACTGGAAGGGCGGCACGGTCGGCGTCTTCGGCTACGGCGGGGGCGTGATCCCGCGTTTCACCGAGCTCAAGGACGATTCCGGTCAACCGGTGTTCAAGGACGCAGCCGAATTTCACACACTGCGAGTGATGCCGCCGCCCGGCATGCACTACACGACCGACATCCTGCGCAAGATGTGCGACGTGTGGGAGAAGCACGGCTCCGGGCTGATCGCCTTTCACGGCCAGTCGGGCGACATCATGTTCCAGGGTGCGACGACGGAAAACGTCCAAAAAGCATTCGACGCGATCAACGAACTGGGGTTCGACTTAGGCGGCGCAGGTCCCGCGGTGCGTACCTCGATGTCCTGCGTTGGCGCCGCGCGCTGCGAGCAGTCCTGCTACGACGAGGGGCGGGCACACCGCGCCGTCATCAACAGTTTCCTCGACGACATACACCGTCCGTCGCTGCCCTATAAGTTCAAGTTCAAATTCTCCGGCTGCCCGAATGACTGCATGAACTCGATACAGCGCGCCGACATGGCCGTGATCGGCACCTGGCGCGACAACATCCAGACCGACGAAACATTGGCGCGGCGCTATTTCGCCAAACACGGCATGACCGAACTCGTCAACAACGTCGTGACGCGCTGCCCGACCAAGGCGATCCAGGTCGTCGACGCCAAGCAGATCAAGTCCGGCCCGACCATCTCCGCGGTCAAGGTCGATGACGCCCACGCGCTACAGATCGACAATCGCGATTGCGTGCGCTGCATGCATTGCATCAACGTCATCACCGGCGGTCTGGCACCGGGCAAGGACAAGGGCGCAACGATCCTCGTGGGAGGCAAGCGAACGCTGAAGATCGGCGATTTGATGGGCACCGTGGTCGTGCCGTTCATAAAACTGGAAACCGACGAAGACCGCGAAAAGCTCGTCGAACTGGGACAGAAGATCATCGATTTCTTCGCCGAGAACGCGCTCGAGCACGAGCGGACCGGCGAGATGATCGAGCGTATCGGTCTCGTGAACTTCCTCGATGCCATGGGACTGGACGCCGACCCGAACATGGTGTCGTGTCCGCGCACCAACCCCTACGTGCGCACCGACGGCTGGGACGACGAGGTCGCCCGGATTTCCGCCAAGAAAATCGCCTGAGGAGCAATCGCGATGTCGCAAGCGCAGGTCCAGGACAAGCCACGCCGCGCGGTCGAGAGCGGCGTACCCGACAACCAGCCGTTCCTTCACCCCGTGCTGAAGAAGAACTACGGCAACTGGAAGTACCATGATCGGCCGCGCCCGGGAGTGCTGCACCATGTCGCGCACAGCGGCGACGAAATCTGGTCCGTGCGTGCCGGAACGCAGCGGCAGATGGACGTCCATACGATCCGCACGCTGTGCGATATCGCCGATCAGTATGCCGACGGCTATGTGCGATTCACGATCCGCGCCAACATCGAATTCATGCTGGCCAAGCAGGAGCGGGTCGCGCCACTGATCGAGACGCTCGAGAAGGCTGGCTTCCCGGTGGGAGGCACGGGCAACTCGGTCTCGATGATCGCGCACACGCAGGGATGGCTGCACTGCGATATCCCGGGCACGGATGCCTCGGGCGTAGTCAAGGCCCTGATGGACGAGCTGTACGACGAATTCAAGCGCGAGGAAATGCCCAGCCGCGTGCATCTGTCGACCAGCTGCTGCGAGATCAACTGCGGCGGGCAGGCGGATATCGCCATCATCATCCAGCACACCAAGCCGCCGAAGATCAACCACGATCTCGTGGCCAACGTGTGCGAGCGGCCCGCGGTGGTTGCCCGGTGCCCGGTTGCGGCGATTCGCCCGGCACTGGTCAACGGCAAACCCTCGCTCGAGGTAGACGAGAAGAAATGCATCTGCTGCGGGGCATGCTATCCGCCCTGCCCGCCGATGCAGATCAACGATCCAGTTCATTCGAAATTCGCGGTGTGGGTCGGCGGCAAGAACTCCAACGCGCGCGCCAAGCCGACCTTCATGAAGATGGTCGCATCGGGACTGCCGAACAATCCGCCGCGCTGGCCAGAAGTGTCGGAAATCGTCAAGAAGATCCTGTATACGTACAAGGAGGACGCGCGCTCCTGGGAGCGGCTCTCCGACTGGGTCGAGCGGATCGGCTGGCCGCGGTTCTTCGAAAAGACCGGGCTGCCGTTCACCAAGTACCTGATCGACGATTGGCGCGGAGCCCGCGCCAGCCTGAATGCGTCGACACACATTCGGTTCTGAGTTACGCATTCGGGCGCGCTCGAATCACTTCATAACAAGGAGGCAACATGGGGACCATATCGGTCGGCGACAAGAACTTCGAAACCGACGAGGAAGGCTACCTTGTCAATCTTGGCGACTGGAGCGAGGACATCGCCAATTCCATTGCCAAGACGGAAAACATCGACCTGACGCCGAACCACTGGGAAGTGGTGAACTTTCTGCGCAAGTACTACGAGGAATACCAGATCGCGCCGGCAGTGCGCGTGCTCACCAAGGCGATCGGCAAGTCGCTCGGGCCGGAAAAGGGCAATAGCCAGTACCTGTACGAACTGTTCCCCTACGGCCCCGCCAAGCAGGCATGCAAGATCGCGGGGCTTCCCAAACCGACCGGGTGCGTCTGAGCACGCCATGAGTATCGGGGCGCCGGCCGGTAGGCCGCGCCGCCTTGGTCGGACCCGACGAACGTGAGCACTGCAAGCTACCTATTCGCGGCCGTCCTGTACGCGGCCACTGCGGTGTTTGTAGCGGGACTCGGGCGCAAGATCGTGCAGTACGCGCGCGTTAGCGCGCCGCTGAAGATCCCCACCTCGCCGGCCCCGACCACCCGCACCGGGGTGGGTCTGCGGATGGCGCGGGAGATCGTCCTGTTCGAGAGCCTGTTCCAGGCGAACCTTTGGATTTGGCTGTTCGGCTGGCTGTTCCACGCTGCGCTGGTTCTGGTGCTGCTGCGTCACCTGCGCTACTTCGTCGAACCCGTCTGGACCTGGGTTGTGTGGCTACAGCCCGTCGGGATCCTCGCCGCCCTGGTCATGGTGGCCGGCTTGGCCGGACTGTGGGCGCGGCGCTTCCTGGTCGAGCGGATCCGCTACATCTCGACGCCGTCCGACCACCTCATGCTGGCCTTGCTGCTGCTGATCGCAGCCTCCGGGTTGACGATGAAATTCATCGCCCATACCGACATCGTCGCGGTGAAGACCTTCTTCTTGGGGCTGATGCGCTTCGATCTGCAGCCGCTGCCGGCCGATCCGGCGCTCTACGTGCACCTGGCCCTGGTGAGCGCCCTGCTGTTCGTGTTTCCGTTCAGCAAGCTGCTGCACGCACCGGGACTGCTGTTTTCCCCGACGCGCAACCAGGTCGACGATTCACGCCAGTCCCGGCACCTTGCGCCGTGGGCGGCACGCCTGGAGACGGAGCGCTAAGTGGCCACTGCCGCAACCGTGCAGGCGCCGCCGCTGCGCCGCATTCCGATCATTCCGGTGCTGCAGGTCAAGGCGATGGCCGCATCGCGCCCGTATGTGGCCAACGAGGCGATCCAGACGGCCATCGGCTTTCCCGGCAAGCTGGTGGACGACTGGCATGGCGTCGCGCTTGCCAAGATGGGCGAGCTGCTAGGCAAGTATCGCTCCCTGCAGGTATTCCTGGACGCATGTGTTCACTGCGGTGCCTGCACCGACAAGTGCCACTACTTTCTGGGCACACGCGACCCCTTGAACATGCCGGTAGCCCGGCAGGAGCTGATGCGCAGCGTCTACCGGCGGCACTTCACGATCGCTGGCAAGCTCTTCCCGAAGCTGGTCGGGGCACGCGAACTCACCCGCGATACCCTCGAGCAGTGGTACACGTACTACCACCAGTGCTCCGAGTGCCGGCGCTGCTCGGTGTTCTGCCCCTATGGAATCGATACCGCCGAAATCACGATGGCCGGGCGCGAGATCCTCGACGCTGTCGGCTTCGGGCAGAAGTACTCGAACGAGATCATCGGCAAGGTGCACCGTATCGGCAACAATCTCGGGCTTCCCGGGCCTGCCCTGCGCAACACCCTCGAGGGGCTCGAGGAGGACGTCAAAGAGGACACCGGGGTCGACGTGCGCTATCCGCTCGACGTAAAGAAGGCGGAGGTCCTCTTAGTGACGCCCTCGGCGGATTTTTTTGCCGAACCGCACGTCGACAGCCTGATCGGCTATGGCAAGGTTTTTCACGCGGCTGGCATCCCGTGGACGCTTTCCTCGCACGCGTCGGAGGCCGGAAATTTCGGGATGTTCATCGGCAACTACGAGCAGCTGAGAAAAATTGCCCTGAGGATCCGGGAGGCCGCCCTCGAACTAGGCGTCAAGCGCATCGTGGTCGGCGAGTGCGGTCACGCGTGGCGCGTTGCCTACAGCTTCTGGAACACCCTGGTCGGCATCGGCGCCGGCGGCAAGGATCCGTTCGCGGT
>Ga0209415_10003721_pt1 | contig 28338 bp, 20 predicted proteins | sample PeaSoiSIISIP2007_FD_187696 | JGI IMG/M metagenome (GOLD analysis project Ga0209415, IMG submission 187696) | Peat soil microbial communities from Weissenstadt, Germany - SII-SIP-2007 (SPAdes) (version 2) | ecosystem: Environmental > Terrestrial > Soil > Wetlands > Peat | place: Germany... | reverse complement strand
GGGTCGGCGACGCCGTAGCGCGCAGCAGCTTCGGCCAGACTTTCCAAGATACCCGGGTGCAGCGCGACGCCTTGCGTCTCGGCGGCGCGCAGGCTCCGCAGGGCCGCCTCGCCGGGAAGTCGCACCGGCTGATCCGGATCGATCGGCGGCGAGGTGCGGCAGAGGGCGGCGATGAAGCCGGTCTGGCGCTTGAACGCGTCCAGGCCCCCGAACAGCGCCGGGTCGAACACCTGCACGAACACCGATGCGCCCCAGCCGGTCTCGCCGTCGGCGCGGCCGTGGGCGGCGAGGCCCTGGGTCAGCGCCTCGACCATAAGAGCGAGGCCGTAGCCCTTCTGGCCGTGGTCGAGGCCGCCGGCCGGCAGCAGGGCGCCGGGTGGGTCGGCCGCCAGCACGCCGGGATCGTCGGTCGCTCGGCCGTCCGCGTCGAGCGCCCAGGCGCCGGGATAGCGCGCGCCCTGGCCGCGCAGCCGCGCGCTCATGCCGGCGGTGGTGATCGAGGACGACATGTCGATCAGGATCGGATCGCCGTCGGTCGGGATGCCGACCGCGATCGGATCGGGCGTGAACACCGCGCCGCGGCCGCCGAACGGCGCGACCATCGCCGCCGACGGATCGGAGCAGGCCACCATCGCCAGCAGGCCGCGCTCGGTGGCGTAGGGCAGCAGGGCCGCCAGGCAGCCGATGTGGTGGCTGCGGCGGATGGCGACGGCGCAGACGCCGAGCGTGGCGGCGCGCTCGCAGGCCAGCGCGACCGCTTCGGCCGCGAGCCAGACGCCCGGCAACCACCGGCCGTCCCAGACCATCGCCGCGCCGCGGTCGGAGACGACGGCGGGCTTGCCCTGGGTTTCCATCGCGCCGGTCTCGATCTCCACCAGGTAGTCGGCCAGCTGCGCCAGGCCGTGGGTGGTGTGGCCCATGGCGTCGGCGGCGACCAATAGCCGTGCGACGGTGGCCGCCTTGTCGTCGTCCAGGCCGGCGGCGGTGAGGAGCTCGGTTGCGAAGCGCCGGAGGTCCTGCAGGTCGTGCCGTTTGGCGTTGCTCATGGCTCACCCGTTTCTCCCGGCCCACATCGGAACCCGGCGAGGAGGGCTGCTGAAGGGGAACCACGGAAAACACGAAAAGCACGAACGCCAAGCCGCCCCAACCTTGTCATCCCGGACAAGCCGCGAAGCGGCGCCGATCCGGGATCTACTTGTCGCGAGCGGGGAAGCAGATCCCGGATGGGTCCGCTGCGCGGCTCTCCGGGATGACACTGCAATTGTTCGTGTTTTTCGTGTTTTTCGTGGTTCAATATCAGCACGGGACCTCGAACGCCGCGCACTGCGCCAGCAAGCGGTCCGCGCTGGACCGGATGGTGCGGGAGACGTCGATCTCCGGGCGCTGGTGCAGCCAGCCGATCTGGGCGAGCCCGCGCACCAGCAGGAACATCGGCAGCAGCGCCAGCGCGTCGTCGCCGAGATGCCGGCGGGTGCGGTAACCGCGGACGAAAGCGTCCTGCCGCGCCGCAAAGTGCGGCGACCGCTGCTGGTGAATCAGCCCGACAGCGATGTCGTAGAGATGCCAGCCGAACGCGCAGTCGTCGAAGTCGATCACCGTCAGTCCATCGCCGCCAACGAGCAGATTGCCGGGGTGCAGGTCGGCGTGGATCATGCCGTAGGTCGAGGCATCGCGCCCGTAGCGGTCCATCGCGCGGCGGATCCGATCGCGGGTGGCGATCACCAGCGCGCGTTCGGCCGGCGAAAACACCGGATGGTCCCAGAACGGTCCCCAGAAGGGCGCATCGCCCATCAGGCCGTCGCGGTCGACCGCGTGGCGCGCGAACCCGGGCGGCGGGCGCCAGCCGCTCGACTGGTTGTGCATCGCCGCCTCGATCGCGCCGAGCTGCTCGAAAAAGCGATCGGCGGCCGCCGCGTCGGCGCCCCGCTCTAACAGGTCGGACAGCAGCTCGCCCTCGGTCCACCGCGTCATCCCCGCCTGGCGCTCCTGACCGAGCGCCGGGACCGGCACGCCGACGTAGTCGCCGCCACCCGTTGTCGCGAGCGGGATCGGCACGGCGATCCCCGCGGCGGCTAGCGCGCGGGTCCAGACCCGCTCCGAGTTCAGCTCCTCGAGGGTGTGGTAGCCCGGCCGGTGCAGGCGCAGCACATAGGCCTCGCCGCCGTGCCGGTCGCTCACCCGGAACGTGACGTTCTCCGACAGCGAGACCAACTCGAGACCTTGCGGTTCGAGCGGAAACGCCGCCAGCGCCTCCACCGCCGCCGGCGTGAAGATGCGCCTCGCCTCGGCCTTATCCATGCAGCTCGGCGACCGTCGCGTCGAACGCATCGAGGAACGCCTCGGCGTCGCCCTGGGAGAACACCAGGGGCGGGCGGATCTTCACCACATTGCCGAAGGCGCCGGCGGGGGCGGTGAGGAAGCCGCGGTCCTTCAGTCGGTTGCACACCTCGGCGGCCAGCGCCGCGTCGGGTGTCTTCGCGGCTGGGTCCTTGACCATCTCGACGCCGATGAAGAGGCCGTGGCCGCGCACGTCGCCGATGGCGTCCCAGCCGAGCTTGCGCTCGATCAGCGCCGCCTTCAGCGCGCTCCCGACCGCGGCCACGTTGGCGATGAGGCCATCACGCTCGATCACATCCAGCACCGCCATGCCCACCGCGGCCTGCAGCGGGCTGGAGGCGAAGGTGTTGAAGTAGCGGGTGCGGGCGCGAAAGCCGTCGACCAGCGCCCGGCTCGCGGCCGTCGCCGCCAGCGGCAGCCCGTTGCCCATAGGCTTGCCGGTGACGACGATGTCGGGGGTGAAGCCGGTGACGTCGTAGCCCCACCAGCGGCCGGTGCGGCCATAGCCGGCCTGCACCTCGTCGGCGATCACCAGACCGCCGGCCGCGCGGACCATCTCCGCCGCCCGCGCCATGAAACCCTGCGGCACGTCGGGCAGGCCCTCGTTGGCGAAGATCGAGCAGACGATCAGCGCGGCGATCCCGTCGCCCGACTGCTCCAGGCTCTCGATCGCCGCGCGCAGGCGGTCCAGATAGGCGTCGGTCAGTTCAGATCCGCTCAGCCCGGCTTCGAGCGGCCGATAGGTCTGCGGGAACGGGATCGCGCGCAGATCCGGGCTCTTCGGTCCGGCCGCGCCCACCCGGGTCAGCTGGCTGACCAAGTCGCTGTTGCCGTGATAGGTGGCGTCGGTGAACACGATGCCGCGCTTGGCGGTGGCGAAGCGGGCCATGCGCAGCGCCACCTCGTTGGCCTCGGTGCCGCTGCAGCTGAACACCACGCTCTCGATCGCCGGGCTCGCGTGCAGCGCCGCGAGCCGTTCGGCGAAGGCAACGACGCCCTCGTGCAGGTAGCGGCTGTGCACGTTCAGCGTCGCCTGCTGGCGGCTCATCGCCTCGACCACGTACGGGTTGGCGTGACCGACGCAGGGGACGTTGTTGTACATGTCGACGTAGCGGCGGCCGTCGGCGTCGTAGAGGTAGGCGCCCTCGCCGCGCACGATGTGCAACGGCGCGCGGTAGAACAGCGGCGCGCCCGCCCCCAGCGCCTGCTCGCGCCGCGCCGCCAGGTCAGCTGCCGTCATCCCGAACTCCCGATCGACCGTCGGCGCACGCCGGCGCTATCATGTCGCTAGAGGCTTGAAGGCGGCGAGGTCAAATGACTTCGTGGCGCTAGCTCGGCAGGAACATGACAACGGCCGCGACGCCCATCACGACGGCGGTGATCCAGCCGAGCGCGACGAGCGTGCGGCTGGCCGTGAACGGCCCCATGACGCTTTTCTTTGAGGACAGAATGACGATCACCGCGACCAGGGGCACGGCGACCACGCCATTGACGACCGCGCTCCAGAACAGCGCCTTCATCGGGCTGATCGGCGAATATTGGATAACCAGGCCCAGCAGCACGCTGATGGCGATGACGCCATAGAAGCCGCGCGCGTCGGTCGCTTTGCGCTCGAGCCCTTCTTTCCAGCCCATCGCCTCGGCGGCGGCGTAGGCGGCCGAGCCCGCCAGCACGGGCACGCCGATCAGGCCGACACCCAGGATACCGAGGGTGAAGAGCAGGAAGGCGAACTGTCCCGCCAGCGGCCGCAACGCCGTGGCCGCCTGCGCGGCGGTGTTGATGTCGGTGATGCCCGCCACGTTCAGCGTCACCGCGGTGGCCAGGATGATGAAGTAGGCGGTGATATCGGAGTAGAACATGCCGCTCCAGGTGTCCCACCTGATGCGGCGAAGCTCCCTTGGGGCGGCCGCGCTGTCCGTCGTCAGGGCCGCGCCGCCCTTGCGGTCCATGTCTTCGACTTCCTCCGACGCCTGCCAGAAGAACAGGTAGGGGCTGATGGTGGTGCCGAAGACGCCCACGACCACGGCGGCGGCGGTCGCATTGGGCGTGAACTTCGGCCAGACCGTGCGTAGGGCGACCTGCCCCCAGGGCACATGAACGGTGAAGAGCACCGCGGCATAGGCCAGCAGCGACAGCGTCAGCCACTTCAGGAACACGACATAGCGGTGGTAGGGCACGAAGATCTGCAGGCCCAAGCTGCCCAACACGAACCCCAGCGTCATAAGGCGCCGGTTCACGCCGGTGACCAGTTCACCCACCTCACCCATTGCGGCGACATCGGCGGCGATGTTCAGGGTGTTGGCCACCAGCAGCAGCAGCACGACGGCCCGCAGGACGACGGGCGGGAAGGCGGCTTTGATGTTGGCCGCCAGTCCCTTGCCGGTCACCCGGCCTATGCGGGCGCACATGGATTGGACCGCCGCCATCAGCGGGAAAGCCAGGGGCATGGTCCAAAGCATGTTCAGCCCGAACTGCGCCCCGGCCTGGGAATAGGTGGCGATGCCGCTCGGATCGTCGTCGGCGACGCCGGTGATCAGCCCCGGCCCCACCCGCGCCAGCGGATGCTCCTTCAGCCGCTCCCAGGCGACACGCAGCAACTTCTGCCGGGCCGCGGCGCGTTGTTTGACAGAGCGATCATGCATCGGGCGGCTTCGGTTCAGTGCGAGAGGAAGACGGGGATTTTCGACGACATCAATGTGAACATCGTCGCGCCGCCGAAGATGAATTCCATCCACTGAGGATGCGAATATCCGCCCATGACGACCAGCTCATAGGCGCCTCGGTCGATGTTGCCTTGCAGGGTCTTGTGTTCAGCGGCGCCCGGAGCGCAATCCACTTTGGCCGCGATGGCGATGCCGTGGTTGGCGAGGTGCGTTGTCAGGTCCTCCACCTCGGCGTCGATCATGGTCTCGTGGGGCCGGATCATCGTGATGATGTCGATGGCCTGAGCCAGCTTCAGCAGCGGCAGGGCGTCATGGATCGCCCTTACCGCCTCGCGGCTGCCATCCCAGGCGACCGCGACCTTGGCGAAGGTCGCGAACGGCGCGCCGATCGGTACGACCAGCACCGGGCGACCGCAGTGCAGCACCACCGAGTGCGCGATCGGCAGGGGGTGGGTCTCGGGCGGGTCTTGCCACTCATCGCGACCGAGTATCACCAGATCGGCGAAGCGCGATCGCCTGCACACGCCCTCGACGACATCGCCCTCCGCCTCGAACCAGCTTGCGTTTGGCAGGCGACGGATTGCCTCCGCCTCGAAGATGGCCCTTGCGAGATCGGCGGCGGCGGTCAGGGCCGCGGCCTTGCGAGCCACCGCGGCGCCGACCTGGCTGGGTTTGTACACCGGCGCAATCTCCGCGGGCGGCGTGACGTGCAGGCCACTGAGTCGGGCGCCGGTGCGAAGGGCGAGGTCGACCGCGAGCTTGACGCGCTGGCGCCCAGGCTCGCCACTTCCGACATGCACCAAAAGGTCGCGAAGCATCGCCCCCCTCCGAACTGCGGCTGCGTCACACCAGCCCGGCCGCGCGCCAAACCTGACGGAACCGCCGCCCTCCGCCTTGAACCAAATCAAATCGTCGGCGGACGGCCACTAGGTGAGATAGGCGTGGACGATGCCGACCAGTTCCTCGGCCGCCAGCCGCCGCGGGTCGTCCCGGTCCGCGGCCGGGTCGACCATGTGCTCGCGGATGTGGTCTTCGATCACCTCGGCGATGAAGCCGTCCATCGCGCCCCGGCACGACGTCGCCTGCTGCAGCACCCGCGCGCACTCCGCATCGGCGTCCACCGCCCGCTCGATCGCCTCGATCTGGCCCCGGATCCGCTTGAGCCGGTTCAGCAGCTTCACCTTCTCGTTGGCGACGTGGCCCATGGGCGCGACGGCTCTCTTGATAATATAGTCCCCTAGGGTATACGCCCGCTCGCGCCGGTCGGAAAGGCCCTCCGGAAAGGGATGTTCCATGAAAGCTCGCATGGGGGTGACGCTGGCCTTTGCCATCTGCCTGCTTGCGGGGGGAGCTCGCGCCGATCCCGACGCCGCACCCGCCAGCGCGCCGCCCGACGCCGCTGCGGCGGAGACTTGGGCCGTGCACGTGCAGGCGACCGACGTGCTGCAATACCACCCGGCGTTCCGCTCGCCGTATGAGGGGAAGAACAGCCTTACGGGCGAGGCCGAAACCAGCAACACCGTGAACGCCTCGCTGCTGGCCGGCGTGCAGCCGTGGAAGGGCGGGCAGTTCTGGTTCGATCTCGACATGAACCAGGGCTTCGCGCCCAGCAACACCCTGGGCGTCGCCGGCTACGTGAACGGCGAAGGCGCCAAGGTCGGCCACCGCTCGCCCTACTACCGCCCGCAGCGGCTGTTCTTCCGCCAGACCATCGAACTGGGCGGCGGCGACGATTCCGTAGACCCCGGCCTGTTCGAGTTTGGCGGCAAGACCACCAGGCACCGTCTGGTGATCACGGTGGGCAAGTTCAGTCTGACCGACGTGGTCGACGACAACGCCTACGCTCACGATCCGCAGAACGACTTCCTCAACTGGGCGATCATCGACACCGGCAGCTTCGACTACGCCGCGGACGCCTGGGGCTTCTCCTACGGTGGGATCGCGGAGTGGTATCAGGGCGACTGGACCCTGCGCGGCGGGGTGATGGCGCTCTCGCTGGTGCCCAACCAGGCCGACTTGACCCCCGCTTTCCGCCAGTTTCAGCCGGTGGTCGAACTCGAGCGCCGGCAGAAATGGCTGGGCCGCGAAGGCAAGATCAAGCTGCTCGCCTTCGTGACCGATGGCCGGATGGGGCGCTTCGACGACGCCATCCGGCTCGGCGAGCTGACCGGCCAGACCCCGGACACCGCGCTGGTGCGCCGCTACGCCACCCGCTCCGGGGTGTCGCTCAACGCCGAACAGCCGGTCAGCGACGATGCCGGCGTCTTCCTGCGCGCCGGCTGGGACCAGGGGCAATACGAGCCATACGAGTACGCCGATATCGACCGAACGATCGCCGCCGGCGGCTCGATCGCCGGCGCGCGGTGGGGCCGCAAGGACGACACGGTCGCGATGGCGCTGGTGGTCAACGGCATCTCCAAAGTCCATGAGGCCTACCTCGCCGCCGGCGGCCTAGGCATCCTGGTCGGCGACGGGCAGTTGCCGCATCCTGGCGCGGAGGCCATCGTCGAGGCCTATTACAGCCTAGCCGTGGTCAAGGGCGTTCACCTCACCTTGGACAGCCAGACCGTCGTGAACCCGGCCTACAACCGGGACCGTGGCCCGGCTGAAATCCTCGGCCTGCGCCTGCACGGCCAGTTCTGACACGGGGGGCCGCGGCGATGTTCTCGATATCCAACCCCGATGCGAAGGCTTTCATCGCCACGATTGTGTGCCTCGGCACAGCCTTCGTGCTCGGCGGCGCGATCGGGCTGGAGCGGCAGATCCGCCAGCGCAACGCGGGCCTGCGGACCGTGGTGTTGGTCGCGGTCGGCGCCGCGGCGTTCGTGCACCTGGGCGGGCGGCTGCTCGGGGCCGAGGGTCAGACCCAGATCGTGGCCTATGTGGTCTCCGGGATCGGCTTCCTGGGCGCGGGGGTGATCATGAAGGAAGGCGAGCAGGTGCGCGGCCTCAACACCGCGGCGACGCTGTGGGGCTCCGCGGCGGTCGGCGCCTTCGCAGGCAGCGGCCTCTTGGCCGAGTCCGCCGCCGTCGCGGCCATCGTGCTGGCGGGCAACACGTTGCTGCGGCCGCTGGTCGACTACGTCAACCGCCGCCCGATCAATCCCGAGGAAACCGAAGCGTTCTACCGCGTGCATGTGGTCTGTGCGCCCGGCGACGTCTCGGAGGCGCGGGACCTGCTCTACGAGGCGCTCGAGCGCCATCATTATCCGGTGCGCGAGATCGAGACGCTGTCCGAGAGCGACGAACTGGTCGAGCTCGCCGCCCTGCTGGTGCCCACCACTGCCGACCCCAAGGACCTGGACGCGATCGCCGAGCAGCTGGGGCGTCAGCCGAACATCGACAGCGCGACCTGGACCGTCAGTACGACGGCCTGAGCACCCCCGCTGCAACCGCAAGGACGATCGGATGTCAGACAACCGCCAACCCGCCATCGCCAGCGTGCGATCCTGTACTCATGAACGAGCGAGACCTCAGCGCCGGTGACTGCCGTCGATGCGGCGGGCGACTGGCATGCGCACGTCCCGAACTTCGCCGTCGCCGTCAGGTGACCGCGTTGCTCCATAAGCCGTTGGCCGCGGGCCGGAAAAGCTGCAGCCTTGGCCTTATGCCAGGATGCCTCGCGTTGTGAGCGTCGCGAGTTCGTCAGCGATCCGGCCACGATCGTCGCGGGAGATTGATGGTGAATTCGAAGCCCAGGAGAACACTCCCGGCAGACTCGGCACCACCTCATCAATCGGCAGGGATCTGATGCTTCCGTCCCGCTCGCCCTCAATCAAGAGCCTTCGATATCCCTCGGTCAGGCGGCGGCTATAGGCATTCACCGCCAGCCTGGCGCTCGGACTGAGCTGGCCAGATCCAACGTAGGGAACCAGGACCGACAACTCGGGATCGAGGGTCGCCTCGATCACATCGTGAAGTGCGCCAAACACCGCCTCCAGGCGTGAACCCGGCAGCCGTTCGGCGGCGTCCATTACCCCAAGGTAGAACTTGAAGGCTCGCTCGAAACAGGCGTCTACCAGCACATCCTTCTGTCCGATGTAGTGATAGATCGCGCGCTTGCTCAAGCCGACCGCCGAACCGACGTCCTCGACGCGGGTGCCCCCGATGCCCCTGCTGTTGAACAGCGCCGAAGCGGCCATGAGAATGCCTTCCCGCCTGGCGTCTTCCAAGGCGCGACGGTCAAACAGGTCAACTTTTGCCGGTGGGGGACGTACGTAGCAGACCGGTTTGGCGTGGGCGGCTTTCGGATCAGCCGCCAGCCCCCTGAAGAGGATCTCCTTCATGCCAACAGCGCCTTGAGCGAGTTCGCCACCCGCTGTCCAACGTCTATGGAGCGGCGCCCAACTCGCCATCCCGACAACCGCATTCGCGACGATGACCGTATCCAACGGCCTGAATAGTCGGTCGGCGACCCCTTGTTGGATAATCGACGAAAGGCGCGCCACCAGAGCGTTCCGGCGCGACCAGATGATGGCTTGCTTGTCGAGTGGCAGCCCCTCGACCTCGCTTAAGACAGCCGTCTCAGGGCCGTCGCGCGTACTAATGTCGGTCAGAAAGCCGTCGATGACTTCGACGGCGTCGCCTCCACCTGCGGAGGCGTTTCCAAATGACTCATCAAATGCCTCACACGCCTTCAAGTAACACTTGAACAGTAAGTCGTCTCTATCCGTGGCGTAATTGTAAATTGCCGGCCTCGAAATCTCCAACTCGGCGGCAATTTCTCTGAACCATTCGATCGATACGCCCATGGTGTTCAGGTGCTTCGAGGCGACGTCAATGACGTCCCATTCTCGCCCGCGCTTCTGACGCTTCGCTGCCTTGCCGGCCAAATGCCCTGTCCTCGATTTTGGTTTCGAATGGGTGCGGTGACGTATCCGCCCGAAAGGTTCTTGACGAGTATATGATGTTTGGATGATACCTCGCACCTGAACGTAATATCAACCGACGAAGCTCGGCTGGGGGGAGTCATGATCGATCCATCGCTCAAGGTGCTGCTGTGCGGCTCTGTCGCCGTAGCGGGTCTGTTGGCGGCGTCCCCGAGCCTGGCGGACCAGGTTGGCCCGTCCGCGATCGCCGCCCAGCAGGGGTCAGCGGAAGTAGGGGAGATCATCGTCACCGCACAAAAGCGCTCAGAGTCGGTGCAGGCGATCCCCGCGGCGGTCTCGGCGATCTCGGGCAAAGAGCTCGACCAGCGAGGCATCGCCTCCGTCGAAGACCTGCAGTTCGCCGTGCCGAGCTTTCACTCCGGCACCCTGACCGGGTCCACCGGCATCACCATCCGCGGCGTCGGCGCCACGACAGTCGGCTCGTCCGGCACGGCCGGCGTGGCGATGAATGTCGATGGCGTCTACCAGGCCCAGACCACCACGGTCGATCTTGACCAGTACGATCTACAGCGGGTGGAAGTCCTGCGCGGACCTCAGGGGACGCTATATGGGCGCAACGCCACCGGGGGAACAGTCAACTTCATCACCAACGCCCCCACCGATACATTCGAGGGCTCTGTCCTTGCGGGCTACGCCAGCTACGACGAGTACCACCTCCAAGGCATCCTCAATGTGCCGATCGACGACCAGGTCAGCACCCGGCTGCTGGTTGACTATCGTGATCGCGAAGACGGCTTCGTGAAGAACATCGTGCCGGGAGGTGAGGATCTCGATAAAGGCGCCGACCTGTCGGCGCGCTTCCGCCTGGCCGCGAAGCTGACGCCGACCTTGACGTTCGATCTTGGCGTCTCGGCGGTTCACAGCACCGGACCATGGCAGTACCTGACCAACTACAACGCGCCGGTGCCCGGCGCCTTGGCGATCAACCCCTTCCTGGCCAACGCCACGTTCATCAGCACGCCCTGGCGAACCGACGATAACGACCCGGTCCGGGGCGCCCGCGACTACCAGAGTGTCAGCGGAACCTTCACGTGGCAGCTTCCGTTCGGCGCGCTGAAGTCGATTTCAGCCTACCAGAACTACGCCTACACCTTCGCCAATGACGGCGACGGCACGAACCTCAGCGTTGCGCCCTACGCCGGTAAGAACCGCGACCAGACTGTCACGCAGGAATTCGACCTGAGCGGTCAGTGGGATCGTCTGGACTGGGTGGCGGGCGCCTTCTATCTGTCGGAAACGGACGCCAACAGTCTGTCGTACGTCTTCCCGCTTGGACTGTCGGGGCTGCCGCCCTCAAGCTTCCTGGACTTCGAGCAGCCCCGTTACGACACCGCCTCCTATGCCGGGTTCGCCGACGGCAGCTTCCACGTGACCAAGGCCCTGAAACTGATCGCCGGCGTGCGCTATTCCGAGGACGATCAGACCGCCGTCTATGGCAACACGTTCGGCTTGGTGATCGGCGGACAGAGGCTGCCGCTGGCGGCCTTTTGCCCCCAGGAGACCGACAAGCTGAAATTCACCTCCCTGACGCCTCGGGCCGGACTGCAATACGACTTCAACTCATCGATGAACGTCTATTTCACTTACTCGCGCGGCTACAAGGCCGGTGGCGCGAATATTTACTCCTGCCAAGATGACTTCAAACCTGAATCCATCACGTCTTATGAAGCTGGCTTAAAGAGTCGCTTGTTCGACAACAAGGTCACATTCAACGTCTCAGTCTTCCACTACGACTACAGCAACTTCCAGGTAAGCCAGATTGTCGGGCTCTCCCTCAACGTCACCAACGCGGCGGCGGCGAAGGTTGACGGCGTGGAGGTGGAGGGCGCGTGGTCCCCGGACTCACACTGGATCCTCAACGCGAACGCCTCATACATCAACGCGGTTTACGTCAGCTTCTCCAACACGGACGGCCTAGACCCTGGGCTCGGTCTACAAAATCTCGACGGTCATCTGCTCGACAATGCGCCGCGCGAGTCGGGCAACGTGGGCATCGCCTACCGCACCGATCAGCTCAGCTTTGGCCGCCTGACCGCCCGCTTGGACGCGAGCTACAGCTCCCGTGTCTACTTCAGAGAATTCAACACGCCATTGGACTCCCAGGCGCCCTACGGGCTGGTCAATCTAAACCTGATCTGGGACAGCCCGGACCAGAAGTACACGGCCCGCCTCTACGCCACCAACCTTGCCAACCAGCCCTACATCCAGGCGATGGGCGACTCGACCAACATCGGCACTCGCTACGTGACGTGGGGCGCGCCCCGGCAGGTCGGCGGCGAGGTGAAGGTCCACTTCTAGCTATTCGCGCGGGGCGCAAAGGCGCTCGCCAGCCTGGACGCGGAGGCCCGCTTTTTGGGGTCGAACTCACCCCGGTTGGCTTGCCGCCCGATAGCGGAGGTTGCCTAAGGCAGAGATAAGTCAGTCGCCGCCAGGCGTTCCGGGTCGGAACGGCGGCCGTCGGTCGAATCAGGTCACTGCCTTCGTGCCGGAAGCGGCCCTCGCCGCGCGGACTTATGAGGACACGACCGAGGCGCCGGCTTGACGGGGATTCACCCGTATGGGCGATTGAGGCTGGCGCTCGGCGGGCGCGGGTCTTTGACATGGTGAAGTTGCAGGAAAACTGGGGGCGCCACGGAACGACGCCCGGGGCGGGAGGCCGATATTATCGGTGAATAGCGGTTTCACGTGAAACATCGCGACGCCCTTCGTGCGGGTGAGCGATCAGAGAAACTCAATGTCGGCCGATCTCGCCGCCCAGGCGCGCCGCGCAGCACTTGCCACAGTCTGCAAGTTGTCGCAGCGTCGAACCTGGAACGGCGGCCGAGAACGGGGACGCCAGTGAAGACCCTGCCGCGCGACCCGCTGCTGCTGCGCGCGACCGCCCTGGCCTCGAACCTCCTGCCTGGGTTGCGGGAGAAGGATCGCGGCGCCGGCGGCCACGACGCCTACTTCGCCGGCCTGCAGGCGGCGTTGAAGCGCGCGGGCGTGGCCCAGCCAACGCTGGTGGTCGACCGGCCGCGGTTGGAAGCCAACATCGCCAAGATCCGCACCGCGCTGGCGCCGACGCACCTGGGCCTTCGCGTGGTCAGCAAGTCGCTGCCCGCGCCAGCCTTACTGAACCTGGTGATGGCGGGGACCGGGTCGGACCGGCTGATGGTGTTCAACGGGGTGATGCTGGACGAGATGGTCGCCGCCCAGCCCGAGGCGGACGTGCTGCTGGGGCGGCCGTTGCCGGCGCGGCAGGTGGCGGACTTCGTGCATCGTCACGCCAACAGCGCCGCCGCTGCGGCGCGGCCGCAGTGGCTGGCGGACAGCGGGGCGCGGCTGGCGCAGTATGCTGAGATCGCCCGGGCCAACCACGCGCCGTTGCGGATCAACCTGGAGATCGACGTCGGCATGCACCGCGGCGGCCTGACGGACCTGGATGCGCTGGCCGACGCCCTCGATCTGATCAAGGCCGAGCCGCTGCTGCAGGTCACCGGTCTGATGGGCTACGACGCCCACGCCGCCGGCGCTGCTTCGCCCGCCGTGGAAGTCGACCACGTGATGGCGCGCTATGGCGCGGCGCTGCATGTGCTGGCCGAGAAGCTCGGCGATACCGCCGGCATGACGCTGAACACCGCCGGCAGCCCCACCTATGCGCTGCACCTGGCCGACCCCTACGCCAACGAGGTGTCGATCGGCTCGGCGTTCGTGAAGCCCACCCACTTCGACCTGCCGACGCTGGCGAACCTGCAGCCGGCGGCCCTCGTGGCGCAGCCAGTGCTGAAGGTGATGGACCCGGCGCTGTTTCCGCGGCGCGAAGGTCTGACGGCGGCGCTGAACACGCTCGACCCGAACAGCCGGCGCGGTTTCTTCCTCTACGGCGGCTACGGCGACGCGCGGCCGGTCTCGCCGCCGGGCCTGCGGTTCAGCGCCCACTACGGCGGGCGAGCGATGCTGGCCGGCTCGGCGAAGGTGGAGCTGGCGCAGGATGACTTCGTGTTCATGCGGCCCACCGAGAGCGAGGGCGTGTTCCTGCAGTTCGGCGACATTGCTGTGTACGACGGCCAGGAGATCAGCGCCTGGTGGCCGACCTTCCGCATCCACGCGTGAGGCGGGCCGCGAGCGAGCACAGACGAGGGACGCGACATGGCTGACAGCGCATCGACGACGATCGACCGCGAGACCGTCGCGACCCTGGGCGTGAACGAGCCGGCCGAGATCATTGTCGATCAGTGGGGCATCCCGCACATCTATGCGGCCTCTCAACATGACGCTTTCTTCGCGCAGGGCTGGAACGCGGCGCGCGAGCGGCTGTGGCAACTCGATCTGTGGCGCAAGCGCGGGCTGGGGTTGCTTTCGGAGAACTTCGGGCCGGCCTACCTCGAGCAGGACCGGGCGACGCGGCTGTTCCTCTATCGCGGCGACATGGATGCGGAATGGGCGGCCTATGGACCCGACGCGCGGACGTGGTCGCAGGCCTTCGTCGACGGGATCAACGCCTATGTCGGCCAGGTCAGATCGGGGGCCGCGCCGCTGCCGGTCGAGTTCGAGCTGACATCGAGCGCCCCCGACGCCTGGGAGGTTGGCGACCTGGTGCGCATCCGCAGCCATGGCATCAGCAACAACGCTGAGTCCGAGTCGCTGCGGGCGCGGGTCGCCGCGGCGGGCAGCCTGGAAGCCGACCGGCTGCGTCGCAAGCTCGACCCGCCGCACGAGGTGCGCATCCCGGAGGGGCTCGATCCCGCCGACATCCCCGCCGACATCATGGCCACCTACACGCTGGCGACCAAGGAGGTCAGTTTCGAGCCGCCCGGCGCCAAGCCCGAGCCGACGCTCGCCGAGCTGGCCGAGGCCGCCGCCGCGCAGGGCTCCAACAATTGGGCGGTTGCGCCCTCGCGCACCGCCAGCGGCCGCGCCATGCTGGCCAGCGACCCGCATCGGGTGCTGATCGCGCCGTCGATCCGCTACGTCGTGCACCTCGATGCGCCGGGGCTGAAGGTGATGGGCGCGGGCGAGCTGCATCTGCCGGGCGTCACCCTCGGCCACAACGAACGCATCGCCTTCGGCATCACCATCTTCATGGCCGACCAGGCGGACCTCTACGTCTACGAACTGAACCCCGACGACCCGCGCCAGTACCGCTATGGTGACGGCTGGGAGGCGATGCGGGTCCTCAAGGAGACGGTGGCGGTGCGGGGCGAAGCGGCCCGCGAGGTCGAGCTCTGCTTCACGCGCCACGGCCCGGTGCTGAAACTCGACCCCGAGGCCGGCCGCGCCTTCGCCCTGCGCTCGGTCTGGTTCGAAACTGGGACCTCGGCCTATTTCGCCGCCGCGCGCTACCAGACAGCCGGCGACTGGCCGACGTTCAAGGACGCGCTGAAGCACTGGGGCGCGGCGGCGATGAACTTCGTCTACGCCGACGTCGAGGGCAACATCGGCTGGACGCCCGCCGGCCTGATGCCGCGGCGGCCGAACTGGGACGGCCTGATGCCCGTGCCCGGCGACGGCCGCTACGAGTGGCAGGGCTTCTGGACCCAGGAGGAGCTGCCCCAAATCTACAATCCCGCACGGGGCTGGATCGGCACCGCCAACGAGATGAACCTGCCCGCCGACTATCCCATGGCGCAGCGCAAGCTCGGGTACGAGTGGGCCGACCCCTGCCGGATGGACCGGATCGCGGCGGTGCTCTCGGCCAACAACCGCGTCACCGTCGAAGACTCGATGGCGCTGCAGACCGACGTGTTCAGCGGCTCGGCAATGCGGGCGATCGGCCTGCTGCGCGGGCTGGCATCGGACGACCCGCAGGTCGAGCGGGCGCTGCGGCTGCTCGAGGCCTGGGACGGACATGAGACCGTCGAGAGCCCCGCCGCGGCTATCGCCGGCGTGTGGCTGAACAAGCACCTCGCCCCGCACACCGCGGCCAAGATCACCGCGCCCGCGGCGGCCGAGGTGATCGCGTTTGGCTCGCCCTATGCCGTGGTGACCTACCTCCAGGCGCCGGGCCCCGCGCTCGGCGACGATCCGGCGGCAGCGCGCGAGGCCTTGCTCCGCTCCAGCCTGCGTGCGGCGCTGGACGAGGTCGCTGAGCGGCTCGGGCCCGACATGTCGGCCTGGCGCTGGGGCGACCTGCACCACGTCCGCTTCGTCCCCCCGGCGGCGGTGCTGGCCGGGCCGCAGCTGCGCGAGCGGATGAGCCACGGCCCGACGCCGGCGCCTGGCTCGGCCTTCACCGTCTGCGCCTCGACCTACCGCATGGAGGACTTCGCCGTGACCAACGGCGCCTCGTTCCGCATGGTGCTCGACGTGGGTGAGTGGGACAACAGCCGGGTGATCAACACGCCCGGGCAGTCCGGCGACCCGGCCAGCCCGCACTACAACGACCTGTTTCCGCTGTGGGCGGAGGGAAAGTACGTGCCGATGCTCTGGACTCGGACGGCCGTCGAGGGCGCCGCCCGGCGGGTGATCGAACTGCGCCCGGCGGCGGATTAGGGCCGGCCATGGCCACCGTTCGCCTCACTGCGGCCCAGGCGCTGGTGCGCTACCTGTCCTCGCAGTTCATCGACATCGATGGCGCCGAGACGCCCTACTTCGCCGGGGTGTGGGCGATCTTCGGGCACGGCAATGTCGCTGGGCTCGGCGAGGCGCTGCACGCGGCGGGCGATGCCCTGCCCACGTTCCGCGCACACAACGAGCAGGCGATGGCCCACGCCGCGATCGGCTTCGCCAAGGCCTGGCGACGCCGCCGCGCGATGGCCTGCACCACCTCGATCGGGCCGGGCGCGCTCAACCTGGTGACCGCCGCGGGCGTGGCCCACGTCAACCGCCTGCCGGTGCTGCTGCTGCCTGGTGACGTGTTCGCCGGCCACGGCCCCGATCCGGTGCTGCAGCAGGTCGAGGACTTCGCCGACGCCACGGTCACCGCCAACGACTGCCTGCGGCCGGTCTCGCGCTACTTCGACCGCATTCAGCGGCCAGAGCAGCTGATCGACTCGCTGCCCCGCGCGCTGGCTACCATGCTCGATCCAGCCACGTGCGGTCCGGCCACCCTCGCCTTCTGCCAGGACACCCAGACCGAGGCGGCCGACTTTCCCACGCGCCTGTTCGAACGACGGGTGTGGCGCATCCGGCGACCAGCCCCTGATCCGCGCGAGGTCGAGGCGCTGGCAGAGCGGTTGCGCGCGGCCAAGGCGCCGCTGATCATCGCCGGCGGCGGGGTGATCTACGCCGCCGCCGAGGTGTCGCTGGCGCGGCTCGCCGAGGCGGCCGGCATCCCGGTGGCGGAGACGCAGGCCGGGCGCGGCGCGCTGCCGTGGGACCATCCGCTGGCCCTGGGCGCGATCGGGGTCACCGGAACCAGCGCCGCCAACCGGGCGGCGGCCGAGGCCGACCTGGTGATCGGCGTCGGCACGCGGCTGCAGGATTTCACCACCGGCTCGCGCGCGCTGTTCGCCAATCCGGCCGTCAGCCTCGCCCAGATCAACGTGACGCCCTTCGATGCGGCCAAGCAGGGCGCCTTATCGGTGGTCGGTGACGCCGAGGCGACGCTGGATGCCCTGTTGCCGCGCCTCGGCGGATATCGGACGCCCGAAGCCTGGTCGCAGGCCGCGCAAGCCGGCGTCGAAGTCTGGAATGGCGCCTGGCGCGAGGCCACCGCAGCCCCCGCCGGCAACCTGCTCCCCTCCGACGCCCAGGTGATCGGGGCGGTCTGGCGCCAGGCCAGGGACGACGCAGTGGTGGTCTGCGCAGCGGGCGGTCTGCCCGGCGAATTGCACAAGCTGTGGCGGCCGAAGCGGCGCGACGGCTACCACCTCGAGTACGGCTTCTCCTGCATGGGCTACGAGATCGCCGGCGGCCTCGGGGTGAAAATGGCCGACCCGTCGCGCGAGGTGATCGTGATGCTCGGCGACGGCAGCTATCTGATGATGAATTCCGAGATCGCCACCTCGGTGATGCTGGGCCTGAAACTGACCATCGTGGTGCTCGACAATCGCGGCTTCGGCTGCATCAACCGGCTGCAGCAGTCGGTCGGCGGCGCGCCGTTCAACAACCTGTTCGCCGATGCGCGGCATGAGGCGCTCCCGGAGATCGACTTCGCCGCCCACGCCGCCAGCTTGGGGGCGCTCTCGGAGAAGGTGGACGGGATCGCCGGGCTGGAGGCTGCGATGGGCCGCGCCCAGGCCTCGCCACGCACCTATGTGGTCGTGATCGACACCGATCCCGGCCTCAGCACCGAGGCCGGCGGCGCCTGGTGGGACGTGGCCGTCCCACAGGTCTCGCAGCGCCTCGAAGTGGCCGCAGCAAGGGTGGCGTACGAGACCAAGCTCCAGTCGCGGCGGAACTGACCATGGCCATCCGCTTCGGCGTCAGCCCCATCGCCTGGACCAACGACGACATGCCGGAACTCGGTGGCGACACGTCGGTGGAGACCATCTTGGACGACGCAGCGGCGATCGGCTTCGCCGGCGTCGAGCTGGGCGGCAAGTTCCCTCGCGACGCCGAGACGCTCGCGCCGCTGCTGTCGCGGCATCGTCTTGACCTGATCGGCGGCTGGTACTCGACCCACCTGCTAGCGCGCTCGGCCGAGGTGGAGATCGCAGCGCTGCAGCCGCATCTGGCGCTGCTGCAGGCGATGGGCTCGACGGTGTTCATCGCCGCCGAGTGCAGCAAGGCCATCCATGGCCTGCGCGATCGGCCGCTGGCAGCGACCCCACGGCTGGCGGACGCCGATTGGCCCTCGTTCGGCGAGCGTCTCGGCGTCCTCGCCGCCTACGTCGAAGCACAGGGCCTGAAGTTCGCCTACCACTTCCACCTCGGCGCCGTGGTCGAGCGCCCGGAGGACCTGGCGCAGTTCGTGGCCCACACGCCTGCCAATGTCGGCTTTGTCGTCGACACCGGCCACGCCGCGCTAGGCGGCGTCGATGCGGTGGAGTTGATCCAGCGTCACCCGGAGCGCGTCGCGCACGTGCACGCCAAGGACATTCGGCGGCCGGTGTTCGATCAGGTCCTCGCCGAGGGGCGCAGCTTCCTCGACGGTGTGCTCGCCGGCATGTTCACCGCGCCCGGCGACGGCGATCTGGACTTCGCGCCGGTGATGGCCGCGCTGGCTAAGATCGGCTACGCCGGATGGATCGTCATCGAGGCCGAGCAGGATCCCGCGCGCGCCGATCCGCGGGTCTACAGCCGGATCGGCCTCGCAACCTTGCGGGCCGCCGCCTCTGTGGCCGGCTTGGCGGTGGAAGCGTAGGGCGGCCTACTTAGAGACGCACTGGTCCGCCGCTGCGCACGGACGCCTGCGCCGCTTCGGCGAGCTCCAGCGCCGCAAGCGCGTCGGCCAGCCCCACTCGCGGCGCAGCGCCGGCGATGACCTCGGCGAAGTGACCCATCTCCAGGCGATAGGCGTCGGCGTAGCGGTCGAGGAAGAAGTTCTGGAAGCGGTCGGCGGCTGCGCCGGCTTCGCTCCAGGTCGCCAGCGCGCTTTCGGTCACGTTGCCGGCCCGAACCATGCCGGTGCTCCCGAACGCCTCGATCCGCTGGTCGTAGCCATAGCCACTGCGGCGGCTGTTGCTGATCAGGCAGAGCTTGCCCGATGCCGTGCGCAGCAGGATCTTGGCGGTGTCCACGTCGTCGGCCGCGCCGATGGCAGGGTCCACCAGACAACTGGCGGCGGCGAACACCTCGGTCGGCGGCTCGCCCAGCAGCCAGCGTGCGGTGTCGAAGTCGTGGATCGCCATATCGCGGAACAGGCCGCCGCTAACCTTTACGTAGTCGATCGACGGCGGCGCCGGGTCGTGGCTGACGATATTCAGCGTCTCCAGCTTGCCGACCGCGCCTGAATCCAGCTGCGCCTTCAGCGCCTGGAACTGCGGGTCGAAACGCCTGTTGAAGCCCAGTAGCAAGCGCGCCAACGCGAGCGCCGGCGCCGCGGCCCGAGCTCGGGCAAGTCCCAGATCGATCGGCTTCTCGCAGAAGATCGCCTTTCCCGCAGCCGCTGCGTTCAGGCAGTGCTCAAGATGCGTGTCCGTGGAACTGGCGATGATCACGCCCGCGACGTCGGCATCGGCCAACACGTCGCCCGCGGCGGCAACCCGCGCGCCGTGCGCCGCCGCCAGTCGCTCTGCCGCCGGCGCTACCGGGTCAACGACGTACGTCAGCGTTAGGTCGGAGTGAGCCGCGACGTTGGCCGCATGGATTGCGCCGATGCGGCCGGCGCCGAAGAGGGCGACCGCCGGCATCAGGTCGTCTCCAGAGCGACGGGCGCGCCGGACTTGACGGAGCGGCCCGCCGCGTCCGCCAGCACAAGGGCGCGCAGGCTGGCTTCATAGCCCGTAAGCGGCGCCGCCGACCCAGCCAGGATGTCGGCGAAGTGATCCAGTTCGGCGCGGTAGGACTGGGCGTAGCGGGCCGGGAAGCTCGCGAAGATCGGCGCCGCGAGCGCCCCAGCTTCGGTCCAGGTCTCGAGGGTCGAGATGTGGGGATTGCCGGCCATGGCCGCGCCCCGCGACCCGTAGGCCTCGACGCGCTGGTCATAGCCGTAGCCGCTGCGCCGGGTGTTGCTGATCACGCAGATCCGACCCGAGGCATAGCGCAGGATCACGCGCGCGGTATCGACGTCGCCCGCCTCGGCGATGGCGGGGTCGACGAGGCATTCGGCCCAGGCAAAGACATCCGCCGGCGTTTCGTCGACCAGCCAGCCGGCCATGTCGAAGTCGTGGATGGTGAAGTCGCGAAACAGTCCGCCGCTGGTGGGGATGAACGAGGGCGGCGGCGGCGCCGGGTCGTGGCTGATCAGGTGCAGCGTCTCCAGCGATCCGATCGCGCCCGAGGCGAGCTTGGCCTTCAGCGCCTGGAAATGCGGGTCGAAACGGCGGTTGAAGGCGACGTAGAGCGGCGGATCTACGGCCTTGAGCTCCGCCTCCGCCGCCCGCAGCCGATCCAGCTCCAGGTCCAGCGGCTTCTCGCAGAACACCGCCTTACCAACGCGCAGGGCGGCCAGCACCATGTCCAGATGGGCGCTGGTGGGACTGGCGATGATCACGCCGGCGAGGCCGGGGTCGACCAGCACCTCGGCGAAGGTCGCCGTGCGACAGCCCAGTTCGGCGGCCAGGCCGGCTGCCGCTTCAGGCCGCGATTCCACCAGATAGACCAAGTCCAGGCTCGGATTGGCCGCCGCGTTGCGCCCATGGATCGCGCCCATGCGTCCCGCGCCGATCAGGGCGACCTTGGGGATCACGACGTCGCTCCCCGGCGCTGGGCGCGCAGCTGTTCGCGGATCTGGCGCATGCCGATCACTTCGATCTGATGTTCTGCGATCAGCGCCTCGGCCGCGCCCGAGCGGAAGAAGGCGTACTCCTCGGTGCGGATGTGGGCGAACTCAGGCTCGATCGCCTCGAAATCCCCCGGCGCGTTGAAGTGCAACGCCAGGTATGCGAGCCCCTCAGGGATGTTGGCAAACAACTGCCGATAGGCGCTGGCGGCGTCGGTCGTGCGCCTCCATGGACTCTCGATGACCACATCGAACACCGGCTCGTTCAGCGTCCGCGCCCTTTCCACCACCTTATCGTAGCGGCCGGTGGAGGCCGGCCCTGCATAGCTCATGGGGTTGAACGCCCGCAGGTCCCTCGGCAACAGGATCGGCACGTCGTAGTCTCGCCCGAGGCGTTCGTAGATGTCGACGAACTCCGGCAGCATCACCACACCCATGTGATCGTCGAGGTGGGTGACATCGATGCCGCCGGCGAGCGACACGTCGATCTGGGCGCGGAGCTCGGCCTCGACGGCTTCCGGAACCGCGTTGCGTCGGACCGACGGTACGTCCAGCCAGAAATAGCCCTGCTCGTCCGTAAGGCCGGCCGACCGCGGCGGGTTGGTCAGCGGCCGCCAACGATAGGGCTTCTTCTCGCTGTTGAGGGTCAGATGGACGCCGAGATCGAGCGCCGGGTTCTCGGCCGCCATCTCCAGCACTTCGGGGAACCACGGGCACGGCGCCATGACCGACCCCGCGCTGCAGACGCCCCGGGCCGCCAGCTCGCGGAAGGCGACGTTGGCGCCGTGCGTCATGCCAATATCGTCCTCGTGGATCACCACGGTGCGGGCGCCGACGGCGTACGGACTGGCAGTCATGGCGCGCGGCGTTGCATGCGACACGTCGGATAGCCGAGTTCACCCGGCGGCGAAACCGCGCGAACAGCGGTTTTGCTGGACCGGGCCTGGTGTTGGCTTCAGGCTGAAAACACGCTGCGCTTGCGCGCCATTGCCAGGGGGACGCCGTGTATCAGGTCGGGCAGGAAGAGATCGACGCAGTCACGCGCGTGATCCAGTCCAGGGCTCTGTTCCGTTACGGCGTCGGCCACGAATGCGACCGGTTCGAGGCGCGCTACGCCGACTACCTAGGGGTGAAGCACTTCGCGCTGGCGGCCAGCGGCAGCCACGCGCTGGCCGCAGCGATGACGGCGGTGGGCCTTGGCCCCGGCGACGAGGTGATCATCCCCTCGCATACCTACATGGCGACCGCGACCTCAGTGCTGACCGTTGGCGCCATCCCGCTGATCGTGGACATCGACGAGAGCGTCACCCTCGATCCGAAGGCGATCGAGGCCGCGATCGGGCCCCGCACGCGCGCCATCGTCGCGGTGCATATGTGGGGGGCGGCCTGCGACATGGACGCGATCATGACGATCGCCCAGCGCCACAACCTGATCGTCGTCGAGGACGCCTGCCAGGGCGTCGGCGGCGGCTACAAGGGCCGCAAGCTGGGCTCGATCGGCCACATCGGCGCGTTCAGCTTCAACTATTTCAAGAACATGACCTGTGGCGAAGGCGGCGGCGTCGCGGTCAACGACGACGTGCTCGCCGAGCGGGCCAGGTGCGCGATCGATCCGTGCCACTTCTACTGGCAGGGGCGGAACGATGACGTGAAGCCGTTCTCCGGCAACGGCGCGCGGGCGTCCGAGCTGATGGGGGCGATGCTGAATGTGCAACTCGACCGCCTGCCCGGCATGATCGCCGCGATGCGGGCCGAGAAGCAGGCGATCCTCGCGGCGACGCGCTCGCTCGGCAATCTCGGGCTGAAGGCGGCCCCGATGCACAGCCCCGACCACGACTGCGCGACCCAGGTGATGTACACGCTGCCGTCGCCCGAGGCGGCCAGGCGCTTCGTCGGACTGTTCCCGAGCGTGATCATCGGCAAGACCGGACGGCACACCTACACCGAGTGGGACCAGGTGCTGATGGGGGCGGGCGCCGCGCACCCGGCCATGAACCCGTTCAACATGCCGGCCAACGCCGAGTGCCGAAAGACCTACGCCAAGGAGATGTGCGCCAGGTCGCTGGAGATCCTCGACCGCACCGTCATGGTCGCGACGGACCCCGCGCATACGGCCGAGGACATCGCCAACACCATCCACAACATCGGCGTCGCCGCCCGGGTGTCGCTCGGCGGCGCGCCGATCGAGGACGCCGATCTGCGCGACGCCAAGCCGGTGGACGCGCAGAAATTCGACCTGAAGCTGGACGCGTAGGCGAGTCAGGCGTTGTGCCGGGCGGCGACCTCGGCGGCGGCGCGGACGCCCGAGCGCATCGCGCCTTCGATGTAGCTCTGCCACTCCACCGAGGTTTCGGCGCCGGCCCAGTGGATGCGGCCGCACGGCTCGCGCAGGGCGTGGCCGAACCGAGTCATGACACCCGGCGGCATCGCGCCGACATAGCCGTGGGTCCACGGTTCGGTCAGCCAGTCGTTGTCGTCGTAGTCCAGCGGCTCGGCGGCCTTCGGGCCGAAGAATCGCGCCAGCGAGGCGACCACCTTCTCCCGCCGAGCCGCCTTGCCCGCTGCGCTGAGGGCCAGAGCGTGCGGCCCCTCGATGAAGCACAGCAGCACCGGCGGGCCCTCGTCCTGGGCGTCGTCCATCACGATGCCCAGCGTGTCGTCGTCGGTAGCGACCTGACCCGAGAAGCCGTCCTCGCGCCAGAACGCAGTCTCGTAGGCGACCGCCGCCTTGATGATCGCGCCCATCGGCATGCGCTGGCGCAGCCCGTCATGGGCCGCGGGCAGGTGCGGTTGGAACTCGATTCGGCTGGTGGGACCCGGCGGCACAGCGACGATGACGAACCTCGCTTCGAACGGCCCTTTGTCGGTTTCGGCCCGCACGCCGTCGTCGTCGTGGACGATGCGGCGCACCGGGGCGCCTAGCACCACGCGGTCGCCCAGCTCTTCGGCGAGACGGCGAGCGATCTGGTTCATGCCGCCCTTGAACTTGAACTCGAGCACACCGTCCTTGACCGCCATCAGCGAGTTCAGCCCCTCGCCGCTGCGCAGCGCGTCGAGGAACCACAGGTAGGACACCTGGCTTGCCTCGGTGGCCCAGGCCCCGCGCGGCACGATGCGGGCGAACTCGCGCGCCTCGGTGGTGCGCAGGTTGCGGCGGATCCAGGTTTCGAGGGTCTGGCCGTCCCACTCGCGCGCTTTCGGCGCAGTCCATGGCGCTGCGGCGGGGATGGTCTTCATCTCGCGGTCCCAGCGCGCCTGCAGGGCTGCAAGCTCGATGAGGGCGAGCGGCGACATGCGCGGGACATCGCCGGCGAACTGGCTGAGCCGTCCGTTCAGCAGCATCACCGTCTTGCCGGCCGTGTATTGTGGAAAGGTCTCGATCCCCAGCCGCTTCGCCTCGGCCAGCAGGACGCTGTGGCGGGGCCCGACCCATTGGCCGCCGTAGTCGGCGACGCGCCCGGCGATCTCGCCCGCCTTGGTGCGCCCTCCGACGCGGTTGTCGGCCTCCAGCACGATGACCGAGCGGCCCTTGGCAACGAGTTCAGAGGCGGCCTTCAGCCCGGCAAAGCCGGCGCCGACGATGATGGCGTCGGTTGGAGCGGGGCTAACCGTGTCTGGGATCGGGCTCATAGCGCCGCGATCGCCTGGATCTCAACCAGCAGTTCAGGCGTCAGCAGCGCCTTGACTCGCACGGCGGTCGAACCGGTGACCACCCCGGGAAACACCTCGTTTCTGGCCGCCGTCACATCGAGCGCGTCCTCGATGAACGAACGGGCTGTCGGCGCATCGGCCAGGTACCAGGTCAGGTGCACGAGGTTTTCGGGGCGGGCGCCGGCAAGTTCGATGATCTGACGGATGTTGCGGAACGCCTGCGTCGCCTGCGCCTTCAGTCCGCCTGGGGCGAGCTGGTGGCGCTCATCGAGGCCGGTCTGGCCGGCGACATAGAGCAGTTCGCCCGCGCGGACCGCTTCGGCCAGGCCGTAGGGCTCGATCAGCGGCTTCATGTGTTCACGGGTGATCGTCCGGATCTTGGGCATGATGCTTTCTCGTTTTTCGAAAAACTAGACCGGACAGTCGGTTTATGCAACAAGCGAGCGACCCCAGCAGCAGAGCTGCGCTAGGATCGGCTCCAGGATGGATTCGAGCAGATCTGACACCCGAGAACCGGCGCCGAGGAAGCAACAGGCGCGCAGCGCCGTGCGGCTGCGGCAGATCCTCGACCAGAGCCTCGAGTGTTTCGCCGAGCAGGGGTTCGAGCGGGCGACCTACGACGATCTGATCCGTCGCTCCAACGTGAGCCGCGGCAGCTTCTACTGGTACTTTGCTTCGAAGGAAGCGCTCTACGACGCGGTGTTGGACTACTGCGTCGACGGCTACGTCGAGCGCGTTGAAACGACCTTCGCGGCGACCGACCCGGAGGACCACATCGTCAAACGGCTGCTGCGCGCCTGCCTCGACGATTTTCAGGCCAATCGCTCGCGCTACCGCGTGCTGTCGCGCCCGCCGCCCTCCGCCGGCGCCCTCGCCAAGCTGGCCCGCTGGAACGATGACGCGATCGGCTTCATGCGCGGTAAGCTCGCGCCCCTCGTCGCCGCCGGCCAGCTGGACGCGGAGACAGCCGAGCTGCTGCCGGACGTCCTCGCAGCATTCCTGGACGGCGTCTGCGTGCGCGCCGTGCTCGAAGTCGACGGCGCGGTCCCGGCGCTGGGCCGCAACATCGAGAAGTTCCTCTGCCGGATCGTGCCTGAAGGCGTTGGCGGCCCCCTCCCCGCCTGAACGAATGATCGTTCGTTACCCAGTCGACAGCCAACTCTGGCCAGTGGAACGCACCATGGCGGGGGCGTGAGCGCCGACCGCGGCGGGATAGCGCTGCGTGGCAGCGGCCGACCCCTACAATCGACAGGCAAAGAAGCGCCCGGAAGCTGTCGCCCCCGGGCGCAGTTGGGAGGGGTTCAGCTGACGGCGCGCTCCGAGGAGCGCGCCGGGCTATCTAGTAAAACTTGTAGTGGAGCTCGATGCCGTAGGTCCTTGGCGGCGTCACGTAGTAGGTGCTGTAGACGCCGTGAGCGTCGGCGCCGGGCAACGCACTGTTGAAGCCGGTCGGCCCGTTGAGACCCTGCACGTAGTTGGCGATCTGGTAGCCGGAGGCGCCCCCTGGGACGTCCACGGTGCCGGCCGCCCGCGTGCCAAGCGCACCCTGGTCATAGCCGAGGTTGTTGGCGATGTTCTTGATGAAGGCGATCGCGGTGAACTTGCCGTTCGCAGACACGTAGGTCAGGCGCGCATCCCACTCATCCCAGGCCGGGGCGGCGTCGTAAGCCTCCTTGAAGAAGAGGCCATACTCCTTGTCGCGCCAGACCCAGCTGACGGAAGGCTCCCACTTGGCGCCGTCGCCCGTCTGGATGGTGTAGAGCACGTTGACCGCGACCTTGTTCCTCGGAGCGTTCGGCAACGGATTACCCGCCAGGTTCTGGGGAATGTTCCAGCCCTGGCCCGTATCGCCGGGAATTGCGCCCCCGAAGACTGTGTTCGCCGGTATAGCCGGACCACCTGCCGCTGCGACGGCCGTGGCTTGCGCCAACGTCTGCGTGTAGACGTCGACCGTGCAGTCAGGGTGGGCGGTGGCGATCGTGGCCATGCACTGCGCCGGGGTAAACAGCGGCTTGGCCCCAGGCCCAAAGGCATTCGGGTCGGCCGGATCGGCAGCGGTCCCCTTGCTGATGTGGGAGTCGAGGAACGAGTAGTTGAACAGGATCGCCAGGTGCTCGATCGGAGTCCAGGTGGTTTCCAGCTCGAACCCGCTCGAGACTGATTTCGGCACGTTGTAGAAGTTGGTTTCCGATTGCGACAGGCCGCCGGCGGTCTGGATCGTCGCGATCGGGATCTGCAGGTCAGAATAGTCATAGTAGAAAATGGCCGCGTTCGCGGTCAGGAAATGACCGAAGGTGTGCTTCGCGCCGATTTCGAACGAGTTCACGTGCTCCGCGGCCGTCCAGGGCTGGAAGCTCAGGACGGTGAAGATGCCGATATTGTAACCGCCCGACTTATAGCCGCGGCCGTACTTGGCGTAGAACAGGCTATCGCTGTCGGGGGTCCACTCGATCCCGGCGGTGCCGCTGGGCGATTGCCATGAGGCGTTGTAAGGCCTCGTCGCGAAGCCAGTCGCGGCGTTGTAGGTGGTCGCAGCGGTCACGCCTTTCGGCAAGGGGTTGGCGGGCGGGCCGGAGTCCACCACGGTCGGCAACTGGGTCAGGTCGACCACCGGAATGCCGCCCGGAATGAACGGGCTGAGCTCAGGTACGGTGAAGCAGGCAGGCACCGTGAAGCAGGTCAAGCGGATGCTCTCAGTGCCGTATTTGCGGTCATAAGAGTAGCGGATGCCGCCGGTCAGCTTGATGGTTGGTGTGATCTTGTAGTCGATCTGGCCATAGGCCGCGTACGACTGGTCCTTCACCGCTGGCCGGTTGTCGAACCAGCGGTTCAGCGTCTCGGGGGCGCAGACGCCTCCGGTCCGGAAGCAGAGCGCCCCCGGCACACCGAACGGGCCGTTGAACTGCGGCTGCTCGAGGTCTTCGGCGCTGACCGGCTGCTGGTAGGACTGGTAGAACTGGTACAGGCCAGCCACCCACTGCAGCGGGCTATCGCCGGTGGAGATGAAGTTCAGCTCGTCGCTCCAGAAGCCGTTCAGCTCCTGATAGGTGAACGAGTCGGTCGGATTGATCTTCAGGCCCGCCGCGCCGCAGCTGGCGATGAAGCTGCACGGCTGGGTGTAGGAGGTGATGGGCGCGTTAGCCCCTTCGGTCGGACCCCACAGTTCGTAGTGATAGTAAGTGCCGCCGCCGATCCACTTGATGTCGAACCCTGGTTGGTGCCAGGTCCATTGCGTATTGATCGAGTAGTAGGCTGGCAGCTCGACCGAGTGGTCGACGGTCATCGCCTCGGTCCACGGGCTCTTGAGCCCAGGATTGTTGCAACCCTGGGGCGAAACGTTGACAACGTTCTGAGCCGCAAGCCCTGCGCCCGAGCCCGGATAGCAGGCATATCCCGCCAGCGGCACGAGGCCCGCGACTTCCCACTCGTAGCTAGGGAAGCCGGCCTTGGTCCAGCCGGCCGACAGGTCGCCGGGGCCGCCGCTGGGGTTGAACCACTGCGCCGACTGGAACTTGGTCCACATGTCGAGGTGGTCGTTGAAGTGGGCCGA
>Ga0209415_10003720_pt1 | contig 28345 bp, 31 predicted proteins | sample PeaSoiSIISIP2007_FD_187696 | JGI IMG/M metagenome (GOLD analysis project Ga0209415, IMG submission 187696) | Peat soil microbial communities from Weissenstadt, Germany - SII-SIP-2007 (SPAdes) (version 2) | ecosystem: Environmental > Terrestrial > Soil > Wetlands > Peat | place: Germany... | reverse complement strand
CGTCCGGCGCGAAGTTGAAGTCGCATCGGAAGGCCGCAATCGCAAACAAGATCACGGCCGCAGCATCGACGATGCGCAACGCGACCTGAGGGGTTTCGCCGGGCCTGCGGGTCAACGATAGCGTTCCCCAAATCGTTGCCATCACGAGGCCGACGGTCGCCGCAAAGCCTCTGGTAAATAGCGGCGAACGCAGGATCCCATCCAACGGACTCATCCACAGTATCGTGGCCGCGACGATCCAACCGCCGACAAGGACCACGGCCAGCGTCCATGCAGCCCAACTACGGCGCGCATCGTCCTGCCAGGTCGCTCGTACCAACGGCCAGGCCAGAATCAACTCGACGACTGCGAGGGAGAGTGCTCCGTAGCGCCGCGTCTGCAAGGCGAAACACAAGACGAGAAACGTTCCGATCGCCGCAAGTGCAAATCGGACCCGCTCGGGCGTCGACCCTCTCATCACGACGAGTGCGGCGATCGGAAAGACCGAGCCGAGCACAAAGTATATTGCCCAGATACCTCGACCGGGCGGTAGCTCGGGGGCGGGAACAAATCCGAATAGCGGAACGCTGATGGCGACGACGACGAGGCAACATGAAACAGACACGAGCAGAAACGGTGCCGCACTCCGGGCGTCCTGTGAGCTCATGCGCGCGGTTTAATCGCCGGTACTCGCGAGGCCTTGTGATGGGCAAGGAGTGGCCCAAGCGTCGATCGGCGAACCGAAAGCTTCCATGAGGCTACGGCACTGGATCGTCACGGGCGGGTTGGGCTTCATCGGCTCGGCGTTCGTGCGCATGGTCCTCGAGACGCGACCGGACGTTCGCGTCACCGTTCTCGACGCGATGACCTACGCCGCGAATCCCGAGAACGTGCGTGCGGTGGCCGCTGATCCGCGCTACGCTTTCGTCCGCGGCGATATTTGCGATGCCGCAGCAGTCGGCGCAGCCATCGAGGATGGAGCGTCGGCCATCATCAACTTCGCGGCCGAGACGCACGTCGACCGCTCGATCCTTGCGCCGGAGCAGTTCCTCAAGACGGACATCCTCGGCACCCACGTGCTGCTCGAAGCCGTTCGCGCGCGAGCCATCGAGCGTTTCGTCCAAGTCTCCACCGACGAAGTCTACGGCGACATCGAGCAGGGCAGTTCCGCCGAGCACGACCCGGTCCGTCCACGCTCTCCGTATGCGGCCTCCAAGGCCGGCGGCGATCTCCAAGTGTTGGCCTACCACGCAACCTACGGTACACCAGTGCTGATCACGCGCGGTTCGAACACCTACGGTCCGTATCAATATCCGGAAAAGCTGATCCCGCTGTTCGTGACCAACTTGATCGACGACACGCCGGTTCCGGTCTACGGCGACGGGCGCCAGGTGCGCGACTGGCTGCACGTCGACGATCACGCACGCGGCATTCTCCACGTGCTCGAGCACGGCGAGCTCGGCCAGATCTACAATCTCGGCGGGGGCAACAGCCGCGAGAACGTCGAGATCACCAACGTGCTCTTAGCCGCGACAGGCCGCTCGTGGGAGACGCACGTTCGGCACGTGACCGATCGTCCGGGCCACGATCGCCGCTACTCGCTCGATGCATCGAAGGCCGCGCGGCTGGGTTGGCGTCCGAGCGTCGAGTTCGAGCGCGGACTGCGGGACACCGTCGCATGGTACCTGGCCAACGAAGCCTGGTGGCGCCCGATCAAGTCCGGCGAATTTCGCGAGTACTACCGAACGCAGTACGCCTCCCGGTAGGCGACGTTTAGAGGAGCCGCGATCCGGCGAACCCCAACACAATAACGATCGCCGGCCGTAGCCACGCGTCGCCGATCCGGCCGCAAAGTTTCGCGCCGATCCAAACCCCCGGCAGCGAGCCGACGAGTAAGGCCCCGGCCATCGGCCAGCTCACGTTGCCTAACGCTCCCTGTCCGGCCGCCGCCAACGGTACGAGAAACGCCGCGAAGGCGATCTCCGAGCCGATCAGCCGGCGCAACGCGATCGCCGGCAACGTGAGGATGAGCAAAGGCAACGTGATCGAGCCGCTCCCGACGGACGTCAATGCAACCAGCACACCAACGAGGGCGCCGGTCGCGGCGATCGCGATCGGACGTTCAGGTAGCATTCCGGTAGCTTCGCGCGGCGGGGGACTCTTGCGGAAAATCAGCAGCAGCGAACCGGCGCTGGCGAACAGGATCGCAACCCCGATGCCGTGCCGCAGCACCGTCTCGAACGTGTTGACTGCGAGATGGGCCTTGAGCAGGCCGAAGATGGCGATACCGGCGATAGCCCCGGGCACGCCGCCCACGAGCAGCATGCGCGTGACGGCCCAGTCGATGGTGCCTTGGCGAAAATGAAGAATCGCCGCAAAAATCTTGGTCGGCACGCTGTAGAGGAGGTCGGTGCCGATCACGAGCGAGGGCTTCACGCCCAGCAGCAGGATCAGCAGCGGTGCCAAGAGCGCGCTGCCGCCGACGCCCGAAAGGCCGACTAAGATACCGACGACGAGGCCCGCGAGCGACAACCGGAGATCCATACCCCGGGCACAACGCGCGGCGACCGCAAAGAAGTTGCAGCCGAGACCTCGGCGAACCGGTGGCTCGGCATGAAGGGCATCATCTTAGCCGGAGGCCTGGGTTCGCGTCTCCGGCCGCTCACCAAGGTCACGAACAAGCATCTGCTGCCGATCTACGACAAGCCGATGATCTACTATCCGCTCGAGACGCTATGCCAAGCCGGCATGGACGAAATCATGATCGTCACCGGCGGCAACTCAGCCGGAGATTTTTTGCGCCTGCTCGGAAACGGCCGCGAATTCGGCTTGCACGATATCTACTACACCTATCAAGAGGGTGAAGGCGGCATCGCCGACGCCCTCAAACTCTGCGAGCACTTCGCCGAAGGCGACTCGGTGTGCGTGATTCTCGGGGACAACATCATCGAGGACGACATCACGCCGTTCGTGGAACGGTTCAAGGCGCAGCCGAGCGGTGCACGCCTGCTGCTCAAAGAGGTCGACGACCCCGAGCGGTTCGGCGTTCCGGAGCTCGACGGCGACCGTATCGTGCGGATCGAAGAGAAGCCTAAGCAGCCGAAGAGTAAGTACGCCGTGACCGGCATCTACATGTACGATGGGCGCGTCTTCGACTATTGCCGCGACCTCAAGCCATCGCTACGCGGCGAACTGGAAATCACCGACGTCAACAACGCCTACGTTGCGGCGGGCGACCTGCGCTACGATATCCTAACGGGATGGTGGACGGACGCCGGCCAATTCGAGAGCCTCTTTCACGCCGGCCAGCTCATCGCGGCCCAGCGCGCCAAGCACGCTACGTAACCGAGACCGCGGCGCGCTCGCTCCGCCAGACCGACGTGCACGGAATTTTCGTTCGGTCGCAGCGAAAGGCATACTTGCGGGCGATCTCCGTCACTTCGCGGATGAGGCCCGCCTCCAGTGTGATCGGCGTCAGGCCCAGATTGCGCAGACGGCTGTTCTCGACGTGCAGATCGTTCTCGTCCGCTTCGTTGCGCGGATTTTTCACGTAGTCTATGGGGACGCCGGTGAGATCCGAGATCATCTTGGCCAGGTCTCGGACCCGGTGCACTTCGGTCATCTGGTTGAGAATGTTGACGCGCTCGCCCCGCGCCGGGGCGTTCAGAATCGCCAGCTCGATGCACCGCACGGTATCCTGAATGTTGATGAAGGCGCGTGACTGGCCTCCGGTTCCGTGCACCGTCAAAGGATAGTCGAGCGCCGCCTGCACCAGAAACCGGTTCAGGACCGTGCCGTAATCGCCGTCGTAGTCGAAGCGGTTGATCAGGCGCTCGTCGAGTTTTGTCTCCTCCGTCTGCGTCCCCCAGACGATCCCTTGGTGCAGGTCCGTCACGCGAACCTTATCGTTCTTGGCGTAGAAAGCGAAGAACAACTGGTCCTGCGTCTTCGTCATATGGTAGATACTGCCCGGATTCGCCGGATAGAGAATCTCCTGGCGACTCGTCTCGCCGCTCGGCAAATCCACGGTCACCGGAAGGTAGCCTTCCGGGATCTTCATGCCCGCCGTTCCGTAGCCGTACACCCCCATCGTGCCGAGGTGGACGAGGTGGATATCGAGACCCGATTCAACAATTGCCGCCAAGACGTTATTCGTGGCGTTCAAGTTGTTGTTCACCGTATACCGCTTGTGATATGAGGATTTCATCGAGTACGGCGCCGCGCGCTGTTCCGCAAAGTGTACGACCGCATCCGGCTCGAACTCCGCGAGCAGGGTCAGCAGGCGGTGATAATTTGCGGCAATGTCGAATCGGTAGAACGGAATCGTCCGGCCCGAAACGGCATTCCACGCCTTCAACCGGACGCCGAGCGGTGCGATGGGGGTCAAGGACTCTACTTCAAGCTCGATGTCGATCTTGCGTCGCGACAAATTGTCAACGATGACAACTTCGTGGCCTTTGGCCGACAGATGTAAAGCTGACGGCCACCCACAAAATCCATCGCCGCCCAAGACGATGATCTTCATTTTAAAACGTCTTGATCTTCGTTAGTCCCGCGCCGGCGAACAGGCTCTCGACCTTCGCGACATTCTTTGAATCGCCGTGAAAGGCGACGATGCTGTGCCCCGCCTCAAGCGTCTCGACGTAGTTCTCCACTTCGTCGTCCGGAATCGCGAGATCCGCGAGCCGGTCCCAGAGCGAATCGCCCGGCGACGCGCTGAATTCGCCCACCAGGCGCGGACCGCTCGTGATGCCGGGAATGCCGGTGCCGGTGAGCCCCGGCACGCCGGTGCCCGTCTCGAGACCGCCCCCGGTGAGGATGCCGCTGTCGATCAGCTCGCTCGCGATGGGCGTGTCCGCGTCTTCGGGCGCGAGCACTTCGAACGACTCGAGCGAGAGCCCAGCCGCCTTTAGCGCCGCCTCCAGCGCGGCCGTGTCGCCGTCTTGGGAAATGCCGGTCACCACAAAAGGCACGGGATACCTCGGTTGAAAGAAGTGCGCGCAACCCTAGATTGGCCGCGTGGGCATCGGCGGCCCGCCGATTCCCGCACGCCGGACGGCTTCCATCGGTGAGGTGCCCAAAAACGCGAGAATCGAAGCGCCCAAGCCGACCAGCCACACGAGCGCCGTTACGGCCCAGCCGACGTAGGGTACCGTCTCCGCCGCGCTGACGACGACGAGGCCCAGGATGAGGGCCCACAGCGGCGACGGCGTCGTCGAGGGCATGACGAGCTCGGTCAGCCGCCGGCCGACGAGCAGCGCGATCGCGCCGGTGCCGAGCCAAATCCCGACGAACACCGCCGCGAACTCGAGCACGATGAGCGGGATACCGACGATCGTGATCGCGAGCAAGATCGCGACCGGGAGCACGGCGACCACCGCCGCGGTGCCGACGAACGCGGCGAGACCCGGGTGACGCTCGACGCGATCGAGCGCAAGCCGCATGCGCACCGGGAAGAGCAAGAAGACGAGCAGCACGATCGCGCTCGCGCCGAACTTCACCAGCAGGTGGCGGTCCTGATGCGCGAACTGATCGAATGCCGCTGAGTTGACGAACCACGGCGCCATCGCTCGCGCGGCGTCGGCGGCGACGCAATTCGCCTGACCGTCGATCTGCGCGCCTTCCTCGATGAAGCATTTTCCGAAGAGCGTGTTCACGTCGCCGCGCACGTGCCCCGCAACGTGGGCGTCGCCGAAGACGACCGTCAGGTCGCCGTCGACGACTTCATCCGAGCCGATCGTCACGTTGTGAAAGAAGACCGTCTTACCGTGATCGCTGATGGTCGCGCTCGCGGCGTGCGGTGGCATCGCCGCGAAGGCGAGCACGGCGAGGCACAGGACGACGAGCGGACGCAGTCGCGCGATCACCAGCGCAAACGCCCGGCGATTCGCGGGGAGCCTGCCCTGAGCCTGACGAAGGGTGCGGCGCGCAGCGCTGCTGCGACCGCGACGAGCACGACGCCGTCGGCGATGACCACGCCGCCCGCGACGGTGGTCCAAGAGCTCACGTCACCGCGGTCGCCCAGGTGTACGAACGTGTGCTGCAAGCCGGCCAACGCCGCCAGCACGGTGCCGGCCACGACGAGCGCGTTGCGGCCCGCGCCGAGCACCGCGTTCGGCGCGATCAGGAGCGCTGCGCCGGCGAGCGACCAGGTGGCCACGATGTAGGCGACGAGCGAGGCGGCGATCGGCGCGCGCGACGCGCACGGCGGCGGCATCGCGCGCACGTCGGCCATCGTCGCATGGGTGAAGTTCGGCGGCAGCTCGACCGTGCGCGGCTCGAGCAGCAACGCATCGACGACGCGCAATTCTTCGAGCAGTCCGCGGCAGCCGGCGCAGCGGTCGACGTGCGCGAGCAGACGCGTGCGTTCGCCGGCGCCGAGGTCGCCGTCGAGGAAACGCTCGAAGCGTTCTTCACACCAACTGCAGGTCACGCAGCCCCCGTAGGATTCCGGGCGTCGTCGCCGCCACGGCGGCGGCTTCGCGTTCGCGGAATTTCTGAGCCAGTGCAAGCTTGCCGCGATGGATCAGCGTCTTCACGTTGCCGAGTGAGAGACCCATCGTGGTCGCGATCGATTGGTAGTCCATGTTGTCGTAATAGCGCAGGGCGAGCACCGTGCGAGTGCGCTCGGGCAGGTCGGCAAGAGCGGCGCGCACCTCGGCCTCGGCTTCGCTGCGCAGCACGCCGCCGACCGGGTCGGCCTCGGTCGAGGGATCCGGCAAGCTGTTCTCGAGCGTGCGGTCTTCGCCCAGCTCGGCGGCCATCGGGCGGCGCTGCGAGCGGCCCAGGAACGTGCGCACGACGTTGCGGGCAATGTGGTAGAGCCAGGTTGAGAAGCGCCCCAGATCGGGGTTGTAGGTGCCCAAGTGGGCGTACGCACGCAAGAAGGTCTCCTGCGTCAAATCGGCCACGTCGGACGGCGAGCGAACGCCCGCGCCGATGAAATTCGCAATTCCGCGCTTGTAGCGCTCGACCAAGAGCGCAAACGCGTCGCGGTTGCCGGCTCGTACCTGGCCGACGAGCTGCTCGTCCGTGGCCTCTTCGATGATCATCCGTCCCTCTGCAAGAGTGGGCACCCGTCAAGATACTGCCCCCACCCCTGAAAGTTCCGTCGGGGTGATAAGGCGATCGAAAAGCTCCGGTATGACCCGGCGCGAAGACCAGGCGTGATGCACGTTTTGGTGACGGGGGGCGCCGGCTATATCGGGGTCGAGTTGTGCCGGCAGCTTCTCGAGCGCGGCGACCGCGTTCGGGTGGTCGACCGGTTCTTTTTCGGCGCCGCGCCGCTCGAGGCGCTGGCGCACGCGCATGCCGGCCGGCTCGAAGTCATCATGGGCGATCTGCGCGCCTGGGACGACGCCTGGCTCGAGGGCATCGACGGCGTCTCGCACCTGGCCGGGCTCTCCAACGACCCGACCGCGGAGTACAACCCCGACGCCAACTGGCAGATGAACGCGCTCGGCACCGAACGGCTCGGTGCGGCGTGTAAGCGGCGCTGGGTGCGGCGGTTCGTCTTCGGTTCCTCCGCCTCGCTCTACGACGGCATCGGTCCCGGAATGTTCGACGAGCACACGCCGGTCGAACCGCGCGGCGCGTACTCGATCTCCAAGCGGTATGCCGAGGAAGCGCTGCTCGCGCTGGCCGGAGCCGACTTTGCGCCCACGATTCTGCGCCAGGGCACGGTTTACGGCTACAGCCCGCGCATGCGCTTCGATCTGGTCGTGAACACGTTCGTGCGCGATGCGATCGCGCGCCAGAAGCTGTATCTACACGGCGGTGGTTGGCAATGGCGCCCGCTCGTCGACGTCAGCGACGTTGCGCGCGCGCACATCGTCATGCTCGACGCGCCGCTCGACGTCGTGGGCGGCGAGATCTTCAATTTGATGCAAGAGAACTATCAAGTGCGCCAACTCGCGATGCTCGTTGCCGGCTCGCTGCTGCTCCTCGGCCGCACGGTGAAACTCGAGGATGCGCCGCTTCCGAACGTCGTGCGCGACTACCGCATGACGAACCTGAAGATGACGCAGCGCACCGGTTTCACGCCCGCCGTCACCGTCCTCGAATCGATCGACAACATGCTGAACACGCTGCCGCTCGACGACGTCGCGTACTTAACCGATCCGCGGCACAACAACATCGCCTGGATGACGATGCTCGAAGAGACCCACGCGGCGCAGCGCCCCTTCGCGTCGATCTACTGATCGCGAAATTCTCGCGACCGGCGAGATTTCGGTTAGTAACAATTTGGTAATCATGATACGCATACCCTGGGCAGGTGCCGCCACGAGTTCGTGAGCTTGTTCAAATGCTGGAGGCAGTTGGGTTCCGGTTTCAGCGCCGTGGCAAGGGAGATCATACGATTTACGTGCGCGGCGATCAGGAAGAAAGCATTGCCGGCGCGCCGAATCATGAGGTTCCAAAAAAGCGATGGGAACGACTTCGTAAGAAGTACGATCTCAAGGGATGATACCGATGGAAATCCTCATAACGATCGAGCGCGAACCAGGTGCTCCTACCGTGGGCGCCTACTCTGAGAATCCGAGTATCACGGTCGTCCGCGACGCAAGCGTTTCCGATCGGGAACTTCTGATTGCGTACGCGGATGTTCTCGACGATTTGCAGAACCCGCCATCGGAGGGCGCGCTCAGGGCGTAAACAGTTTCGCCGCGCGGTCTTTGGCGGAGAGGCGCGGTTCGCCGGCTAGGGGCCAGGCGATGGCGAACGTGGGGTCGTCCCAGCGATAGCTGACCTCGCGCTGCGCGTCGTGGAGCGCGCCGTGTTTGTAGGCGAAGAGGACGTCGTCGGTGAGCGCGAGGAAACCGTGCAGGAAGCCTTTGGGGATGTAGAGCTGCACGTGGTTGTGTTCGCTCAACTCGAAGCCCTCCCACTTGAGGTACGTCGGCGAATCCTTGCGCACATCGACGATGACGTCCCACACCGTGCCGCGCAGCACGTTGGCAAGTTTGCTCATTTCGGGGTCGCCGTGCAGCCCGCGGATCACGTTCTTCGCCGAGAACGAAACGCTGTCTTGAACGAAGTCGTCCAGTAAGCCGAGCGCCCGGTACTTCGCGGTCGAGTACGTCTCTTTGAAGAAGCCGCGGTCGTCCTCATACACGTCGGGGAAGAACAAGCGGGCGTCGGCGAGCGTGGTATCGCGTGCTTGGAGCGCCATTGCGCCGGGGGTTGGCCTCGGCATGCGAGCGAACCTTTGCCGGGATGAGACGGATCCTGCTCGTCGGCGGCTCAGGCCAACTCGGTACCGCGTTGCGGGCCGAGTTGAGCGGCGAAGACGTCGTCGCGCCGCCGCACGTTGCGTTCGATATCGTCGCCGGCGATCCGGCGGTGCTCCTCGACGCGGCGCCCTACGACGTGGCGATCAACTGCGCGGCGTTCCATAACGTCGACACCTGCGAGCGCGAACCCGGTAAGGCATTCGCGGCGAACGCGCTCGCGGTCGACCGCTTCGCCCGCGCCTGCGCCGCGCGCGACATCGCGTTCATGACGATCAGCACCGACTATGTCTTCGCCGGAACTGCAACCCAACCGTATACGGAAGCCGACGCACCCGGACCGCGCACGGCGTACGGCGTCTCAAAGTTGGCGGGGGAACTGCTGACCCGCCGCAGCGGCCCCAAGCACTTCATCGTGCGGTCGAGCGGCGTGTTCGGGAACGTCGGCAAATCCAACAAAGGCTACACGCTCATCGACAAGGTTCTGGGCCAGGCCGAACGCGGCGAGCCGACGCGCATGGTCGCCGACATGACGTTTTCGCCGACCTACGCTCCCCACTTTGCGCGTGCCGTTCACGCGCTCATCGAGGCGCGGGCATACGGCACACACCATATCACCAACGCCGGCGAGTGCACGTGGTTCGAGTTCGTGCGGGCGGCATTTTCCAAAGCCGGCTTCGCGGACGCACAACTCGAACCGATCACGTACGCGTCGTTCAACAACGCGGTCCAGCGGCCGATGTACTCAGCGCTCGCCAACACGACGCTCGCCCCGCTCGGCATCGCGGCGCTGCCGGGCTGGGATGCGGCGCTCGACGAGTTCCTCGAGGCACGTTGCTCCTAGCCGCCGCGTTGGCCGTCGGGCTGCAGCTGCGCTCCGACCTGGACCGCATCTTAACTGCGCCGACGCTGCGCGGCGCGCACGTCGGCGTGCTCGTTGCGTCGGCCGCCGACGGGCGCACGCTGTACGCGCGCGCCGCCGACGCGACGATTCAGCCCGCCTCGACGCTGAAGCTGCTGGTCGGCAGCATCGCGCTCGAACGCCTCGGCCCGGCGTACACGTTCACGACCAGGCTCGTGCACGGCGACGGCGACACGCTGATCCTGTACGGCGGCGGCGATCCGCTGCTGCGGCGCGCCGACCTCGACGCCGCCGCCGACGCCGTCGCGCAGGCCGGCATCGCGCGCGCGCAAGTCATGCTCGACGAGTCACACGTCGCGGCGGACGAACGGCGCGCGCCCGGCTGGTCGGTCGACGATGTGCTCCAGTATTATGCTCCGGTGGTGAATGGGCTGCCGTTCGAGGAGAACGTCCTACCAGTCACGCTCGCGCCGGGTGCGACGATCGGCTTGCCGCCGGCCGTGCAACTGCCGCCGCCGTTCGCGCCGCAGACGGTGCCGCCCGGCGCGTGCCTTCCGGGCCCGACGTTGCTGACGTTCACGGTCGCCGCAACCACCGTCGCTGCCGGGCAACCCGACACGTCGGACGTGACGGCGGGACCGTGCGGCGACGTCGTCGTCACCGGCGAGGTTCCGCTCGGCGCGCCGTCGCACGTCGACGCCGCCATCGATCAGCCCGAAGTACTCGCGTTGCGCTACTTCACCGATGCACTGCAGCGGCGCGGGATCACGGTGCTGCCGGTGTCGCCCTCGACCGGTCCGCTGCCCGGCGTCGTCGCCGCACCCTATGCCGCGCTGCCCGCCGGCACCGTCGTGTGGCGCCACGACGGTGAACCGCTCTCCGCCCTGCTGGCCGACCTGTGGCTGCCGTCCGACAATCTGATCGCTGAAGAATTGTTACGCGAAATCGACGTTGCGGCGAACGCCCATCCCGGCACGCTCGAAGGCGGGACGGCGCTCGAGCGCGCGTGGCTGCGCGGGATCGGCGTCGATCCGGCGACCGTGACCATTGCCGACGGCAGCGGTCTCTCACAATACAATCGCTTCACGCCGCGCGCGCTCGTCGCCGTGCTGCAGCACGACTGGCACGGCCCCGGACGCGATGCGGTCGTCGCTGCGCTGCCGATCGCCGGCGTGCGCGGCGACCTGCGGGGCGCGATGCTGGGCACGCCGGCCGCGGGCCACGTCTACGCCAAGACGGGTTCGATGTCGCACGTGCGCGGGCTGGCCGGATTCGTGGCGACCCGAACGCACGGAACGCTGATCTTCGCGCTGAGCATCGACGACTGGATGGGGACCGACGCCGATTTGGCGGCGGTACGCGCCGCATTCTGCTCGCGGCTGGCCCGGCTCTAGCCGGAACTTCCTCGCGCCCCGGTAAACCAAGGGACGATGCTCCCCGAGTTACTTGCCTGGTTTACCGGCAAGGACGTCAACAAGCGGAAGTATCCGCGCAAACGGCGTCCGTACCGGGCGGCCTATAGCTTGGATGGGAAGACTCAGAAAGCCGCGATCGGACTCGATCTGAGCGGTGGGGGCTGCTGCATTCTCACACAGGAAAACGTCACCGCCAAAGAGTTCGAGCTGCGCGCCCAAATCGAGGAACGCCAGGTCCGGTTGCGCGCCAAAACGGTGTGGACGGACAACGTCACCCACCAAGGCCGCAAGGTTTGGCGCTACGGCATGCAGTTCACCGGTATCCCGGCCGACGACTGGGACGCCATCATTCGCTACACGACCGATAAACCGGTCAGCGAATCGAACAAGGTGGCCGAAGACCTGACCAAAGTTCGGCTGACGCCGGACGACACGGCGCGGCTCCTGCCGCTGGCCCTGCAAACGCGGCTGCTCAATATGCTCGTGCAGCGCGGCCGCCTCGCGCCGCTCGACGAGCGCGCAACCCCCCTCGTCCAGTATTTTTACTCCGGCATCGTGAAGCACGAAGGCAAACCGATGCACCGCTTGATGATCCAGTCCAAGCTTACCAACGACGACGGCAAGCCCGATTTGTTCGAGACGTCCTTCGTGTTCGACGACACCGGCGCGAACATCGGGATCCTGGTCGACGCCCCGCGGCCCGACCCCGGGCCGCCGGCGCCGTAGGTTCCGTTGAACAAGACCGCTCTCATTACGGGCATCACCGGACAAGACGGATCGTATCTCGCCGAGTTCCTCCTGCACGAAGGCTACCGCGTCGTCGGGATGACGCGCCGAACGTCGACCGACGTGCACGAGCGTATCCAGCACATCTTCGACGACATCGAGTTCGTATCGGGCGATCTGCTCGATCAAAGCTCGATAACCTCGATCGTCGCAGCGGTGAAGCCCGACGAGATCTACAACCTTGCGGCGCAATCGTTCGTCCCGGCGTCGTGGGACCAGCCGGTGCTGACCGGCGAGTTCACCGCGCTCGGCGTGACGCGCGTGCTCGAAGCGATTCGCCACACCGATCCGCGCATTCGCTTCTACCAAGCGTCGAGCTCGGAGATGTTCGGCAAGGTGCAGGCCGTGCCGCAAAACGAGCGCACCGCGTTCTACCCGCGCTCGCCTTACGGCGTCGCGAAGCTTTACGGCCACTTTATCACGATCAATTACCGCGAATCCTACGACCTCTTCGCGGTGAGCGGGATCCTCTTCAACCATGAGTCCAGCCGGCGCGGCAAGGAGTTCGTGACGCGCAAGATCACCGACGGCGTCGCGCGCATCAAGCTCGGCCTGGCGAACGAGTTGCGCTTGGGGAATCTCGAGGCGCGGCGCGATTGGGGCTTCGCCGGCGACTACGTGCGCGCGATGTGGATGATGCTGCAGCAGCCCGCCGCCGACGACTACGTGATCGCGACCGGCGTCACGCGCAGCGTCGGCGAGTTCGTGCGCGCGGCCTTCGAACACGTCGATTTGGATTGGGAACGCTACGTCGTCGTCGACCCGCGCTTCTACCGCCCGGCCGAAGTCGACATGCTCGTCGGCGACGCGAGCAAAGCCCGCGCCGTGCTGGGCTGGGAACCCGAAACCTCGTTCGAGCGGCTCGTCGAGACGATGGTGCAAGCGGACTTGGAGCGCCTGCGGCCGTTCGCGGCGGTTTAGGCGATGCGCGTGCTGGTCACCGGTGCGACGGGCTTCGTCGGCCGGCATCTGCTCGACGCGTTGCGAAGGGCCGGTCACGAACCGATCGCGGTCGGCGGGCCGCATGACGCGCCACCCGCGCTGACGGTCGATTTGCTCGATGCGTCCGCCGTGCGCGCCATCGTGGATACCGCTGCGCCGGGTGCAATCGTGCACCTCGGCGGGCAGGCCTTCGTGCCGCAAAGCATCGCCGACCCGCTCGGCACGCTGGCGGTCAACGCGACGGGAACCGCGCACGTTCTCGAGGCGGCGCGTGCGTACCGCGACCGGGTGCAAGCGCCGCTACGCGTGCTCGTGGTTTCCAGCGCCGAGGTCTACGGAATCCAGCGGCCCGAGCGGATGCCGCTCGATGAGGGGGCTGCCGTGCGGCCCACCAACGCGTATGCCGCAAGCAAGGTCGCAGCCGAAGCGTACGCGCTCGCCTGGCAGCGCTCGTATGGGCTCGACTGCGTGATCGCGCGCCCCTTCAACCACATCGGCCCGGGTCAGGACGAGCGTTTCGTCGTAGCCTCGTTTGCGCGTCAACTGGCCGACATTGCTGCCGGTGCACCGGCGGTGATGCACGTCGGCAACCTCGCCGCCGAGCGCGATTTCCTCGACGTGCGTGACGTAGCAGCGGCCTACGTCCTGCTGGTCGCAAACGGACGCTCGGGCGAGGTGTTTAACATTTGTAGCGGCCGCACGGTCGCGATTCGAGAGGTACTGCGGCAATTGATCACCATCGCGCGGGTTCCGGTCGAAATTCGGGACGATCCGGAACGCATGCGGCTCTCGGATCTTCCGATCCTCAGCGGTGACGCCACGAAGCTGCGCGCCGAGACCGGCTGGGCGCCGCGCTACACGCTCGAGGCATCGCTGCGCGACATCTACGCGGCGGCACGCCCTTCGACAAGCTCAGGACAGGCTCCGTGAACGAACCGCTCGACGTCGACGCGTTCGTCTTCGCCCGGCGCGGCCAACTACTCGCCGTGCCGGCCGTTCTTCTCGCCGTGCTCGGTAAGCCCAGCGCGTTCTCGATCGCCGTCGGGCTGCCGCTTGCGTTCGCGGGTGAAGCGATCCGCGCGTGGGCTGTCGGCTACTCCGGCGCGACGACGCGCGGCGACACGGTCACTGCGCCGGCGCTGGTGACCGCGGGCCCCTACGCCTACGTGCGCAATCCGCTCTACGCCGGAAACGTCGTCACGGCGCTCGGCTTCGCAATCGCATTCACCGGCGCGAACGGCCCCGTTGCGCGCACGGCGCTCGTCGCCGGCGCGCTCGGCGCGATGCTCGCCGTCTATCGTGTCGTCGTGCCGCACGAAGAGGGCTACCTGCGCGCGACCTTCGGCGCCGCCTACGACGCCTACGCCGCGGCCGTGCCGCGCTTCGTGCCGCGCACCGCGCCCGCCGGCAGCGAGCTGGGCAGCTACGATCCCGCGGTGATCGCGAGCGCCGAATCGCGGACGTTCCTCACCTTCGGCGCGATGCTCGCAGCGCTGGCCTTCAAGGCGCGCAAAGCATGAGCGGGCACGCGCACGGCTCTGCGGGTACGCTGCAACTGAAGGTCGCCCTCGCGGCCACCGCCGCAATCGCCGTGCTGGAGCTTGCCGGCGGTTTCGTCGCGCATTCGCTCGCGCTGTTGTCCGATGCGGCGCATGTCACGATGGACGTCGTGGCGCTGGCGATTGCGCTCGCTGCAAGCATCCAATCGATGCGCCCGGCGAACGAACGCCATACGTACGGATTCGCACGGCTCGAGATCCTCGCCGGTCTCGGCAACAGCGCGCTGCTGTTGGCGGTCACCGTGCTGATCGTGGCCGAGGCGGTCAAGCGGTTCATGCATCCCGAGCTGCCCGAAGGTTCGCTGATGTCGATCATTGCGTCCATCGGCCTAGTCGTGAACGTGGGCATCGCCGTGATGCTGCTGCGCGCGAGCCAGGTTTCGCTGAACTTGCGCGCCGCAATGCTGCACATCGGCGGCGATGCGCTCGGCGGCGTCGCGGTGATTCTCGGCGGCGCCGTCATCGTCGCGACCGGCGCCGCGTGGGTCGATCCCGCCCTCTCGCTGTTCGTCTCGGCGATCATCCTCATCGGCATCGTCAACGTCTCACGCGAGGCGCTGAACGTGCTGCTCGAGTCGGTCCCCGACCACGCGCGGCTGCCGCTCGTGCGCGAGAGTATTCACCGCTGCGAAGGTGTGGTTGCGGTGCACGACCTGCACGTCTGGACGATCGGGTCGGGTACGCATGCGCTATCGGCGCACGTCGTGCTCGACGACCGCCGCCTGAGCGAAGCTACTGCGATCCTCAATCGCATCACGTCCGCGATGCACGCTGAGTTCGGGATCGCGCACGTGACGATCCAGTTCGAGTGCGAATCCTGCGAGGACGACGAGCGCGTCGTCTGCACCCAGGTCGAGCCCCGTTCGAGGGAGCCGGTTTCGACGCCCGGAACGTAAGGCGGACCATGCCGGAGAGCGTCATCCTTGCCACCGCCCGCACCCCGTTCGGCCGCTTGGGCGGCGCGCTGGCGTCGCTCGTCGCGACGACCCTGGGCGGCGATGCGATCCGCAACGCCGTCGCGCGTGCGGGCATCGATCCGGGCGAGATCGAGCACGTGATCATGGGTCAGGTGTTGCAAGCAGGCGCCGGCCAGGCACCGGCCCGCCAAGCCGCCTTCAAGGCCGGCCTCGCCAAAACGACGACCGCCGAGACGATCAACAAGGTTTGCGCTTCGGGTCTCGTCGCGACCGCGTACGCGGCGCGCTTGATCGACGCCGCCGAACACGACGTCGTCGTCGCCGGCGGGATGGAGTCGATGTCGAACGCGCCCTATCTGTTGGCCGGCGCGCGCTTTGGGTATCGCTACGGCGAGGGCGCGCTGATCGACGAGATGGTGCTCGACGGTTTGCTCGACTACTATTTCGATGAGGCGATGGCGTCGCAAAGCGCGCGCGTCGCGGCCGAGCTCGGCGTCACGCGGGCCGTACAAGACCAGTTCGCCTACCAGTCGCACACCCGCGCGCACGCCGCGCACGAAGCGGGCTACTTCGCAGCCGAGATCGCGCCGATCCGGGTCGCGACCAAAGCCAAGGGCAAGATCGTCGTCGATGCGCTGCCGATTCCGGCGCGCGAACGCGTCCCGGTGCCGGCCGGGGGCGCACCGGCGGGAGTCTGGAGTCACGAGCCGCCGGCGAGCATGGTCGCCGATCCGGCGCGCTTCGGACCCTACGTCACCGGCGACGTGCCGTCGACGCTGGTCGACCGCGACGAACCGGTGCGCGCCGACGCGTCGCTCGAAGCGATGTCCAAGTTAAAACCGCTGGACGAGGGCGGCACGATTACGGCCGGCAACGCACCGGGCGTGAACGACGGCGCCGCCGCGCTCGTTCTTTCGAGCGCCGGCTATGCAAAGCGCAACGGCCTCGAGGCGCTGGCCACGGTCGTCGGTCACGCGGGCGCCGCGTGGGATCCGCCGTATCTCGCCTTGACCCCGGCGATGGCGGCGCAGAAACTGCTCGACCGCCACAAGCTCAAAGCCGCCGACATCGCGGTGTGGGAAGTCAACGAGGCCTTCGCCGCCGTTGCGCTCACCGCGGCGGCGCGCCTCGGCCTCGATCCGAACGCGATCAACGTTCAGGGCGGAGCGGTCGCGCTCGGCCATCCGCTCGGCGCATCGGGTGCGCGCATCGTTGCCTCGGTCGTGCACCAATTGCGCCGCCGCGGCGGCGGCCTCGGAATTGCGGCCCTGTGCAGCGGCGGCGGTCAAGGCGACGCGCTGCTGGTGCGCGTCGGGTGAGGGACGACGCATGCGGATGATGGTTGTCGGCGCCGGGCAGATGGGCGCCGGTATCGCGCAAGTCTTCGCGATGCACGGACACGAGGTGCTGCTCAGCGATGTCGACGGGGTGCGCATCAAACGCGGCATCGACGGCATCGCCAAGCGCCTCCAGCGCGACGTGGAGAAGGGCCGGATGACAGCCGAGGCGCGCGGCGGGGTCCTCGAACACATCGACGCGCGGCCGCACTTCCACGACCTCGACGTTGCGCTGGCCATCGAAGCGGCGACCGAAGACTTCGACACCAAAGTCGACCTGTTTCACCGGCTCGACGAAAACACGCCGCCCGAAACGATCCTTGCGACCAATACCAGCTCGATCTCGATCACCTCGCTCGGCGCGGCGACGAGCAAGCCCGAGCGCGTGATCGGTATGCACTTCATGAACCCGGTACCGGTGATGGCGCTGGTCGAAGTGATTCGCGGGATCGCGACCAGCGATGCGACCGCGCGCGCGATCGTCGAGCTGGCGTCGTCGCTGGGCAAGACGCCGGTCGAAGTGCGCGATTTCCCAGGCTTCATCGCCAACCGCATCTTGATGCCGATGATCAACGAAGCGATCTTCGCCGTCTACGAAGGCGTGGCGTCGATCGACGCGATCGACACGGTCATGAAGCTCGGCATGAACCATCCGATGGGACCGCTGACGCTGGCCGATTTCATCGGCTTGGACACGTGCCTCGCGATCATGAACGTGCTCTACGACGGCTTCGGTGATTCGAAATACCGCGCGTGCCCGTTGCTCAAACAGTACGTTGCAGCCGGGTGGCTGGGCAAGAAGTCGGGCCGGGGTTTCTACGACTACCGCGGCACCGTAACGGTCCCGGCTGCGGTGTGACACCGTTCGAGCCGACTGAGGAACAGCGGGCGATCGGCGCGCTCGCTCGGGAAATCGCCGCCCGCGAGATCGCGCCCCATACACGACGGAATCTCCCGTCGAGCGCTACTATCGTGACGCCAAGATCACCGAGATTTACGAGGGCACCTCGGAGATCCAGCAGATGATCATTTCCCGCGACCTCGTCGGCAGGCTCGACTAGGATGCGGCAAGCAACGAAACGCAGGCTCAAGGATCTTCTGGTGAGCCTCTGCGCCCGGATCATCGAGTGCTCGAAAGAACCGCAGTCCGTGCTGGAAGAGATTGTCGCTGAACTGCGCCGGAGATCCGATCCGAGCGGGGCTTTTGCCGCACTGCATGCGGTCCACAACGGCCCTGCTTACCTCGCGCCGACCGACCTATCCCGGACGGAATTTACCCTCCGGCGCGCGCTGGTCGTCGGTTCTTGTCTCGCGGAGGCGTGGGTACGGGACATCGATTGCCCAGCGGACTTCGTCCTGGTCAACAATCTGAGCGTTTTGCCCGACGAGCCACCACGGGCCGCTACCGAGTACGACGTCCAAATCGTCCAGCTTCCACTGCGTATTCCGCTTCCGGAGGCTCATCTTTGGCAACTCTCACACCTCGATGAGGCAGGGCACGAAGCGGCCTTCGCAGTCTCCGTCCAGCGGCTTCACGACGCACTCGAACTCGCTTGCAGCTGGAATCGCCGCTATGGATTGCTGACGCTCGTGACGAACTTTCTCGTGCCCCAACAGAATGCAATGGGGCGCACGGTGCCGCGCTATGATCTGCGCAATCCGGCCTACTTCGTCGAGCGCCTGAACGCCGCGCTCGCGGCTGCTCTCGAGCGCTTCGAAAATGCCTACTTGCTCGATATTGACGGCCTCGCCTGCGTCTACGGGCGCCGCTACTTGCAAGATGATGCGTTCAATGCCCTCGCCCACGGCACTTTGTGGGGCAACGACCCGCATTCGGCAATCGATGCGCGCCGCATCGAGCCGTTTCCATCGGTAGCCGAACATTACAAGTTCACGCCGCGGGAAGAATTCTTCGCGTCGGCTTGGCGGCAGGTGGTCGCCATGGTACGCACGTTGCGTCGCTACGACGAGGTGAAGCTCGTCATAGTCGATCTGGATGACACCCTTTGGCGCGGCGTTGCCGGTGAAGACTCGACTGATACCGTCGGGATGACCGAGGGCTGGCCGCTCGGTCTCATGGAGGCGCTCGCCTACCTCAAAAAGCGCGGCGTTCTTCTAGCCATCGTGAGCAAGAACGAACAAAGCCGGATCGAGGCGTTGTGGGGCCGCCTCATGCGAGGCGGATTGCAGCTCGACGACTTCGCCGTGCGCCAAATCAATTGGCGTTCGAAGATCGAGAACGTCAACGACGTGCTCGACGTCGTGAACGTGCTGCCTAAAAATGTCGTGTTCATCGACGACAATCCCGCGGAGCGCGCGGCGGTTGCGGCCGCTTTCCCCGATATCCGGACGCTCGGCGCCTACCCGTTATATCTGCGCCGGATCCTGCTGTGGTCTTCTGAGACGCAGGTCGAGAGTGTCACTGCCGAATCGGCGCGTCGTACCGAACTCGTTCAAACGCAAGTGCAGCGGGAGCGAGAACGCACCCAGTTTTCCCGCGAGGATTTCCTCTCCTCGCTCGCTCTCGAGGTCGATGTTTTCAACGTCGCAGACCGCACGGACCCGCGCTTCGATCGCCTCTTGGAATTGATCAACAAGACGAATCAGTTCAATACGACAGGTGTGCGAAGGCAGCGCGAAGAGTTCACTGCGGGTGACGCTTCGGGGCTGCGGTTGTACGGATTTGCCGCGCGCGACCGGTTTTCTGACTACGGTGTCGTTGGGGCGGCGCTTCTTCGCGCCAATAGCATCGAGCAGTTCGTCATGAGCTGCCGTGTGATCGGGCTTGACGTCGAGAATGCGGTCGTTGGCATACTACTTTCGGAGTTGCGAACGGCAGGGTTTCTCGAAGCGCAAGCCCGGACCGTCGATAGCGAAGCGAACTTCCCATCGCGGGATCTCTATGCGCGCTGCGGTTTCGTGAAGCGTGAGGGGACCTGGTTCCGAGTGACGAGCACGAACCTGCCGACAGAAGTCGTCCAGGGTGCGCCGGGACCTCCGCGGAACCGTGCCGAGCCATGAAATTGATCGAATATCAGGGCAAGGACCTCTTTCGGCGAGTCGGCATTCCGACCCCGAAGGGCGTCTTCGCCACGACTGCTGCCGACGTTAAGACTTTTATCGAAACGAACCCCGGCTCGTGGGTGCTCAAGAGCCAAGTGATGATGGGCGGGCGCGGGAAAGCCGGCGGCATCAAGTTCGCCGACGACGCCGCGCAAGGGGAAACGCTCGCCAAGGAGTTGATCGGTAAGCACCTGGTCTCGATTCAGAACCCCGAAGGCGAGACCGTGAAGTCGCTGCTGGTCGAAGAAAAAGTCAACATCGAAAGCGAGGCCTACGTCTCGATCGCGATCGATCGCGACGAGCGCAAGCCCGTGTTCATCGTGAGCGCTAAGGGCGGGATGGACGTCGAAGAGGTCGCCGAGCACGATCCGGACGCAATCGTGAAGTACTGGGTGGATCCGGCGATCGGCTTCTCGCCGTTCATGGCGCGCCAACTCGCGTTCGCGGCGAAGCTGCCGGCCGGTTATCTCAAGGCATTCCCGAAGATCTGCGCCGGACTCTACGACCTGTTCATGGATTACGGCGCGAACCTGCTCGAAATCAACCCGCTCGTGCTCACCAAAGACGGCCAGGTGATCGCCTCCGACTCCAAAGTCGACCTCGACGACAACGCACTGTGGAAACATCCCGACGTGCAAGCCTGGAACAAAGCCACTCCGACCGATGAAGATCAGGAAGCGGCGCTGGCGATCGGCCTCGGCATGTTCAACTACAAGAAGTTTCCCGACGAACCCGGCGAGCCGTCGAAACGCGTCGGCACGATCGCCAACGGTGCGGGCCTCGGCATGGGAACGATGGACGCGGTCAAGAACGCCGGTGGCGCGGCGTCCAACTTTCTCGACATCGGCGGCGGCGCGCAAGCCGACCTCGTGAAGAAGAGCTACAACCTGGTGACGTCGGACCCGCGCGTGAAGGCGATGTTCATCAACATCTTCGGCGGCATCACGCGCGGCGATCAGGTCGCGATGGGCATCGTCGACGCGCTCAAAGGCGACGACGTGCGCAAGGTGCCGCTGGTGATTCGCCTGACCGGCACCAACGCCGAAGAAGGCCGCAAGATCCTCGCCGATGCGGGCTTCTTTCCGGTCGAAACGATGGACGAAGGCGCGGCCAAAGCCGTGGCACTGACGAAGGGCGCGAACTAGCCATGCCAATCTTTTTGGACAAGAACTCGAAGGTGATCGTTCAGGGGATCACCGGGCGCGAAGGCCTCTTCCACACCGGGCGCATGCTCGCGTACGGCACGAACATCGTCGGCGGCGTGACGCCCGGCAAGGGCGGCACGCGGATCGAGAGCGGTCAGCCGGTGTTCAACACCGTCAAGGACGCCGTGGATGGTACCGGTGCAACGCACTCGATCATCTTCGTGCCGCCGTTCGCCGGTTCGGACGCGCTCTACGAAGCCTACGATGCGGGCATCCAGCTCGCGGTCTGCATCACCGAAGGCATCCCGGTGCACGAGATGCTGAAGGTCGTCGCGACGACCAAAGGCATGCGCATCATCGGGCCCAACTGCCCGGGCGTGATCTCGCCGGGCAAATCGCTGGTCGGCATCATGCCGGGCGGCGTCTTCAAGGAAGGCAACGTGGGCATGATCTCGCGCTCGGGCACGCTGACGTATGAGATCGTCGACGGGCTCACGCGCGCCGGATTCGGCCAGTCGACCTGCGTCGGCATCGGCGGCGACACGATCATCGGCACGTCGTTCGTCGACTGCCTGCGTGAATTCGCCAACGATCCGGAGACGCACGCGGTCGTCGTCGCGGGCGAGATCGGCGGCGCGGCGGAAGAAGCCGCGGCGGCGTTCGTCGGCGAACACATGCCGAACAAACCGGTCGTCGCGTTCATCGGTGGACGCTCGGCGCCCAAGGGCGCGCGGCTCGGTCATGCCGGCGCGATCATCTCGGGGAACACCGGCACGCCGGAAAGCAAGGTGCGGGCGTTCCAGAACATCGGCGCTCCGGTCGCCGACCGGCCGTCGGATATCCCGAAGCTGCTCGGCCAGCTGCTCCAAACCGCGCGCGCGTGAAGCGCGCGCGTGCAGGCCGGGTATCAGTGCGAGGAATGTGAAGAGGCGGTGTGGCTCGCGACGACGCGCGCCGAACTGACCTGGTTGCGCAACCGCCGGCACATCGTGCGTGAAGTCCTCAAGCACGTCAGCGCCGGCCTCGATTCCTGGATCATGGACGGCATCGAGTTCCTCGACCGCCACGAAGGCCACAGCATCGTGATCGTCTCCCGCTCGCGATGATGCCCGACACGTCCGGGCGCCGTACGCTCGGGCAGCAGCGCGGAATCCGCGAGGTCGTTTTCGGCGCGCAGGATGGCCTCTTGACGACGCTCGGGATCGTCACCGGCGTCGGCAGCGCGGAGAACGACCGCGCCGCCATTCTCATTACCGGCGGGCTCGCGCTCTTGGTGGGCGCGCTCTCGATGGGCGTCGGCGAATACCTGGGCGACAAGTCCGAACGCGAGGTCGTTCAGAGCACGGTCGAGCTCGAGCGCAAGGAAATGATTGACACCCCCGAGGCCGAGTTCGACGAACAACTCGACTACTATCGCCTCAAGGGCTTCACGAACGACGAAGCGCTCACGATCGTGAATCGCCTCAAAGCGAATCCCGATATCTGGCTGCACGAGATGGTGCGCGACGAGTTCGGCATCGATCTGCGCGAAGCGGAGGGCCGCGGGCTGCGCGCGCCGCTCGCGATGGCCGGCTCGTTCGCGCTGGGCGCGGTTCTGCCGGTGATGGCCTACGTTTTTCCGCTGCCGCTGGGCACCGCGATGTGGCTGGCGCTGCTGCTCGCCGTCATCGCGCTCTTCGGCATCGGCGTTTTCGCCGCGCGGTTCACGCAGCGCAACCCCATTTCAAAGGGCTTGGAGATCGTCGCCTACGGCGCGCTGGTCTTCGCGGTTGCGTGGGCAGCAGGCAGATACGTTCCACTGCTCTTCGGACACGCTCCGATCGGCGTCGGCGGCTAAGGCTCGCAGGAATCTTCACCGCGCCTTCATATCTCGGTCCTAGCCTAACCTAAAACGTAACCGCCCAACGTACCCGCCTTAGGAGATCATCCTTTGAGACGCGTTCTACCAATCGTGGTCTTCGTATTTTGTGCGACCCTGCTCGTTTCGGGGCTGCGCCAGTCCCAGCCGGTGCAGGCCATGCCGAATTTCGCCCGGGCACTCGGTGTGAGTTGCCAGACCTGTCACACGATGGTTCCGGCGCTCAACGCCTACGGGCGCTATCTGCAGCGCACGTTCTACGCGCCGATCACGTCCGAGGCGATGCGCGGGAGCTTGCCGATTTATCTCGAGTACGAGATCCAGAACTACAGCACCGGGGGCAAAGACAGCGCCCAGCCGGGCAGAAAGACCACCGTCGGGAACCTCATCGCGAGCTTCGACGGGTTCGCCAGTCCGGTCTTCACCTATCGCGTCGAAAACAACGTTTATAGCGGCGACCAGCCGACGAATCAAAGCAAGGGTCCGGAAACGATGTGGCTCGCCTACAACGGCTTGTTCGGCGGCAACGGGCACTTGATGGCCGGCGACGACTATCCCGGGCCGATGCCTTCCTTCATGATCAACCCATCCGATTTCGAGGCCGCCTTCCACGTCCGGCATTTAGCGATCGGCACGCACAGCTACAACCTCGAGAACACGGCCCTGAGCTTCCGGTTCGATTACGACAAAGGCCCGATCGATGCCGAAGTGGCCTGGCGCGGGGGAACCACGAATCCCTTGTCGGGCGGTCCGTCGGATTTCTCCATCCTGCCGGGAACCCAGCGCGCGTTCCAGTGGAAAGTTGCTGACGCCCCGCCGAGCAAGCCGTTCGAGTTCGGTGCTTTCGGCGCCGTCGGCACCTACATCGACAACGGTAAAGCCGGCACGTTAGCGGGCCCGCCCAACATCGATTTTTTCAACATCTGGGGTCCGTACTTCGAGCTGGACCCGGGTTCGTTCGGCAAGTATTCCCCCGGGCTGTACGGCTTCTACGCGATGGCGCATGACAGCAATCCTGGAATCGCCGGCTTCCAAACGCTGACGCCGCAGGGCCCGTACGCGGAAGACGAATCGATCGAGCTCTACGAGCCGCTGCTCAAAAACTCGATGAGCTTCACCATACGGCAGGAGTACAGCAACAACGGTTTGGGCGCGGTCGCCCATTACTACGCCACCGGCGTGTCGTATCAGATCCCGCACCTGCCTTACGCGTTCGCACGCTTCGAGGTGCCGATGGGCGGGCAAAGCACCGCGCCGAGCGGCCGTCCGACGTGGCAATGGGCGCTCGACTTCCTCATTCCGATCGACGGCGGCCCGTTGAACCGCATCGAAAAGAAGCAGCAGGTTGCCGCGGCCACCCCGACCGCCCCGGACGGGAAGACGATCTACGCCGCGAATTGCGCCGCCTGCCACGGGGCCGCCGGCAAAGGCGTGCCGGGAACGTTCCCGGGGCTGGCCGGTAATGCCGACGTGACGGCCGCCGATCCGAAGGCCATCATCGGTATCGTCGAACACGGCAAGGGCGTGATGCCGGCTTGGAAGCCGCAACTCTCCAACGCCGCCATCGCTAACGTACTGACCTACATCCGCACGACCTGGGGCAACAGCGCGAGCGCGGTCAGTGAATCCAACGTGGCAGCGGTTCCGTAAAAAACTCTCGACAAGCTCGGGGTGACAAAAAGAAGGCGCCGACGGCGCCTTCTTCTATTGCGGGATGTTGAGGTGCTGGCCGGGGGCGATCGCGGCGCCGCTGAGGTGGTTGACGGCGATGATCGCGTCGACCATGGCCTGAATGTCGCCGCCCTGCGGGGTGCGGGCATCGGCCAGTTTCCAAAGGCTGTCGCCCGATCGTACCGTGACGGTTGTGAAGGTCACCGGTTTGGCGGCGTGCAGTTGGGTGGCGGAGAGGGCCGGCAGCGTAACCACGAGGCTGAGGCCTGCGATCGCGATCAGCGGCATCAGGGTGAAGCGTTTTCTCGACGGTCCGCGCATTTCCGTACTCCCTAGATATAGTGCCAAACGCTTGTTCGTCCCCCAGATAATAGCATTTCGACCGGGCAAGCGTCAAGGAGATCGCTCGAACATACGTTTGCATTTGGGCAAGCAATCGTGCTAGGATCGAGCCAATACGGGCAGCGTGCGCTCATGCTGTGCCTACTGGGTGGCACTACCGATGGGCATCGTTCGATGCGCTGCGGTCTGCCGCCGATTGGAGGAACCATGGTCGATCGAGGAACGTCCGAGAAACAGCTCCGCATCCTCGACGTCATCCGCGAATTTACGGCCGAAATGGGCTACCCGCCGTCCGTCCGCGAGATCGGCCAACGAGTCGGGCTGTCATCGTCGTCGACCGTCCAGTCCCACCTGAAGACGCTCGAACGCCGCGGCCTCTTGCGCCGCGATCCGACCAAGCCGCGCGCCCTGGTGCCGGCCGACATGGTGCTGCGTGCGGTGGCGCCCCCGGCCCGCCGCGAAGCCGGTCCCGAGACGGTGTCCCTCCCGATCGTGGGCCGGGTCGCGGCCGGCGTGCCGATCACGGCGACCGAGAACCTCGAGGACACCTTCGTGCTGCCCGCGAGCTTCGTCGGCCGCAGCGGATCGTTCATGTTGCGCGTCAAGGGCGACTCGATGATCGATGCCGCGATCCTCGATGGCGACCTGATCGTCGTCGAGCCGCAGCCGACCGCGCACAACGGCGAGATCGTCGTGGCGATGATCGACGGCGAAGCGACGGTCAAGCGCTTCTACCGCGAGGCGGGCCGGATCCGGTTGCAGCCGGAGAATCGCAGCATGGAGCCAATCTACGTCGACGATGTCACGGTCGTCGGACGAGTCGAGGCAGTCGTCAGACGGCTCTGAACCTGTCCTAGTCCAAGGCTTGAGCTGGGTCGAGCAGCGGGTCGCGCCGTTCGCCCAGCGCTTCGGCAACGCGCCGGCGGTCCTCGCCTTGCGCGAAGCGCTGCCGATCAGCTTCGGTGGACTGTTGATCGCCCTGGCGGTGCTCATCGTCTTCTTCGAGCACGGCGCGTTCGTCGTTCGGCTGAAGCTGAGCATTCCCGGCGCGTTCGCCATCATGTCGATCGCGCTGCTGCTCGTGCTCGCGCTACGTCTGGCGCAGCGGCTGGAGTTGCCGGTCGTAGCCGTCATCGCCGCTGCGGCGTGCGCCTTCGGTTTCGCCTTGCCGCGCGCGGCGTGGAAATCGTTCACCATACTCGCGCAGACGCTCGGCACGTCGGGCTTGTTCACGGCGATTGTGTGCTGCCTCGCAGCGGCCGGCGCGATCGTGTATGCCCGGCGGCGCACCCCCGGCACGCGCGGGACGCTCGCCGGCGTCGGCGGCGTCGCGGTGATATCGGCCGCGCTCTTCGCCGCGCACGTTTCGATAGCGGCGCTGCTCGCGCTGCTGCTCTCGCCGCTGGGATTTCTCGGCGACAGTTTCGTCGCGCTCTTGCTCATCGCGGGGATCGAGTCGCTCTTGTGGCTGTTCGGCATCCACGGCCCGGCGTTGCTGGCGGCGATCGTCTTGCCGGTCTACCTGAACCTTCAGGTCGAGAACACCGCGGCGTTCCACGAGGGCCAGCCGCTCCCGCACCTCGTCGCGGTGTCGACGTTCATGTTCGTCTTCGTCGGCGGCTGCGGCGCGACGTTGCCGATGGTGCTCTTGATGCTGCGCAGCCGCGTGCCGCGCTTGCGCAAATTCGCCTACGCGACGCTGTTGCCGTCGCTCATCAACACCAACGAACCGGTGATGTTCGGCCTGCCGATGGTCTACAACCCGATCCTCGGCATCCCGTATCTGCTCGCGCCGCTGGCGCTGGTCTGCACGACCTACGCCGCGCTGGCCTTTCACCTCGTGCGCGCACCGATCTACTACTTGCCCTCGACCCTGCCGCTGTTCGCCAACGTGTTCCTCACGACGCTCGACTGGCGGGCAATCCCGCTGTTGCTCGTGAACCTGCTTGTGGCCGGAGCGATCTACTTGCCGTTCGTGCGCATGTACGAAAAGATCGAACTCGCGAAGTCATGATCGAATCCATCATCGGCGCACGCCCTATAAATCCCAACGTGCGGGCCGCGGCCGAAACCGCGCTGCCGCGCTTGGGCAAGGAGGATCCGCGCCGCCGGGCCGTGCGGATGCGCGTGCTGGAGGCGTTTCTCGCCGAGGGGATCGCCGAAAGCGATCTCGCCGGTTCGACCGGCTACGGCTACGACGACGCGGCCCGCGACCGTTACGAATCGCTGCTCGCACGCGTGTTCCGCGCCGAACGCGTGCTGGCCCGGCTCTCGATCGTCAGCGGAACGCACGCGATCGTGGCCGCGCTCGACGCGCTGCTCGCACCCGGCGCGTTCTTGCTGTGCGCGAACGGCGCGCCATACGACACGCTGCGTTACGCGCTGACCGATGCTCCGCACTCACTGGTCGCGCGCGGGCTGGTATACGCCGAGGTCGAGCGCACGATTTCCGGCGACACCGACATCGTTGCGCTCACCGCCGCCCTGCGCGCTCGGCCGCCGGCGGTGGTGTTCGTGCAGCGCTCGCGGGGCTACGCCGCGCGCCGGTCGCTCTCGATCGACGCGATTGAAAAAATCGTTGCGGTCGTGCGCCTGGAGGCGCCGGACGCGATCGTCTTCGTCGACAACTGCTACGGCGAGCTGGTCGAAGAGCGCGAACCGCTCGAGGCCGGCGCCGACGTGATCGCCGGCTCGCTGATCAAGAACGTCGGCGGCGGACTTGCGCCCACCGGCGGGTACATCGCCGGGCGCAGCGACCTGATCGACCAAATCGCCGCGCGCGTGTTCGCGCCGGGCATCGGCGCGGGTCTGGGACCGAGCCTCGGCCTCGGACGCACGCTGCTGCAAGGGCTCTTCTACGCGCCGCTCGTCATCGGAGAGACGCTGCGCGGCCTCGACTTCGCCGCCTCGCTGTTCGCGCTGCTCGGTTTCGAGGTCGATCCGCTGCCGGGCGAGCTGCGCACCGACATCGTTCAGGCGATTCGCCTCGGCTCGCGCGAGCGGCTGATCGCGTTTGCGCGCGGCTTGCAGGCGGCGCTGCCGATCAACGCCCGCTTCGCACCCGAACCCGGCCCCGTCCCGGGTTACGTCGAGCCGGTCATCATGTCGAGCGGGGCGTTCATCAGCGGCTCGACGATCGATCTCTCCTGCGATGCGCCGCTGCGCGCGCCGTGGGACGTCTTTCTCCAGGGCGGGATCGTCGCCGAGCACGTGGCGCTAGGCGCGATCCTCGCGGCCGA
>Ga0209415_10003716_pt1 | contig 28354 bp, 24 predicted proteins | sample PeaSoiSIISIP2007_FD_187696 | JGI IMG/M metagenome (GOLD analysis project Ga0209415, IMG submission 187696) | Peat soil microbial communities from Weissenstadt, Germany - SII-SIP-2007 (SPAdes) (version 2) | ecosystem: Environmental > Terrestrial > Soil > Wetlands > Peat | place: Germany... | reverse complement strand
TCCAACACGCGCCGGTCTCCGTATTGGTCGTACAGCATGCCGGGCACGAAGAGGAAGGTGCTGGGCCAGGTGATGTCGTCGTGGTAGTTCATCCAGTAGTTGGGCGCCACGTCGGGAATGCTGCCATTGGCGAGCTGCGCGTCGGCCAGATCCTGCTCCCACTTGGAATAGAACGCGGCGATGTCGAACATGTAGGATTCGCTGCGGCTCACCTGCGAGCGGTCGCCGAGCCAGCCCTGGCGTTCGTCGCGCTGCGGGCAATCGGTGGGAATGCTGCGGTAGTTGCCGCGGATGCCCCAGAACACGTTGTGGTGAATCTGGTTCAGCATGTCGCTGGAGCTGGAGAAATCGGCGATGGCCTGCATGTCGTCGTGGACTACGCGGCCTTCCAGGGCGGCGGCGGTGGGCGCGGCGTCGCCGGGCCAGCCAGTCAGTTCCACGTAGCGGAAGCCGTGATAGGTGAAGCGCGGCTCATAGACTTCGGTACCTTCGCCCTTCAGCGTGTAGATATCGGTGGCGCGCGCGGTGCGCAGATTGGCGATGTAGAGCGAGCCATCCGGCTGCAGGGTTTCGGCGTGACGCAGCCGGACCTGAGCGCCCTTGGTGCCGGCGACGTGCAGGCGGCACCAGCCGACCATGTTCTGGCCCATATCGAAAATCCAGACGCCCGGCTGGAGCAACTTGACGCTGACCGGATGGAGCGTTTCCACCACGCGGAGCGGATTCGCCATTTGCGCGGCGAGCGGCCCTGCGGGCGGGGCAACCAACTGAGCGGGGGCCCAGGCGGAATCGTCGAAGCCGGCGCGATCCCAACCGGCGAGTTCGCTCCGGGCATCGTACTCTTCGCCGTCGTATTCGTTATTGGCGAGAATCGGGCCGTGGGTGGAGAGCTTCCACTCCGGGCCGGAGACGATGGCGGCGCTGGAGCCATCCTGGTATTCGATGTCGAGCCGCAGGATCGCTTTTGGAAAACCGAAGTTGCGTGTCCTCTCGGCGCGGGGCGCGTAGAACCGGCCGTTGCCGAGAATCAACCCGATCGAGTTTTTTCCGGCGGCCATTTGGCCGGTGACGTCGAAGGTGACGTAAAGCGCGCGCTTATCGTAATCGGTGAGGCCGGGCGAAAGCACGTGGTCGCCCACCTTGGCGCCGTTCAGGTAAAGCTCGGAGGTGCCGAGGCCGGAATAGTAGACCACGGCGCGGCGGACCGTTTTGCCAACCGTAAACTCGGCGCGCAGGTAACGCGCCGGCAGGCGCCGATCGGGACTCTCGGCGCCTTCCGGCTCGTCCAGGCCGATCCATTTAGCCTGCCAGTCTTCGGGCCGCAGCAACCCCATGCTCCACTCCGCCGGCGCGCTCCATTCGCTGGCCTTGTCGCGCTGGTCCCACACTTGCACCTTCCAGAAGGCCGCGGTGCCTGACGCAAGCGGCTTGCCGGCGTAGACGATTTGCGCCGAATCGGCTGACGCCACCTTGCCCGTATCCCACAAGTCGCCGTTGCCGGCGCGGAGCGCACTTTCGCTCGATGCTACGAGGATTCGGTAAGCGGTTTGGTGTAGGCCACGGGCTTTTGAGTTAGTGGAGGTCGCCAGCCAGCTGAACCGCGGCGCCGTAACATCGATACCCAGCGGGTTGACACGGTATTCCAAGCGCAGTTGCTGCGGATGAATGTCCGCGGCGATCAAAGGAAGGCCGGCGAAGAAAAGGACGCACAGGGTGGCTCTCACGTCCACATAGTATAGGTCGATTACAGGCAGGACATGCGGAGGCCGATGCGTTTGCGGAGGAAATGCGTGCGGCGCTCCATGGGCAGCGCGAGCAGCCGCCGGATCTGGTCTCGCAGGGCCGCGTCACTTTCTTTTTTGAGAGCGGCGAGGCGGGCCTTGCGGGTGATCCGGCGTTTCGGCAAGCGTCTTCTCCAGCGCGGGCAGGGCCGCCAGGTCGCTGGGCCGGCCGCCTTCTTGCTTTTGATGATATCAGCCAAGTCCGCAACGCGCAGGCGGGCATTGGCGAACTGGACCACGCGCGTGCGGCTGCGCAGGGCCTCGAACGGGCGGATGCCGCGATCACGCCGAACCGGTGCGGCCAGCCCTGCCAGCGTCACGCGGCCGTGTGCATCCCGTGGCGCCAGGCAACTTCGTATCCGCGAACCAGGTGGATCACCAGCACGTCGAAGAAACGGTCGATGTGGCGTTCCAGTTCTTCCTCGGCGTAAAGCGTGAGAGCGTCCAGGTTGAACCCCTGCTCGCCTACAAAATCGACCATCTTGTCTTTGATGAAGAATAGCGCCCGCACTACTTCATGGAGCGGAACATCTTCCTCAAAGCGCCTCTTGCCGACGGCCTCATACTCCTTCGCCATCTCCTCCTGATTCTTGCCGACCAGCCAGTGGCCGAGGTTCTTGACGATGCTGTTGCTGCGCCGCCGCAATTCACCCTCCGTAACCGTGCGGAGGTGCGTCAGGTCGGGGTCGCGCCGGATCTCGGCCATAATGCGGTTGGTGATCTCGCCCTCGTGGGTTTCGATCAGGTGGATGAGTTTGCCGGAGACCATACACCATCCTCCGCCATCATGGTAGACCTAATTCTTGCCCTTGCCAATGGGGGAAGACGAAAGATTAGAATTGAAAATATGGCGCAGAAACGGTTGGGAAACAGTGACTTGGAGATCACGCCGATGGGCGTGGGCGCGTGGGCAATGGGCGGCGGCGGATGGAAATTCTCCTGGGGGCCACAGGACGATACGGAATCGATCGCCGCGATCCATACCGCGCTCGATGCCGGCGTGAACTGGATTGACACGGCGGCGGTTTACGGACTGGGACATTCCGAAGAAGTGGTGGCGCGGGCGCTGGAGGGCCGCACCAACAAGCCGTACGTGTTCACCAAGTGCGAACGGGTTTGGAACGAGCAAAGGGAGATCACCGGACGGCTGAAAGCGGATTCGGTGCGGCGCGAGTGCGAAGCCAGCCTGAAGCGGCTGAAGGTGGACACGATCGATCTGTACCAGATCCACTGGCCGGAACCCGACGCGGATGTCGAAGAGGGATGGACGACGCTGGCCAAGTTGCGCGAAGAGGGCAAGGTGCGCTGGATCGGAGTCTCCAACTTCAACACGGCGCAGATGGAGCGGTGCCGGCGGATCGCGCCGATCACGTCACTGCAGCCGCCGTATTCGGCGATTTCGCCCGAGGTGGAACGCGAAACGCTGCCCTATTGCCAGCAGCACAACATCGGGGTGATCGCGTACTCGCCGATGAAATCGGGCCTGCTAACCGGAAAGATGACGCGCGAACGGGTGGCCGGCTTCGCGCCGGACGATTTCCGGCGTAATGCGCTGGCGTTTCAGGAGCCGCATCTTGGGCGCAACCTGGAGTTGGCGGAGCTGATGAAACGCATCGGAGCGCGGCACGGGCGGGCGGCCGGCGAGGTGGCGATTGCGTGGACACTGCGGCATCCGGCGATCACTGCGGCGATCGTAGGGATGCGTTCCGCAGCGCAGGCCCGCGAGGTGCTGGGCGCGCTGGAATTCAGGCTGGGCGCGGAAGAGATTGCGGAGATCGAGGCGTTTCGGGCGCAGGGGTAGGGCACGCTTTAGCTTGCCTGAAGAATACCAAAACATCACTAGCCGCGGATAAACGCCGATGAACGCTGATTGAAAAGATTTGTCTTATCTGCGTGCATCCGCGTTTATCTGCGGCTCCTTAGGTTCTCTTTCCGACTTTTTCAGCAAGCTCTTTAGCTTGCCTACACGTGGAAGTCGGGTTTGCTTTTCTTTTTTCGATAATTTAGGACAAGCTAAAGCGTGTCCTACGCGGGTTGGAAAGCGGGCACGTCAACCCAGGCGCGGCGGTCGGCGCTCGAGAACTCGGCTTCCAGGATCTGCAGCTGGCGGAGACCGTCGGCGAATTGCGGGTATTGAGGCGCAGCGGCCGGATCGCCGATGGACTGATAGAAACGCCGGAAGACCTGTTTGAAGGTGTCGTCATAGCCTTCGCTGTGGCCGCCGGGAAGATCGGCATACGGGCGGGCGGCTTCTTTTAACAGGGACGGATCCTTGATGATGATCTCGTTCGGCGTGTTGCGGTGGCCGATCCAGAGCTCATCGGGGCGCTCCTGATTCCAGGCGACGCCGGCCTTGCTGCCGAAGATTTCGATGCTGAGCCCATTCTTGCGGCCGGCCGACACCTGGCTGACGGTGAAGGCGCCGCGGGTGCGATCACCCATGCGGAAAATGACGCCGCCGTAATCCTCCGTGTCGATGGGGACTTCCTGGTAGTCTTCAGGCGCCAGTGTTTTTCCCGCGAAGGTTTCGATGGGGCCCTTGGGACGCTTGCGCGTCTTGTGGAAGGTCTGGATGTCGGCACACAACGACGTAATACGCGCGCCGGAGACGTGCTCGGCCATGTCGCAGAAGTGGGAGCCGATGTCGGCCAGGCAGCGGGAGCGGCCGTTGGCCTTGGAGTCCAGACGCCAGTTCCAATCGGTGTCATAGAGCAGCCAGTCCTGGGAGTAAGAGCCCTGCACCACCAGGATCTCGCCCAGGTCGCCCGCTTCCCGCATGCGGCGCATCTGCTGCACCTGCGGATAGAAGCGGAGATTGTGAAAGGTGCAATTGCGGCGGCCGGCCTGGCGGGCAAGAGCGACCAGTTGGGCGGCTTGCTCGACCGAAGTTGCCAGCGGCTTCTCGCAGAGAACATGCTTGCCGGCCTGGAGCGCATCGCGGACCATGGGGAAGTGCAGGGCGTTGGGGGTGCACACGTGGACGGCGTCCACGGCGGGATCTTCCAGGATCTTTCGATAATCGGAGTCGGTCCTGTCGACGTGAAATTCTTCGGCGAGTTGGCTGGCCTTTTCGACATTGCTCTCGCCGATGGCGTAAACGTGGACAAAGCCGAGGCGGCGAAGCCCTTCCAGGTGAACGCGGCCGACAAAGCCGGTGCCGAAGACTGCGGTTTTGAAACGATGCATGATGGTCTCTAATCTAACGCAATTGCTGTTAAATTGGTAAGTGCGACGGGAGGCGAGTCGCGCAAGCGGGCGCAGGGCGCGCGCGGAAGCCATGCGGGTCAGGATCCGGTTCGGCAATGGGCTGCACGTAGACAGGGCACGCCGCAAGAACAGGCGGGTGGCCCTGGCGGTATCCACGCTGCTGACACCCGGAGCGTTTCTGGCATCGGTGCTGGCGTTGTGGCGCATCGCGGCGGATCTGAGCTGGACCGGCAAGTTCGCCATCACCTCCGGCGTGTTCTCCCACTGGCAGGTGTGGATGGTGATCGCGGTGCTATTGCAGGTGTGCTCGCGCATGCTGGCGCGCTATGGCAAGCGCGAAGACGGCAACCCATCGATGACGGCGTGAGCGGGGCGTTCGAAACTCATCTGTTATTCTGAACACTAGAGACTCGCCATGGCTCGCTACACCGGGTATCCTTCTGGCCGCAGCTTCATACACGATTACTTCCCGCCGGGCGTGAAGTGGCTGTTGATCAGCAACACCATCGTTTTCGTGCTGACCTTCCTGTTACCCAGGGAACTGCAGAGGCACATCACCGTGGTGCTGGCGCTTTCGGCGGAAGCGGCGGTCCGAAACCTGTTCGTGTGGCAACTTGTCACCTATATGTTTCTGCATGGCGGCATTTTGCACCTGCTGTTCAACATGCTCACGCTGTGGATGTTCGGGATACAGCTCGAACGGGACTGGGGCACGCGCCGGTTCCTGAAGTATTACTTCTACTGCGGCATCGCGGCGGGCGTGTGCGTGCTGGTGGTCAACATACTGCTGGGATACTGGGGCACGATTACGCTGGGAGCGAGTGGGGCAATTTTCGGAGTCCTGGTGGCCTTCGGCGTGGTGTATCCGAACCAGACCGTGCTGATGAATTTTCTGTTCCCCATCAAGGCCAAGTACCTGGTGATGATTTACGTCGGCATCGAGCTGCTGGTCACGTTCGGGCCGAACACCGGCGTGAGTACGATCGCCCATTTGGGCGGCGCGGCTTTCGGTTTCGTCTACCTGAAGGGGCGGCTGCCGCGAGTTCTTCTGCCCGACGTCGGCGGCGCGTATCGCCAATGGAAACTGCGGCGTGCGAAGAAGAAGTTCCAGAGTTACATGAGCAAGCGCAGCAACCGTGGGCCGTGGGTGAACTGAGGATTGGGGCGGGCGATTCCGCGTGCCCGTGGGCCTCGGAGCGGTTGGCAGGCGAAAACGCCTGCCCCACAGGCAGAGCGGGGACAGGCACGAAGTTTCGCCAAAGAGCGGCGAAATTCGTGCCTGTCCCCGCTTTGCAGCGTTACCGTTACAATAGGTTGCGCGGCGCGGCCTCAACGGAACTTTAGCGGGGGCGTGCGCGTATTAGTTGCGAGACCTTATGACAGCTACAACCAGCCCGCTTCTGGGCCCAATCCATGCGCTCCTGGCGGAGAAAGGTTACGAAGTCTCCGAGCCAGCGCCCGATACACTGACCATCCGGGAGGTCGAAAGCGGAGTCACCGCACGCGCGGTGCTCCAGGGCGACATCCTGTTCCTCTCGCTGGTATGCACGGTGGCGCCCAAGGCGGCCATTACGCCGGCAATCATGGCGAGCATGCTGGCCGCCGATAACGGCATTTCCACCTCGTATTTCCAGCTTTATGAAGCGGGCAGCGGCAAAGTGGCCGTGACCCTGAACAACTTCTGCAAACTGCTGGATGGCGGGCCGGAGGACGAGGACGACATCCTCTCCTGCGTGCATTTCCTGCTGGTGGATGTGATGACAGCCCGCAAGGTGCTGAGCGATTTGAATTCGTAAGCGAGGAACACGATGCCATTCTTAGGCGATTTCTTTTCCCGCCTGGGCCGCGTGGCGCGCGGCCAGGCCAATCAGGGCGTCGACGTGATTGAGGACGCCACTTTCGAGGCCACGGTAAATCAGACCGTGGCGGACATGCGGAACGAGTTGAACAACGTGGTGCGCGCTTCGGCCGTAGCCATGAGCAACTACAACCGCCTGGATGCCGAATATCAGAAGTACGTGCGGCAGGCGCAGGACTGGAAGGACCGGGCGGGCCAGGCGCTGGACGCCGGCAACGAGGACCTGGCCAAGAAGGCGCTGGCCAAGAAGGCGGAATGCGACCGGCAGATTGCCTCCATGCAACAGGCCGTCGACGCGGCGCAGCAAACCAGCGAAAAGCTGAAGAGCCAGGTGGGCGAACTGAAGCGCAAAATCGAAGATGGCGAGCGAACCGCCACCACGCTGGTGGCGCGCAAGAACGCCGCCTCCGCTCAGCGCAAAGTGGCGGAAGCGATGGCGGGCGTGGGTAACGCCGATAACGCCTTTGCCGCGCTCAACCGCTTCGAGGACACCGTCTCCAAGGAAGAGGCCACGGCCAAGGCATTCGACCAACTGGCTTCCACCGGCACGGACGAGGACCTGGAAAAGCAGTTTGCCCAGTTGAGCGGCCACGGGGTGGATGCCGACCTGGCAGCGTTGAAGGCGGAACGGCAGGCCGCCAAGGCGCCTACGCCGCCGCCTTACATTCCGAAGGAACTGCCCAGCGGCAGCCCGTCGATCACGACCGGCGACCGGGCCAGCGAGAAGGCCAAGGCGTAAACCGGGATGGGCCCGATCACATTCACGCTGGCCGGGGTTCTGTTTGCCTTACTGGTGGTTGTGCTGATGCAACTTTTCAAAAAACCTCAGGCCCCCGCGCCGGTTGCGGCGCCGGTGGAAGACCTGGCCAATCTCAAGCCTGACCAGGCGCGCGCCGGTGACGTGATTTCCATCGCCGGCGCCGGCGACGGCATGACCGACCTCGATTTCAACTCCGACCGCTGCACGTGGTTCCAGGCGGGCACTCACAACTGGTTCGAGTTGAGCGGCCCCTATCGCGAGCGCCGCGTGGCGATGCGGGTGGACACGAGCGGCGACCGGTCGGTCTGTATCGATACCGATGTCCGTCCGCCAACGCTGGAAGATCTGGGGCTGAGCGAAGAGGACCTGGCACAAATGGACGAGCGGCAGAACACCGGCGACTCGTTCGATTTCGACGGCAAGGTCTGGATGTACCGGATGAGCCGCGAGGTTCAGTCCACGCGCAGCGACCAGCCGCAACCGACGGGATTTTATTGCTGGGAATTTCAGGAGCAGAGCGGCCCCGGGCTCATCGCCATCCGCAAGGAGCAGGCCGAACCGTTCGCCGTCACGCGTTACAGAGGAATCCCCGCCGCCGACGTGACGATCTACCGGGGAACCAAGAGCTGACCGCGCCGGTAGTGACCGGCGGCAGCCGCGCCGCATCCGGAAAGGTGGCGGCATTCGATGAATCGATCCGGACTCAAATTCCTCGCGGTGTTGCTGACGGTGTCGCTCGGGGTGGTGCTCACCGCCGGCCTCGACAACCTGCCGCGTGACCTGCGCCGGCAGATTGACAGCGAACGCGCCGCGCTCGGGGGCGCGCAACAGCAGATCGCTCAAGCCAAGACCGAAGTATCCGGCGAGGTGGCGTCGGAGAGCGCGCTGTTCCACGCTATTCCCGCGGCCGCTCAATGGCCCGCCGGGTTCGCGCAATCGGAATCGCAGCTTCAGGCGGCGCGGCACGAGATGGACGAGCTGTCGCGCCTGGAAAAGCAAAACCACCGCCAGGACCGGCTGAAGGTGGAATCGCTGCTGGCCGAAGAACGCGGCGTGCGAGCCTCCGCGGTCAGTTCGGCCACGGCCATCCAGAAAGACGCAGGCCATTGGATCGAACTGAAGCGTGAACTACCGCAGCGGCTCGAGCAGATGGGCCGCGATTACCAGGCAATTCACGGCTACGATCTGGCGCCGGTGACGGCCGCAGTCGCCAAAGGCGAAACCGACTGGCCGGAGAAGAAACCCGACCTGGACGCGCGCGTGGCAGCGCTCCGCGGCGTCGTCACGCAAGGCGACATCCTGTGGCAATCGAGCGCGGAAGAACGCCGCCAGGCTGCGGCGGGCGATTTCGCTCACCTCGATTTCGGCGCGCTGGTTGCCGCGCAGGACGCCCTCCACAACGCCGCCGCCGATCTGCCGAATCAGGCCGAGGAAGTCCGGTCGCTCGACGGGCAGCTTTACAACTCCTGGGACAAGATTCTGGTCGACATGGAAGTGCGCGGTTCAGGCAGCGCGCGCCATTACGACCAGGAGATCCGCACCGTGAAGACGCACGTGGATGACGCCGCGGCCAAAGCCGGCGCCAGCACGTCCGACGAAGCGTGGGTGGACGTTTCCGCGGCCAAGTACGATGCCATGCGCAACGACCTGGGCATGGCGATCGAACACAAGCCCGCCGGCAAGTACGATTCCGAAGCCGAGCGCGTGGCGCAGCCCGCCGGGTTCGCCTACATGGCGCCGCCCGGCCAGGCATCCAATCAATACGGCTATTGGGACCATCACGACGGACGCGATTTCTGGGTCTTCTACGGCCAATACGCGCTGATGCGCGACCTGCTCTTCAACCGCTCTTACCGGCCCATCGACCGGTACGATTGGGAAGGCTACCACGACTCGTGGCGCAGCGGGCGGACCTACTATGGCCACGATGAGGCGACCGGCACGCCGAAGTACGGCTCGCAGGGCGCGGCCACGCAGGATCGATACGCCGGTTCCAGCTACGCCAGAAGCGGCGGGTTCCGCGACTCGCAGTACGCTTCGAAGAGCGGCTCTTACCGTAACTCGCCGTACTCTTCTCCGGGAGCGCACGACCCGAGCGCCGATCACGGCGCGCGGCATTTTGGCCATGGCGGAGGGGAAGAGCCGCACGCGCCTTCGTTCCATCCGGCGCCGCGCCCGATGCCGCGCCCCGCGTTCCGCCCGCCCAGCATGCCGCGACACTTCGGGCGCCACTGAGGCCGGACGGAAGGCGACTTACTTGGCCGCCGGCGCCGCGGGTGGCCCCGAACAGACGATGTCGGACACTGCCTTCCACGAGCCGTCAGCCTGTTTCTTATACACCGTGACGTAGCTGCCCGAATCCGTAACCGGCTTCTTCGATTTGGGATCCGTCACGGTCAAGGTATAGGAGCCCTGCGTGTAGCCGTAGTCGCCGCTCTTGGAGACTTCCACACGCGACGGCTGGAAGGTGAGCGAAAGATTCGCATCCCCCACCAACTCCTTCAACATGCCACGGATGGCGTCCGCACCGGTGGCGGATGCGCTTCCCGGGGTCATGAGAGTGGCGTCGGCGGCATAGTGCGCCACCAGTTTGTCCACATCCTTGGCGCGGTAGTCCTGGACCCATTGCGCCTCGTTGTCTTTCAACGACTGGACGTCGGCGTCGTGGGTGTCGGGCGGTGGTGGCGGCGCCGAAGTGCAGCCAACCATGAGCGCCAGCATTCCGCCGGCGCAAAGAGCTGTCAGTGAGCGAACCATTCTGTCTACAACCTCCTGATTTACGCCGGGCCGAAGCTAAGGCGCGCACGCCGCGTATAATCGGCTGTGTGGCCCAGGCGGTTTCCGATCTCGACTACGTCCGGCAGCACCGGGAAATCTGGGAGCGCCGGCCGGAGCTCAGGGAAGTCTATCACGGTTTCTTTGCGACGATTCTGGAAGCTGCCGGCGAGCGCCGGCCGATCGTGGAATTTGGCGCCGGCCCTGGCTTCTTTCGCGAATACTGTCCCGAGTCGATTTCCACCGATGTCATCTTCACGCGATGGGTGGATGCGGTCTGCGACGGATGCCGCACGCCATTTCGCGCGGCGAGCACCGGCGCGGTGGTGATGCTGGACGTCATCCATCACCTGCCCAAGCCGCTCGACTTCCTGGCTGAGGTGTCGCGCATTCTTCGCCCCGGCGGACGCCTGGTGGCGATCGAGCCTTGGATCACGCCGCCCTCGTACATTCTCTATCGCTATTTCCACCACGAAGACTGTGCGCTCTCGATCGATGTCGCCGAGCCATTCCGCTCGACCGGCAAGCAGGCGTTCGACGGCAACGCGGCCATTCCTTTTCAGTTGGTGCGGCGCTTGCGGACTCAGCCTGCCGCCGGTCTCAAGCTGGTCCGCTGCGAACGGTTCCTGGGACTCGCTTACCTGGCGACGCTGGGATTCAAACGGGAGCGCAGCGTGCCGGGCGGGGTGATTCGGCTGGCGGGGCAGTGCGAACGAATCGCCGGGCCAGTCGGGCGCCTGGCCAGCACGCGAGCGTTATTGGTTTGGGAGAAGGTCTGAACCGGCGCCACTTCATAGGGGGTGCGACTTGAAGACAGGTGCAGACGATTTTCTTGGATTCGGGGCAAGCTAAAGCGTGCCCTACCGAGGTTTCGTATTTTCTTCGCCTGCGCTACACTAGAGCCGATGCGCCTCATTACGGGGCCCGCTGGGTCCGGCAAGACCAACCTGGTTTTGAACGAACTGCGCGACGCCATCCGCGCGGCTGGTCCGGCCGTACGGCTGCTCGTGCCCACGGCTACGCTGGCCCAGCACCTGCAAAATCAGTTGGCGCGCGAGGGATGCGCGCTGCGCGGCGGCGCCATTCAGACGCTTTCGGGCTTTGTGCGGCAGTGGGCCCTGCCGGCGATTCAGGCGCCCGATTCCGTGGTCTACCTGGCGGTCGAAGATGCGGTACGGCGGATGGATCGCCCCGAATTCCGGCAGGTGGCGCACCTCGCCGGTTTCTGTGGCGCGCTGGCCCGCACGATCGCCGAGTTTTCCTCGGCAGGGTGCGACAGCCAGCGCTTGCGCCGGAACCTTCCTGACACGCCGCTGGCCGCGCCGTTTCTGGCCATTTACCAGGAAGTGGAAAGCGCGCTCGAGCGTCGCGGCCTCGCGTTGCGCGCGCAGTGCCTGCGCCTGGCTGCGGCCCGCATCGCATCGGAAGGACTGGGCGGCATTCGCACCATCTGGCTGGACGGCTTTCACGCGCTGCCGGATCCGGAGTTGGACGTGCTGGGCGCGCTTGGCCGCCACGCCGAAGTCGCTCTCACTCTCGATTCCACCGCCGAGCCTGAATTGCGCGCCCGCCTGGCTGCCATGGGTTTCGCGGAGGAACGCATGCCGCGCGCGCGCCCCACGCCCGCCGTGGCCCTGGTGCGCGCCGCGAACATCGAGCGTGAAACCGAAGAGATCGCGCGCCGCATCCTCGAACAAGCGGCGTCCGGCCGGCCCTTTCGCGAAATCGGTGTCGTGGTGCGGCCCGAGTCTTACGTGCCGGTGTTACGTACCACTTTCAACCGCTTCGGCATTCCGGCACGCTTCTATTTCGATGAGAGCCTCGACCGGCATCCGGTTGGGCGCTTTCTGGTGGGCGCCATCAACGCCATGTTGGGCGGATGGGATCATCTGGATACGCTCGCGGTGCTGCGCCTGGCGCCGCGCTTCGCCGCATCCAGCGCGATGGACCGTTTCGATTTCGCGCTGCGCGAGCAAGTGCCCAACGCCGGCCTCGGCGCCTTGAAAGAGGTGGCGCTAGAGGCTCGCGCCGAAAAGCTGTTGCCGCTGCTCGAGGAGATGGGCGCGCTCGAAGAGTGGCGATCCTTCGTCCTGTCGCCTAAAGATTGGGCGCGGCGCTTCGCCACGCTGCGCAATCTGTTCCGGCCGGCGGTCGCTGCCTCCGATACCGCGGATCAGGAACTGGTGCTGCTGTGGCGCAGCCAGTCGGCTGCCCTGAAGCTGTTTGACGAAGCGCTTGCCGAGGCGGCCGCGGCGCTCGATCCGGCGGCCGAAATCGCGATCGAGCCGTTCTGGCGGGCGGTCGAATCCGTGCTGCGCCTGAAGCCGCTCCGCCTCGGCGACGACCGCCGCAACGTGGTCCACGTTCTGAGCGCGCCCGAAGCGCGCCAATGGGTGCTGCCCATCGTGTTTGTGTGCGGAATGGTGGAACGGCAATTCCCGCATTTCCACCAGCAGGACGCGTTCTTTCCCGATGACGCGCGCCGCCGCCTGAACGCCGCCGGCATCCGCGTGCGCACCGCGGCCGAGTTTGAGCGGGAGGAACGGGCGCTGTTCGATTCCGCCATGACTCGCGCCACCCTGCTGGTGACCCTTTCCTATCCCGATTCCGATGCGCGCGGCGAGTGCACGCTGCCGTCGATTTTCCTCGAAGACTTCATCGCGCCGGCACAGGACGCGCTGCCCGTGGCGCCGCGCCCGCGCTTTCCGCGCGCGCTCCGCCAGCCGCATCCCATCGCGCGCGCCTCACTGCTCCAGGCGCTCGCGCAGAATACAGCGCATGTTTCGCCCACCTCGCTCGAAAGCTATCTGCAATGCGGTTTTCAGTATTTCGGCCGCCACTCGCTCAAGCTCCGGCCGCGGCCGCCGCGGCCGGACCAGCGCCTCGATTTCATGCTACAAGGCAACATTGTGCACGACGTGCTGGCCCGCTGGTGGATGGAGGGCGGTGACATTTCGACCGTCTTTCACGAAGCGTTCGAGAGCGCGCTGGAGGAGCATGACATTCCGACCGCCTATCACACCGAGCGGCTGCGCAACGCGATGCTCGACGATTTGCTGGCTTTCGCCGCCGACACCCGGTGGCCGCGCGGCCGCCTCCGTTCGCGCACGGAAGAGAAATTCCGCTACTCCCTGGCGGAGGGCACGGAGATTCACGGCAAGATCGACCGCCTGGACGAAGCGCCCGACGGCCGCGCTTTCGTCTTCGACTACAAATACAGCAACGCGCAAAACACGCGGAAAAAGCTGGGGGATGAGCGGCTGTTGCAGGCGCCGCTCTATCTCATGGGCGCGGCACAGGAATTCTGCGTCGCGCCGGCAGGCGTGTTCTACATTGGCTTGAAGGGCGGCGTGGAATACGCGGGCTGGGGCGCTGCGGGCGAGCTGGAATCGCGGCCGATGCCGGAGGACTGGTTTGCCCGCACGCGGGACCGGGCGCAGCGCGCGGTGGAGGAAATCCGCGGCGGCCGTATCGAAGTGAAGCCGGCCGATCGCGATGCCTGCCGCTTCTGCCAGAGCCGCGACGTCTGCCGCGTCGAAGTTCCGATGGCGGCGGTGGTGGGCGCATGACGGCAGTGGAGTTCACTCCCGCTCAGCGCGCGGCGATCGACGTTGCCGGCCCGCCGCTCGACACCTGCGTGGTGGCGGGCCCCGGTTCCGGCAAGACCACAGTGCTGGTGGAACACTTCCGCCAACTGGTGGAGGCCGGCGCGAGCCCGCAGCGCATTCTCGCCATCACCTTCACCGAAAAGGCCGCCGCCAACATGCGCGCCAAGCTGGCCGAAGCTTTTCGCGAGCGTCCCGCACTACGGGCCCAGCTGGAGCGGGCCTGGGTATCCACGGTGCACGGGTTCTGCGCGCGGCTGCTGAAGGAGAACGCCGTCTACGCTGCGGTCGACCCGGAATTCGCGGTGGCCGATGCCAACGAATCCTGGCGCCTCCAGCAGGAGTCGATTGCCGCTGCCGTCGAGGAGCTTTTCCAGGAGCAGCCGGCCGCGGTGCGCGCGCTGATTCGCGGCCTTTCTGCCTTCGACTTCGAACAAGCGTTGCTTTCGGCTTACGACGCGATGCGCTCCGCCGGCAAGCGGGTGGAAGACCTTGCCGGTTATGCCGAGCCGGCCGGCACCAGCATGGCGGACTTCGCCGCCACTGCGGTGAAACTGGCCGCCGACCCCGCCGCCAGCTGGAGCTACGCCCAGAAACAGCACCTGGCCGAAATTCGCGAAAGCGCGGAGCGCATCGTTCACGCGCCCGGGCCGATCGAAGCCTTGCGCGCGCTCGATGCGTTCCCGGCCAATCTGCGCAAGTCGAAAAGCGGCACCGCGGCTTACCAGTTAGTGAAGAGTCTCAAGGAAGAAGGCGATAAGTTGACTTACTCGCTGATCACCGAGTTATACCAGCACGAACGCCGCACGCTGATCGAAATCCTAAGGCGGTTCGACCACATCTACCGGCAGCGGAAACAACGCGCCGGTATGCTCGACTTCGCCGACCTGGAGGAGTTCGCCGTCTCCTTTCTCGATCGCCATGCGGAAGCGCGCGCGCGGCTGAAAGCGCAGTTCGACCACGTCCTGATGGACGAATTCCAGGACACGAACCCGCAACAAGCGCGGCTGCTCAAACTGGTCCGCTCGCCGGACCGCTTTTATGCGGTGGGCGACGTCAACCAGTCGATCTTCGGCTTTCGCCACGCGGAACCTGCGGGCTTCCTGCGCTTCCGCGATGAGGTCGAGGCGGCAGGCAGCAGGCTGGTGCCGCTGGAGGATAATTTTCGGAGCCGTCCGCAAATTCTGAGCGCAGTCGAAACGATCGTGAAGGGCGCTTCGGGGATCGAGCCCCGCACGCTGGTGGCGCGGCGGAAGTTCACAGCGCCGCGCGACGTGGCAGTGGAAGCGATCTGCGCCACAGCGGACGACGCAGGGGCCGCGCTGGAGAACGAAGCGCGCTGGGTGGCTCACCGCATCGTCGAACTGCTCGCGGAATCGCCCGAGTTCAGCTGCCGAGACATGGCGTTGCTGGTGCGCAACACGGAGGTGATTCCGCAGTTCGCGCTCGCCTTCGAAGAAGCCGGCATTCCCTACGTAGTCAATCGCGGAAAGGGCTTCTACGATTCGCGCGAGGTCAACGACCTGGTGCATCTGCTGCGCGTGATTGCCAATCCGCGCGATGAAGTCAGTTTGGCGGTGGTGCTGCGATCGCCGCTGGTGGCGGTTTCCGATGAGGCCTTGCTGGCTTTGCGGCTGCTGGCGGAGAACTTATCCACCGCGCTGGCGCGTCTGGGCGCCGAAACGGAATCCGCATTCGAAGCGGACGATTTCCGCGCCTTGACCCATTTCCGCGACCGCCTGCGCCGGTGGCGGCTGCTGCGCGAGAGCGTTGGCTTCGACCGCCTGTTGGCCGCTGCCATCGACGACAGTGGCTACCAGTCTTCTAACGGTGCGCGCGGCGCGGCCAACATCGACAAACTGCTGGCGCAAGCGCGCGCCGCCGCCGGGCGCAGATCGCTCGACGAGTTCGTGGCTGAGTTGGAAATGCTGCGCGAGTCCGACGGGCGCGAAACCGATGCGCCGCCGGAGGATTCCGCCGACGCGGTGCAGATTCTCACCGTTCATTCCGCTAAAGGGCTGGAGTTTCCCGTGGTGTTCGTTGGGGCCCTGCAAAAGGGCGTTGCAACCGGGCCGCCGGTGGTGGCATTTTCGCCGCAGTTCGGTCTCGGCGCTCGCTGGCGCAACCCGGCGGATGGCGCCGATAAGGACGACGTGTTCCAGCACGCCATTCGGGAGGAACGCAAACAGCGCGAAGAGGAAGAGAGCAACCGCTTGCTCTACGTGGCCATGACCCGCGCCGAGCAGCACCTCGCGCTCACCTTTTCGGGCACCGGCAGGAAGCTGGAGAACTGGGCAAAGCGGGTGGCGCAGAGCCTGGAGTTGCCGTTGGCGGAGAGCGGCGGCCGCGTGATCGAATGCGACGCGCCCGATGGCAAACCCTGGAAGCTGCGGCTGCTGGTGGCCGACGGCGCGCCGGAGCTGCTCGCACGAGCTCCCACGCCGCGGAACCCGGCGCCGGCGCCTTCCACGACCGCCTGGCTGGACGCGCCGGCGGTGAACGAGCAACAGGACACCAACGCCACCGTCACGGCGCTGGTTGAGTTCGCGCGCTGCCCGCGGCGCTATTTTCTTGGGCACTATCTCGGCTTCGACGGCCGTTCGCGCCGCACCGCGGAACCCGGCGGGGATGAGGGTCTGACCGCAAGCGAGTTGGGGACGCAGGTACACCAGTTGCTCGCCGGCGCCGAAATTGCCGATCCCGACGCCGAAGCGTTGCGCCTGGCCGGCAACTTCCGCAACAGTCCTCTCGGCGCTCGGGCCGCTAAAGCCGCGCGTATCGAACGCGAGTTCGATTTTCTGATGGCGGTGGACGGCCTGGTGATCCGCGGCCAGGTGGACCTTTGGTTCGAAGACGCCGCGGGGCTGGCGATCGTCGACTACAAGACGGACGCCGTGAACCTGGCCGAAGCGCACCGGCGCGCTCTCGACTACGCGTTGCAACTGCGGCTCTACGGCATGGCGGTGGAACAGTTGACTGGCCGGGCTCCGGATCGCGCCTTCCTGTGTTTCCTCCGGCCAAACGCAGCGGTGGAGATCGACCTGGGTCCATCACTGCTCGAGAGCCCCAGCCAGGTGGTGCGCGAGTTTCAGGAAGCGCAAAACAGCCTGCAGTTCCCTTTGAGCGAGGGAGAGCACTGCCACGCGTGCCCGTTCTTCCGCGACCTGTGCCCGGCTGGAATGGGCGCGGGCTGAGACTGGGTCTTTGGAAGCGGGCGCGCGAAGCCGGACGGCCGGGCTTGCGGGCGGCGCTGGCAGGTCGGGGACCTGCCTCACTCGAAAAACTACTTGACATCATACACTGTGTGATATACAGTGTGTATGGGACAGCATGTAATGCACACCAATGGAGCCAACTCCGAACTCTTTGACAATCTCCGGCTGGAACTGCGCCGCGGCTGCCTGGTGGTGGCGGTTCTGGCCCAGCTTCACACGGAGCATTACGGCTACGCGCTTCGAAAAGCCCTGGCCGATCAAGGCCTGGCGATCGACGAGAACACGCTTTACCCGCTGCTCCGCCGTTTGGAAAGCCAAGGGCTGCTGGCGAGCCAGTGGCGGGAAGAGGAAAAACGAAACAAGCGCTTTTACCGCTTGTCTCCTCTCGGCAAAGAAGTGCTTCGCGACCTGCTGGCGGAGTGGCACCAGATGAACTCGGCGCTGAAACAAATTCTCGGTGACCGGGGTCCCGCCAGCGCTTCTGAATCCGGCAGCCAAAGCAAGAAGGGAAAATAGCCATGCCCGCAACCAACACCGACCTTCTCGATCGTTACCTGCATGCAGTGAAGTTCTGGCTGCCCAAGGCGCAGCAAGCGGACATCATCGCCGAACTGGGAGAGGATCTGCTGTCGCAGGTGGAGGAGCGCGAAGCGACGCTCGGCCACAAACTGGACGAAGACGAGCTCGCCCAAATACTCAAGAAACGCGGCTCGCCGATGAGAGTCGCCAGCGGCTACCTTCCGGAACAGCGCTTGATCAATCCGGCGATGCTCCCGGTTTACCGCCTGGTGCTCAAGATCGTCCTGTGCTGGGTTTACATTCCGTTATTCGCGTTCGTCTTCCTGGGTCCGGTATTGGCATTCGCTCGTCCCGGCCAAGCGCTGCTGGTCTGTTGCGTCGAGTACGTGCGCGCCGCATTCATGACGGTGGGCATGGTCACGGTTGTTTTCGCGCTGCTCGATCGCTACCAGGTGAAATTCAAACACGCCGACAACTGGAATCCTCGCAAGCTGCCCCGGGTACCGGGCGTGCAGGATACGAGGGCGCGCTGGAACCACCTGGCAGGATTTATCTTCGGCGTCGCGGCCGCGGCCTTCTGGGCATCCCTGTTGTGGCAGCGCAGCGAGTTCTCACTTTCCAGCGGGACGCGGCTTATCCTGGGTCCGATCTGCAGGCAAATGTACTGGCCGGTTCTCGGCCTGACCCTGGCGAGCGCATTCTTCGACTTAGTGAGCGCCCTGTATCCTCGCTGGGCGCGTGTCCGTTCGCGCGTGCGGATCGGAATCGATGCCGGCATGCTGGTCATAGTGGCGATCGCGCTCAAGGCCGGCAATTTCGCGGAGATCGCCGGCGGGGGCTTCTCCGCCGCGGATCTGGCCAACAAAGTGGCGTGGTTCAACGGCATGATCGACTACACGCTGATCGCGGTGGCGGTGGTCACAGTCGGCGACGCGATTCACGAGGCCCGCTGCCTCCTGCGCGGAAAGCCCGGCAAGGCGGCGGCGATCCTGACGACGCGGTAACAAGTAAAAACCCGGCGGGACAAGATATCGCCCCTGGGGTGATGTAGAATTGACTGCATCCGATGGGGCGGCGCCTCATTCCTGGCAACGCCCTGGCGTCGAGAAGAGTCTCGACGCGGCACGCACGAGTGCGTGCGCCACTAACTAGAGGAGGGCTCTGGGATGGCGACCAAGTCGCGTATCAAGCTGCCGGGCAGCGAGCGTAAACCCATGGCGGGGGCGAAGGCCGGCAAGATCATGGACGCCGGCGACTTCATCGAGATAACACTTCGTATCCGGGGCCGCGCCCAATCGTCTCCAGAAGACCTGATGAAGATGGGTGCGCAAAAGCCCGCGGAGCGCCGGATTCTGAGCCGCGAGCAATTCGCCGAGCAATACGGCGGCGACCCGGCGGATTTCGCCAAAGTGGAGGCGTTCGCGCACGATCACGGATTGGCGGTATCGGCGGCGAACATCGGGCAGCGAACCATCCGGCTGAAAGGCTCGGCGGGCAGTTTGAGCGAAGCATTCGGTGTGGAGCTGCGCCACTACGCAAAGGGCAGCGGGTTGCGCTACCGCGGCCGCACGGGTTCGATATACATTCCGCAGGACCTGAAGGATATCGTCCTCGGCGTGCACGGGCTCGACAACCGGCCCGTGGCGAAGCGGCACTCCCGCGTGCGCGGCCCGATCAAGCCTGCAGCGCGGAAGGCAGCCAAGCCAAAAGGAGCAGCCAGGAAATCCGCCGGGCCGAGGGCAGGGGCGGCGACGCCCAGGCAGGCAGCGGACGGAAGTGTCACCGCAACCGAGGTCGCCGCGCTCTACAACTTTCCTTCCGGGCTCACTGGCCAGGGCCAGTCGATCGCGCTGATCGAACTCAACGACGTGGACAACTCCGGGAATCCAACCGGCGCGGGATATCAGACGTCGGACCTGGCGGCGTACTTCAAAGGTCTCGGCATCGCAGCGCCCTCGGTGGTGGCGGTCAGCGTGGACGGCGGAGCGAACGTGCCTGGGCCCGACCCCGGCTCGGACGGCGAAGTCACTCTGGACATCGAAGTCGCGGGAGCTGTCGCGCCGGGAGCGACGATCGCGGTTTACTTCGCTCCCAACACCACGGCGGGCTTCATTGACGCGTTGAATCAGGCGGTCCACGATTCGGTGCACAAGCCGAGCGTGGTTTCGATCAGTTGGGGAGGGCCTGAGGATCCGGGCGGACAAGTGGACCAGCAGTTCACGCAGGGTTTGAATCAGGCGGTCCAGGACGCGGCGCAATTGGGTGTGACGGTTTGCTGCGCGGCGGGCGACGATGGTTCCCCGGACATGGGGACGAACCCGCAGGACGGTCCGGTGTGGGACGGCAAGCCGCATGCCGACTTCCCTTCCTCCAGCCCGTTTGCGCTGGCCTGCGGCGGAACCAAGCTGGCCGCGGCGAACGGATCGGTCACGAGCGAGGTGGTTTGGAACGAGGGCGCGAGCGGCGGCGCGGGCGGCGGCGGCGTCAGCAATCTGTTTGCGCTTCCTTCCTACCAGGCGAACGCCAAGGTGCCGAAAGCTCCCAACGGCAGTGCCGGGCGCGGCGTGCCGGATCTGGCCGGCAACGCGGACCCGGAGACTGGATACCAGATCTTCCTGGCGGGGGCGCAGCAGGTGATCGGAGGCACCAGCGCGGTGGCGCCGCTCATGGCCGGGCTGATCGCGCTGATCAACCAAAGCCTCGCGCAGAATACGCCGGGCGCTACAGCCGGGTTTTTGAACCCTCTCTTGTACGGCTCGGTGGCGGCCGCGTTCCGCGACATCACCAGCGGGAACAATGACATCTACGGAAAGCTGAAAGGGCTGTATACTGCCGGCGCGGGCTGGGACGCCTGTTCCGGACTCGGCGTACCGGACGGCACGAAACTGCAGGCCGGCTTGCTGTGACCAGCAGCCGACTGGAGAGCGATTCTTCGGCCGTGGAGGGATGACTTACGCCCCGTTCCGGGGCTATACCGAATCCGCGCCATGTTCCGCACGGCTCGCGCCGTGGGCTACTATCTTTCGCCCTTGCGGGCTTAAGGCGTCAAACGGTGGGATCGCCGCGGCGTAAAGCGGTCAACTCAAGATGTGGAGACTCAGGGCGTCGGCAAGATTGCCGACGCGGCACGCACGAGTGCGTGCGCCACGGGAGCATTCAGGGCTGTGGTTCGTCCTGCGCGGGCGGGGGAGGTCCCAGCACGTCGCGAATCTTTCTCGCTAGCGCCTCCCGGCTAAAGGGCTTGGGGAGGAACTCGACGCCGTCCTCCAGCACGCCGTGGTGAACCACGGTGTTGTCGGTGTAACCGGAGAGGTAAAGCACCTTCAATCCGGGTCTTACTTTCAGCAGTTCCTCCGCCACCTGGCGGCCGCTCATGTTCGGCATCACCACGTCGGTCAGCAGGAGCGCGATAGTGCCGGTATAGGAGTTGCTGATTTCGACGGCTTCGGCGCCGTTCGCTGCGGCCAGAACGGTGTGACCGAGCTTCCTCAGTATCTTGACCGTGAGATCGCGCACCGCCTGCTCGTCTTCGACTACCAGAATCGTTTCGGTGGCCGGCGCTTCATCCGCCTGCACGGGCGTCTCCGGCGGCAGCGTGGCAGTCTCCACCACCCGCGGGAAATAGAGCTTGAAAGTAGTGCCCTGGCCGGGTTCGCTGTAAACCCAAATATCGCCGCCGAGCTGCTTGACCAGGCCGTACACCGTCGCCAGGCCCAAACCTGTGCCCTTGCCTTTTTCCTTGGTGGTGAAGAACGGCTCGAAGATGCGCCTGCGCGTCTCGGCATCCATACCCTGGCCGGTGTCGCTCACGGCCACCATGACGAAGTCGCCAGGCTTCACGCCGAGGTGCGTGCGCGCGTAGGTTTCATCCAGGTGTACATTGGCGGTCTCCACGGTGATGCGGCCGCCATTGGGCATCGCGTCGCGCGCGTTCACCGCCAAATTGACGATCGCCTGCTCGATATGGCTTGGGTCCGCCTTGATGTTGCCCACCTCGTCAAGCAGGCTGAGAACCAGCTCCACGTCTTCGCCGATCAATCGGCGCAGCATCTTCTCGGTGTGCTCAATGGTCGTGTTCACGCTCATCACGCAAGGTTGCATGACCTGGCGGCGGCTGAATGCGAGGAGCTGTTTGGTCAGTGCGCCGGCGCGGTCCGCCGCCTTGAGCACCTCTTCGGCGCAGCCCCGCAGCGGATCGAGAGGCGAGAGCTCATCCAGGATCATGCGATTGTAGCCGGCGATCACGGTCAGCATATTGTTGAAATCGTGCGCCACGCCGCCTGCAAGCCGTCCCACCGCTTCCATCTTCTGCGCTTGCAGGAGCTGGTCTTCGAGCCGCTTGCGGTCGCTGATGTCATTGACGAAGGCAATCGCAAACATGCCCTCCGTCGTCTCGACGTAGCTGAGGCTGATCTCGACTGGGAACTCGGTACCGTCCTTGCGCCGGCCGGCGAGATCCATTCCAATGCCCATGGGCCGGACGCGCGGCCGCGCGAAGAACTCCTCGCGATCGTGTCCATGAGCCATGCGCCTGGACTCCGGGAGGAGAATCTCAATCCGCGCGCCGAGCAGTTCCTCGCCGCTATAGCCGAACATTTCTTCGGTTTTGGGGTTGGCCAGAACGATGCGGCCGTCCCGATTAACACTCAGGATCGCCTGTGACGCCGACTGCAACAGCGCCATGATCATCTTTTCGCTCTCCTGCAAGAGTGTGATTGGGTCTCTCTGGCGGCCAGCGCCGCCTCCCGTGGGATGAGGCATGATTCCCCCCGTTGGTACCGATTCTAGCAGGTCCGGTCGCCGTGCACCCGCAAATAGCGCGTCGCGCTTGAGACGTTTTGTTTGCATCATGGCGCTTTCGTGGTTTGTCGTGTTTCGGTGGCGCACGACAGCTTGACAGACGACATAAACCGATCGTCTGTCCTACTTCTGATTTGACGGCCCCAACGAGCGGGGCGGGTTAGTGTGACTGTTGGCAGGCGAAAGCGCCTGCCCCACGATTCGCGCCAGCGCTTACCAATGTATTCAGCGCGGCTGGCGGCTGCGCCATTCGTCTTCCAGGATGCTCCAGGTGGCGAGATCCAGCCAGCGGGCGCCAACGCGCTCCGCCTGGCGCAGCACGCCGTCCTTGGTGAAGCCGAGGCGCTCGGGGACAGCGCAGCTCCGGTGGTTGCCGACGCCACATTGGATCACGACGCGATGCAGACGCATGGCTCCAAAAAGATAGTCGAGCATCTGCGCCACCGAGCGGCTGACGATTCCCTGCCCCTGGCGGCGGGATTCGATCCAGTAGCCGATGCTGCACGCGCGGTTGGTCCAGTCGATGGGGTGGCAGCCGATGGAACCGGCGAGCGCGCCCTCGATCCAGATGCCGCATTGCGGGCCTTGATTCGCCGCCCATTGCGGGCTCACCACTTCGTCGATGAAGTGACGCACATCCTCGGCCGAGTAAGTGCGGTCCACCCACGGCAACCATTCGCGCAGATAGGCGCGGTCGCGTTCCACGACGGCGAACACAGCTTCGGCGTCGCGTGGTTCCAGCAATTTGAGTTCGATACCCGGCGCTACAGTTCGGCGGAACATGCCGCCTCCACCACCGCCAGCGCGCGCACCGGAAAGGTGCCAAAGCCGGCCACCTTCACCGGCACGGCGAAGAACCGAAAACCGGCGCTGGGCAGCTGGCCCAGGTTACACATGTGTTCGCAGATGGGGATCCGGGCGCCGAGCAGAATCGTGTGCGCGGGCCGCGAGCCATCCGCGGTGTCGTCGATGTTATAGGAGTCGATGCCCACCAGTGCGGCGCCGCCTTCCGCCAGGCAACGGGCGGCGTCGCGGGTCAGGAACGGGTGCCCTTCGAAATAGGAATCGGTGCGCCAATGGCGGTCCCAGCCGGTGTTGACCAGCACGGCTTTGCCACGGACGTCCCGTCCGTCGAAGGCGGCGGGTGAAATGGCGCGCCCGGGGTTCCGCACCACGATGCCTTCGAGATTCGCCAGCGACTCCAGCGGCAACTGCGCCAGGTCCAAGCCGTCGGGGAAGCGGTGGAACGGCGAATCCAGATAGGTTCCGGTGTTGGCCACCATGTCGATGCGGCCGATGTGGAACTCGGTGCCGGGCGAGTAGAAGGCGCGCGAGGCCTGGCGCGAAAGAAAGTCGCAGATGAGCGGCGCGGGCAGGCCTTTGTACGTCACCATGCCGTGCTCCACCGTATGGCTCAGGTCCGCCAGTTTGACGCCGCTCATGAGGTGCCGGATGGTTTCTGCGGATTCCGCGACTTGGAAATCGCCGGCAATTCCGGCGTTTCCGTCTGCAGGGCGTAAGTCATCAGCCCGGCCTTGAGCAACTCGAAGGCGGTGTCCGGATCGTCGGCATACTGGAACAGATTCAGGTCTTCGGCGCTGATGGTTCCATATTTCACCAGCGCGTCGAAGTTGATAATCTCCTTCCAGTATTTCGAGCCGTAGAGCACCACGGTCACCTTCTTGGCGAGCTTCTGCGTCTGCGTGAGGGTGAGGATCTCCATCATCTCATCCAGGGTGCCGAAGCCGCCGGGAAAGACCACCAGCGCCTTGGACAGGTAGGCAAACCAGAACTTACGCATGAAGAAGTAGTGAAACTCGAAGCTCAGCTCGGGCGTGATGTACGGATTCGGGAACTGCTCGAAGGGCAGCCCGATGTTGAGACCGACGGTCTTTCCGCCAGCGTCGGAAGCGCCGCGATTGGCGGCCTCCATGATGCCGGGACCGCCGCCCGAGCACACCACGAAGCGGTAGGTGCCGTTGGTGAATTGGGCGGACCACTCGGTGAGCTTTTTCGCCAATGTGCGGGCGTCCTTGTAATATTGACCCAATTCGCTATCTTCCCGGACGCGCGCCGAGCCGAAGAACACCACCGTGTCGCGAATCTTCTGACGGCGGAAGTGAGCCAGCGGCTCGAGGAACTCCGACAGTATCCGGATGGCCCGCGCGTCCGGGCTGTTCAGAAATTGCTCATTGAGGTAGGCGACCGGACGGCGGCCGCCATTGGGAGGAGGCGTTTGGTTGCTCATCGGTGTTCTAGTTGGTCGATTCTTTTTTTCAATTCTCGCAGGGTCTTCAGCATTTCGGGCAGTTTTTGAAAGGCGGTAATGGCGCGCAGCCACTCGCCGGCGTCGAAAGCGGGTGAGCCCGAAACGCGCGCGCCGGGGGGAACATCGCCGCCCAGGCCGCTCTGCGCATAGACAATGGCGCCCTCGTGCACGGTGAGGTGGCCGGCCGAGCCGGCCTGTCCGGCGAGGAGCACGTTTCGCTCCAGGGTGGTGCTCCCGGCGAGTCCGCTCTGAGCGCAGATGATGTTGTCCTCGCCCACCACGCAGGCGTGGCCGATCTGCACCAGGCTATCGATTTTGGCGCCGCGCCGGACGCGAGTTTCACCAACCGTGGCGCGATCGACGGAGGTGAGGCTCTGCACTTCGACGTCGTCTTCGATCACGGTAACGCCGGATTGGACAATTTTGGCATGGGAGCCATCGGCGCGCTTGGCGAAACCGAAACCGTCACCGCCCACCACCACGCCGTTCTGCAAGATCACGCGGTTGCCGATGCGGCAGAACTCGCGCACCGCGGCATGCGAATGCGCCAGAAAGTCGTCGCCGATCTCCACGCCCTCGTAAATCACGACATGCGGGTGCAATACTGCGTTGTGGCCAATCCGCACCCGCTCGCCGACGACGGCAAATGGACCGATGGAACAGTTCTCGCCGATCACGGCGCTGACAGCGACGGAGGCCATTGGGTGAATCCCCGACGCGGGCCGTGGCGGTTGGTAGAAGAGAGCCAGGGCGCGGGCGAAATCGAGGTACGGGTTCTCCGAAACCAGACAGGCGATCTCGGCGCCGGGAAGCGGTTCCGCGACCAGAATGGCGCTGGCCCGGGTATGTTTCGCTCTCGCAGCATACTTCGGATTGGCCAGAAACGTGATGTGGCCGGGGCCGGCTTGTTCCACGGTGGCGACGCCTGTAATCTCGATATCGCCCGCGCCAGTCAAGTGGCAACCCAGGGCTTCGGCTAGAGTGTTTAGCTTCATACGGCGGCTCGCGGACATCTTTCAGCGTACCGCGGTGCGAGTGCGCGCGGGCCGGGAATCCAAACTCACCGGGCAGCGGATGTCAAGTAAAGAATCTGCCGGTTTTACAACGCGATAAAAATTGGTTGACATGCCGATTACGGGTCTGTTACTCTCCCAACGTTCCATGATGAAAACTTTCCCCGTCGCCCCCGCCAAGGTCCTCCTCGTCGATGACAATCCCGATGGGCTTTTAGTGCGCCGTCAGTTGCTTGAGGAGCTTGGACTGGAAGTAGAGACCGCGCTCAACGGTGAAGAAGGGCTGCATCTGTTCGAGTGCGGCCGCTATGACGTAGTGGTTACGGATTATCGCATGCCGCGGATGGATGGCATCGAGATGATCCGCAGAATCCGCGAGCGAGATGCCGCGGCGCGGGTCATTCTTCTATCCGGCTTCGTGGAACCGCTGGGACTGAACGAGCAGAACACGGGCGCCGACGCGGTGATTGCCAAGACTTTTGGCGAGCCCGCGATGCTGGCGCGCACGGTGAAACGCCTGCTGAACCGGGCGCCCGCGCGCAAGCCGGTGGGTTCGGTGCGCGGCGCGAGCCGGGCGCAGGCGGTTTCGCTCTAGGCCCGGCAAACAGAAAGCCATGCGCTATTTGCTGCGGCCGCTGGCGGCCACGCTGCTGGTGGCGGCACTTGGCGCGGCGGCGAGTTCCACAAAACGCCATCCTACTGCGGTGCGACCATCCGGCGCCGTGCATCGCTGGATGAAGGGGATGACGCTGCGCGACGAAGTGGCGCAACTGGTGTTCGTCGCCTTCCCGGGCGCAGCGCCCCATTCGCGCTCGCGCGAGTACCTGCGATTTCTGCGGCTGATCCGCGACGTCAAAGTGGGCGGCCTGATCCTCAACAACGCCGCCAACGGCCGCACCGTCCAGCATGCCGAGCCATACGCGCTGGCCGCCTTTCTGAACCGCGTACAGCACATCGCCAAAGTGCCGCTGCTGGTGGGGAGCGATTTCGAACGCGGCGCCTCGATGCGGGTGGAAGGCACCACGGTGTTTCCGCACGCCATGGCTTTCGGCGCGGCGGGCGATGCGGAGCTTACGCGCTTCGAAGGCCAGGTGACGGCGCGTGAGGCGCGGGCGCTGGGTGTGCACTGGGTTTACTACCCCGTCGCCGACGTGAGCAACAACCCAGACAACCCGGTCATCAATATCCGCTCATTCGGCGAGAATCCGCAGGCGGTGGCGGCCCAGGTGGCGGCGTTCATCGAAGGCGCGCATTCCGATGCGCGGAACTACGTGCTGACGACGGCGAAGCATTTCCCGGGCCACGGCGACACGTCGGTGGACAGTCACCTGAATTTGGCTACCGTCGCCGCCTCACGCGAGCGGCTGGACAGCGTCGAGCTGGTGCCGTTCCGCGCCGCGATTGCGGCTGGAACCGATGCGGTGATGACGGCTCACGTGGCCGTGCCGGCGCTCGCTCCGCCGGACTTGCCGGCCACACTTTCGCCGGCCATCCTCAGCGGCCTGTTGCGCGGCGAGTTGGGATTCAAAGGCCTGGTGGTCACCGACGCGCTGGACATGGGCGGCATCGCCAAAGGATTTCCGGCGGGCGACGCAGCGGTCCGCGCGATCGAAGCCGGCGCCGACACGCTGCTGATGCCCGCCGATCCCGATGCCGCCATCCGCGCGGTGGTGGCGGCGGTGGAGGACGGACGGCTCACCCGGCGCCGCATTGAGGAAAGCGTGGTGAAGATTCTGGCGGCGAAAGAAAAGGTGGGGCTCGACCGCAAGCGCTTCGTCAACGTGGAGGCCTTGGGCGACGTGATCAATTCGCCGGAGGCCAACGAGAAAGCGCAGGAGGTGGCCGAACGCGCGGTGACGCTGGTGCGCAACCAGGGCGGCCTGGTGCCGCTGGCCGCTCCGGAGCGCGCCTGCTTTCTGGTGCTGGCGGAGAGCCGGTACTCGAACGAAGGCCAGACGTTCGCCCAAGAGGTGCGGACGCGCCTGGCTCACGCCACGATGACGACGCTGGAGCCATCGCTATCGCGCGCGGATGTGGACGCCGCGCTGGCTCCGCTGGCTTCATGCGAGAGCTACGTCGTCGCGGCCTTTGCTTCCGTCACCTCTTATCGCGGCTCGCTCGGCCTGGGCGGCGATTTGCCGCACGCAATGGAAACGCTGGCGACGTCGGGAAAACCGCTGGTGCTGGTGGCGCTGGGCAACCCTTACCTGCTGCGCAGTTTTCCGGCTGTCACGGCATACCTGGCAACATTCAGTAGTGTGGCGCCTTCGGAAGCGGCGGCGGTGAAGGCGCTGTGGGGCGAGATCGATATTCGCGGGCACTTGCCGGTCTCCGTGCCCGGCCTGGCAGCCTGCGGCGATGGCATCCAGACGAAGGCCTCACGCCCCGCGGGCGGCGTGGTTCCGTAGCAGCTTGCTCAAAGGAACGAAAAAACCATAGGCCACAGATCAACCTGGCGCGGCCTGTGGCCGCAACCAAACACGCGATGGACGCGGTTGGGGCCGGGCGTTGCCCGGCGGCACCGATTGACAATCGGTGCGCAGGTTATCAAC
>Ga0209415_10003714_pt1 | contig 28370 bp, 26 predicted proteins | sample PeaSoiSIISIP2007_FD_187696 | JGI IMG/M metagenome (GOLD analysis project Ga0209415, IMG submission 187696) | Peat soil microbial communities from Weissenstadt, Germany - SII-SIP-2007 (SPAdes) (version 2) | ecosystem: Environmental > Terrestrial > Soil > Wetlands > Peat | place: Germany... | reverse complement strand
GCGCCAGCACCGGAGGCGGCACCTGTGCCGGCTGTGCTGCTCGACACGCCGTACGGTTTTCAGTCGAATGCCCACGACATTTCGGCCCGTGCGGTCGCCTATTTCCGAGAGAGTGCCGGCCGGTCCGTAACAGTCGCGTCCATGGCACGCACCATAGGTGTGCCCCCGGTGGCCCTCGAAGCTGCCCTGGCGCGTGTTGCCGAAGCCCGCTGGGTGTTTTCTGGGCCGGGGAGCCCGACCTACGCCCTCGCGCAGTGGCGCCCCACTATCGTGCCAAGCCTGCTCGCTGAGAAAATTTCTAATGGCGGCTGCATCGTTTTTTCCTCTGCGGCAGCGCTCACTCTAGGGCGTTGGACCGTTCCTGTGTACGAGATATACAAGGCGGGCGAGGACCCGGCATGGGCCGAAGGCCTAGACCTGCTTAGCCCCCTCGGCTCGCAAGTGGCAGTGGTGCCCCATTTCGACAATGCAGAAGGGGGTACCCACGACACCAGGTACTCCTACCTCGGCGAGGAGCGCCTCCAGGTGATGGAAGCCCAGCTGCCACCGCAAGGTTGGGTCCTCGGGGTCGACGAACATACGGTTTGCATATTCGATTTCGACGCGGGCACCGTAAGCGTCTCCGGCCTGGGTGCTGTCACGGTCCGGCGCCACGGCACCTCGGCCATCGTCGCCTCTGGCCGGACATTGTCGATCGACGAGCTCGTCGAGCTCGCTGGCTCGCTGCCGGCCGCTTCGGAGGGCATCCCGCACGTCCCTGAGCTGGCGGGAAGCCCGTTCCCCGGCCAGGGCCCATCCGCAAGCAGCCCTGCCGAGAACAGCCGGGCCTCCGCTACCGCCGATGTGGCCGGAAGCCCCCTCCTCGCCGAAGCCCGTCGCCTCACCACCGTCTTCGACACCGCCGTCGCCGGGCGCGACGCCGAAGGGGCGACCGAAGCGGTCCTCGAAATGGAGGCCACCCTGCACGCCTGGTCGGCCGACACGTTCCAGTCGGACGAGCTCGACCGGGCCCGGGCGGCTCTCCGGCGCATGGTCGTCCGGCTCGGCGAGCTGGCCGCTCCCGGGCTACGTGACCCCCGTGATGTGCTGGCTCCTTGGGTGGACGCCCTCCTGGTCGAACGGGCCGCGGCGCGCCGGTCCGGCCGTTTCGCCGATGGCGACCGTATCCGCCAGCGCCTCGAGGAGTGTGGCGTGGAGGTGCGGGACACCCCAGCCGGCACCGACTGGGGCCTCAGGGCGGAAGCCGGCGCGTAAACCGCAACGCGTAAACCGCAAGAGGCCTGCTGACGCTCGCTCAGCCCGCTGGCGCTGCCGGTCGAGGCATTCTTGTGAGATGGCGAAAGCGACCAATGACGGCCAATTGCCCGTGCGCCCCTACCGCGATAGCGACCTGGAGGCGATCTACGACATCTGCGTCCGCACCGGCGACAACGGCGGGGACGCCACCGGCGCGTTCGAAAACCCCCGCTTGTTGGCCGACACGTTCGCCGCTCCGTACCTCTACCTGGAGCCGAGCTTGGCGTTCGTCCTACCCGATGGCGCGGATCGCCCGGTCGGCTATGTCCTGGGGACGGCCAACACAGCTGGGTTCGTACGCGCCTACCGAGAGAAATGGTTGCCCAGGGTGGTGGCCCTTTACCCTGTGCCCACGCCCGAAGTGCCTGCCCGGGACGCGGGGATGCTGGAGGCCTTCCACAATCCCGAGCGCATGCTGCAGAGCGGGATTGACGATTTCCCGGCCCACCTGCACATCGACATCCTGCCCTCGCACCAGGGCGGGGGGAACGGGCGCCGCCTGATCGAGACGTTCATGGACGCCGCCGCTGTCGCCGGCGCCTCCGGTGCCCATGTCACCGTGGCCCTGGCCAACACCGGCGCTCATGGGTTCTACCTGAAGGTGGGGTTCAAGCTTCTGCCCATCGTTAGCGACGGCCCGGTCGTGAACTACGGTCGCCGCACCGCTCCTAGCAGGGACTAACGCAGGTAGGCCAGATAAGGGCCGTGCAGCCGGCGGTACTCCGAGAGCAGCTCACGGGCTTCGGTTATGCCCGGCACCAAGGGGTGGAGGGACAGGGCTATTTCGGCGAGGCCGGCGTCGCCGGTCACGGCCGCTTCGACCAGGGTGCGCTCGTACTCTTTCATCTGCGTCACCAGGCCGCGAGCGGAGCGGGGGAGCTCGCCGGCGGCCCGCGGCTGGATCCCAGTGCCGTCGACGAGGGACCGCACCTCCACGACGTCGTCCGCCTCAAGAAAAGGCATGCTCGACCCGTTGCGCGTGTTCACGATCACGTTGGTGGGACGGCGAGAGCTGAGGCCTGCGATCACTTGGAGCGCCACCCCTTCGTAGCCCCCGATCTGGGCTTCGGCCAGCGCCGCGGGGCCCTCCACGGCGCGGAGCGAGCGCGCCTCGGCTTGGTGGTTTTCGCCTTCGATGTCGGTGCGCATGTAGGTATCGCTGCGCACCCCGAGGAGCTGGGAGTAGGTCGCCCAGGCGTCTTCCACGTCGCCCTTTTCGAACGCACGGCCGATCCCACCCAGGAGCTCCTCGTTGAGGCGCAAGACGTCCTGTCCCCGGCTGGAACCGGCGTGTGCGACGCTCGTCACGTAGCGCTGGGCGTCGTAGTAATAAAAAACGTACTCGGTGGGTATTGCCCCCACCCGGCGGACCATGTCGGTGTCGAAGGCTGCGAACCTGTGGTCGAACTGGCGGAGCTCGTCGTAGCGGTCGAGCAGCTCGCCGGTCCGATCTTCGCCTTCGACGCGGAATGAGGTTATCCAGCCGAGGTGGTTGAGGCCTGAATATTCCGACTGCACCGCTTCGCGATCGGCCCCCAGGAACTCCCCCAACCGCTCCAAGGTGCCATTGGGTGTGTCGCACACCCCGACCGCGGGCACCCCTCCGTACAACGAGATCGCTTGGGTGATGATCCCGGCCGGGTTGGTGAAGTTGATCAGGACTGCCCCCGGTGAGTAGCGGGCAAGTGCCTCGCAGTAGGACAGGACGACCGGGATGGTGCGCAAGGCCATGGCAGCGCCGCCCGGCCCGGTCGTCTCCTGGCCGACCAGGCCCCGTTGCAGGGCCACCTGCTCGTCGACCACGCGACCTTGGTCTCCTCCCACCCTGATCGCCGAGAACACGAAGCTGGCGCCTGAAAAAGCCTCGCCTGCATCGGCGGTCTGGGTAACCGTCCCGGGGTGACCGAGGACGCCGGCGAGCTCGACGGCCAGCCTCCCGGTGGTCGCCCGGCGCGCCGGGTCGGGCTCGAACAAGCTGATCTCGTCGAAGACATTGGAGCCACCGGACAGCACGGCCCGCACGAACGCAGGCATACGTACCCCGCCGCCTCCCAGTACCGCCAGCTTCACAGTCGGTGCTCCTTTTCCGGCTCGCGCATCTCGCCCGCCGATCCCAGCCTGGCCACCGCCTCCGAACCAGCGGTGTTGCCCGCAGCCACCGCATCTAACAACCCGGCGCCACGCACCAGTTTGGCGATCACGGCCCCGGCGAAGGCGTCGCCGGCTCCCGTGCGGTCCTGCACCACCACGTCTTGGAGACCTTCGGTGACCTCCGTCGCTCGGCCCCCCTCGGCCGCGACCGCACCAGCGGGGCCCCGCTTCACCACCACACGCGGGCACCACGCCCCGGCTACGGCGATGCCGACGGCCAGATCCGGTGCTCCGGTGAGACGGAGCAGTTCTTCCTCGGTAGGCAGGAAGAGGTCGGCCAGCCGGGCACACTGGACAACTGTCGCGGCGAAGGCGTCGATCTCGCCGAAATTGGTGTCGAGGGCGACTCTGGTGCCGACCGAATGCGCCTCGGCCATGAGCTCGGCAATACCTGGGCCGGCGTGTAGGTAACACCAGGCTGGCCGCACTCGTTGGAGGACCTCGGACCAACGTTTGATTTCCAGCTCATGCCCGGGGGGACGCGGCGGCATGTGGCTGATAAATGCTCGGTCGCCGTCGAAGTTGAGCGCCACCGTTATCCCGGCGACAGGCCCGCCCAACCGTTCCGAGGGCGACAGGTCCACTCGCTCCCGGGCGCAGAGCTCTTCGACCAAGCGCGAGCCGAGGTCGTCCCCGAGAAGGGTGGCCAAGCCGGCGACTGCGCCAGCCCGGCTGGCGGCAACCGCAGAATTGATGGCTCCCCCGCACGAGAAGGCGAACGAGTCGATATAGATCTCCTCGCCCGGGAGCGGTAGGCGCTCAAAGTGCCCGAATACGATTTCCAAGAACACGGCCCCGAACGACACCATCTCTATGCCGGCCGCCAGTCCGCCGCCTGGACCGTGCGGCGATGCAACGGTTGGCTGAGAGGGCCTAGCTGGAGCGGGCATGCTAGCGGGCTGACATTTCCACGCCTGCAGTATGGCCTATCTGGCCCACGACTTTGGGGGGTTCGCCCGCGTCGGTGCCCCCGGCAAGCTTGAGCGGTGCCCGGGGTTCTGGCGCCGCCTGTAGGAGCAACTGCGTGTACGGGTAGCGCGGATCGGACAGCAGCTGCTCAGCTGGCCCCCGTTCGACGATGTGGCCGGCGTAACTGACCATGGCCCGGTGGGCGACCTAGCGGCGCTAGCGAGGTCGTGGGTGATGTCGCGGAAAAGAGGTACCCTCTTGCCCCCTCAGCTTGGTCATTAGGTTGAGCAAGCCGACGCGGATGGGCACGTCCAACATCGGTACCGGCTCATCGGCGATGATGAGCTTTGGCTGCAGGGCCAGGGCCTGGGCAAAGCCGACGCGCTGGCGCGGGCCGTCGCTCATTTCGTACGGCTATTCGGCCAGCATCGCCTCTGCGGGGATTAGGCCGACCGCTGCCATGACCCGGACCGCTTCCGCGTGGCGACCTGCTCCGTCAAGCTCGCGACGGTGCAGCTTCATCGCCCGCATGATCCCGTGGGCCCGGGCGACGTGCCCCTCCTATGGGCGCGACGGGTGCTCGTCGGGCCTGAACCGATCGGGTGGGCCTGAACCGATCGGGTCGGCCTGAGGGCGAGAGCCGGCGCCTAAACTCCAAGGGTCCCGCCCCCATCGTCTAGCGGCCTAGGACACCGCCCTTTCAAGGCGGCGGCACGGGTTCGAATCCCGTTGGGGGTGCTCCTTTAGCCATGACCCCATAGGGTGGGCCAGCAGATCGCCCGCCCATTCCCTGGCCGGTTCAGCACTCCGGGCCCTTCCCGGTTCGAGGGGTTGGCGTTCCCCTCTCTCGGGTTCGCACCCAGCTCCAGGCGCAAACGTCGTCGCACCGACCTAAAGCTTGGCGAGGACTCTCTCGGCAAGCCGTTCTGCCTTGTAAAGGGGCCCGGTGCCCGTTACGAGGAGCTCCGTCGACCCCGTCAGGGCAACAATCGTACTTGTCATGGTCTTTCCTGAACCCAGGACTACCGAATAAGCACTTTGCCCGAACCCTGAACGGCTAACCGAATGTTCACCCCGACGGTCGAACTGCCTGCGCGCTGCGTCGAACTCCGCCCTGTCCTCGCCCGTTTGAAATCGGACGAGCACAGAAATAGCAGGCACTGTGCCGAGGTAACTGCACACGGTGACATGGCCCTTCGTCTCTGAAAATACAGGGCCGAACTTGGCACCGTACACAGAGCCGACCAAACTTGGCGGAGCAAGCCCGCACGTTGGCGGTGCGGCTGCACCGGCCGTCGCTGTACACAAGCCGAGGGCCGATGCAGCTATCGCAGCGCTGGTTAGCAAAGCCCAACGTGGCGTTCTCAACGGATGGTCAGCTGCCGACATGGCAGCCTCGCAAACAACGGGCCGTCAGAGCTGGGAACAGCGCTATGGCGGCGTCGGCCCTAGACACGATTTGGCTCCCGCTAAATCGGTCGTGGGCGAAGGCGTGGTCGACGTAGCTGTCCGCACGGCTCGGTGCGACTCCGAGCGCGACCGAGATGGCGTGGGCGAGCTCTTTCTCGGTCAGTGCCTGGTCAGCGCTCTGCGTGGAACCGGTGAGCGTCTTGAGGGCGCTTGTCGTACTGAGCTTCACCGAACGGCCGAGGCTCGTGGCCAGCTCGGCGCCCGTGAAGGGAGCGTCGGGGCGGAACTGCCGTCCAAAGCCGGTCATTACACCAATCCTGGTGAGCGTCCCGATGGCGAGGCCTGCCGCGGAGCGAGGCGAGACGTCTGTGAAGCCCGACGACTGCTCGGCCTGTCCCTCGAAGGTGGCGAACGTAAGGCCAGGCAGGAGGGACGCCTCCTTGGCGACGGTGAGGCCGCTCGGCTTCCGCGGTGCGGCGGGGTCGACGTACATGAGGCTGCCGAACAACCGGTCGAGGAAGATATTGACCCGCGACTCGTCGAGTAAGGCGCCATGGCAGACCGGCCCGCTCGGCGTCGGAGTAGGACATTTGTTCCCGGGCGTCGTGCTGTCGACATCGCTAAGCAGGGCGGTACTGGAAGTCACCTGGCTCGTGCTGACGGCGGTGGAATCCTTGAACGTCACGGTGACGCTCGAATCGGACTCCTGCGTGTTGCCGTAGGTCAGCGCTGCGCTGGAGCCGGCGATCTTGATCCCGCCGCCGTAGTCCGACGCGATCGTGTCACTGACGTCCACGTTCGCGGTCATCGTCGAGCTCGAGGTTTGCTTTTGGGCTTGGGTGTTCGTGTACGACGGGTTGGCGATGTTCGCCGACTCCGACCCGCCGGTCCTGCCTGCGACAGCTCCACTGGCGTAGGCCCCGTAAGCCCACGGTGCGAGCCTTTCACCCCGGTTGGCAGGGATATCGGCGTCCTGGGTCCCGTCTGTAAAGAACGGGTCTAGAGCCAACAGGTCTTTTGCCTCCGTCGGGCTGATCAATGCATATTGCGCCGACGAGGTGTAGGTCACCGCTCCTCCGGAGGCGTTGGTCAAGCCGGTAGAGGTGTAGGGGACCTCGCATTGGCTGACGCCGTCGAGGGATACACCGAGCTCGCAGTCGTACAGCTCCAACACGGTGCGTTCACCCATGCTCGGGTCAGCGGCCAGCATGACGTACTGCGTCTGCCCCGAGCCCAGGCTGTAGACCGCGTACTGGGGGTGGAGCACGATCTGGAACACATCGTTCCAGAAAGCCTCATGGTTGTACAGGGTCGCAGCGGAGGCGTGCTGAAGGGCCGTCGAGCTGCAGTCGTACAGGCTGCCGTCGGCGGCCGGCGTCGCAAGCAGCGGGCAGGTAACGCCGTCCCCAGGCCAATCGTTGTAATCCGGGGACACAGTCCGTGATAATCCGAAGGCGGCTGTGTCGGAGGCTTCCTGGCTTAGGTCATCGGTGGTGCCGAAAGACGTTTTGGTCGAGCTGTCCCACTTCGTCGATTGGTCAAAGTCGATACCGAACACGCTCATTGCTGGGATGATGTCTTTGCCAAGCGAGAGGCTCGTCTTTTCTTCGATGCTTTGCTCGGTCTTTTCGGAATTGCTTTGAGTGCTGCTGTTGGCAACTGTGTAGTCCGTCCCGAACCCGATAGTGCTGCCGAAGGTAGCGGTGCTCAGATCGCCAGGGGGGGCATAGATAATTGTGTACGGGACGGCGCTTGCCTGCACGGCGGCCACCGGCGCCAGGATCACGTTGAACGGGTTCGACTCGGACCTGACGTCCCGCGACGAGATTTTGTAGAAAGTGCCTTGCCCGATATATGAATCGGTCGCTTGAACCTCGACGACGACGCGCAGTGTTTCAGAGATGTTGTTGAGGCCAAGTGACTGGCCGGGAAGAAGCTGCAATGCCAGGTCCCCGGTCGTAGTCCTATCCAGGTCCGTGCCCAGCTGCTGGCTATCAGTGAGCTGGTCCTGGACCGTCGGGCCGGGTACCCATTGGCCCTGGGTCCCGTCCCAGTTAGTGCACGGCCCGACGGGGGGGCTGCCGGGGGGGAGCGTTGTGACGGTTGTCGCCGATGGGACCGACGGGCTAACCGTGCACATCTCAAGCGTCGCCGAGTAGGTCGCTCCATTGCCGATGGTCGTGTACCCCTCCGGGCATTTGGACCTGTCGAACACCGTCGTGTACTGGAAAGGGTAATCGCCAGAGTCATTTTCGTAGCTCGTGGTGATGTGCAGCACGGGGTTGGCGCTGGCAAAGGCGAGCGTCGCCGGGACGTGTGAGAGGTTTAGGTCGTGGTCGTAGTCGGGGGGGTTGAACCAGGTCGGCAGCTGTGACCCCTCGGGGCACTCCGGCGCCGGGCCCGTGACGTCCAGCTCCCCGAGCGCGAAGGAGTAGGTGGCTCGACTGGGTACCGTCGACGTTCCTTCCAACGCGTAGACAGGCACCGTCTCCCCGTAGGCCGGCTCGGGAGTTGTGGCCACAAGCGTGCCCTGCTCCTTCGGATGAAGGGGCGGCACGTACCGGAAGGACAGGGCTGGCGCGGCGCCGAACATTACTTGCGTGACCCCTGACAGGTTTTCGCCGCTGATCGTTACGCTCGCCGACGGCCCGAAGGAGGGCGTTACGCCGGTTATCGCCGGGCAATCGTGCAACAATGTGCACACCAGCTCTACGTCGCTGTGCGCCCTCGGTTCTTGGGCATGAGGGGCGGTCGCTGCGAGCGCGACCCCTGGCAAGGCGGCGCTCCCCTGGAGGGCCAGCGTGGCTACGCCTATAGCGAGCATGAGCCGTCGCTTTAGTGATTGGCGTGGCTTGTTCGGGATGAGGGTCCGGCGAGTCATCTGGGCTCCTTGTCACGTTCGGGTTCGATTTCCACGGCGTCCAGCATTCGCTCGAAGGCAATGCCGGCTCGCTTGTACGCCTCTTCGACCAGCTCCGGTGACGAGCACGAGAAGACGCAAAAAGCGCTGCCTTCTTCGGGGACGAAGGTGGCGTGAAGGAGGTGGACGGCGGTCCCGGCGCTTGCGAGCTGTTCGACCGCGGCCCGCAGGCGAGCCGTAGCGGTGACGAACGTGCTCTGTGTCCCCGCGGGCCAATAGTGCTCAACGAGGAAGGCTGGTGCTCCTTTGGTGCCACGTCCCACGACCCCGAAGCTAAGGAAGCCGTGCGCCCGTTGCGTCCGTTGTTTCCCTATGATTTGGGAGCACTATCGCGTGGACGACCAGGCCGAACGGGGGGCTATTTTCCGCGGGCCGCCATGACCGCGCCGAGTTCCGCCCGGGAGGCGATCCCGAGTTTGCGATAAGCCCGGGCCAGGTTCGCCTCCACGGTCTTCGGGCTAATGAACAGTTCCTTGGCCACCTCACGATTGGTCCGCCCGATGGCGGCCAGCTTGGCCACTTGTTCTTCCGTTGGGGTGAGCTCCAAAGGAGCACCATGACGCACCGGTACCCGGCGCGATTCGGCTTCAGCCTGGGATTCCCAAAGCGGCGCGCCTAGGTCACGGAAGATCCCCGTGGCCCGCTCGAAAGCGGCCTTTGCCGCCTTGCGCTCGCCCCGCCGACGGTTCACTTGCCCTAGGACCATCAGGGTGCGCGCCAGGTCGAAAGGGACCGTGACCCGTTCATGGTGAGCCAATGCCTCGTCCAACGCCGTGCTGGCACCCTCCAGGTCACCGCCGTCCGCGGCGACCTGGCCTCTAGCCCTGGCGGCGATGGCCAGGAGTGGTTCCCGCTTAGCGAGCAGTGCCCGCTCGGACAGTACGGCGACGACTTCGCTCGCTCGATCTAGTTGGCCCAGCTTGAGCAAGGCCTCGGCATAATCGGCCTGGGAACGCAAAGGCTCGCGCCCACCCAGTGCTTCGTGGCGTTCCAAACTGCGACCCAGGAGGCTGGCTGCGAGCCCTGAGTCGCCGAGCGAGAGCTCTACGAAGCCGAGCACGGACAACGCGTTCGATGCGTCCCAGTCGTCACCTTCGGCGTCAGCCTCAGCCAGCAGCTCGCTCGCTATAGCCCGGGCCTCGTCGGTCAACCCTCGGTGGGCTTGGACAATGGACAGGTTGTACCAAGCCTGGCGCAGCTGCGACGCCTGCGCCATCTGCGCGGCTATTTCGAGGTGTTCGCGGGACAGGGATTCGGCTCGGGGCCAGTTCCCGGCCCACAACTCGAGCTGTGGTAGATGGCTGAGCGCATAGGGAAGTGATGAATCGTCTCCCTCGTTCCTGGACGCGGTCAGGGTGGCGTCCAGCCAGTGCCGCGCCCCGTCAAAATCTCCCTGGTACTTGAGCCAAGCCCCCAGCGACGCGCTCATCCGCTCGGCAACGGTGGGGGGTGGTGCCAATCGCTCGAGTTCCAGCCCCCGCTGTACGACGTCTCCCGATAGTTCGTTGCCAGCGTAGAACTCGGCCTGGGCATAGGCCATGAGAGCGCGCTGCTGCACTACCGGGTCGTCCTCCCCTGCATCGTCGAGCATCCGCAACGACAGTTGTGCGTGCCGGCGGGCCAGCCCGAAGTCGTGCCAGGAAACCAGAGCAAGCGTGGCGTGAAGGCGGGCCAACAATGCCGTGCCGAGGTCGGGGTCCTCCAGAGCGTCCAGGCAGTAAGCGGCCGCTTCGGGGGCAGTGCCGGCCACGTGCAGGACGCGAGCCGAGAGCTCGGCCGCCGCGGCCCGCGACGGCCCGCGCGGCAGGGTCTCGAAGAGGTCGCTTGCCAACTGGCGTGCCCCGTCCGCGTCTCCCGCCCGGAAACGGTACTCAGCCAAGGACAAGCGCCGCTCAGCCAAGTCAACATTGCCGGGAGGGGTCAGGTGGCATGCCAGTTCGATCAGCTCGACGGCCACCTCGGGCGCCCCCCGCGCTGCCGCCGAAGCCGCCGCCGTCCCGAGCGCCACAGCCACCGCGTTGTCCGGCCCGTTGGCCGCCAGGGCGAGGTGACGGGCATGTTGCTCCGGCTCGGTGACTACCGACGCCAAGGCCGAGTGGGCCGCACGGCGCTTGGCAGCGGGTGCACCACGATAGACCGTTGAGGCCAACAGCGGGTGGCTGAACCGGAGCCGGTCCTGAAGGGGCTCCACGACCCCGGCCCGCTCGGCCTCGTCGAGGTCGCCCTGGACAGCACGCCGTAGTGCAGCCTCGACAGTCGGCGCATCGGGGCTCGGCAGGCTTGCAGCGACAAGGAGCGTCTCTTGAGCCTCTGGGGAGAGGCGGCGGACCCGCCGGCCCAACAGTTCGGCCAGGGAGGACGGAACTGGCAACGGCTCACCTGGCCCAGGTAGCGCACCTTCTTCAGCCAGTGCCCGGGCGAGCTCCAGAGCGAAAAGCGGGTTACCACCGGTGGCACTTTCAATGCGTAGCAGCGTGGGCCGCGGGAATGCCTGTCCTAACTCTGCCCGGATCAAGTGGTAAAGGCTGCTGAGCCTAAGTGGCCCCAACGTCAACCACTCCACTGTCCCTGGCAGGGCTCGCCGGAGCCCCAGCACATCATCGCCGCTGCCGGGCTCGAGCCGTCGCGCGACCAGTAACCGTACCGGGCAGTCGGGCAACCGACGGCACGCGAAGGCCAGTGCGGCGGCCGACGCCCTGTCGAGCCACTGCACGTCGTCTATCACGACGAGGACCGGTGCCGACCCGGCCAGCCGGCGGAGCACGGATTGGAGCGCCATGCCCAATGCCCTACCGTCCTCCGCTCGCCCGCTGGTCGCAGGGGCGCGCAACAAGGCCACCTCGAGCGCTGCTCGTTGCGGCGCAGGCAACTCCTCCACATGGTCGTCGGTCAGCGGCGCCAAGAGGTCGCCCAGCGCGGCAAAAGCGAGCTTGGTTTCCGCCTCGACCGGGTTGCAAGACAGCACAGTCAGGCCTTGACCTCTGGCGAGCTCGGCGCCCACCCGGCACAGCGTTGTTTTCCCGATCCCCGGTTCTCCTTGCATTACCAGGGCATGGAAGGAAGTGCCACCCTCTGCCATCAGCTGACCTAGCGCGGTGAACTCGTCGTCGCGACCTACCACCCGGCTCAGGGCAGGAGGGGCCGACATGGGAGCGAGACTACTTGCCTTGTTTTGTGGCAGTCGGTTAGGCGACGGTGCCCTCATCTGATTTGGCCCCAAACCTGAGTTTGAACAGGGGAGGCGCCCCCGGCGAGACTCGGCGGCGCGGACGACCACCAGCGACAGATATGGTCGCAGATGCTCGAGCGGGTCGACGACCTGCGTACCGAGCGACTGGATCTCACCAAGTTGGTAAGCGACCTCTGGGGCAGGTTCGTCGAAGCTGACCCCGACAGCCCTGTCGTCCGAGGAGACTTCGAGTCGATGTGGTCGCCGATCGAAAGCGAGTACGAGCTGAGGAGCGAACCATTGGCGCCGCCGGGTCTGGCAAGCGACGAGCACTTTAACCTCGCCCTCGACAACTTCAGCAGCTGGGCGCAGCGCGTCTTGGATGGCGACACAACAGGGCTCCACGACTGAGCAAGGGACAAGCACTCAGCCGAAATGCTCTGCTCCCCCTGGCCCCCTTCGTCCGCCCGACGAGTGGCCGATCGATCAAGTCCGGATCTTCGTAAAACCGAGCCCAAGCAACGCGGCCAGGCCAAGTACCACCGTTATAGCGGCCATCAGGGGTGTTCCTGCGATCAGGATGATGAGGGGTAGACCAATGATCTCGAGGACGCCCGCTTCACCGTCCGTGTGCCGCAGTGCCCCGCCATCGCCCCCGAAGGGGACGACCCAGCCGGCGTCCCCATCTCAGCGATCCTCTTCGGTGGCCGCCGCTCGGATGTGGTACCGCTCGTCACCGAAGCTCATCAACTGGGCCCACGGCGTGTTCCTCGGGTCCGTGATGGCTTCCGAGACGACAGCTGCCCAGGCTGGCGCCCTCGGAAAGCTGCGTCGAGACCCGTTTGCCATGTTGCCCTTCTGCGGGTACAACATGGCTGACTACTTCGGGCACTGGTTAGACAGAGGCAACGCAACTGCAGACGAGCTCCTACCCCGTCTGTACTATGTCAACTGGTTCCGCAAGGATAGTGATGGGCGCTTCCTCTGGCCTGGCTTCGGGGAAAATATCCGGGTCCTGAAATGGATTTTCGAACGGTGCGAACGACAAGGCGAGGCGAGAGAGACACCCATCGGTTTTGTCCCACGTTCTTTAGGTACCGTCGGCCTCAACGTTGACCTTGCCGAACTGCTCGACGTGAACAGCGACAAATTGCGCGCCGAACTAGAGAGCATCGAGGAGCACTATGCCGCCTTTGGCGACCGCCTCCCAAAGGCCCTTCGCCGGTGAGCTCGAGGACTTGCGTCGGCGGCTGGGTTGACGATGGGCTCGAGAGCCTGACCGGCGGCCAATAGCCACTAGGACTTCTCGAGCCTGGGACGTAGTCTTTGTGTCCTGACACATCGGGGTGGGAGGCGGCAGGGCCGGGGCAAACGAGCTTAAGGAGGTACCGGTGAACAGCTTCTCCGGACATTCGGGGCCACCGCGAGGGAAGGACCTGCTCTCGCGCGCAGAGTTCAACAAGGACGTCGCCTTTACCGACGATGAGCGGGACGTGCTCAAGCTGCGTGGGCTCCTGCCGTGGAAGGTGGCGACCATCGAGCAGCAGATAAGCCTCGAGCTCGAGCACTTGCGACGCAAAACCGACGACCTGGAAAGGTACATCGGGCTCGCCGCCCTCCACGACCGCAACGAGACCCTGTTCTACCGGCTCCTGGTGGACCACATCGAAGAGCTTGCCCCCATCGTCTACACCCCGACCGTGGGCCGCGCTTGCCGCGAGTTCAGCCATGTCGTGCGTCGCCCACGAGGGTTGTGGATCACACCCGAGGACATGCACCGGATCCCCGAACTGCTGTCGAACAGTGGTCGCCCCGACGTCAGGCTGATCGTGGCCACCGACAACGAGCGCATCCTCGGGTTGGGCGACCAGGGCGCCGGCGGTATGGGCATCCCCATCGGCAAGCTGGCGCTCTACACCGCCGGAGCTGGCGTCCACCCCGACATCACGTTGCCGGTCTGCCTGGACTGCGGGACCGACAACGAAAGCCTGCTCGACGACCCTCTTTACCTCGGCTACTCTAAGCCTCGGCTCCGTGGCGCTCATTACGACAGCTTTATCGAAGCGTTCGTGGAGGCCGTCATCGATGTGTACCCCCATGCCCTCCTGCAATGGGAAGACTTCAAGCAGCACAACGCCATTTCTTTGCTGGACCGATACCGCTACCGTCTGGCCAGCTTCAACGATGACATCCAGGGGACGGCGGCGGTGGTCCTGGGTGGGGTCCTGGCTGCCTTGCGCCTTTCGGGCGAGAAACTGTCCGCCCAGCGGCTGGTGCTCGTGGGAGCTGGCGCGGCGGGGATAGGGATTGCCCGTCTCGTTCGGGTGGCCATGCGAGAAGAAGGTGCCACGCAGGAGGAGAGCAGGAGAGCGACCGTGATGTTCGACTCGCATGGCCTTGTTTTCGAGGGCCGCGACCAGCTGGACGCAGACAAGCTCCCCTTTGCTGTTTCCCGGGACGATATGGCTAGCTTCGGCTTCGAGCCGGCTGAGCGCTACGACCTGGAGACCGTCGTGCGCCGCGTGGCTCCGACCATCCTGGTCGGGACGAGCGCCCAGCCCGGTGCCTTCACCGAGGACGCCGTCCGTGAGATGGCCGCCAGGACGCCCAGGCCCATCGTGCTACCACTTTCCAACCCCACCGCTAACTCCGAGGCAACTCCGGCCGACGTGCTCGCCTGGACGGCGGGTAGAGCACTCGTGGCCACCGGCAGCCCTTTCGCACAGGTGGAGTCCGACGGGCACCCTCGAGTCATAGGGCAGGCGAACAATGTCTTTGTCTTCCCCGGCGTCGGGCTGGGGGCCATAGTCGCCCGGGCGCGGGAACTTACCGACCGCATGTTCCTGGTTGCAGCCGAGGAGCTCGCCCACGGGGTCTCGGCGGACCGGCTCGAGCGGGGAGCCATCTATCCTCCGCTCCACGACCTGCGCTCGATCTCCCGGGACATCGCCGTGGCCGTCGCCCGTGAGGCTCGCGACCAGGGCGTGGGACGGATCGCCGCCGACGATGAGATCGAGGCCGAGGTGGACGACGCCATATGGGCACCCACCTATGTGGCCTAAAGTCGCCTCGGCTGCCTACCCTCCCAACGGGACCGGCGCTTGCGCTACGCATAGGAGCCCTGGACCGAATGGTGGCAGGGCTCGTACCTCCGGTCGACTCTCGCACCACAACCCTCGGCTGAAATGTCAACCCTCACATCTTCGTGCGAGGGCCCGTTTGAAATTTGTCCAGCAGTAGTCTCGCGGCAGTCGACCCAAACTCGTAAGTCGGTTGTCGCACGGACGTAAGAGGAGCTGTAGCCAGTTCGACAAATACCACGTCGTCGTAACCAACGATGGCTACGTCGTCAGGAACTTTCAGACCTAGGCTAGCGCCGCGGCCCATGTAGGCAGGCCCCCGCGTTCCAGTTGCTGGGCGCAGAGGTTCCGACTGGCCGGTTTGGCGGCCCTGGGGCCGGGCCAGGTGTGGGTGGGGGTGTCCGCCACCCCGCTCAACGACAAGGGAGGGACTCTAGTCCTGGCCACCGCGGCCCCCTTTGGCACAATCGACCCCGCTTTTCACAACAGTGTGCCTGGTTTCCCGTTCATGCGCCTGGCCTACGACACCTTGGCCACCTTCGAGCCCGTGGCCGGGCCGAGCGGGCTCCGACTGGTGCCTGACCTCGCCATCCAGATCCCCCTCCCTACCGACGGCGGCCGCACTTACAGCTTCCGGCTCCGGCCCGGGATCCGCTATTCGGATGGCCAGTTGTTAACTGCCAGCGATTTTCGGCGGGGGGTGGAGCGGTTGTTCCGGGTCGGCTCGCCAGGGGCCGGCTACTACAGTGGGCTCGTCGGCGCTCAAGGCTGCGTAGCGCACCCAGCGCATTGCAACCTTTCCCAAGGTGTCGTCACCGACGATGCCACCGGTTCGGTTGTTTTCCAGCTGACCGCCCCCGACCCGGAGTTCGTCTACAAGCTCACCCCGTACGCCTACGGGGCACCGGTCCCGCCCGGAGTGCCCGACCACGACATCGGCACGCACCCCGTCCCGGGCACGGGGCCTTACGAGATAACCAGCGTGACCACCCGAGGTGTGGTGTTTGAGCGCAACCCCTACTTCCGGGAATGGTCGCACACCGCCCAGCCACAGGGTAACCCCGACGTCATCATCTGGCGGTACTACCGCTCGCAGCCCCAGGAAGTGACGGCCATTGAGCAGGGGAAGGCGGACTGGACTTTCGATTACATAACACCGGCGCAGGTACGTTTCCTCCAGGTCAATTACCCGATGCAGCTGCACAACGACCCGACATTCAGTGTCGACTTCATCCCCATCAACACCCACTCGCCGCCGTTCAATAACGTCCTGGTCCGCCGAGCCCTCAATTACGCCATAGATCGGAGCAAAATCGCCCAATGGTACGGCGGGGCTTCGGTCGCCACTCCGACCTGTCAGCCGCTTATACCGGGGCTGCTCGGTTATGAACGTTATTGCCCCTACACGCTTAGCCCTCAACCAGACGGAGCCTGGAGCGCACCGAACCTGGCACTGGCAAAGAGGCTTGTGGCTCAGTCAGGGACGAAGGGCGAACTGGTCAACGTGGTGGGTGCCACCGACGGCGAGGTGCCGCTCCAAGTGCCCGCTTACATTGCCCAGGTACTGCGTTCGCTGGGCTACCGGACGCGCCTTTACATGGTCCCGTTCGAGTCCATCACCGAGACCGAGAGGAGGAGGTTCCAGTTGGAGGTCGACGGCGACTGGGGCCCGGACTATCCCGACCCCTCCTCCTATATCCCGCAGTTCTTTGCCTGCAACGGAGGCAACGGTAACGGTTGGTACTGCAACCCGGGCCTGGACCAAGAGATGACCAAGGCCGCCCTCTTCGAGGTGCAAGACCCGAGCCAGGCCTCGGCCACGTGGGCCGAGGTTGACCACCAGATCACAGACCAGGCCGTTTGGGTGCCCATGGTTAACCGACGCTGGGTCGAGTTCACTTCCAAGAGGCTCGAGAACTACCAGTTCAACCCGGTTTGGGGCTTTGTCCCCGACCAAGCCGTGGTTCACTGACTAAGAACAGACGTTCCGGGCGTCCGCAGCCGAGAGTTTCCCCCATTGCTCGACACGGCCCGGCGGTCGGAGCAATAATGGATGATCTGGTCGTCGAAGCCCAAGCAGCTGCTCAGGATTTGACCATCCGGGAACCCGCGATCACGGAAGCCGTGCGACGGACGGCGAAGCACGGCACTGAGTACGACCCACTGGGTTCGTAAGTCGGTGACGGTACCGAGGAGGCCGTCATGGCAGAGTCACCGGACGCCGACCGCTTCGAGGCACTGGCGGCGTCGTTTGTAAAAGAGCACTGCCTCCCCGGTGCAGCGGTGGGGGTCGTGGCGGGCGGCGAGCTCGTCTGGTCCGCGGGGGTGGGACTGAGAAATAACGTGCGCCCAGAGCGGCTAGATGTTCCGAGCTCGCTTTGTCCGATCAGAGCTATCCCGTCGGCATGTCCGTGGCCGCCCCCACTTGTGCTCGAGCGGCCCGCGCGGCCTTTTCCTGCCGACAGTCTGGGCCGTCGGCAGGGACCGCAGGTTTTACAGCAGCGGTGCCTGAGAGCCTGCGAGCCCGGACGAAGGCAGGTCACATACCGGCGGCGACGCTGGTGGCGATGATGGCCCCCATCTCCAACTCACCCTTTACCTTTACGGTGTCGCCTTTTTTCAGGGCCGAGAGCTTCGCCTTCATGGAACCCAGGGTCACGTGCGTCATGGCGTTCGTCTTGACCTCGTAGGACTTCATGCCCACAGACATCTTGAACGAAGTGCTCGACAGCAGCTTCTCAAACGTCCCCGTCTTGGTGACTTGCATCATGACCGAGCTGTGCAGCGCCGCGGCCTGGCTGGCGGGGGCGGTTACGGCCCCGAGGGTGCTCGTGATGCCAAGCGCCAGGGTGAACGGCACCACCTTGAGGAACCTCTTTGTTTGCATTTGTCTTCATGCTCCTTTGTTTGGGTTTGGGGGTTTGCTGTTGCGGTTTGTCGTATCCCAGGCCGGCGCATGACGCCGCGCCCAGTGGGCCGGGACCCAGCCCCTCACCATGCTGCGCACGGCCTGGGGATGGGTGAGGCGAAGCTGACGTGCCCTGGTGCCTGGAGGCTGCGACGGGCCGTCTGGGCGCCGCTCTCCACCCTCACGCTTGTCCTCCCGTTGCGCTCGCCACACCGTTAGAGACGCTCGGCCCCACGCCTTGATTGCATGCCTTGATTGCATGCCCTGGTGCCGGCCGGACGGCGCCCTCAGCCAAAGCTCAGATGAGCCCGAGGCGCGCCGCCATTTGGGGCATTTCCGCGATGGGCATGGCTGCCACGACGAACATGGACTCGCCGCCGCCTCGCCGGTTGACCCCGTACATCGACAAACGGCCCTTGGTGGCCATCCAGGCATGCGGTGAGGAGCCGGTTAGCAGGTGCGACGTTGAAGGTACGGGGAACGGTCGGGCCGAGGTGGCCACGAGCTCCTCAGTGCCCTCCAGCTGGTAGGCGCTGACGACCAGCGCCTGGCCGCCGATGACGAGGTGCTCTCCGGCCCGGAGAGCCGTGGTCGGCGGCGAGCCTGGGGTAATCATGGCGGCGACAGCGGCAACCTGCGCAGGCTCAGGCGCCGCCGACCGGGAGGCGACCCAACCAAAGCTGCCGGCGGCTAGCCCTACAAGCAAGCATGCGGCGGCGACCAGGCGCACGTGAGGACGGGTGGCGGCCCTGTGCAACAGCGACGGTGCCCGCCAAGCACGTCTCTGGGACCGCCGTCGTTGCCCGGCAGCAAGCCGGTGCCGCTGTGTAAGGTGCCGTCCTGCCACGACCGGGCCTTTCAGGGCTTCGGCGGCGGCCAGCGCGACCGAGGCCGCGACCCGGCCCTGCAGCCCGGCCGGAGCGGGCTGGCGAAGTTGCTCGAGCGCCAAGCGGGCGGCGCGGTCGGCCTGGACAGCCGCCCAGCACTGCTCGCAGGCGAGGAGGTGCTCGTCGAAGCGCCGCTCCTCCTCCGAGGAAAGCTGGCCGGCGAGGAAGGCGACCAGGCGCTCTTCAGGACAGCTCACGGTTGACGTCCTCCCCGACCAGCAACGACGCCAGGCGCTGGCGACCACGGAACACCCGCGAGAGAACGGTATTGCGGGGGCATCCGAGCATCTCGGCCACCTCCGAGGCGCTGTGGCCCGCCAGGTCCATGAGCACGATCGCCAGCCGCTGCTCCTCGGGCACTTGGGCTAGCGCCCTGGAGACCGAAGCCCGGTCGATCTTGGCCAGGGCTTCTTCGGGCACGTTCACCCCTGGGGCTTCTGGCTCGTAATGCTCGGGTAGTGACGTCTCCACGGCTCGGCGTGCGCGGCGCCGCCCTTCGCTGCGGGCCAGGTTGATGCAGATCGTAACGAGCCATGCTTTGGTGCTCGGCCCCCGGTGGCTGGCGAACGCCGCGAAAGCCCGCAAGTAGGTCTCCTGGACGAGGTCCTCGGCTTGGTGGTGGTCCCTGCTCGTGTGCCGTGCCACCCGGTAAACGACGTCTAGGTGCGGCATAGCCGCCTCGAGGAAGGCTCGTTCCTGGTCGTCCATCTGGCTCGTCTCGATCGTATTGGCCCCTGGCACCCTGCCCCACCCATCACAGACGCCCGGCGCGGCAAGTTGATTGCGCGTCGGGAACTACCGCCCTGGGCGCTGGATGTGGGCCAAGTCCGCCGAGGAGCCTGCTGGGGATAGCGCCGGGCCGGCGGGCCGACATGGCCGCGCCCAGCTATGTTCACCTCGCCTACCGGCCTGGGGTACCGATCGCCTACCCCCTCAAGTTCGGTTTGCGGGGTTCCGCGCAATCAAACCGCCGGGCGGGGCGTTCTTAAGGGATGTGAGCTACAGGATCGGCAAGTTGCGCCCACAATCGGACCATGGCTGAGGTGACCTCCACGGGAGGCCCTGTGGGCCCGGCCCCCGACCAGGGCGAGAAACCCATCGGCCGCAGGGCTGTCCTTGCCATCCTGGGCCTCGGTGGGCTCGGGATCGCCTTCGGCGAGCACGTGCAGAACGGCATCTCTGACCTGCTGGCGCCGCTCCGCGGCACAGGGCTCGCCGGCCTGGTCCCCGGCGGCGGCAACTTCACCCTTTACACCGTGACCAACGGCTTCCCTACACCGCCGCCCGACTACAAGTTGACCGTCAACGGGATGGTCGAACGTCCCGTCCAGCTGAGCGTGCGCGACCTGGAAGCCTTGCCGGCCACCCGGCTCATCCACGACTTCCAATGCGTAACCGGGTGGGTCGTCGACGACGTGCACTGGACCGGCGTCCGCCTGAGCGAACTGGCCAAATTGGCCGGGGCCCACCCGAGCGCGACGGTGTTCCATTTCTCCTCCTTCGACGGGGTGTACACCGAGACCCTTACGACGGACCAGGCCGAGCAGAGCGGCGCCATCGTTGCCTACTCGATGCTCGGCGGGCCGGTCAGCGAGGGCCACGGTGGCCCGGTGCGCCTCTACGTCCCAGGGATGTTCGGTTACAAGTCGATCAAATGGCTGTCCACCATCACCCTGACCAGCGTGGTGGAGGAAGGCTATTGGGAGCAGAACGGCTACCCAGTAGATGCCTGGGCCAACGGCCATGGGCCATCGGCCGCCTGAGGCCATGGCGATCCCGACCGCACTTGGCAGCGCCGTTCCCCTACCCGAGCAGGAACGGCCTGGGCTGCTCAACCGCTTCGACCGTGTGGAGCGGGCGGTCCATTGGGCCAATGCTGTCCTGTTCGCCGTGCTGGTCGTGACCGGTGCCGCCCTGTACTTCGCGCCGCTTACCGCCCTCGTCGGGCGGAGAGAACTGGTCGAGCGCATCCACCTCTACGCCGGCCTGGCGCTCCCGGTGCCGCTTATCCTCGCCCTATCGGGAAGCTGGGGCCAGGCTCTGCGCCGCGACATCCGGCGTTTCAACCGCTGGAGCCGCGACGACCGGCGCTGGTTGCGGGCCGTTGTCCGCCCGCCCGAAAAGAGAAGGCAGGTCTTTGCCCGCGTCCGCGTGGGCAAGTTCAACGCAGGCCAAAAGGCCAACGCCGCCTTTACCGCAGGAGCCGGCCTGGCCATGCTCGCCAGCGGCGCCATCCTGCGCTGGTACAGGCCCTTCCCGCTCTCTGTGCGGGCCGGCGCCACCTTCGTGCACAACTGGCTGGCGCTCGGTTTTGTGATCGTGATCTCGGGCCACGTCCTCATGGCCCTGGCCGACCGCCAGGCGCTGAAGTCGATGCTGTTCGGCCGGATCAGCCGGGCCTGGGCGCGCCACCACGCGCCCGCCTGGCTCGACGAGCTCTCCCAAGAGGAGGGGGACCCCGCAGAGCACACAGGACGCTGACCCATCGTCACCAAGGCACACGTCGTGGTCGGCACGGAGCTGCCGCCGATGTCGCGACCACGGAGGTTCGATGACGTAGAGGTTGGCGGTTCCGAAGCCGCCGCAGGTACGCGCGCCGTCCGGCACATGAACCTTGTCGACGTCCAATTGTCGAGAGCGGGTGCGATTCTTCCGCAACGGCGACCGTCACCGTTCGGGCTCTTCGATGACGCCGTCGATCGAGACCAGGACCGATTTGATCAGTTTGCGCATTTGTTGGCCTCCTTCGCAGTTGCTTGATCTTGGATGGCATCGGTTCGGCGTGGGGAGGAGCGAGGCGAGCGGCGGCGCCCGACCGGGAACGCCGTTGGCTTGTTGGTGGGGTACTTGCCGGCTTCAGTTTCCGTCGATTGGGATCCCAGGTCCTGGGCTTCGAATAGCGCGGTCTGTACCGCCCGGTCCCAGACTGAGCTCTGGTAGCGCATCGACGCCGTCAGCACGATGAGGCCCAGGGCTACGCCGCATGACAGCGCCGCGGCCAGCGAGGAAGATGCAACGGCCAGGCCAACGGACGATCCAGCGAGCCCGGCCGAGATGATGCCGACCATCCCGGCGACGGTCCGGAAGACCGGCCATCCGCTCTTATGGAGCCCCTGGATTGCCAGTCGCCTATTTGGCGGAACGCTGGCCAGGTACGGGGTAACCTCGGGCGCGTTGTCGAAGTAGTAGGCGCGAAGCCGAGCGATGCGGACCGCGTACCCGTAGTCCTCGACCCCGGATTGGACTGCTCGCTGGAACGTTACGAGCCCGACGAAGGTGAGCGTCGGAAGTAGTACCAGCCCGAAGGCGTAGAACGCAGTTCCGACCTTGGTGGCTGTGGCGACCAGTCCCAGGGCTACCAAACCGCCGGACACCGAGGTGAGGAACATCGTGGCCCGGCCGATCGACTAGGCGATGGTCGCTGAGCGGGCACCTTGAAGCGTGAAGTGCTCGGTGGTCACAAAGGCGACCGCTGCCGAAGAAGGAGCGGGTGCCTGCGCATTGCGGGGGACGCCGGCTCCGATGGCGCCCTGGCGGGCGACGGCGGCGGGGGCTCGACCCGTGCCTCGGCTGGCGGCGAAGGCGACGGCGGTTCCGGGTACGGGGCTTGACATGGTGGTTGTTGCTTCCTCGGTGCGTTGAATGATGGTGTGTGGTCAACCGGCCGCGGCCATGACGGCGGGGGCCTGCGGCGCTGTGGTGGTGTCCCCGGCTTCGGCGATTTCTTTGCGTCGGCTCAGGGCGAAGACGGCGGGTACGGCGGCCAGCCCGGTGGTCCCGCACACCCACAGAGCCCACTGGAAACCGCCGGTGAGGGCGACGGCGGCGGGGCTGCCTTGGCCGATGAGGGTGTGGAAGTGGGTGGTGGCCACGCAGGACGCGACGGCGACTCCTATTGCCCCGCCTAGCTGCTGCGTGGTGTTCAGCAGCCCGGAGGCAACTCCGGTGTCGCGCTCGGCTACCCCGGCCAGGGCGCCGATCGATACCGGGATGAACGCGAAGGCGGTCCCGGCGCCGGTGATGAAGAAGGGGCCGGCCAGGTTGGCCCAGAAGCCCCCGTGGGCGGGGATCTGGGTGGCCCAGAGGATCCCGCCTCCGATGAGGATCATGCCGAACGCCATGACCGTCTTGACTGATGCCTTGGTTACCAGGACCTGCGAGAGGCCGGCGAGGGCGACCGAGGTGAGTGAGGCGGCCAGCCACGACAGGCCGGTTTTGAGCGCCGAATAGCCGAGGACTTGTTGCATATAGAGGGTGCCGACGAAGATGAAGCTGAAGAAGCTGGCCCCGAGCAGGAACCCGACGGCGTTGGATGCGGCCACCGTCTTGATACGCAGCAGCCGCAAAGGCAGGACAGGCGCTTCGACCTTGGTCTCCCAGACGACGAAGACGGCGAGCAGGACGGCGGCGGCAGCGAGCATGGCCACGGTTTGGGTGGAGGCCCAGCCGACCATGGGGGCCTGGGATATGGCGTAAACGCCTAGGAGCAGGCCGGCGGTGATGGACAGGGCGCCGAAGGGATCGTAGCGACGGGCCCGAGCCCAAAGACGGCTTTCGGGCACGACTCGTCGGGTCAAGCTCAACACAACGATCCCGAGGGGGACGTTGAGGAAGAAGATGTACGACCAGCCGACATAACGCGTGAGCAGCCCTCCGGCGAGCGCGCCGACTGTGGCCCCACCGGCTCCGAGCGCCCCCCAGACACCCAGCGCCTTATTGCGCTCGGTGCCTTCTTCGAACATGTTGGTCACGATCGACAGCGCGGCGGGCAAGACGACGGCCGCGCCGAGACCTTGGACGGCGCGCATGGCGATCATGAACCCGTCTGTGGTGGCCAGACCGCATGCCAGGGAGGCGGCCGTGAAGGTGGCCAGGCCGGCCATGAACAGGCGGCGGCGGCCGAGGAGATCGGCGGCTCGGCCGCCCAGGAGCAGGAACCCGCCGAAGGTCAAGGCGTAGGCGGTGACTACCCATTGCAGGTCGGGTTCGGGAAAGTGCAGCTTGCGGCCGATGGTGGGCAGGGCCACGTTGACGATGGTGAGGTCGACGATGGTCATGAAGTAGGCCACCGCCAACACGGCGAACGCCCGCCACCGTCGCCGCTGGGCGGGCACGGGTCGAATGTCTGCCGCTGCGTCCGGTCGCGGCGGCCGGTTATCTCTGTCGGAGTGCCGGTTGTTGTTGAGCATCAAGCGGGACATGGGATCGCACCTTCCTGTCAATGAGTTGCCGTCCCTCTTAGACGGCCTCACCCCTACCGACGTCTCGATGAGGCCCTCATCGACAGCCCCGCCGAAAGAGCCTGGCCGGGCTGTCTCACCGGTGCGGTCGGAAATTACCTGTCGATACGGGGCCCTTTCGTTCGTCGATCAGTGTGAGCCGGTAAACCGTCCGGCGCTGAATGGAAGAAAAGGAGAGCAACAAATGGCCCGATTCGTGTTCACTATTCGTAACCAGCCCGGCCACGCCGCCACCGCCGACGAGCAGTCGGCTTGGCACCAGTGGTTCAAGCAGATCGGCTCGTCGATCGCCGACTTCGGCCGGGTCAGCGAGACCCGCCTGCTGGGTAGCGGCCCATCAGAGGTCGTGTTGACAAGCTACGCCGTGGTCAACGCTGACAATCTGGAGGCCGCGGTCGCCCTGGCCGAGGGATGCCCGGGCCTTAGCCAAGGCGGTGGAGTCGAGATCGGCCAGATCGTCGAACCCTGACCGTATCTTTAGCCCCAGGTTCTTAGCCCCAGGCGGGCCGGGTCGCCAACGTCGTCGACCCAGACCGGCGAAGGCCGCCGAAGCTCATAAGCGGGCACTGACGAGGGCCGCCTGGGGGATCCGCTTGGCGCACGCACGGCCAGCAGCAAGAATGTTGCCTGCCGTTGTCGATGGGCAGCACCTTCATGCGTCGGTAGCACTGGAAGCGCCATAGCGGCGCTGAGCTGAGGAGGATAGATGCCGGAATACTTGGTGTTGGTCTATGAGGATGAGGACCTCTCGCGGAACGTCGATCCCGAAACCTTCGAGCAGATCATGGCCTCCCACCGGACCTTCGGAGAAAAGCACAAGGTGTCAATTCGCGGCGGTAATGCTTTGCAGTCCACGGCAACCGCTACCTCGATAAGAACCGACGGCTCGGGGCGCTCTGCCATCACCGATGGGGCGTTCGCGGAGACCAAGGAAGCGCTGGGGGGCTACTACCTAATAGAAGCGGCCGACCTTGACGAGGCCCTGCGGATCGCCAAAGACGTCCCGTCCCCTTTCGGCGGCGTCGAGGTTCGGCCCACGCGAACCTTCGACTGAGATGACCGCGGCGGGGAGGGCGTCGGTCGAAGCGGCGGTAGCCGACGCCCACCGCCGGGAGTGGGGCTTTGTGCTGGCCGCGACGCTTCGGATCACCGGGGATATCGACCTGGCCGAGGAGTGCGTCCAAGACGCCTACGCCAAAGCCCTAATTGCTTGGCGGCAGAGCGGAGTGCCCCGCGCACCAGGAGCGTGGTTGACCACAACGGCCCGCCATAAGGCGCTCGACCAGCTCCGCCGCCGGCACACCCACCACAGGGCGGCTCCACTACTAGCGGAGCCAGACGCCACCGAGGCCGAACGGGTGGAGAATGCCGCACTGGACGAGCTCACCCAGGTCCCCGATGACCGTCTTCGTCTGATCTTCACCTGCTGCCACCCCGCCATCGCCCCCGACGCCCGTGTAGCGCTCACCTTGCGGCTCCTCTGCGGGCTCACGACCGCCGAGGTGGCCCGAGCATTCCTGGTCTCCGAGCCCACAATGGCCGCCCGCATAACCAGGGCGAAGAAAAAGATCGCCCTGGCCCGGATCCCCTACCAAGTTCCGGCGCTCGACGAACTCCCCGAAAGGGTCGAGGCGGTGCTAGACGTGATCCACCTGCTTTTCACCACCGGGCACACCGCCCCTACCGGTGCTGACCTCGTCCGGCTCGACCTGGTCGAAAGGTCCATCGACCTTGCCCGCATGCTCGCCCATCTCCTGCCCGACGACCAGGAGGTGGCAGGGCTTCTGGCGCTCATCCTTCTCACCGACGCCCGCCGAGCAACCCGGCTCGACCCCGACGGCCATCTCGTGCTTCTCGCCGCCCAAGACCGCCAAAACTGGGACCGCTCCGCCATCACCGAGGGCATCGAGTTGGTACGCCGAGCATTGCGCCAACGGCCACCCGGACGGTACCCGCTCATGGCCGCCATAGCCGCCGTTCACGCCGGAGCGCCCACATTCGAGGCGACTGACTGGTCCGAGATCGTCGGGCTCTACGAACTGCTCACCCAGACCTGGCCCTCACCGGTCGTGGCATTGAACCGGGCCGTAGCCATCGGCTTCGCCCAAGGCCCCGCCGCCGGGCTCGCCGCCCTCGACGCCCTATCCTCGGAACCGGTCCTCGCCGGCTATAGCTACCTCGCCGCCTCAAGAGCCGATTTCCTACGGCGCCTCGGACGTACCAGCGACGCCCGCCTCGCCTACCAAGAAGCCCTCATGCTCACAGAAAACACCGTGGAACGCGAGTTCCTCACCGCACGCTTACGCGAACTCGCCACCTGACATTGGTCGCAGCCAGCTGCGCAGACTACCGAGCCCTCGGCGGGAGTACCCGGGCAGGCCATGATCGGCTAATACCTCCTGGACCGACGCCGACCCCGTTGTAGCAAGAGATGCGCCCAGCAGAGCCAGCACGGCGGACACAACAACCGTGGCAGGGCAACGCATAATCACGATCGCGACGTCGGCGGTGCCTGCGACCCCCTTGAACGCGGGCGCTGTTCAGCTAGACGTAAGCGGGCCGAGCAACCTCGACGGCGATTTGCACGCTCGATCGAACCTCAAGCCGATCCGCTCCGGGCTTAGGCTGGCGGCTCGGGTTCGAATCCCGTTGGGGGTGCTGCTTAGCCCAGCTGGAAGGCTTGGAGCGGCGAGCCGGCGACTGCCTTCAAAGGGCTCGTGCGGGGGGAAGCCCGGGCGGCTCATGAGCCAAGGGGGCGCTCGCGTCGCCCCCTTCTTCGGCGGCCATCTTCACCAAACGCCGGTAGCGGGCCTCAATATCGCCGAGGTCATTGCTATCTGGTACCGATTCCCGCGCCGCCTTGATGATCATGTCCGCCTGCCGGAGCAGGATGACCCTTTGTTCGGGCGTAATCGTCTGTTGCATCACTATGGCCAAAGCATGCAGCATCCTGATAATCACAGCAGGCATACCTCGCGCCGCCTGACGGACCTTGTCGAAGGCACGGTTCACCGCCTTGGCGTACGACGGGTTGAACTCGATGAGCCGGACGCGGCCATAGGTATCGCGGTAGAACCCCTCTACTATCACCCGGCCGGACAGCTTGCTCAGGCCGGCCGAGAGCCAGTCAATACAAGTGAGGGCGGTGAACGTGTCGTTGACGGCGGGCGAGAGGGCGCGGATAGCGATCTCTACCAACTGGTCGATGGCGAACACGGGATCCTGCATGAGGGTGCGGTGGGGCCCGGTGACATGGGCCTTGGCTAAAGCCAGGCGCACCTGCTCCGCCGCTCCCCGAGGCCAAACGGTGGCGAGTGGGCTACCGGCCACTACGAAGTGCCCCGAACTGTGGTTCAACCTGATGACCGCGTCGGCTCGCGAAGCGATGGCTACCAGCTGGCCGTAACCGACGAACTGGAGATAGCCACTAGTGCTGGCGGTGACAATCCCCCCGCGGTCGTCCAGTAACTTGAGCAGCTCGGGGACTGGCCGGTCCCTGCCCATGGGCGCCGGGCCGACCTCGTGGCTGTCCAGTACGGGGAACTCGGCGTCTATGGCTCGGGACAGGTCGCGGCCGATCCCGGCGATCACTTCGGGTAACTGGATGGATTTAGCGATGTGGTGGATGAAGTAGATAAGGACGGCCAGGTCGACCATCAAAAGCGCCTCGGCCACGGTAACCGATAGGTGTGGCACGAAATCGGGGTGCCCCGAAATGCTGGTGATGGAGACAAGGGCCAAGACCGAATATACGAACGTCGCCACGAAGGTGGCCAGTGTCAGCTGGTTTCCGACGTCGCGGACGAAATTGCGCATCATCCGCGGCCCGAACTGCTGGGATGCCAGGGTCAGGGCCAGGATGGTTATGGAGAACACCACACCCACCACGGTGATGACGGCGGCAACGATTGCGATGAGCACCTGACGGGCCGCGTCGGCGCTGCCAGACTCAATCCAGAAAGGCAGGTGAAGGTGGTGGTGGTAAGCGGCCCAGTCGATTTCCAGGGTCACCACGAACAGAAGGCCGGCTCCGATGACGAGCACGGTCGGAAGCAGCCAGAAAGTCGTCCGCAGGGCCTCCCACCGCCAGCTTGGCAGCTTTGTCCGGCCGTCCCTGCCCTGCGATATCCCGGCGTCCCCGCTCGACGCGCCCTCAGACATTGGGCGGGCTCAACAGGCATCGGTGCGAGCTGCCCCCGGTGTGTGAGGACCGTCCGAGGCACATGCGGACAGCACTGGAGGCCGACAGATAGAGGATGTGCGGCGGTCTGGAGGTTAGCGCGGGCATGGTCACTGGTCGCCGACCAGGCTTCCCGGCACACCCGGTGTTGAGCATAGCCGACAGCGGGGACTGGCACCCGCTGAGACCTAACGGGCACCGGCGGGCGAAGTTGACGGTG
>Ga0209415_10003713_pt1 | contig 28374 bp, 22 predicted proteins | sample PeaSoiSIISIP2007_FD_187696 | JGI IMG/M metagenome (GOLD analysis project Ga0209415, IMG submission 187696) | Peat soil microbial communities from Weissenstadt, Germany - SII-SIP-2007 (SPAdes) (version 2) | ecosystem: Environmental > Terrestrial > Soil > Wetlands > Peat | place: Germany... | reverse complement strand
TCCCCGCTTCTTGCTCACGCGGGTCGGAAGGAGGCGGGGACGAAGCCGTCCCCGCCCCTTTCTTGGATCGGCCCTGCCGGTAGCCTCGCCCCGGCGCTGGCTTTCCTCCGGCATTTCTACCCGGTCCTCCTCTACCTCTGGTTCTTCTGCGAAACCGGGTGGTTGAACCGGATGTTTTGCACCGAGTATCTCGACCCGGCGGCCATCCGGCGGGACCAGGCGCTCTTTGGCTGCCAACCCAGCGTCCTGTTCATGGAAAAGCTGCCGTGGCTGGCTGTCAGCGAGGTCTTTTATGCGGCCTATTTCTCGTATTACGTGATGATCGTCGGCGTCGGTTTGGCCCTCTTCCTGCGCAGCCGCCGCCAATTCTTCCACTATCTCTCCGTCGTTTCGTTCCTCTTTTACCTCTGCTACCTGATCTACATCTTTCTGCCGATCATCGGCCCCCGCCTCTTCTTTGGCCCGGTCGGCGGCTACTCCCTGCCGCTCGAGGTCCAGCGCCTGGCGCCCAATGCCACCTACCCCGCGGCGGTCCAAACCGGCCTCTTCTTCAAACTCATGGGCTGGATCTACGGCATCTTCGAGGCCCCGGGTTCTGCCCTGCCCAGCAGCCACGTCGCCGTGGCGTGGTGTACGGTCTATTTCTCGTTCCGTTACCTGAGGCGCATCCGTTACCCCCACCTCCTCCTTGCTTTCCTCCTCACGCTTTCAACCATTTACTGCCACTATCACTACGTCGTGGACGTCCTGGCCGGCTTGCTCACCTGTGCCCTCCTCCTTCCCCTGGGCAATTGGCTCTATTTCAAGTTCGGCGCTGAACCGTCGGAGTCTCCGGGAGCGTGAAGCGGGGAGCGTGAGTGGAGCGCCGGCTTTAGCCGGCAGGGCGGCCAAGCCAGCAGCGAGGTGCAGACCTCGGTAAAACCGGTGCGTTAGCGCCCTGGTTGGTGGAACGCGTTTGGGTGTTCCCCCAGCGGGAAACCGGCCGATTTGGTGAGCGCTGTCTCAACCCCGCTAGGGGTGGCCTGTGTATAGGCACCGGCGCCATCATCCCCTCTCTTCTTTTTGTTTTTCAGCGGCGTGGCCCCGGCGCCGCCCGACGCTCCGCAAACCCACCGGCCGCGCCGCTGAAAAACAAAAAGAAGGAGGTTGAAGCCCGCGCCCGCTTGAAGTTCACCCTAAAACCCACTTTTTTTCAGCTTCAGGAAATTGGCCAGGATTTGCCGGCCGTTGGGGGTCAGGATGCTCTCCGGATGAAACTGCAATCCCCAGATGGGGAAATGCTTGTGCCTGACCCCCATGATTTCCCCCTCCTCGGTTTCGGCGGTCAATTCCAGGCAGTCCGGCAGGGATTGCCGGTCGATCACCAGCGAGTGGTAGCGCGTTGCCTCAAACGGGTTCGGCAGGCCGGCGAAGAGGTCCTGGCCGTTGTGCTTAATCAGGGAAACCTTGCCGTGCATCATCCGGTAGTTGACGATGACGCGGGCGCCAAAGACGTGCCCGACACACTGGTGCCCGAGGCAGACGCCCAGCAGGGGAACGTGGTCGCCGAACCGGCGGATGATGTCGTTCGACAGGCCGGACTCGCGCGGCGAACACGGCCCGGGCGAAATCAAAATCCGCTCCGGCTTCAAGGCCTCAATCTGCTCGAGAGAAATGCGGTCATTCCGATGGACCTGCATCTCCACCTGCATTTCGCCCAGGTACTGCACCAGGTTGTAGGTGAACGAATCATAGTTGTCGATGACCAGCATCATAACGGTCTTACACTCTAACCGCGCCTCCCCGAAATGGCGAACGGTTTCCGGGCGGCATTAGCGATGCGATGCGGGAGCCTTCGACTTCCCTGCGTAGCCGGTCCTAATCATAATCATAATCGTAATCGTAATCGTAATCGTAATCAGACCAAAATCGACCGGCGCCCACCCTGCCGCCTGAAGGCGGCGCTCCGGTTAGGTTCGGAGCGCCGCCTTCAGGCGGCAGGGAAGCATCCCGGCCGCCGCCCAAGTTTTGGCTGGCGTGCCCAGGGTCCGTAATTCAATGATAACACTCGTGACCGACGATCCATATTTGGCTCTGAGCTGTTTCCGCGCGTTCAATTGCTTCGCGGTGGCGTCGTTATCGATCGCTCTCGCGGCGATGGGGACGGGGGCGGCTCGCGGCGAGAACTGGCCGGGTTGGCGCGGGCCGCGCGGGGACGGCACGAGCCTCGAGCAGCAGGTCCCGCTCCGGTGGAGCGCAAATGACAACCTCGCCTGGAAGACTCCCTTGCCGGGCGAGGGCCATTCGTCGCCGATCGTGTTGGGGGGACCGGGTTTTTCTGACCACGGCGTTGAAGGAGACGCAGGAGCGCGTCCTGCTGTGCCTGGAGGCCTCGAGCGGCAAGTTGCTCTGGCAGGAAACCGTGCTGCGCGCCCCGCTCGAGGACAAGAACGCGGAGAACAGCTATGCCTCCGCCACGCCGGCGACCGACGGCCAGCGGGTCTATGTCACCTTCCTGGATGGCAAGGACGTGGTGGTGGCGGCGCATGACTTCAACGGCCGCCAACTCTGGCGCGTCCGCCCCGGCCAATTCCAGGCGGTCTGGGGTTTCAGCCACAACCCCATGCTCTTCGAGGACCGCGTGATCGTCGACTGCGACAGCAAGGGGGAGAACTTCCTTGTGGCCGTAAGCTGCCCCGATGGCCGGACCCTGTGGAAGACCCCGCGCCAGAACGGCACGCACAGCTACAGCGCGCCCCTCATCCGCGAGCTGGCCGGCCGCCTCCAGGTGGTGGTAGCCGGCGACAAAGCGGTGACCGCCTACGATCCGCGGAGTGGCAGGATGTTATGGGTCGTGGACGGCCCCTCGGAGGACTGCGTGGCCACGCCCGTTTTCAACGAGGCGGCGGGCCTGGTCCTGAGTTGCAGCAGTTGGCCCAAGCGCGTCCTGATCGCCATTAAGCCCGACGGCGAGGGCAACGTGACGCGGAGCAAGGTAGCCTGGAGCACTGCCGAGGGCGCGCCTTATGTCCCTTCCCCCATCAGTGTGGGCCAGTGGTTTATGACGTCCGCCTTCAGCGATAAAGCCGCCTATTGTTTCGAGGCGGCCACCGGCCGGATTCTCTGGCGCGAGAAAATGGGCCTCCATCATGCCTCCCCGGTGGCGGCCCACGGCCTGGTCTATTTCTTGAACGATGAGGGCGTGATGCATGTCGTCAAGGCCGGGCCGCAATTCGAGTTGGCCGCCCGCAACGAACTCGGCGAGAAAACCTACGCCTCACCCGCCATCAGCGGCGGACGGATGTTCCTGCGCGGCTTCAAGAACCTCTACTGCATCGGCCCACCGGCCAAGCCATGATCAAGGCCACCTCATGGGAGGGGTGGGGACGGCTCTCGCCGCGCTGCCCGCCTCGCTCGCGCTCCGGCGCGGCGCGTCGCGCGAGCGCAGCGGGTCGTCCCCAGTTCCGCCTACGATGGGCCGCCCAGAACCGGGGACGAAGCCGTCCCCGCCCCTGGCTTCTCGGACAGGCCCTGGCGGTTGGCGCCGCCCTCTGCGCTTTAGCCGCGGGGGCGGCAGAGTTCCACGGCCAACCCTACGAGGGCGGGGATCTCTACGCGGACACGTGGGTGGCGACGGATGGAGCGGGACGGGTGCTGCCCGGATTCAAGGAATGCGGTCCCGTGAAACCGGACAAGTGGGTGGGGATTTTCTATTGGACGTGGCATACGCCCAACCGGGGCGGGCCGAATGACAACACCAGGATCGTCGCGGCCGCGAAGGGCGGCCCCGTGGCTTGGCCGGCCAATGGCGCGCCGCATCACTGGGGCGAACCCGAACTCGGCTATTACCTGATGACGGACCCCTTCGTGATTCGCAAACACGCCAGCCTGCTGGTCGAGGCTGGGATTGATGTGATTCTCTTCGACACGACCAACCCGCCGTTCACGTGGAAGGAGGAGTACGAGGCGCTGTGCCGCGAGTATACGGCGATGCGCCGGCAGGGCGCCCGCACCCCGGCCATCGGGTTTATCGCTCCCTTCGGCGATCCCCGGCCGGTGACCGATCAGCTTTGGCGAGACCTGTATAAACCGGGCCTTTGGAAGGACCTTTGGTTTATCTGGGAAGGCAAACCGTTGTTGCTGGCGGACCAGCGGTTCATCAAGGACCCGGAGATGCTGAGCTTCTTCACGTTCCGCCGGCCGATGCCGGATTACTGGACCGGGCCGAGCGGGCCGGACCAGTGGAGCTGGCTCGAGGTCTATCCGCAGCACGTCTTCACCAACCGCCGGGGCGAGCCGGAGCAGATGAGCGTAGGAGTGGCCCAGAATGCCTTGCCTCACACGCCGGGCCCCGCGCCGATGAGCCACAAGGCGGGAGCGATGGGCCGGAGCTGGCGCCAGGGCAGAGCGGACCGCAGGGCCGGGGCGGTGGACCTGGGCCTGAACTTCGAGGAGCAATGGGCGCGCGCCCGCGAGGTGAACCCGAAATTCATCTTCGTGACTGGGTGGAACGAGTGGATCGCCGGACGCTACACACGCTGGAGCAAATACTCGGACGCCGAGTGCTACTATCCCGGGGGCCTGTTTGTGGATGAATACACGCAGGAATACAGCCGGGATTGCGAGCCGATGCGCGGCGGGCACGGAGACAATTATTATTACCAGTTGGCCGGCTGGGTGCGGCGATTCAAAGGAGTGCGCCCGCGGCCCGCGGCCGCCGGCCCGAGCCGGATTGTCATCGACGGCTCATTCGACGACTGGAAGGACGTCGGGCCCGAGTTCCGCGACGTCATCGGCGACACGCTCCATCGCGACCACAAGGGGTACGGGGATACGGTCTATCGCAACGACACGGGCCGGAACGATTTTGTCATCCTCAAGGCGGCCTACGACGATGCGAACGTCTATTTCTACGCGCAAACGCTCGACAAGATCACCCCGCGAACGGACCGGAACTGGATGCTGCTCTTCCTGGATGCGGACCAAAACGCGGCGACGGGCTGGCTGGGCTACGATTTTCTTATCAACCTCGAGGCCCCCAGCGATACGGAAACGACGGTCAAGGCCTGGCGCAACGGTCAATGGGAGACGATCGGCAAGGCCAGCTATCGGGTCAACGGCAACGGGATGGAGATTGGCATCGCGCGCGAACTCATCGGCCAGGCGGGCAAGACACCCGCTTTCGATTTCCATTGGGCGGACAACCTCCAGCGCCTGGATGACCCAGCCGAGTTCGGTCTCAATGGCGACAGCGCCCCCGATCGGCGGTGGAATTATCGCTTCGAGACGAGAGAACCCTCAGGACCCCCGGCGCCGGGGCATTGAAGCCGGCCGCAGTTCGCCTATTTGCGCAGCGGGTCCTGATTGTAATCCTAATCTTAATCTTAATCCTAGTCCTAATGATTAAGATTAGGATTAAGATTAAGAGTAGGAGTGGGAGCCGGAAACGGCGGCGCGGAAAAGGGAGATGCTCGCGATGCAGTTTGGGCCCCACTTTCGCCTCGTCAGGGCCGGGTCCGTTGCTATACTCCGCGCCATGAGTGCGAGCAGCGTGCGTCTAGGAATCATCGGCTTGGGCAACATCGGGCAGCACCATGCGGGCTATCTCATGGCCGGCAAGGTGGCTCGCGCCGAGTTGGTGGCGGTGTCGGATGCGGTGCCGGGCAAGCTCGAGAAGTTCAAGCCGCTGAAAGTCTTTGCTGACGGCGAGGAGTTGATCCGCTCCGGCCTGGCCGATGCGGTGATTATAGCGACGCCGCATTACCAGCACACGACGCTGGGCATCGCCGCGCTGCGGCAGGGCTTGCACGTCATGGTGGAGAAGCCCATCTCGGCGCATAAGGCCGACGCGGAGCGATTGATCGCGGCGCACCGGCAGAACTCCCGCCTGATCTTCGCCGGCATGTTCCAGCTTCGCGCCGAGCCGCGTTATTTGAAGATACGGAAGCTGCTGCGCGACGGCGAGTTGGGCGAGTGGGTGCGGATGAGCTGGATTATGACCGATTGGTTCCGCACAGAGGCCTATTACGCCAGCGGCGGCTGGCGGGCGACCTGGAAAGGGGAGGGGGGCGGGGTGCTGCTCAACCAATGCCTGCACAACCTGGACGCCATGCAATGGCTGCTGGGCATGCCGGCCCGCGTCCGCAGCTTCTGCCAGCTCGGCCGCTTCCACCGCATCGAAGTCGAGGACAACGTCTCGGCTTATCTCGAATACCCCAACGGCGCCACCGGCACGTTTGCCTCCTCGACTGGCGAGGCCCCGGGCGCCAACCGGTTCGAGATCGCCGGCACCCGCGGCCAGCTCGTCCTCGAGCGGGACCGGCTTTCTTTTACCCGCAACGAGACCGACATGCTCGAATTCAGCCGGACCGCCAAAACCGGTTTCGCGAAACCCGAGGTCTGGCACGCGGAAATCCCTTTCGAGAACGCCGCGAATAGCCATGCTGCGCTCATGCAGAATTTTATCGACGCCATCCTTGACGGCGAGCCCCTGATTGCCCCGGGCGAAGAAGGCATCCACTCGGTCGAGTTGGCCAACGTCATGCTCTACTCCTCGCTCACCGGCCAGACCGTCGAGTTGCCCCTGGACAGCGCCGCATACGAGAAAAAACTCAGCCAATTGATCGCCGAATCGAAGCTCGAGAAGAAGGTCGTCGAGGTCGTGAACGAAGATTTTACCAAGTCCTTTAAGCGGTAACGTCGAACCCCAACTCTCAATGATCTTTACAGGTATTGGTGACGAAGCGGCCGGCGCCATTGACGGCCAAATCCAGGCCGCGCGCGAACTCAAGTGGAACCGCCTCGAAATGCGGGGCGTGGAGGTCCCCGGCTTTCCCAAAGGGAATTTTCACGATATTCCGGACGCCGCTTTCGACCTCGCGCTCGAGCAGCTCGAATCGGCTGGCGTAGGCGTGTATTGCTTCGGATCGACGATCATGAATTGGGCCAGGCGGGTCCAGGACCCTTTCGAGCTCACGCTGGCCGAGGTCAAACGCGCCATCCCGCGCATGGTCCGCCTCGGGGCCAAGTACGTGCGCATCATGAGTTTCAAGCCGGGCGACGACGAATACACGATCCCCGCCGAGGTGTTCCGGCGGGTCAAGGACGTGACCGGACGCTTTCTGGATGCCGGCCTGCAGCCGGTGCATGAGAACTGCATGAACTACGGCGGCATGAGCTGGCAGCACGCCCTCGAGTTGCTCGACAAATGCCCCGGCCTCAAGTGGGTCTTCGACACCGCCAATCCGATCTTCAACGCCGACCGCTCCAAACCCAAACCGTGGCCGAAGCAAGACCCATGGGAGTTCTGGGTCCATCTGCGGGACCATGTGGTCCATATCCACATCAAGGATGCAACCTGGAATCCCGCGCGGAACGATGCCGACTATAACTGGCCCGGGGAAGGACAGGGCCGGGTGCGGGATATCCTGAAGGACGCTCTGGCCCGCGGCTACGATGCCGCCTTATCCATCGAGCCTCACATGGTCACGGTCTTTCACGATCCCCAGGCCAAAGCCGCCAACGGTGCCGCATTGATGGAGAATTACCTCCAATATGGCCGCCAGCTCGAGCAGATGGTGGCCGGGCTTACCGGACATTAGTGGCAGCGCTTGTCGCCGTGATAGAAACCGTGTTGGTGCTGGTGGCCGACACATGGGTCGTAGTAATCGAATGGTTGAAATCAGGCAGGTCCGTCGGTGCCCCGGCGCGATAAAAGCGGTAGGGCAGGTTGGTGAACGCCGGGTCGACGAAGGTCAAAAAGCCGGTGTTGGCTCCCCGCATATTGCCAATATTTGTCCAGGTCGTGAAATTGGTCGTCGCCAGGACGCTATAGGCACGGCCCACCACGCCGCTCATGCAGAGTTCGCATTGGTTATTGGTGATCCCGTCGAGCAAATAAAGCAGGGGCGGCGAGGTCGTGATCACGGAGATTGGACTCGAGACCGTTTGACGGCCGCTATCGTCGGTTGCCCGGACGACAAAGGTGTTGGTCACGCCGACGGCGTCAATCCACCAACTGGCATACGCAGTGACGGGCGTGGCGAAAAAGTTTTCCTTGGCAAAATTGGTGCCGTTGGTGGTGCCAAGAAAGAATTCCATCCGGGTAATGCTACCGCTCGCAGCGCTGGCGGTGGCGGCGAGCCTCAGCGGCGTGCAGGCCCAGATGGAGGTATTGTCGGGTGGGCTGACGATGCTGACGCCGGGCGGAACGGAGCCTTGGTTGAACACCGCCTGGACGAGCTGATCCCGATCCATGCTCAGAGTGAATGTGGAGTTGGTATAAATGGCCCCGTTGTATTCCCAACCGGCGAAAGTCCAACCTCCCGCGGGGTGGTTGGTGAGTGTCACCACCGTTCCACCGGCGAAGGCCTGGCTGCTCGCGCCGGCGCCTAACCCACAGGAGAAGCCCGAGGCGCCCTCGACCGAGCCGTTAGCAAGCCCAGGCACTCCTGTATAGACCGTCAGAGCAAAATAGCCGGAAGTGTTGGTCCCAAAAGTTGCGTAGAGCGTCCGGTCGACGTCCAGGACCGCGCGGTAAACCGGATTGGTGCTGACCACCGCGCCAAAATAAGGGGTAGTTGAGTCCGACTCGAACCAATCGGAGAAGCTGCACCCCTCGGGCGCCGACGCCAGCAGCGTGCAGGTCGTGCCGCCAGGGTACGAGAATTGGCAGCCTGGAGAACTGGAACTGCAAACGTTGTTATTGGGTTGAACGCTGACGGTTCCGGTTATTAGATCCAGGCCGGGTTGCAGGTCGGAATTACCTGCGTAAATGGAGAGGGTGTAGCTTTGAGCCACCGAGGCGGGTGGCGCGAACCAAAGCGGCCAGCAGGCGAGGGCGAGCGCTGGCAGCATACGACAACGATCCGTGGCGGTCAGGGTGGTTCTCATGCTTATGTTGGAAGCAATTGCTGTGCCAGACCCCGGCAGGCGTTGGCTTAAGAGATCGTGGAGAAACCAAACAGGGGTCTGAGATTCGTTTTCGCAGGGGCGCTTAGGAGAGGCTAATGAATTAAGGCGGCAATCAACTGGCCGCCCCCCCACCGCAATTAGGGCAGCGGCCCCAGGGAGTTCATTCCCTAATCAGACGGCTTTAGACGGCCTGTTTGAGATCGGGACGGTGGTCTTGGCTAAAGCCGCGCCGTAGCGGAGTGCAGGCGGGCCTGCCCGCCGAAGCCTCGGCGTAGGCGGGTGGACTCCAGCTTCGCGTCATTTCGCGTCTTTGGCGGGCACATCCGACCGCAGACCGTGGTCCGTGGTCTGTGGTCCGTGGTCCGTGGACTGCATCCCCAGTTCCTTTCCTGCTTGATTGAGTCCTTGAAGCACGCAAGGCTTTGTGCCTTAATTCGTGGGGCGCGGGGGTCGCGGCCAAAGCACGCATGAAGACGAACGAACATTTCAAGAGGCTTACGAGGCGTGATTTTCTGGGACGAGCGCTCGCGGCGGGAAGTGCCGTGGCGCTGCCTTGCTTTATCCCGGCGCGAGCGCTGGGCCGGGACGGCGCCACGGCCCCGAGCGACCGGATCGTCTTGGGGGGCATCGGCCTGGGCCCTCGCGGGCAATATGACTTGAGCGTGATGCTGCCGGAAAAGGACGTTCAGTTCGTGGCCATTTGCGACGTGCAGCGCAGCCGCCGCGAGCGCGTCAAACAGATGGCCGATGACCATTACGGCAACCACGATTGCGCCCTGTATCGCGATTTATTCGAGCTGCTGGGCCGGCCGGACATTGACGCGGTGCTGATCGCGACCGGGGATCATTGGCACGCGCTGGCCGCGCTGCTGGCGGCCAAGGCGGGCAAGGATGTCTATTGCGAAAAGCCGTGCGGGCTGACCATTGGCGAGATCCAGGCCCTGGCGGATGGCATTCACCGCTATGGACGCGTGTTTCAAGCGGGAACCCAGCGGCGCAGCATCCAGAATTTCCAGTATGCCGCGCACCTGGCTTGGAGCGGCAAGCTGGGGCGGTTGCACACCCTGCACGCCTCGGTTTATGTCCCGCAAAAGAGTTACGCCTGGCTGCCTGGGGAGCCCGAACCGGCGCGAGACGAGTGCGACTGGGACCGGTGGCTGGGCCCCGCGCCGTGGCGGCCTTACAATAGCCGGTATGTCGCCGGCGGGTGGCGGGGCCACCATGACTTCGAAGCGGGCGGCAACTTTTTGGACTGGGGCGCCCATACCGTGGATTTGTGCCAGTGGGCCAACCAGGCCGATCACACCATGCCGCTCGAGTACGAAGCCACCCCGGTCTCCGTGATTGCCCGATACGCCAACGGCGTCAAACTCATCTGCGACTTTCTCCCCACCGCCTTCGGGAACCGCGCTCCGCAGTACCGCACTTCCACCGGCACCTGTCCCGTCCGCTACGAGGGCGACGAAGGCTGGGTCGAGACCGGCGACGACGCGGAGGTCGCGCTCTCCGAGAAGTTGGCCAAAACCCGCAAACGGCTCTTCACGGGCACCGGCCTCAGCTCGGCCGGGCATGGCCGCAACTTCTTCGATTGCGTTAAGTCCAGGGCCTTGCCGGTTTGCAATCAGGACATCATGCGTCATTCTCACCTCGCTTCCTTTGCGGCCCAACTCTCCTGGCAGTTGGGCCGAAAACTCACCCTGGATCCCGTCAAGGAGGAGTTTGTCGGGGACGAGGAGGCCAACCGCATGCGCCGCCGCGCGGCACGGGAACCGTGGAGCTTTAACATTTAAGGACTGCTGACATGAAGAACTCCTGGATTTTCTGGATTACGGCCCGGCGACTTGCTCTGGCGGCAGTCCTGGCCGGATGCGCGCTCACTCTCCGCGCGGCTCCCGGCAGCAGCAACCTTGAGCCAAAGCTGGTGGCCGTTTTGCAGTCCGACGCCCCGCTCTTCGAGAAGGCCCGGTCCTGTCAACAGCTCGGGGAAATCGGCACCCGGGCAGCCGTGCCCGCCCTGGCCGCGTTGCTGGCGGATGAGCATCTGAGCGCCTACGCGCGCAGCGGCCTCGAGGGGATTCCAGACCCCGCCGCCGCCGCCGCCCTCCGGGCGGCCCTCGGCACGGTCAAAGGCAACCTCCTGGCCGGTGTGATCAACTCCCTCGGCGTGCTGCGTGACCCGCAAGCCGTGGACGCCCTGCGGCCGCTGGCGGAGGATCACGCCTCCGGCGTGGCTAAGGAAGCCATGCTGGCCTTGGGCCGAATCGCCACTGACGAATCGATCCCGACCCTCCGGCAAGCCCTCGCCGCCGGACCCGAGGCGTTCCGCGCGGACGCGGCGGCCGCATGTCTCCTCGCCGCCGAGAAGCAGTTGTCCGACGGCCATGCTGAAATGGCCGTGGCGCTCAATGACGCGGTGCGGACCGCGAGCGTGCCGGCCGTTTATCGGGCTGCGGCAACCCGCGGCGCCATCCTGGCTCGACAATCGGCCGGCGTGGAGTTCCTGATGCAGCAATTGAGGGCCGAAGACCCGGTGGTCCGCAAGGCCGCGCTGCTGACCATCCGCGAAATGCCCGGGGCTGCCCTGGCAGGCGCTTTGAATGCGGAGCTGGACAAAGCCGGACCGGAACTTGAGCTGCAACTCTTGAACGCGCTGGCGGACTGTCACGACGCCCAGTCGCTCGAGCTGCTCGAAGCCAAGGTCGCCGGGGGCGGCCCGGAGGTGCGGAGAACGGCGTGGCGGGTTTTGGCAAGCATCGCCGGTCCCTCCCAGGCTGGGGTTCTCCTCAAAGTCCTCGGGGAGAACCGGAGCCCCGCCGAATCCACGGTCGCCGCGAGGAGTCTCGAGCGGATGGAGGGCGCGGCGGTTGACGACTTGGCGTTGCAGGCCCTCGGGGCGGCGCGGGAGGCGCGCGCGCGCGTTCAACTCATCCGCCTGCTCGAGGCGCGCGCCGCGACCAACGCGGCTGCGGAGTTGCTCAAGCAGGCGGCGGACCCGGAGGAGACGGTTAGTCTGGCGGCACTCGGCGCCTTAAGAACTCTGGCGGGCGCCGCAGAAGTCCCGGCGCTGATCGCGCTGACGAAGGCCGGCAAGGATGAGCGCGCCAGGGACGCCGCCGGGATAGCGCTGGTCAGCGCCTCGGCGAGCACCGGCAACGCGGACACCGCAGGCGGCGCGGTGCTGGCGGAGTTGGAGCATTCGGCCGAGCCTGCCGAAAAGAATGCCTGGGTCCGCATCCTCGTATCCCTCGGCTACGCCAAGGCGCTGCCCGTCCTCGAAGCGGCCATGAAGGACGCCAATGAGGCAGTGGCAGCCAACGCTATCGAGAACCTGGGCCGCTGGCCGGATCCGGCTCCGGTAGAGGCGCTGCTGGCGGTGGTCGAAACCGGCGCGAGCCCCAGGTCGCGCCAGCGCGCGCTGGCGTCAGTCATTCAGTTGGCTACAGTCGCGGCGGAGGAGCACCAACGCCCGGACGCGCTCGTGGCCGGTTGGCTCGAGCGGGCCAGCCCGGCGGCGCAATCCCTCGCCGAGCGGCGCCGGCTCATCTCGGTCCTCGGCCGCTTGAAGCGCGTCGAAAGCTTCCGGTTGTTGTTGCCTTGGCTGGACCAGCCCGACTTGCGAACCGAGGCGGCGCTGGCGGTCGTCCAAATAGCCCCGGCGCTGCTGGATTCCGAAGATTCCGCCGCGCTCAAAGGCGCCCTCGAGAAAATCGGCGGGACGGTCAGGAACCCGGAGCTTCGCGGCCAAGCCGTGAAACTGGCCCAATCCATTGCCGCCAAGGGCGCTTCCCCACCTCTGTCGCTCCGCCTCCGCCGATTGGTGGAGAGCGAGCCGGGCAGCGGCCAGTGGCGCCAGGTGGAGAGCGTCGCCCACTGGGGCCCCCACGGCACCGCCGTGGTAATATGCGACATGTGGGACAAACATTGGTGCCGGGGCGCGACCGCGCGCGTGGCCGAAATGGCGCCGCGCATGAACGAAGTCATCGCCGAGCTTCGGCGCCGGGGCGTGCTCATCATCCATTGCCCGAGCGAGACGATGGAGTCTTACCGAGCGGCTCCCGGCCGCCGGCTGGCGCAGGGCGCGCCGAAAGTGGATTTGCAGGCAATCATGCAGCAATGCCTCCCGCGCCAGCCCCAAATGGAGCCGCCGTTGCCGATCGATGACTCCGACGGCGGCTGCGATGATACGCCGCGCTGCCAGGAGGGCAAGTGGCCGCCCTTCCCCTGGTCGCGTGAAATCGCGACGCTCGAAGTCCACGACGCAGACGCCGTCACGGACAGCGCGGAGGCTTACTACCTCATGCATCAACGCGGGATTACCAATGTGATGGTGATGGGCGTTCACGAGAACATGTGCGTTCTGGGCCGGCCATTCGCCATCCGGCAGATGGTCAAGCTCGGCCAGAACGTCCTGCTGGTGCGCGACCTGACCGACACCATGTACAACTCTCGCCGCCGCCCCTATGTGGACCACTTCACCGGCACCGACCTCGTCTGCTGGCACATCGAGAAATATTGGTGCCCCACGATCACCAGCGATCAGCTCGTCGGCGGGCGGCCCTTCCGCTTCGCCGCCGATGCCCAGCCGCCGCGCGTCTTTCAAAACGATAGGAAGTGAGGCCAGTCATGCCGATGAAAATAAAAAGACGGCAGTTTCTCAAGGGAAGCGCCCAGAGCGCGGCGGCCTGCTGCTTGCTGCCCGCCTTCGGCGGCGCCGCGCTCGCTGCAGCGCCGGACGAAGAGGCCTACCGTCCGGCCTGGTACCCCTTCACGGGCCATCCCGACGCCGACACCTGCTGGTCGTTGTCGGTCGGCCCCGAGGGTCGGATCTACGCCGCGGCTTGCGCCGAGAGTGTTCCGGGCGGTGTGGTCAAGGTCGTCCGTTACAACGAACAGCGTGACGCGCTGGACTACTTGTTCTCGGTGGACGAGATGGTCGATGACCCTGCGGATTCCGGGCGCGCCACCCAGTGCAAAATCCACTACAGCTTCGCGCCCTCGATGGCCGATGGCATCCTGTTCATGGCCACGCATCTGTCGGGGCCGCCCATCGATCAGCCCGCCTATTCGCCCTGGCGCTCCTGGCATGACCCCAAGCGCTGCTTCCGTGGCAGCGCCCTGCTCGCCTTCGACACCAAGACGGATCGAGTTCTCTGGTGGGACACGCTCCTCCCCAAAGAGGGCTGCCGCTGCCTCTTGCACGACGAAGAGCGCCATCGGCTCTACGCCCTCAGCTACCCCCGCGATCACTTCTTCATCTACGACACCAAAACCCGCACCCGCCGCGACGTGGGCCGCCTCGGCTCGATCAACGCCCAGACGCTCTTCCTGGACCGCCGGCACCGCGTCTGGACGACCGACGACTACGGCCACCTGGTGCGCTATGACCCGGAGAAAGACCGCCTCGAGCGCTCGCCGTTCGTCCTGCCGCACAACCCGGAATTCCAGACCGGCTGGCACAGCGTCTTCTACGACGTGGCCCCGGCGCCCGACGGGCAGTGCGTGTACGCCGTCACCTGGATAGCCAACTCGCGCCTGATGCGCATCTGGCCCAACGAGGGCGAATGGCCGCGCGTCGAGGATCTGGGCGCCGCCACCCAAGCGCGCGACCCCAGCATCTCGAAGGACACTTTCGTGGACCATTGCGGCGGCCTGGTCTTCGGAGGGGACGGGCAGTTGTATTATGTGGCCTCGCGCTGGCGAGACCCGGTTTACAACCCGTTGCCTGCCGACCGGCCGGAGCGTGAAGGCGTCGTCTGGCGGCTCAATCCCGCGACCTTGGAGCGCCAGGAAGTTGCTGTCCTCCGGCATCCCCGAGACCCCGCCCAGTATGTCTCGCGCGGCGCCGTGGACCATCACGGCGACCTGTTCTTCGGTAGCGTCGGGGTCAAACCGGTGGGCCTCTTCAGGGTCCAGGTGCCGGCCAGTCGCCGGAAAGAGAACGCCCACCTGCCGATCCGGATGTGGGGATGAGGTCCCGTCATGAGCGAAGAAAAGAGAGCCAGATACGACCGGCGCTCGCCCGAGGCGAGGGCCTTAATCGACGAGATTGTGCATGGCACGTTCGTAAAGGAGGGCACAATGGTCGCCTTTCCCACGTGCTTCCCGGGCGCCAGCACTCCCATCCCTGCCGACGAGAGCCACATCACCGCCTTGGATCTCAGCCCCGAAGGGATGATCTATGGCGGCACCAGCGGCCGGGCGACCCACTTGTTCGTCGCAATGTTTCACGGGGTCACGGGTGCGGTCTTCGACCGGGGAACGGTCGAAGGCGCGCAGCATTGTGCCGCCGTCTGCTGTGGCAAAAAGAAGTTTGCGGCCTGCGTCAACGGGACCGAGGGCGGACGCGTGGTGACGGGCGCCTTGCAGTCTTTGCCATACGACCTCATCCAGGAATGGGGTTTCTCCCGCACCCCGTTTCAAGACCTGGGAAAGGTCAACGATGAGGTGATCGTTCACGCCGTAGCCGAGGACTCGAAGTCCTCGCTGGTTGGGATCACGACCGGCCATCTGTTTACGGTCGCGTTCGAGGACGGCAAGATTGAAGTTGCGGGCGAGGTGCCCGGGAGCGGTCGAATCGGCGTCGGTTCCAAAGGCGGCATTTTCGGCCAGGATGGCCCGCGCCACCTCTGGCGTTATGACCCGGGCTCCCGGCAAATCCAACGCCAGGCCGTCAGTTTGCCCGAAGGCGCGTGGAGCCAAACCCCTCTCTCCTGGGCCAGGGATCACCGCAGCGGAGTGCTTTATACCGCCGATGCCAACGGCGTTCTTTTTTCATTCGACGAGCAGCGCGGGTTCAGTGGGCCGCTAGGCCGGGCCCTGCTGGCGCCGGTCGGCCCCTGGGCTGTGACGCACGATGGCCGTCTCTTCGGTTTCTGCGGGTCCGAAATGGCCAACCTGTTTTGCTATCATCCCGGACACGGCCAGGTGACCCACCTCGGGGTAGCCGTGTCCGTGCTTGAGCGGCGCCGTTACGGCTACGTCTTCGGGGATGCCGTGACCGGTCGCGACGGCCAAATCATCTTCGGCGAGGATGACGACCTCGGGCACTTGTGGATTTACTTTCCGAAAATCGTCTGAATCGAGATCCTCAAGGCCCCCGCCGCGCATCCCACCAACCATGAATGTGGACGAGATTTTGCGCGCCTTGAATGAAGAGCGGGTGGATTACCTGCTCATCGGCGGGATGAATTTTCTCCTGCGGCATCTGCCCGAGTTGACTTTTGACGTGGACATTTGGGTCCGTGACGAAGGAGAAAACTTGAACCGGCTTAGTCGCGCCTTGCGCCGCCTGGGCGCGCAGTGGGGCCGCACCGAAGCCGCGTGGGCGCCCGTCCCGGAAGACTGGCAGTGGCTGGCAACTCAAGCCCTCTTTTGTCTGACCACTCAACACGGCGCGCTCGACGTGTTTCGCGAGGTGCTTGGCCTGGAGGGGCGATACGCCGAGTGCAAAACCCACGCCGTTCCGGCGCAGACCGCCAACGCAATTCCATTCCATGGGCTATGCGACCAAGACATGCTCGCCTCTCAGGAAGCCTTGCCGCCGGGCGAGCAGAAAGTCCGCCGCATGGAGACTCTCCGCCAAGCCATCCGGCAAGCCAAAGGAGCCGCCTGAACGATGAATCGCGACGCGCTCAAAAGAGAAGAGGAACGCAAGCGCGGTGCCGCATACGACCCCGTGGCCCGCTGGCAGCACATTCAACAGACCATCACCTGGGCCGAAGCCAACTTGCCGCCTCACCTGCGCCGCAACCGGCCGCGCCAGCCCAAGCCCCAGCGGGAGCACGGAATCAAAGCCGACAGCGAGGCGTTTGCGGCGGGAGACCACCTTGACGGTACGCGGGATCACCAAGCGCCCCGGGAGGGGCAGTCGGAAGGGCCTGGGCAACAAGCTCTATGTGGCAGGCAAGACGAGGCGCAAGCCGAGCTAAAATGAAATGTTATAAATTTTGGCTTGTGGATTCACTTTCCGAAGATCGTCTGAATCCTTCAGGGACCGCCGCGTGCAGTCTGCAATTCCCGGAGTTGCTGGGAGATTTGCGCGAGGCTGGTGTTGATCTGGTTGAGGGTGACCCGGCGGTTCAAGACGACCACCGTCAGCAGGACCAGCGTCCCCAGTCCCAGCGCGCCGACCGCCAAGGCCACGACCGTTACCCCCATGCTCAGGACCCAGGTCAGAACCGCCTCGTTGCGGAGGAACTCCTCGGCGCGGGGCAGGTTTTCCACGGGCCTCACATCCTGCGTGGCGGAACCGGCGTTGGTCTTGGCCTGTTCCACCGCCCTTTTGGAGTCTTGGAGCATCTGTCGTTGCTTGGGCAGATACATGATCACGTAAAACCAGACGATGAAAATGCTCGTGGCAATCGCCAGAAATCCAAATGCAAATGCCACCGTGGTCAGCACCCGGAGTTTGATCCGATGCGAATGCACGGCCGCCTTGACACGTTGGTTGATAGCGCCGCCGTCCGGCGCAGGGGAGTTGATTTCAGGGTTCATGTAGTTTTTGCTTTCCAGGCTTTTTTGAGGGCTTCTTTGCCGTAATGAATGCGCGAGCGCACCGTGCCCACGCTGCTGCCCGTGGCGCGCGCGATGTCTTCGTAACTCATCTCCTCGAAGAACCGCAACACCAGCGCCTCGCGGTGTTCGGGCGAGATCAACTCCAGGCAACCGTGCAACTCCTCGCGATCGATCGCCCAATCCGGTTCCGTCGTTTCGGGCACGCCCGCAAGCTGCGCCTCGTCCACCGGCTGCACCGGCAGCCGGCGCCGGCGATACTCGCGATAGATGCGGTCGCGCGCGATCCGGAACGCCCACGAACGGAACTTCGAGGCATCCAGCAACCGCGGAAGGGCGCGGTAAATCGCGACCCAGATTTCCTGCGTCACGTCGGCGACCGATTCGGGTGAACTCTGCATCATCCGTTGCGCGAACCGCAGCAGCCGCGGTCCGTGCAATTCCAGCAATCCCTCAAACGCCGCTTCGTCGCCCAACTGGCTTCGAATCACCAGCGTCTGTTCATACAGGGTCTCCGGCGTCGTGGACATCGCTGTTCATAGGATAAGTTACGCGGCCGGACAGAAAAGTTCATTCACTCTCGCAAAAACCCTCAGTGGGTCGAAAGGGACATTTTCGAGGACCATGCGCGAGACCCACGGTGGAGCCGCATCGACATGGAAACTGAAAACCAGGTTGCGGATCGCGTGGTCGGCCACCGTGAATCGTTCGAGCTGGCGTTGCCTTCAGAATGCGAAGCAGTCACAGCCCCCAGCCCCCCACAACCCTGAGTAGCGATTTCCGGCAACTTTAGCCGTGGACATTAACTGATGCCACGCGTTGACGCATCCGTTCTGTCGACATTCTGCGTTGTGGTGATGCGGCTGCACCGGCACATCAAACCGCGCCGCCCGCTTTACGTCGAGTGGGGCGCCGTAGCCGCCGAACACCTTCACCGGAGACCATTCAGGCAGCACTGGGATCGGCGATGGGGCATGAGGAGAAAACTCGTCCGTCCCGTAAACAATCTCCCCGCCGACGACGGTCAATACTGATTCGATGCCTTTGATTTCTTCCTCTGGCACGGAGAAATAATCTGCGGTCAGTACGACCAAATCCGCCAACTCACCGGCAGCAAGCGCTCCCTTTTTGCCACTCTCGCCCGAGAACCAGCTACTGCCTTCCGTATAGCGACGCAGCGCTTCCTCCCGGTCGAGCCGATTCTTGTCGGGATACATGGCGAGGCCGCCCACGGTCCTGCCGGTGACCATCCAATAGAGCGAAACCCACGGATTGTAGCTCGCCACGCGAGTCGCGTCCGTCCCCGCGCCCACGGGAATCCCGAGCTCCAGCATTCTCCTTACCGGCGGAGTCCGCTCGGCAGCCTGCTTGCCGTAGCGAGCGATAAAGTATTCTCCCTGATATGCCATGCGATGCTGGATCGCAATGCCGCCGCCCAAGGCCTTGATACGTTCCAAGTTCTTGTCGGAAACTGTCTCGCAATGGTCAAAGAACCAATTCAGCCCATCGAACGGGACCTCGCGGTTCACCTCCTCAAACACATTCAGGAAGCGGGTGATGCTTTCGTCGTAGGTCGCATGCAAACGGAAAGGCCATTTGTTCACTGCCAGCAACGAAACCACCGCCTTCAGGTCGCCTTCGAGCGAAGCCGGGAGGTCGGGACGCGGTTCGAGAAAATCTTCAAAATCCGCCGCTGGGAACACCAGCATCTCACCGGCGCCATTGCAGCGGAAGAAGTCGTCGCCTTTGCCGGGCGCGGTCATTTTGATCCAGCGCGCGAAGTCTTCCTTTTCCCGCTTGGGGTTTTGGGTGAAAAGATTGTAGGCGATACGGACGGTCAACTCGCCACGTTTGTGCAGTTCCTCAATGACGGCGTAATCTTCAGGGTAGTTCTGGAATCCTCCGCCGGCGTCAATGATGCTGGTCAAGCCGAGCCGATTCAATTCGCGCATGAAATGCCGCGTGGAATTCATTTGGTGCTCCGGTGGCAGCTTCGGTCCCTTGGCGAGGGTAGCGTAGAGAATAGTGGCATTCGGGCGCGCAATGAGGAGTCCGGTCGGATTTCCCTGGCCGTCGCGCTGGATTTCACCGCCTGGAGGATTGGGCGTGTCCTTGGTGTAACCGCAGGCGCGGAGCGCCGCCTGGTTGAGCAAGGCCCGGCAATATAAGTGCAGGATGAACACCGGCGTCTCGGGCGCGGCAGAATTGATTTCCTCCAACGTCGGCATTCTGCGCTCGGCAAATTGGAACTCGCCCCACCCCCCCACCACCCGCACCCATTGTCCGGTTGGCGTGCGTTGCGCTTGGCCTCTAAGCATCCGCAGCGCGTCCGCCAGCGAAGGGACGCCATCCCAACGCAATTCCATGTTGTAGTTCAAACCGCCGCGAATGAGATGCAGGTGCGAGTCGTTCAATCCCGGGATGACGCGGCGGCCTTTGAGATCGATGACCTTCGTCTGCGGCCCGCGTTGGTATTCCTCCGCGTCGTCCACGCCAACGATCCGCCCGTCTTTGACGGCCAGATTGGTCGCTTCCGGATACTTCGGGTCGAGCGTGGTAATGCGGGCGTTGTGGAGGATGAGGTCCGGGGACAGTGATGTTTTCATAAGGCGCATCGCTCATTTTGTGGTGCGGCCGTAAGGAGTGGCATCACGTTGACGCAATGCGGCAGTGATTGAGGCAATCGCTTCCCCAACCTGCTTCACCGCGCCCTCGAAAAACGCAGGGCCGGCCTCAATCACGAGGGATTCGATGCTGAACTCCGGGGCCAGGCCCTGCGTTTGCAGACGTTTCTCCGTGTCGTAGGCGCAGAGCATTTGCTCAGCGAACGCGCGGTCGCCTTCGCCCACGTCAATTGTGGAGTTGCCCTCATCCCGAATGACGGGAGCCCACGCCACCCGCTTGGCTTTAAGCCGGACGGCTTCGCGTGCGGCGATGCGTCCAACGACTCGCAGCGTATCGAGCGACAAATCCTTCTCCTCGCCCAAGCCAATCACCATGAACCGTCTGGCCGGGATTGACCCCTTGGCCGGGCTAAACAGGAAAGTCTCGCCCGACTCGCCAACAAATTCGCCCCGATTCCTCAACCCGGACAGCACGCCGCCGAGCTTGTCGTCCGTGTCCTTCGCCGCACCCTGATAGGTGTCGCCGGCGGGCTTGTGCTTGAAGAGGCAGATGATCTGGAGATCCGCGGCCTCCGAATAGGGACCAACCATCTTGATGGACAATCGAATGCCAAGTGGCTTGGTTGAAAAGACGCTCTCTTTTGGAGCGGAGGTTTCCCCGGCCCTTGTGCCGGCGAGGAACATCGGCAGGGCAAGGCCCAGGATGATCACCTTCGTTTTCATATTTGAACGAGGAAAAGGGTGAAACCCTCGGTCCGTCAGTGGGCACTCTGGGGCACGATCTGCGGCTTTCGCGCCGACTGCGGGGCGTGGTGAACCATCGTGTAGGCGTATTCGACACCCACACCATAAGCGCCCGCCTGCTGCTTGAGAAGTTCCATTAGATTGTCGTAATGCTCCCGGTTCTTCCAATCGCGTTGCCATTCAAGCAATGCCGCAATCGTGGTAAGACGCACCGCGCCGGCCTGCACCATGCGCGAAAGCGCGGCCTCCTGGGCAGCCGCCGAAGTCGCACCGCAGCAATCCTCGACGACATAGATGTTATAGCCCGCGCCGAGCATTTCGATGGCCGGCCAAGTGATGCACACCTCCGTCCACAGTCCTGTCATGAGAATGTTCTTCCGGCCCGTGGCTTCGACGGCCTTGCGGAAACCTGGGTCGTCCCAGGAGTTCATCGAGGAGCGCTCGACCACCGGCTGGCCGGGAAAAACATCCAGCAATTGCGGCCAGATGTAACCGCTGAATGATTCCGTCTCCACCGCCGTGAGCACTGTCGGCACCTTGAATTCCTTAGCCACTTTGGCCAGCAGTGTGACGTTGTTGATCATCGTGGCGCGGTCCGCGCTCGCCATGCCGAAGGTCATCTGCGGCTGTTGGTCAATGAACACCACAGCGCTGTCCTGCGGTGTGTAGAGTTTATGGTAGTTTGACATGTTCTTTTTTCTTTCTTGGTCTAACCATTATGTCCTAACCATACCACTGGGCGCCTTTTTGAAAAGTGGACGATGGAAGGGACACCCTCTCCGCAAAAACAAGTTGCCCGTTGGCAGCGTTGTGCTAGGCTCTGCTCCGCATTCAAGTGGCAACGAGAGCTAAGCCTGGCCGATCGCAGTACCCCGCGTCCGAGCGGAGGTTTTGTGCCTCGAAGTTGAAGGAGACCCGCCAGGACCTCCTCATCCCATTTCCAGGTCCGCTCGCTGCCGACACCTGTCAGAACGGGGTTGACAAACTGAACGGGGGCTTTGCTGATTCTGCCTTCAGCGACAACAAACAACGGCCAATTCACCGTTGGGTTCCCTGGATAGCCGGTTTTTCGGCGGGGTTTGTGCGAGATTCATTCGCCCGCTACTTGCCGGCCAACTCCGCCAGCACGGCCGTAGTGCTCGATCCGTTTTGCGGCGTCGGCACGACCCTGATCGAGGCCATGCGTTGCGGACATGCTGCTATCGGTTTTGAAGTCAACCCCTACGCAGCGTTGGCCACCAGGGCCAAATGCGAGGCCGCAGCCCTCTCACCATCCCAGGTCAATGCCTGCATTCGCAAATTCGAGGAGTACATGCGGCAGCCCCTGGGTGACGCCGGCTCCGCCGCCGCCCCGGAGCACTTCCGCAGCCGCATCCCGTTTTTTGGTCCCCGCGCTCGGGCCAAAGTCCTCAAGGCCCTGGGCTTCATTCGCCGCTTGCCCGTTTCACCCGTCCAGGACCTTTTCTCGATTGCCTTTGGGTCCGTGATGGTCAGCCTCTCGAATTACTCCTACGAGCCAAGCCTCGGAACCCGTCCCGCCGCGGGAAGGCCGCTTCAACACGACGCTCCCGTCGCCGAATCCATCGTCACGAAGCTTCTGGCCATGAACTCGGATGTTGCCTGGTTCCGGGAGGAGTTGGGCCGTTTTGCCAGCAGGCCGCAGGGGCGCGTGATTCCAGACAGCTTTCTGGATGCGCTGCAGCATTTGGAGCCCGCCTCGGTCGATCTGCTCGTCACGTCGCCGCCGTACCTGAATAACTATCACTATGTCCGCAACACCCGGCCGCAGCTTTTTTGGCTCGGTCTCGTGAGCCGGCCCGGCGAACTTAAGCGCCTCGAGCGCCAGAACTTCGGGAAGTACTGGCAAACCGTCCGCGAGCTCGAAAGCGTGCCCCTGGATTTCGAGCACCCGGGTCTGGAGGGCCTGCTGGCCCAACTCCGTTTGGTTGGTGTCGAGCGGGGGTCGTACGGCGGCCGCGGCTGGGCAAATTACGCGGCCAGCTACTTCAATGACACCAATCGCTTTTGCCACGTTGCCAGCCGCCTCCTCAAACCCCAGGCCCGCGCCGTGGTCGTCGTCGGCAACTCCATTTTGCAGGGCGTCGAGATTCCCATCGACCACATCCTGGCCGGCCTGGCCTCGCGCCACGGTCTGCTCGTCGAGAGCCTCCACGTCGTCCGCCAGAAGCGCGTCGGCGCCAGCATCGTGGCCTCCTCCGTAAGACAGGGAGCCAGGACCACCGCCAGGCTTTACGAAAGCGCCGTCGTCCTCCGGCGAGCCTAGGTCGCCGTCAAGAAGACGGCGTTTCCAAAGGAAAGCAGGCTTGCGTTTGGTAACACTAAACGCCATTCTGTTGGCGTATGGTAAAACGTGAATACTGGCTTGAACGCCTCGAGCGGGAGTGGCAACGGCGGTCCATCCTCTGGTTGCGGGGCGTGCGCCGCGTCGGCAAGACCTCGCTCGCCCAATCGCTCGCGCAGGTCGAGTATTTCGACTGCGAACTCCCGCGCGTCCGCCGCGCCATGGAAGACCCGGAATCGTTCCTCAAGGATCTTGGGGACCGGCGCATCGTCCTCGACGAAATCCATCGCCTGCCCAATCCCTCCGAGATGCTCAAGATCGCCGCCGACCATTTCCCCAAGGTTCGCATCCTGGCCACCGGCTCCTCGACCCTGGGCGCGAGCAGCCGCTTCCGCGACACGCTCGCCGGCCGCAAGACGGAACTGTGGCTCACGCCGATGATCGAGACCGACCTGACCGGCTTCGGCAACCCCGATCTGCCGCATCGGTTGCTGCACGGCGGGCTGCCGCCGTTCTTCCTGTCGCCCGAACTGCCCGAGCGTGATTTTCAGGAATGGATGGATGCCTATTGGGCGAAGGACATCCAGGAACTTTTCCGTCTGGAACGCCGCGCCTCCTTTCAGCGCTTCGTCGAACTCCTCCTGGCCCAGAGCGGCGGCCTCTTCGAAGCCACCAAATTTGCCGCCCCGTGCGAAGTCAGCCGGACGACTATCACCAACTACCTCGCCGTGCTTGAGGCCACCTCGGTAGCCCTGGTGCTTCGCCCGTTCAGCTCTCGCCGCCGCAACGAGATCGTCGCCGCCCCGAGGGTCTATGGCTTCGACACCGGCTTTGTATGCGCCTATCGCGGCTGGACCAGCCTGCGGGCCGAGGATCTGGGCCGGCTTTGGGAACATTACGTCCTCAACGAACTTACGGCGCATCTCCAAGCCACGAACTTGCGCTACTGGCGCGACAAGCAAGGCCATGAAGTGGATTTAATCTGGTTGCCGCGGGGGAAGACCCCGGTGGCCATCGAATGCAAATGGTCGGCCCGGGATTTTGATCCAGCCAACCTCCTGGTCTTCGCCCGCGCCTATCCCAAGGCCACCCTGTGTGTGACGACGCCCGACGCCCGGCCCGCCTTCACCCGCGATTACCGCGGCGTCAGGGTTGAATTCCTCACCCTCGATCGCCTCGTGGAACGAACAGCGCCGGGCGCGCCGGATAGCAAACACCAGCCGGCGCCTTGACGCCGCGGCCTGCAAGCAGAATATCCTGCTCCTCGAAACTGCTCACTTGGCGACGGCGTGTCGCTTCTGGCGGACAGGCTTAACTGCCTTGCGTGGCGCAAGTGACACCAGCCGGTCTTTGTGTTGCGCTTCGAGGGTCTTCAAGCGTTTGAACAGACGATGGACGTTGTGGCCACATTCCGCGGAGATCTGGTCGCGAACCCGCCAGACCTCCTCAAGGATTTCGTGTTGCATACGGCTTAAGGTAACATGAGTTCGCCACGTCTTCTTGAAGCTCTCCCACGCGCCGGGGAGCAGAGCTCCCACTCTAAAAAAAGACCCGCGGCGGCGGCCGCGGGTCGGGTAAAAGCGCCGGGGACTAGGCCCCGTTGTCGCCGATGGCCTCGACGGGACAGCCCTCTTTGGCCTCCTTGCAGCGGCCTTCCTCCTCGGGCGACTCGGGTTGTTTGAAGACGTAGGAATAACCGCCGTCTTCGTTGCGTTTGAAATTGTCCGGCGCCGTTTCGCGGCACAGATCGCAATCGATGCACTGGTTGTCCACGTAGTACTTGCCCGCCACGTTCTCAGGATACTTGTTCGCCACGTCAGCCATAAAAAAAACCTAGTTCAAATTTATCGGGGGAATATGGATAGCGGGAGGGGAGAAGGCAAGACCATTCGGAGATTTTTTAGGGGCGGAAACCCCAGGAGTCACCCCGGCCGGGAGCCCGAGTCCTTGGACGGCCTGGGAGGCGCAACGCACCATCGGAGCGGGGCACAGGCCCAGGAAAAGCATTCCGGCGGCGCACGCATAGAGGGAAAGGCGCATCGGGCCGGAGGTCGGAATGGGAGACAGGCTCGGGGTTTCGCGGGTCCAATACATCGCGCGCACGACCCCGAAGTAGTAGTAAAGGGAAATGATCACGCCGGCCACGGTGGTGAAGGCCAGGCAATAATAGCCGGGATGGGCCGGGGCCTCGCTGATGACGGACTTGAGCAGCAGGAATTTGCCGAAGAAACCGGCCAGGGGCGGGATGCCGGCCAGCGAGACCATCGCCAGGGCCATCGTGGCCGCCAGCAGCGGCGAGCGCTGGTGCAAGCCGGCCAGCGCCGCGATATCCTCGCCCTCGGCCTGCCGCAGCACCAGGCAAATCACGGTGAAGGCGCCCAGCACGGTGAAAAGATAGCCGCTCAGGTAATAGAGCACGGCGCTGGCCCCGGCGGTCGGGGTTTGACTGCCGTGAGGACCGAGCGAGACGGCCAGCGCGGCAATCCCCAGGAGCATGTAGCCCGCATGGGCGATGCTCGAGTAGCCCAGCAGCCGTTTGATGTTCCGCTGGGGAATGGCGCAGAGGTTGCCGTAGAGAATCGTCACCGCCGAGACCACGATCAGCAGGTTCGACCATTGCGCCGTCACGCCCGGCACCGCCGTGAAAAGCACCCGCAATAACAGGACAAACCCCGCCGCCTTCGAGCCGACCGCCAGAAACGCCGTCGTGGGCGAGGGCGCCCCTTGATAGACGTCCGGCGCCCAGATCTGAAAGGGGAAGGCCGCGATTTTGAAACCCAGCCCGACCATGACCAACACCAGGCCGCACAGGAAAAGCCGATTGCCGCCGTACTGCCCCGCCACGGCGGCCAGTCCGCCAAAGTTGAGCTGGTGCGAAATCCCATACACCAGCGCGATGCCGAACACCGTGAACGAGGTCGAGAGCGCGCCGAGGATGAGATATTTCACTCCCGCTTCGAGCGAGGCCTGCCGGGTCCGCTCAAAGCTCGTGAGGACATAGAAGGTGACCGTAATGAGTTCGAGCGAGACGAACAGAAGCGCAAAGTCGTTGACCGACGAGGCGAAGAGCATCCCCGAAAGGGCGAACAGCACCAGCGCATAAAATTCGCCGACGCCCGCCTGGAAAGAGTCGGCGTACTCGACGGACATCAGCAGCACCAACAAGGCCGCGACGAGGAAAAAGCGCTTGAAGAAAAGCGCCAGGCCATCCAGCACATAGGTCTGATGGAAGGCGTATTGGACGTCGCCGGGCTCGATGGTAAAGGCCAGCAGGCTGTAGAGGAGAATGACCCCTACGCCGAGCGCAGCCACGTAGCCGAGTTTGCGCTTGGCCGGCGCCGGCAGCCACAGGTCCGCCAGCAGCACGCCCAGGCCCAGGGCGATGACCAGCCATTCGTGACTCAGCAATGCGAGGTTCATCGTGGGTCGAAAGCGGCAGGCCGTCGTGGCGGCAACGAATCGAGCCCGGATATCGCACGGGTCTCGGCGACTGGGAGGCGTAGCGCAGACTTCCAGTCTGCCGTATCGCGGATTTCCAATCCGCCTATGCGGCCAAGCAGGTACCGCCTGCCGACTGGAAGTCGGCGATACGGCAGACTGGAAGTCTGCGCTACGCGGCCTCGGGAGCCCGGTACGGCCCCTAGGGTATGACTTGTCCGGGCTTGCGCCCTCGGCGGCTCAGCCCGGGGCACCCCTGGCTTGGCCAGCGCCGGCGCGGACCACGGCGCCAGCACGCCCTCCTGCACGCTGGGCGTGATCTTGTCGGTCAGCAGCCTCGGGAAAAAGCCGAAGACCAGGAGTGCGGCCAGCAGCAGAATGAACGGGGTCTTGCGCCACAGGTGCGGGGCGTCGGCCACCTGGGCCCATTTCTCCGGCAGCGGCCCGTAGAGGATCGATCGTATCGCCCTCAGCATATAGACGGCCCCGATGAGCAGGGCGCCCCAGCAGGCGAATATCGTCACCACCCGAAAGGCGCGCCAGGCGCCAAACAGGACGGTCACTTCGCCGGCGAAGTTCGCGAAGCCGGGCAGGCCGCAACCCGCGAAGGCGGCCATGACCAGCGCCGTGCCAACGAACGGCAAGCGCCGCGCCAAGCCGCCGAGCTGGTCTATTTGCAGCGTCCCGGTCTGCTGGTAGAGGTATCCGTTCAACCCGAACATGAGCGCGGCCAGCAAACCGTGCGCAATCATCACCACGACCGCCCCGGTCAGGCCGATGAGATTGAGGGTCGCTATGCCCAGGAACACAAAGCCCATGTGCGCCACGCTCGAATACCCCGCCAGCCAGTTGAAGTCTCTTTGTTTCATCGCCACCCACCCGCAATAAACGAGGTTGCCCAGGCAGAGCCAGGCCAGCAACGGCATCCACTCCTGGGCGGCGTCCGGGAGCATCGGCAGGGCGATGCGGATGAGGCCGTAAAGCCCGAACTTCTTGAGCACCCCGGCATGAAGCATTGCGGTCGGGCTCGGGGCGGAACCATAGCCCAGGGGCGCCCAGGTGTGAAAGGGCCAGAGCGAGACCAGGATGCCGAAGCCGAAGAGCAACAGCGGGAAGATGAAACCCTGCGCGCGGCCCGAAAGCCGGTCCTGCTGGAGGCGCCGCGTCAGCTCGGGAATATCGAACGTGTTGGCGCCGGCTTGCAGGTAAAGGGCGATCAGGCCCACCAGGGCGAGCAGGGCGCCCAAGCTCAGATAAAGCGTGATTTGGAACGTGGCGTAGTTCTTCTCGAGGCCGCGCCCCCACACCCCAATCATGATGAAGGTGGGCACGAGCGCCAGCTCGTGAAAAAAGTAGAACAGGAACAGATCCAGCGACGAAAAGGCGCCGAGAATGCCCCCCGTCATCACCAGGAGCAGGATGTAAAACTCCTTCTCGCGCTCTTGGATTTCCCAGGAGACACACGCGGCCGCAAAGGCAACAATCGCCCCCATCAAAATCAGCCCGACGTTAATCCCATCCACGCCTACGTGGTAGCTGATGCCCAAAGCGCTCACCCAGGGGAGCTGTTGCTCGAACTGGTAGCCGGGAGCGCCCGCGCGGAACAGGAGGAACATCACCACCGCCAGGACGGCAGACAGGAATGTGGCCAGGACCGCCACGCCGCGCATCACCACGCGGAAGTCCCTGGGCACGAACCAGAGCCCAATCGCCGCCAACAAGGGCAGGCCAAGGATGCAAGTTATCATCATTTTAACAACCCTACTGTCTCAAGGCGAGGAACAGGACCAGTGCCACGCCCAGGGCGAACAGGAAGGCGTAGGTCTGAAGGTTTCCGGTCTGGACGAGTCGCAAGGCGCGCCC